>ENA-ORXM01000716-ORXM01000716.1-marine-metagenome-genome-assembly--contig:-NODE-716-length-53047-cov-5.360336_pt1 | contig 53047 bp, 42 predicted proteins | sample MGYA00237867_ERZ511480 | MGnify/ENA primary metagenome ERZ511480 (study PRJEB26309, sample SAMN06266103) | marine metagenome | isolation source: Algal blade | place: United Kingdom:Sidmouth, United...
AATAATAATAATCCTATACAACCAAAAATAGGTCAAATTTGGGAATCTAAGTTAACTAAGCGTTAACTTTTTATCTAATATCTTAAAATTTTCCTAATTTTTGATGCAATACACAATATTAACGATTTATGGTATGTAAATGTCCACCGGACGTGTCAATTCATGTAAGTACATTTTTATAGTATTCTGTATACCATAATATAGTGCATCTGTCACCAACGCATGACCTATAGAAACTTCTAAGAGATTTGGAACAGAATGCTGAAAGTAATTTAGATTTTCTAAATTCAAATCATGACCAGCATTGATACCTATTGCTAAATTATTAGCTATTAATGCCGACTTCACAAACGGTGCGACGGCTTTCTCCTTATCCTCTCTATAGTATTTGGCATAATTACCAGTATAGAACTCTATCCGATCAGTACCTACCTCCTTAGCACCTTCTACCATTTTTTCATCAGGGTTTAGAAAAATAGACACTCGGATACCAGCGGCATGCATACGCTGCACTATATCTTGTAGCTTATGGAGATGCGTAAGCGTATCCCATCCTGAATCAGATGTTAATGCATCTGGCGCATCAGGCACCAGCGTAACTTGATGAGGCTTATACTTCTCTACCATTGATAAAAATTTTTCCGTTGGATTACCTTCAATGTTGAACTCGGTAGAAACAACCTCTTTCAGAATTGGAATATCGTCGTAGCGTATATGCCTTTCATCTGGCCTTGGATGCACCGTTATTCCCTGTGCCCCAAATCGTTCACAGTCGATAGATACCTGTCGAAGGTCTGGAAGATTACTACCTCTACTATTTCTAATTAAGGCTATTTTATTTATGTTGACACTTAATCTTGTCATTTTACAATGCTTAGTTGATGAATTGCTAAATTAGCAATTCAATAGCTATTCTTACAGCTAAACTTTCAGAAGCAATGGACTCACTTGATATTATTGACCAAGAAGAAAAAACTAATCTCCCAAAGTTTCAACCAGTTGATTTCAACTTTTGGAAGAACATACTGGTACTTTTGGGTAATGTTATTCTGGGCGCCCTCCTAGCTGCACTCTTCAGCGTTGTCGTTGCTGTCTTATGGGGATACGACTTTACCGCATTAGCCAATATCGTTTCTGGAAATAATCCTGATACAGATGTAAATCTTATACGATTAATTCTTGCCTTAAATCAAGCTTTCACATTCTTGTTACCAGGTTTACTTACGGCATACATTATATATAACAAATCATGGATTAGGAGTTTATTTTTAAATACCTCCCCTTCGAATAAAAACTGGGTTATCGCAGTGGTTATCTTACTATGCTCCCTTCCTCTCGTGCAGTACACGTATTTTATAAATAAGATGCTTCCTCTGCCACAAGCTTGGTTAGAGCAAGAAGAATCTACTGAAGCGCTCCTTAAACTAATAATGACTTATACATCGTCCTATGAGGTATTTATCAATTTGTTCTTAATAGCTGTCTTACCTGCGCTCGGAGAGGAGATTATTTTTAGAGGACTACTTCAAAAAAATATAGAATGGTTTAGCAAAAATGGTCACCTCGCAGTCTGGATATCGGCGTTAGTCTTTAGTGCTATCCATTTTCAATTTGCTGGCTTCATCCCACGAATGATTCTAGGTGGTATTCTCGGATACCTCTTTTATTTTACGCGCAATCTATGGGTACCGATAATAGCACATTTTTTTAATAATGGCGCACAAGTCATTGCCGATTTCTTCTATAAAGAAGAGCTTAGTACCCTTGATGTAGACGGTGTGGAATCGGTACCATGGTACGCTGCTATTATCTCTTTTGTCTTGGTGATAACGCTTCTACGTTTACTACAAAAGAATAATCTACTTATCAATAGTAAATCAGTATAGTAACTATGAATTCGACGATGAAAAAACGGTCTATTACGGCAGTCATATTTATTACTGTGATGATCTTTGGACTATTCTTTAGTAGTTACACCTTCATCATCTTAATGTGCCTCATCATCGGAGGCAGTATCTGGGAATTCTTATCGATAGCCTGCGAAAAGAACCTACTACGCAAGGTTTTTTGTATAGTAGGTGGCGTAAGCATAGCTTTACAAATAGGTTTTAGTAATAAATTGGATCTACCTTTAGAATATCTAATTCACGTCTGCTATACTATCATATTTGTGACTATGCTACTTTGCATTATCGAGCTGAGCACAAGATCTACTCGCCCTTATCAGAATATTGCTAGTGGGGTTTTCAGCCTTATTTATTATGCTCTTTTTATTAGCAGTATATTCTATATATCTTTTGAGAATGGCATATACAATGCCTGGTTAGTATTCGCTCTCATTGCTTTGACTTGGACTAATGATACTATGGCCTATGTGGTGGGTTCTCGGATAGGCAAAAACAAGATGTTTCCGAGAATGTCGCCCAACAAGACATGGGAAGGGACATTTGGTGGAATCATCTTTACTGTCATCGCCGCTCTTATATTCTATCATTTCTTAGGACAAATAAGCATTGTATCATGGATTATATTATCATTGATAATAGGTACATTTGGTTCATTAGGAGATATTATTGAGTCTATGCTAAAAAGAAGCCTTTCCGTAAAAGACACAGGCAACCTTTTACCTGGGCACGGTGGATTACTCGACAGATTTGATTCCTTTACCTTCCACATACCATTATCCGTCTATTTTATAGAACTTAGCTCGTCTTTTTAGATTATCTTTGTACAGTAACACAAAAAGTGACTTTGTTAATACATAAAGAAGGAACCTCTATACTATTTAAACTTTTACTAGGACTATCTCTGGTTTGTCTAGTTATATGTTATTGTATTCCAAGTATTTACACCTTTTCGCTAGTCATATCAATCGTCTTTTTTATTCTTGTACTACAGTTTTTTCGTAACCCTCAGCGTCAAATATTGGCTCCCTGTGATAAGAAGATTTATGCTCCAGCAGACGGCAAAGTCGTGGTGATAGAGGAAACAATGGAGCTAGAATACTTCCAAGACAAACGTTTACAAGTATCTATTTTCATGAGTCCGCTCAATGTACACGTCAATAGAAATCCTATTAGCGGTATAGTTAATTATATCAAACATCACGAGGGCAAGTACCTAGTAGCATGGCATCCTAAGTCCTCTAGTGAAAATGAGCGTACAACAGTTGTTATCGAAAATGATGGCGCTGAAGTCTTGTTAAGACAGATAGCTGGAGCCGTAGCAAAGCGCATCGTCAACTATTTAGAAGAAGGAGAGCAAGTCATCCAAGGAAAAGATATGGGCTTTATCAAGTTCGGTTCTCGGGTAGATCTCTTTTTACCAATCGGCACCAAACTCAATGTCAACATTGGAGACAAAGTAAAAGGTAACCGCACGATTATCGCTTCACTTTAAATTATTAAAGCTCTTCGATAAGGTCCACTTGGTATTTCAATAGAACCAATAGTATGAAAATCTCCAATCTCATATTTAGTGTCTGCTAATCAATATATGGTAAAGACCTCCTTTTCAAAATAAGCTTGATCGTCCTCAATTCTAAGATCCTCTCCGTAGGCGATAAAATTTAGATATTTACCAGCGTTTATGGATGGATCTAAACAAGAGACACCAATGCCATTGTAAGATCGGTTTTCTTCTCCATCAAGTCTAAAGACTAACTCATCAGTAATAGTGATAGTATCAGGATCTGTTTTAACAATATCTGGCTGGCTGGTAATCTCAAATTCTTCTTTATCGCATGAAGTAAACAGTAAACTAAAAAATGCAAGAACGATTACGCTTATTGATATATTTAAATTTTTCATTTCGATTTAATTTTTTATGTTTTTAAAAAGTATTGTGCAGCTACATAAATACATACTTGCGATTTTTTAAAAACAATGCCTGAGCATTCTACAAAATTAAAAACAATTTTACTACCCTCATACCACACCCCATATAACTAAATGATTATCATTGGGTTAATAACTGTAATAATAGTGAAAAATATTCTTAAAAATAGCCCCCTTTTTTCGGACTAGTGCTGTGGCAGGGGGAGTCTAGTGGCAATTAGGTGGTGGCATAGCAGGCTCCCGTCCCGAGCAGAGCCTATGTGGAGCAAAGGGACCGAGGTGAATACCGAGCCTAAAACATAACGACCGCTGGGGATTCGCTTTTTCGCGAATCCTCAGCGGTAGGCCCCAAATAAATAATATAGTTATCCTGAAATATGAATTAGAAAAGGGTTGCTTCCTTTCGTGAATTGTCATCTTCGACCCGCATAGGTCCGTCTAGTTCATTCAATGTTTCTTGCCATATAGCGTCGCCATTGTCATCAATGTAAGTCCAGATATCATCCTGCTCGACTAGCGCAAGACCATCCTTGAATGGGTCTGCGATGTCATACTGAAATGGGATAACCGTCTTGCCCTTAGTATCAATATAGCCCCACTTGCCATCGCGCTGAACTGCAGATAGTCCTTCTGAAAAACGGGTTGCATATTCATACGTTGGGTGGATAGCGAGCTTAGCTTCTTTATCGATAAAGCCATACTTGTCATTGATCTTAATAAGACCTAGACCTTCGGAAAATTCTCCTGCGAAGGAGTATAAAGGAACCTGAACAATATTACCTGAGTTGTCTATATATCCGTAACTGTTGTCCTGTAAAATAACGGCCATATCGTCGTGAAACTTACCATAAAATGGATTCGCTGGAATGTCAAACTGTGGCTTCACAGCATAGTTGCCTTTAATGTCAATATATCCCCAGAGGCCATCCTGCTCTACTACCGCCAAGGCGGACTGGAACGAATACGCATGATCGAAAGCTGGTGCGATGACTACCTTCCCGTCGTTATCTATATAGCCAAATTGGCCATCTTGCTCAAATAAAACTGGTGCCATGCCGTGACTAAAATGACCTACTGCATAGTACTTCGGCGTGATCACATAGTCACCTTGATGATTGATAAAGCCCCAGAGGCCTTCTACTTTTACGGCTGCAAGGCCTTCACTAAACTTTTCTGCATGATCAAACTGAACATCAATGGCTAAACTCCCGCGCTCATCGATGTAGCCCCATTTTGCGACTAGCCGTGCACGTGCTTTATGCTCCTCAAACTTGCCAACAAAATTGAATAGATGCTTCATCAGCAATCTACCGAGTGCATCTAAAGGAACTGGTTTATTATTGAAAGTGACATTTGCAAAGCCCTTGTGGAAGTCTTCTACTTTGAAATATTGCGGCTCGATCACGACCTCACCAGCCTTATTCATAAAGCCAAATTTATTATTTTCCCTGATCTTGAATAGCTGCTTGTCCATAAATTTATAGTACCTCCGTAGTGATTATCTATTGCTTTACTAATTTGTAAAACTCTTCCACGATATTTCTGTTTCCCTCGTCCGAAAGATAGGCAAATTTTCCCTTTTTATCGACGATATGATACAAAGGAATAGAGGATATATCATAGTCCTTTGCCAGATCAGATAATGAAATTGCCCAGGTATTCATCCCGAGTGGATTATGTCGAATCATCGCGTCGCGCCAAGCTTCTTCTTTTTTATCAATGGAGACGTTGATAAGGACGACACCCATATCTTGTAGCTGTCTTCGCACTGACTTAGATTTTTCGAAACCTGCGATGCACGGCTTGCACCAGCTCGCCCAAAAACTGATATAAACTACCTTTCCCTGATAGTCTTCTAAGGCAACCAAATTGCCAGATTTGTCTATCATGTCGATCTCTTCAGCAGAGATATTTTCAACGCCCGATATGTCGCCTCCGTACATTTGCATCACAGCATCGGTGTACTGCGGGCATAGGTTTTGAAGCTGACTTATCTTAGACCTTCCTAGATCCGTTTCGCCACTTTTTTCATATATTTTTATCAGCAAATGCGTAGATAAAAAACATGCTTCTGCTCCTACGAACTGCTGATTTATGAGATCGTAAATGGGGACATATGCTTTTTGTCGAAAAGGATCATTGGGCAAAAATGACCAGATAAGCGCTGCTTTTAGAGCATTCTTATAAGCAGGATGATGAAGTGCAGATGCGTCCAAGTTCTTATCAATCGCGGGCATTTTAAGCTGCGACTTAGCAGATTGGACGGCACTATTATCGAGTGTATTCCATCTATTTAATAGCCACAGTAACTTTCCCGAATACGCATCCGATTTAGTGCGTATATCATAAAATTCATAAACTGTCCTACTGATTTGACTCCTACTCTTTGTTAATAAATCTTGCTGTGACAGCACCCTTTCTTCTACAAACGCGCTGTATGCAGATGCGGTTAAATTACTCGCCTGATTTTCTAAATCAGCACTATATATAATATCAAGATAGGCACATTCTGTACTTGACTTTGCTGTGCCTCCAGTCAATTTATCAAAAGCCGTGATAAAATTATTATCTACACTGCCTTCGCCAGAAAAGTGTAAGGTGCCTGATATATTTAGCGCATCAAAAGAGATCACAGGCGTAGAATTTGTTTCCAAATAAACAGGAATAGTATAGCCATTATACAGAAGATCGAAAAAAGTAGGTGTATCTACAGGGTAGGCAAATTTTGCAAATCCAGTTGCCGACAAATCTATACGATGCGTTTTGGTAAGTTGACCTCGATCGAGATGCGCCTGCTGAATAAAAACAGTCGATGTAGTAGCATTAGAGACTTGCAGTGTGATATTAATCTCAGCTGCCCAACTATGGGTAGTCAGGATTGTACAATAGATCACGACAATGCCCAATACGATACGCTTCATGAATACATTAAAATTTATGCTAATATCATACTTTTGACGCAGAATCATGTTGTATAGACACAAAAATTGTCTTCTTCCACTCCTAAAAGCTCAAAAATCTTAACTCGTCTTTTCCTCTACCGCCTCCTCTTTTTTCTCAGATTTCATCTGCGGAAAGAATAAAACCTCTTGTATAGAACTGTTATTTGTCAAGTGCATACACAGCCTATCCATCCCAATACCAAGACCAGAGGTAGGAGGCATTCCGTATTCTAGTGCACGCAGAAAATCTTCATCAAGTACCATAGCTTCATCATCACCACGCTGCGCTAACTTGAGCTGATCTTCAAAACGCTTACGCTGATCTATGGGATCGTTCAACTCACTATAGGCGTTAGCTAACTCTTTGCCATTGACAAATAATTCAAAACGTTCCGTCAATCCTGCTTTCGATCTATGCTTCTTTGCTAGTGGGCTCATCTCTATAGGATAGTCCGTAATGTAAGTAGGCTGGATCAGATTCTCCTCTACTTTTTCTCCAAAAATTTCGTCGATCAACTTCCCTTTTCCAAGGCTCGGATCTACCTCTATGTGCAGATCTTTGCACACTTTTCTTAGTGCGTCTTCATCCATTTCGGATACATCTATATCTGTATATTCTTTGATAGAATCATACATGGAGAGCTTTCGATATGGCCCGGCAAAATCTATCAAATTATCTCCTATCTGAACCGTTGTTACCCCATTCACTTCTTTGGCAATATATGCTAGACAGTTCTCCACCATCTCCATCATCCAGATATAATCCTTATAAGCAACATATATTTCCATCATGGTAAACTCAGGATTATGCGTCCTATCCATCCCCTCATTTCTAAACATTTTTCCTATCTCATAAACTCCATCAAATCCACCTACGATTAATTTTTTGAGATACAACTCATTCGCGATACGCATGTAAAGTTCCATGTCTAGCGAGTTATGATGTGTAGCGAATGGACGTGCCGCAGCCCCTCCATGTATGGGTTGGAGGATGGGAGTCTCTACCTCTATCCAGCCTTGCGCATCAAAAAAGGCACGCATCGCACGAATCATTTTATTTCTCTTTATAAAAACAGCTTTCACATCACTATTTACGACCAGATCTACATAGCGTTGGCGATAGCGCAGTTCTGGATCGGTAAATGCATCGTGCGTATTTCCTTGCTTATCTACTTTTACAATGGGCAGATTACGAAGCGCTTTACTTAGAAAATGTAGCGACTTCACCTTGATCGAAACCTCCCCAGTTTGTGTGCTAAATAACTCTCCTTTCACACCGATAAAATCACCAATGTGCAACTGTTTTATAACAGCATCATGCATTGCCATTTCTTCTTCCGTTTCTCCAATTGCTCCCTTTTTCATGTACAGTTGTATACGCCCACTAGCATCTTGCAACTTCGCAAAAGGACCGCGTTGACCCATAAATCTGCCCGCGATAGACACCACTCCATCCGTCTTAGCGGCATAGGCTCCTACCCCAGTCGTACGCGCAATTGCCAATAGTTCCTCCAATGTCCCTATCTCTTTTCCATCCTCCGTTTTCACTATATCGGTAATACCTATCTGTGAGATAAATTCTTCATCGGCAGCCAGGTTTGCTGCTTTAAATTTGTGCTTCAAAACAAGGTCTACCAACATTTCCGCCTTCTCAGCGCCTACCAGTTGTATCGTAGATAAGTACGCCGTTAACTGCTTTTTAAAATCCGCCGTACCATAGTCGGTTGTCTTAAAATCCACCTCAAACTTTGCCGCTGGATACGGATCAACACCGAGTTCCTTAAGCTGATTCATAGATTCTCGTCTTACTATTTCTTGTTCACTGAGTTGCATATCTGTGTATTTTTAGTCTTAATGCTAGTAAAATAACCTTTAGGGTACATTTTGGTTGGCAAAATTATCAATTGCAGTTAAATTATCGCCTTATTTGAGAATTAACTTTCACGTAATACCTCCTTTCTTGGAATCCTTCTATTAACTAATTAACTTTGAATGATTACAAATTTTTCCGTGAACTATTATTTTTGATCATGGGCCTACTCCATACTATTCGCGAAAAAGCGAATAGTATGGAGTCGCTATGTTCCGTAGCTCGGATGTCTCCTCGGTGCTACGCACTGTTTACCAAAAAGTAAACACTACTGCACAGCGCTAGTCCAAAAAGAAAAACGGCTACTACTAGTATATGATAATACTGCATCCCGTGGAATCTCATGACTAGTCCAAAAATAGAGAGAATTTGAGCAAACACAACTGGAAATATTACATCTTAATTGTTTTTTGCTGCACGTCTATTAGCAGCAGTCTTCAAGCGCAGTGCCCTCAAGAGGAAATTGAATTTGTCTCTACACCTACGGTAGCATGTACGGGTCCATTTGCAACCTTTGGCACACTCTGTCCTCTCGATAATTTTACCATCAATTTAGAACAAGATATTCTATTGCCACCCAACACATTTATTACATGGTATCAGGATACCAATGCAAACGTAAATATTGATAATCCCAACAACATAATAGGCACCTCTAACATCACTATCAGTACCACTAATAATGCCATAGCGCCTTGTACACCTTGTCCTGAATTGCTAGGGCTAATGATAGATGCCTGTCAAGAAGGTATCTACGGAACAGAGCCTTTCAATGAGTTTGCTGTGATCGGATCAGGTGGAGGGTTCAATACTGGTGACTTGACATTAGATTTTGATGCTACAAATAACTTTTCTGGTAACCCGGCTGGATTAATGGCTAATAGTGATATCACCCCTATTGGTAACTGCCAACTTACCTTTCCAAGTGCTACGGTCATCAATAATATAAATCTCAGTGTCAATTGTACACAAGTGATGCCCGCTGGACCGAATACAGATATTCCAGCAGGATCAATATTTATAATTTTCACGTCGTGTGATGCGGCCAGTTTTTATGATTTTGATGCACTTTGTGCAAATGGCGCTCCAGTTTATGTTAGTCAGAGTACTTGCTGTCGCGTAAGCGGTGCTTTCTCAAATGGAACAAGTAGTGGTTTTCGCACTACTATTCTCAATATCGATTGTCCAGACTGTATAAGTACACCATCTTCTATAACCCATAATACAGATCATCCAGTTCTCGAGTCCATTCCTTCGCCCAATGGTGGAGGCATTGCGTACTATGATATAAATGGCAACCTAGTTTATGCAGCTACCGCATGTGAAGCACCGCCAGTAAATCTTATTCCATTACCACCATTGACTTCTACGCTAGATCCATTTACGGATTTCATAGATTATAGTGATTGTAGTAATACCTATTATGTACAGGGCGTATTAACACCAAACTTCGATGGATGTGACCCTACGCTAACAGAAATTTTTGAGTACACTGTCACTTGTGAAGAACCTATACTTTTAACAACAGAAGTATGTCTCGGACAAAGCATAGATTTGGATGACTTAGCTGACCCTAACTATCCTATCGGAGGCTGGATAGGTGATGATATCGGAAGTGATAATATTTTTACCCCCGACAACTTGGGTAACTATCAATTGATATTTTTTCCCATAGACTGTTGTGCTGACTCTGCTTCTATTATACTCAATGTTACCAATGGAACTAGTATAATGGCGGTCACCGATACCATTATTTGTCCAGGGCAAAGTGAGATTAATTTGGATGGGCTGCTGTCCGAAGACAATATACCAAATGGAGAATGGGGTGGAGATGGCGTATCAGGAAGCACTTTCGATCCTGATGGTTTTCAGGATGAATCTATAATCGTATCTTTTAATCCAGATGAATGTGGCCCTACAGCTGAAGTTGAAATTATCGTATCTGCTTCACCAGAGTTGTTTTTCACAGAAACTATTTGTATAAATGATTCGGTTGTGGTCAATGGAGAGGTATATGACTTTGATCGAAATACAGATGTACAGTTTATCGATGCAGATGCTGGTTGTGATACCTCTCTAAATGTTATGATTGAATTTTTCGATCAACCTTCATCCATTTATATTGACTCTATCTGCCAACTACAATCTATTACGGTCGGAGACTCCACTTTTAATGCTTCTAAGCTTAATGGCGAAGTTGTCTTTTCTGGTTTTTCAGCTGATGGTTGCGATAGTTTAGTAAGTGTCTTTTTGACCTTGAAAACTGTTCCAGCAGTAACTTTCATTTCACAACCCTTATGCTTTGGCGATTCCATAGAGATCAATGGATTCATCTATGATCAAGACCAGCTTTCAGATATACAAACTATAACTGCAGTAAATGGATGTGACAGTACTATTAATATCAATCTGAATTTGATAGATGATGCTACCAATGAGATCAATATCAACCTCTGTGCAAGTCAGGATACAATGATAAATAATATCATCTACAATCTAGACAATCCATTTGGTATGGATACGATTGTAAATGCAGCGATGAATGGTTGTGATAGTATTTTAATGATTAACATAGATATTATTCCTGATGCTATGGGGGTTGCTGTCGAAAATGAAATTTGCAGAGGGGATGGTTTTGAACTTGTAATTGGTGATCAAATCTTCGATGAAGACAACCCGAATGGTTTTGGTAGGCTGACCACTATAGCAGGCTGTGACTCTATCATCCCGGTTAATTTAAGTGTTTTAGAAAGTGTTTCTGGCCCTGACTACACCAGATCATTTTGCGCTAATTCTAATTTTTCCATCACCTTAGGGGATCAAATTTTTGATGCTAACAACAGGGCAGGTGTCGCAAGAGTTACTGCCGCTAACGGTTGTGATTCTGTTATCCTCGTAACACTTTCCTTCTTTGGAGATATTAATGGTGTAGATTTTGAAAGTGTGGAGTGTAGTGGTTCTGGTTATGAAGTTAATTTTGGAAGTGATACTTTTAATGAAGCTAATCCTACTGGCCCTACCTCGGTAATAAGTTCGGAAGGATGCGATTCTACTTTTAATGTAGTGCTCAATTTTCAGGATGCTGTGCAAGGGCCTGACCTTAACTTTACCGATTGTACGGGTAGTGGATTTGAAGTGACTTTTGGTAGCGATACTTTTGATGAAAATGATCCTAGTGGAGTGGCTACTATTCCTTCTGCCGCGGGATGTGATTCTACTTTTAATGTCATGCTCACCTTTCAGGATGCGGTGCAAGGACCAGACTTTACCAATACCGATTGTACAGGTAGTGGATTTGAAGTGACTTTTGGTAGCGATACTTTTGATGAAAATAATCCTAGTGGGATGGCTACTATTCTTTCTGCCGCGGGATGCGATTCTACTTTCAATGTAGTGCTCACTTTTCAGGATGCCGTGCAAGGGCCTGACTTTACCAACACCGATTGTAGGGGTAGTGGATTTGAAGTGACTTTTGGTAGCGATACTTTTGATGAAAGTAATCCGAGTGGGATGGCATCTATTCTTTCTGCCGCGGGATGCGATTCTACTTTTAATGTAATGCTCACTTTTCAGGATGCAGTGCAAGGGCCTGACCTTAACTTTACCGATTGTACGAGTAGTGGATTTGAAGTGACTTTTGGTAGCGATACTTTTGATGAAAGTAATCCAAGCGGGATGGCAACTATTCCTTCTGCGGCGGGATGCGATTCTACCTTTAATGTCATGCTTACTTTTCAGGATGCTGTACAAGGGCCTGACTTTAACTTTACCGATTGTACGGGTAGTGGATTTGAAGTGATTTTTGGGAGCGATACTTTTGATGAAAGTAATCCGAGTGGGATGGCTACTATTCCTTCTGCCGTGGGATGCGATTCTACCTTTAATGTTGTGTTATTGTTTAGAGAAAATAGTGAGGGCGAAATTACTGGCAGCTATTGTATTGGGGACGATACTAGCTTTACTGTAGGCACTGAAGTATTTAATGAAACTAATCCTACAGGGATGGTAAATTTAGAAAATCAGAATACCGAAGGTTGCGACTCCTTAGTAACTATAAATCTTATTTTTGAAGAGATCACTTTGGAACTAATCGGCGACGGATTAATATGTAAAGACGAAGATGCTACAATTACTATTCTGACCAATACAAATGAAGCTTTTGATATTACCATTATTAATTCGATAAATGAACAAACCACATATACAGGTGTACAAAATGGATTTGATTTTCAAGTATCTCCTAGTAGCTCTACCTCCTATTCTGTAGCTAATGTAAGCGGAATTGATTGTGCAATTAACTTTATTAATAGTGCTTTGAATATTGAGGTTAGTGAATTAGAGGTAGAACTAATACCGAGCGATTATAATGGTTTTTCAGTTGCATGTGCAGAAGATGAGAACGGCTCTATCGAAGCATTTGTCGAAGGTGCAAATGGTAATATAGAATACGTATGGAGTGATGGAAGTCAGACTTCTCAAATTGCAAACTTACCTGCAGGCGAATATAATGTACAAGTTTCGGATGAATTAGGTTGCATGAAATTGCAGAGTATTTCTTTATTAGCTCCTGAAGCTTTAGAATTAGAATACATTATTAATCAAGCAGGTTGTGATGGAATGGCAGGAGGAATTACTATATTAGATATATCTGGGGGCAGCATGGATTTATATTCTATTAATATAGATGACGAACTTAACCCTTTAGCAAGTCCTAGTTTACCGCTTTCATTTACACTAGATGCTGGTCCACACGTAATAAATATTACAGATGAAAATGGATGCATTTATCAAGAAACATTTCAAATAGAAAATATAGAAGCAGATGATCTTTTTATATCGATTACTGAAAGTCAGACTATAGAACTAGGTAACTCCTTACCAATAAACATTGCGGGCAATTTCGATCTGGACTCCATTGTATGGACCCCTTCTCTTGGTTTGAGTTGTGGCGATTGTGTAGATCCTGTTGCTCGTCCTTTGGTTACAACAAACTATGTGGTGGAAGCATTTGATGCGCAAGGTTGTTCTTCGATTGCTAATATACTAGTCGTCATTAGTCAAGGTTCAAGTTATTATATCCCGAATGCTTTTACTCCCAATGGTGATGGTATCAATGACTTGTTTTATATTTTTGGTGGAGATGATGTTGCCATTATCCAACAGTTCGCTATTTTTGATCGCTGGGGTAATCAAGTTTTTTTCATTGAAGACTTCCCACCTAACAATGCTCGTTTTGCGTGGAATGGCAATTATCGTGAACGTAAACTTAAGCCTGGTGTGTTCGTGTATTATGCACAGATAGAGCTTATTGATGGGTTTGTGATAGAGGTAGAAGGGGATGTTACATTGCTGAAGTAGGTTGGTTATTTCTGAATGCTTTTACTAGTTTACAAGTTATGCAAATACTAAAAACTAATGTGAGCTTATGTGATTTATGTGGTTTATTTTTCTTTGGTTGGTGCATAAATGAAACACTGCTTACATACGCGAAGGGAACCACATAAGACACATAAGTAACTTAAGAGCACATAAGCTTTAACAAAATAACACTAGAATGAGTATAACCAAATCCTATTTAAATGTTCTGATATATAAAGTAAATGGAGCGGCTATTGATGCCCATAAAGCGCTTGGACCTGGTTTGCTAGAAAGCGTTTATCATAAATGTATGAAGCATGAATTGTATTTAAGAAAAATCAATTTCACTTTAGAGCTCTTCGTACCAGTATCATATAAAGATCTAGATCTAGATGTAAGTTTGAGATGTGATTTATTTATTAAAGATATCTTGGTGGTTGAGTTAATGGCAATTGATGGAATACTTCCAAACATGAAGCACAACTATTGACCTACATGAAGCTGCTACAAGTACCCAAAGGATTACTGCTCAACTTTAATACAACCAATATTTCATAGTGGGCAAAAGACCTTGGTAAATGAAATTTATAGGAATTTGCAAGATTAATTTCTAAGTTCACGTCGTTATATCTGAAATAACTTGCTGCTTACATACAAGAAGAGAATCACACAAGACATATAAGTAACCTAAGAACACATAAGCTAAAAAGAAAAACTAATGTGCGCTTATGTGGTTCAAATTTTTTTTGGTATGGTGAGTAGATAAAAGATTTCTAATAAATAAATATGAAAACGATAATACTCCTATTATACTTAATCTTGTTCACTTGCCTTAGCCTCTCCGCGCAAACCAAGACCGCTAACGACTACATCCCGCCCTACACCAGCGAAGTATTTTTTGGGACAAATATGGGTTACTTCCCAGGTTGGACTGACGAAGACCTTGCGACTATCTCTAAGGGCGATCCTAATAAAGGTGTTGAAGGAATTGGAACAGAAACATTACGACCTGCGCTCTTTGGGCACTTCTTAGAACAATGGGGATACGAGGCAAGAATAGATGCTTTTAAGTATTATAAGTCTATTGGGATAGAGGATGTAGTTTGCTTTATTGGTGAACCATCAAAGGAACAAAGAGAAACAAAAGTCTACTGCCCAGAAGCAGGACCCTCTAATCACTATAGGAATCTTTATGAACCCATATGGGATGATGGCGAAAACGGAACGCCCGTAAATGAGAAGAACGACTTTGCCCTCTATGTATACAAAACCGTGAGTCTGTACAAAAATTATGTCAAAATTTGGGAGATATGGAATGAACCTGATTTAGCAGATCGAGATTTTAAAGGGCATTCTATGGCTCCTCCTGGCACTTCTGGTAACTGGTGGGATAACAATCCTGATCCCTGTGAATACAAAATGAGAGCTCCTGTTTTTAATTATATCCGCACTTTAAGAATTGCCTACGAGGTTATCAAATCGCTCCAGCCCGATGCATTGGTCGCTACTGGTGGAGTTGGTTATCCTTCATTCATAGATGCCGTTTGTAGGAATACTGATAATCCTAAGGATGGAAGTGTAAGTGAAGCTTATCCGCTTGGTGGTGGTGCTTATTTTGATGTACTGAGCTATCATTGTTATCCTCATATTGATGGTAGTCTTAAGAAGTGGAACATGGCTAAATTTAAGCACGATCTTTTTCGACATACGGACAAGGCTGCTCAAGGCGTGGTAGATGCTAAAAATAGATTCAAAGTAGTCTTAGAAAAATATGGCTACACTGGAGGTAAATATCCAAAGAAACATTGGATACTGACAGAGGTAAATATTCCAAGAAAATCATTTAATGATCAACTGGGTAGCGACGAGGCCCAACGAAATTTTATCATCAAATCAGTAGTTCTTTCAAAGAGGGAGAATATCCGACAATATCACATATATAATCTCGCGGAAGCTTCTCCACATGATATGCAAGTCAACCTTACAGAGTTCAATACTATGGGCGCCTATCAATCTTTACTTAATGTTCCTAAATATGAAATGACATTGACGGATGGCGGCTATGCTTATAAAACATCTGCCCAACTGCTTGGCGGCTTGGCCTATGATTTTGACAAAACTGCTGCATTGAATCTACCTAGCAATATTGATGGTGGTGTCTTTACTGATTCACAAAATAAAGAGGTCATCGTAATCTGGGCTAAGACTTCTATTGACAATAGTGAGGAAGCTATGGCTGTATATGAAATTCCCAATGCATGGAATAGCGAATATCTGTCTAGAGCCGATTGGGATTATAGTAAAACAAAAGAGTTGGTAAAAATCAACACCGCTACTTTGAATCTCACTGGCTCCCCTATTTTTATTATGTCTAAAAGCGCAGAAAATTTAGGGAACAAATCTGAACCTCTCGATGTAATTCAGCGCGTAGACGATGAATTTATTACTATATATTACACAGTCTCCGAAGATGGATTCTATGACTTAGATATTATAGACAAGAAAGGGAAGCGTATTGTGGCGGTGCAAGATCAAAAGGAATTGACTGCTGGTGTTTATAATGCGCAGGTCTCCAAAAAGAAGATTAAGTCTGGGGTGTATTTTGTAAGGCTTTTGGTTAAAGACCAAATGGTGACGGAGCGGATATTGGTTCAGTGAAAAAAGAGGAAGCCTCATATTGAGGCTTCCTCCTTGTATATTCTTTTATTTAGGGACATTCACAAGAAGGTTAAACTGTACAACCATAGGGAGATAATCAAATAGGTTTAATCCAAAACATACCGTACGGCTAAACTCCCGTACCCCCCTCCAAAACCAGAGAATGCAGTTCTTCCTATAAATAAGGATGGAACCCAATCAAGACTTATATTTACTGGAGCATCGTCGAATGTATATGAAAGCCCTAGATAGCCTTGTATCCCAAAGGAGATATTAGCATTATCCGTTTCGTAATTATATGTCCAAAAATTAACTGAGGCGCCTCCACCGAAGTACCAATCTAAGCCACCAAAATCTCCCATATCAAGTGGCGCATGGACTAGGTAAGCCCCACCAACATTGAACCAGCGATATCTAAAAGAATTGCCCAGTAAGAGTGTATTATTTCCTCTAGTACCTGCCATAAACTCTAAGGCATGGGAGTCATTAATGAATTTTTTGTAAGAAATAGAAAGTGGATAGCCTAAACGCAATCCAACTGCGGAGTCAAAATTTTGTGCATTAACAGTACTCACACTAAATAGAAATCCTGAGAAGATAAATAGAATAAGTAAATTTTTCATAAGGTAAATTTTTTGGTTAATTGATACCAATTGAATTGAATAGAGTCTTTATTATTTTGACATCCAAAAATCACAAATGGTATTGGTTGTTATGACAAATATCCTCAAAACTAATAAGAAAGGTTTAGATATAAAAACGGAAGGAGTCTTTCTGGAATTCGTGCCCACTTAATCCTAAGAAATTTATCCCGGACAAGCGATAGTAGAGGCCACGACGAAGGAGTGGGTGCGTAGCACGATACCCTCGAATAGCGCGGTTCCGTTTCGCGCTTTTCAGCGACAACGGAATGGCCCCAAACTATTATCATAAATACCCTCCTAACAAATTTACTCTGTATCAAGCACCTTAATCTCTACGCGCTGATTTTTCTTTCTCCCCTTAGCCGTATCATTGCTCACAAGGGGCTTGCGTTTACCGTATCCCTTATAAGTCACTTGTGCAACCGAGATACCTTTGGAAATAAGATAATCCGCAACTGACTTTGCACGTGCTGTCGATAATTGATCGCAGTAGGCGTCGCTAGGAACATTGTTTGTATGACCACCAACTTCAATCACTGTGGTAGGTTTACGTAGCAGCATATCGTAGACTTCATCCAAGGTAGGTATCGACTGCGCAGTGATGTCAGTACTATCCGCTTGGAAATATAACTTATCCAATTGTATCACTTGACCTTTTTTCAGCTTTTTACTTGCAAGATCTTTGTTGATACGCTCGCTCATGTTGACTGAGGCAATCGCCGAGCAACCGTCTGCATCCGTAACAGTGACTGTATATTTATCTAAAACCAGCTTATTTACTTTATCGCGATTGGATCCATTGGACCACTCGTAGCTGTAATTTCCAGCACCGCCTTTTGCAAATACAGATGCAACTCCATCTCGCTTGCGCGATCCGCTTACTGCCTTCTCCTGCTTGGCTGTAACTAATAAAGGCGCTGGTCCAATCACTTTGTAAGTCGCTATTTTTCTATTGCCATTCGAATCTTTAACGGTCACCATATAGTCGCCAGCAGTGACCTTTGGTATGCTGCTATTCGTGTCTTTATTGTTCCACTCGTAAGTGTAAGGAGGTCGCCCACCTTGGACGTTTGCTATAAGATCCACACCATTCAAATTAGTACAAGACAACTCCCCGTCTTGATCAATGGTGACAATGATACCTTGAGAATTGATAGCCACCACGTCTCCGCCGCCCATATCTATAGCGTCCGTGTAGACACAACCTGCATTGTCACTGATGGTAACGGTCTGCAATCCTGCTCCTAACTTTCTGGCTTTTTCGCCTGATTCACCACTCGCCCACTGGATAGAATATGGCTTCACTCCCCCACTCACTTCTACATTGGCAATACCGTCTTGAGAGCTGCTATGTGATGCTTCTTTTATCTGTTGCACTTTTACCTGCATACGATTGTCTTCGATCACTGCACTCACCGTCTTGCTGCGACCAGCCTGGTCTTCTACTTTGATAATGTATTTTCCTGGTCCTACATTTTGTGGATTGGCACCTTGTAAGTCCTTGTTCCATGTATATGTATAGGGTGCCTCTCCTCCATATACCTTGACATCAAGCGCGGCATCATCTGTATTGCCCGTGCAGGAAAGGTCTTTCGAAATCACACAACTGATCGTCATCGATGATTCTTTATCTATTAAAAATAGTCCCGAAGAAGCTGTACCTACCCATAACGCATTGTCCCTATCAACACGAATACATTGAATATTCTTTGCTGTAAAACCATTGCTATTATCAAATACTTCTACGCTGTCCTTGATAATGTCATAGCGCGTAATAATGTCTGATGCTACCCACAGTTTACCATCATTGTCGTAAACCATATCCTTAATTTTGCCTCGATAGGTTCGCTTATCCACATCTCCTGGTATCCATCTATTCCTTTCATCTACTTTATATAGTATGTCATTTCCTAGTATCCAAACATCAGGACCAAGTGCAGTAATCTCATCTATATATGTATTTTCTTCGTAGGTTTTCCACTTATTTCCTTGGTTAAGTAATACGCCTTTGTCCGTCCCAATCCAAGTTCGCTTGAATTTGTCGACAAATACAGCGGTCACTTTAGTTGCGCCATTACCATATTTATCAATAGCAATTTTATCAATTAGCTCTATTTCACTACCAATTTTATAGCGAAGAACGCCTGATGAATTAGTACCAACTATTAACTGTCTACGAGTCTTATCTAAGTATGCACAGGTGATGGCATCATCATTGTCTGGAAGCATTTCTAGATCGAAGCGATTGGCGCTAAATAATCCATTACCTGAAGCTTGCATGAGTAAAGACCAATCACCTTTTTTAACAGTTTTGCTTGTCCCATTATCTGCTGAGTTGATTTGAAATATCTCTGCATCAGTAGCTGCCCATTTGACATTACTATCGTCAACAAAAATATTCCTCACATTTTGGTTTTGACCGATCGCAGTACAGTGAATGACCCGCATTGGAGCATTCTCCGATACATATTCTTGCGCCGTGATATATAAAGTATTGAATATAAGGATTGCTAGAAAAATTGATCTTTGCATTAATTTTATTTTATGATAATAGAGTTTTTAACTTGAGATGATGCTATAAAGTACCTCAAAATACTGAAAAAAATTGGCTTGACTTTATCCTATTGGGAGAAAGTATTCGTTTTTTCTGACCCGAGCTAAACCTGAAGTTATTGATGGATTCCTTTGGTTCCCAATAATTTTGTAAATTGAGCTAATGATACCTGACAGGGAAAACAACGAAAACATTATAGGATGGCAACAAAATGTGTAGAATGCGGTGAAAAACTATACGGTAGGCTTGATAAAAAATACTGTTCAGATCAGTGTAGGGCAGCATATAATAATAAGCTCAATAGTAATTCTAATAATTATATGCGCAATATAAATAATATCTTGCGCAGAAACAGACGAATTCTGATCGAACAAAATCCAACGGGCAAAGCTAAAGTGCACAAGGATAAACTCATCGAATTGGGCTTTAACTTCAACTACTACACTAATGTCTATCGAACCAAAAAAAAGGAAAACGTTTATTACTTCTGCTATGAATATGGATACCTTATTTTCGACAGTGGGTATTGTAGTTTAGTTATCCGACAAGAATATGTAGTGTAATGCGATCTTCAAAATTATACAATACTATAGAAGAAGTAGGCCCACTCAGCAAACTCGCTGCTGAAAAAGGAATTACCACTTTGGCAAAATGTATGCAAGTCCTCAGAAAAATGCCATATGGTCGTAATGCTGATCGGTCAGATCTAGGTCTTGTTTTGACGGAAAATAAAGGAACCTGTTCCAGTAAACATGCCCTGGTAAAAGCTATCGCCATAGAGCAAGATATTTCCACCGTCCAACTGATCTTATGCATATATAAAATGAATGTCAACAATACGCCTGGCATAGGTAACCACATTGACAATGCTGGGCTTCCATATATTCCAGAAGCGCATTGTTATTTGAGGATTGAAGATGTGCGCGTAGATCTAACTAATGCGAATTCCTCAGTTGATAATATTGCTAATGATATCCTGCATGAAGAACTTATATTGCCACCTCAAGTAAGCGAATATAAAGTGGAGACTCATCATCAATTTATCAAGGAGTGGATAATATCTAAAAATATAGCATCAGATTTCGATTCCGTTTGGAGAATAAGAGAAAAATGCATTTCGTCTTTGAGTGAAAAACATTTTTAACTATGTTATCTAATCTGTTTGATAAAATAAGAAGGAGTATATTTATGATCGATACCCCAGCCGATATTGGAGCTACTCTCCAAAAATATAATAGCTACTACCGATCCTTATCTGCAGCAAATAAAAGACAATTTAGTATCAGGCTACAGCATGTCTTAGCTCAATTGACATTCACACCGAATGATCTTACAGCCGTAAGTAGGGAGATGCAAGTATTAATTACGAGTGCAATAATTCAAATCACCTTTGGATTAAATAATTACGTATTAACTCGCTTCAAAAGTATCATAGTAGTGTCAGCTAACTACAATTTTGAAAAGCACAAAAATTTACTTGGTCACGTCGATATCCAAGCTAAACGCATTGTCTTTAGTTGGCCAGGAGTAAAAAATGGTTTTATCATTCCAGATGATGCTATCAATGTAGCCTTACACGAAATGGCACATGTGCTCTATGAGGAAAATAAATTTCGTTCCCCGCGAGATGCAATATTCGACAAGAAAAAATATAGTAAATGGTCATCATTAGCTGAAGAAGAAATGAAACTTATGCGAATAAATAAGTATTCCTTTTTTAAAGAATATGGTAGTCAAAATATGCTTGAGATGTTTGCTGTATCAATTGAAACTTTCTTTGAGCATGGACAAGAATTTGAGCGGCAGCTACCTGACTTGTATTATGCGTTGGTTGATTTACTGAGACAGGATCCGCTCATTGATGATTTCGGTATGTCGAATTTTGGATAGCAGACCAGTCTATCTTAAACAACATCTTACATTCTACCAGATAAGAATCTTTATTTGGTATTATCTGCCTTATTAGGACACATTCTACCAGATAAGATTTTTTATTTGGTATAATCTCGTCATGATCTTGACAACAAATGGACATAACTCGCTGATAATCAAGCGCAGCACTTTTCAATCGGCTCACTACAAGCTAAGAATCGACATTTTTGAAAAAATAATTGAAATAGCGTTTATATAGCTCACACAGCTTTGAATAGCTAGACTCAAAGCAGCTAATTTTGCTATTCTACCTTTACAAATTTTCGGGGTAATGAAGCTGTAGACGTACCGTCATCTCCATCCCCGATTAGAAAAGTATGATTAACTTGAAGGGTGTCCTCAGATAGCTTTAATATCTCCCAATTATGCCTAGTCTCAATAACACCGATTACTATTATTGAATCTGGTGAATCAAATTCCTCTTGTATAGATAGAATATTTGTTTGCTCATCAAATTCCCAAGATCCATCATAAAAAACATCAATGCATATATTTTTACTCTGCTTGCTGTAAGAACTGTCTGCACTAAAAGTGAAAACAATTTCTCTGTCTTCTACTAAAACTTGCCCTGAGTCAGTTTGCATCAAAGATTCACAGCCATCCAAATCAAACCATTTACCTAAAAAATCAGATTGTGTATATTCGGATTTAGGGCGTATTTCATTTTCAGTTTTGTCACATGCGTAAAGGGTCACTGCTAAAATAAATATTATTATAACTCTCATATTATTGGTTAGTTTTGATGATTTTATCTGTGAATATAATATTTTCTTCTTGTTTGACAACTAATACGTGGGCGCCATCAGCAAGACTAGCAGTCTCAATTTTATTAGTGCCACTTCCATCTAACTTGCCGAATAAGACAGGCTGCTGCAGAAGGTTATAGATAATAAAACTTCCATTTACTACTTTTGTATTAGAATGGATAGTCAAAAGACCGTTAATTGGGTTAGGATAAATTTGAATACCTAAATCCTCATTGTTATTGTTATCACTCCCTTCCAAAGATCTTAGCTCTGCATTATTACTACTATTTAACCCCTGACCACTTGAATTGCACCCTCTTATACCACAGACTACTTCATCAATAATTTCGTCATCTCGCAACGGCATCCAAAACCCTATCTAAAAATAATTTATTTTGAACACTCTTGAGTTTTGATATTAAATAAATTTCTTGTAGTTTAAACATAATTCAAAAACTTAAACCATACAGTTATGAAATTGGTCAACTATTACTACTACTCAAAGAGATGCAAATCGTGAAATCATCACTTTGCAAGTTGAGAAAAGTCAGCGTTCATTCCAAAGTTTTTCATTTGATTTCGCACCAATTTTAGAGATTTTAATTCACCTTTAAAAAGTAACCACAATGAAAGTTTGTAGGTTGATTGGCATTTTGATTTTATTGACTAGCTCGGTAGTAGTCGGGCAAATAGATTATAGCTATTTCATAGAAAGAAACTCTCTTACGGAAAAGATAGCTTGCGTAAAAGAATATAGATATCAGGATTTGCGTACTAACGACTCTTCAGTAACCTTACTAAAGCAACTCTATTTAAAATCATCGTTTAATAAAGAAGGATATCTTATTGAAAGATTGACTTTTAATAAAACGAGTAACCCTTTTCAAAAAAAAATGTACACTTACTCAAATGGTAGATTAGACAGCGTAAAGGTTCTTAATCTCAAAACTAAAAAATTAGAAAAATGCCTTTTTTATTTATATGATGAAAATTCACGTAAGGTCTCGATAATAAATGCTGAAAATAATAAAGTGTTAAGAAATTACAGCTTTAATACATTATCCCAATTGAGCAAGATCATAGACTTTGACAATAGAAAAATCAAGGAGTATTTCCATGAAGATAATTTTTATAGTGTTAAGGAGTATGCTTTTCATCTGAAAGACATAAACTATACGCTTTCGACCTTTGATACTAACAATAGAAAAACTAGCATTGAGCATTATAAATCTTTTTTACAAGAATTGAGCTATAACAAAACAACTTTTAAATATATGGAATTCTCTGAAGATAAAGTATATAGGAGTGTGTTTGATAATGGTAAATACATAACTACATTAATAAATGAAAAGATTAATTTTCCAAATGGCCTAACTCATTTTGAATACACTTATGCATTTGGGAATGCAAATATTGTAACTACTGAATTTGAATATGTGTTCTTTGATTAATAAAAGAAATGTAAACGCTCTAAATAATCAGAAATAATAAAAAAACTCATTAATCAGGAATTAAAGCTATATATTTAGTTTGCAACTATCTTGCTGTAAGAAATTTATAAATTATTTAGTCAGGTTTCTGAGTGAAAAACTTAAAGAAATTAATTTTTTTTTTCAGAAATGACTTTTCTTTTAAAACCAAAAAAGGCCGCCCCACAAATGTGAAACGACCTCTATATATCTTTTTCAATCGTAATCCTATTTAAACGCATTCAAGCCCGTAACCTCCATGCCCGTAATCAACAAGTGAATATCATGTGTCCCTTCGTAAGTCAATACCGTTTCTAGGTTCATCATGTGACGCATGATCGGGTACTCGTTCGTAATACCCATACCACCATGTATTTGTCTTGCTTCCCTTGCAATCTCTAAAGCCATATTTACATTGTTACGCTTGGCCATAGATATTTGAGCAGGCGTTGCCTTTCCATTATTGGCAAGGCTACCTAATCTCCAAGCTAACAATTGCGCTTTGGTGATTTCTGTAATCATCTCCGCCAATTTCTTTTGTGTCAACTGGAAGCCGCCAATCGGGCGTCCAAATTGTTCGCGCTCTAAAGAGTAACGCAAAGCAGAATCATAGCAATCCATGGCTGCTCCGATAGCACCCCAGGCGATTCCGTATCTCGCTTTTGACAGACAAGATAATGGACCTTTCAAGCCTTCTACATTTGGCAAAACATTTCCTTTAGGAATACGCACATCTTCGAAAACGAGCTCTCCTGTGATAGAGGCACGTAAGGATAATTTACCGTGTATTTCTGGTGTAGTAAACCCTTTCATTCCACGCTCTACGATTACACCTTTGATACGACCCTCTTCATTCTTTGCCCATACGATAGCCATGTCCGCTACAGGTGAATTGGTTATCCACATCTTAGCGCCATTTAATATATACGCATCGCCATCATCGCGGATATTGGTTGTCATTCCACTTGGGTTAGAACCATGATCAGGCTCCGTTAATCCAAAGCAACCGATAATTTCACCACTCGCCATTTTAGGCAACCACTTCATCTTTTGCTCCTCTGATCCAAATCTATAGATCGGATACATCGCTAGCGATCCTTGTACCGAAGCCATCGAACGGATACCCGAATCTCCTCTTTCCAGCTCTTGCATGATTATACCATAAGATATCTCATCCATACCTCCACAACCGTACTTCTCTGGAAGACTCGGACCAAATGCCCCGATCTCCGCTAAGCCTTTAAATAAGTGAAGCGGACACTGCGCCTTTTCGCTTGCATCTTCTATGATAGGGCTCACTTCTTGCTTCACCCAGTCTCTGACTGCATCTCTTGCCATCTTATGGTCATCTGTCAAGAGTTCGTCTACATTGTAGTGATCGTGTGCTTGAAATTGATCCGTCTTAGCACTTTTTTCTACTGTATAAGTATGATTTCCTGTATCGTACATAATTCTTTTTCTGATTATTTTGACAAAGTTATAGCCAATTAAATTAATAATTTGCAATAAGGTTTACATATTCCTTCTATACTTTCCACCTACCTCATATAAGGCTTGAGTTATTTGACCAAGCGTGCAGTTTTTACCCGCCGTCATCAAGGCTTCAAAAGTATTTTCATTTTGAATAGCCGCTACTTGGAGAGCTTTCAATTGCGCATCCGCATCACTATTGCTTTTGTGCAAATTTTGTACCGTATGTATCTGGGCATCCTTCTCCTCTTTGGTCGCTCGGATAACCTCTTCAGGGATGATTGTCGGTGACCCATCTTTAGATAAGAAAGTGTTCACACCGATGATCTTAAATTCTCCATTGTGCTTCAGTGTTTCATAGTAGAGACTCTCTTCTTGTATCTTACTTCGCTGGTACATTGTCTCCATCGCACCGAGCACACCGCCACGCTCTGTGATCCGATCAAACTCTAACAATACCGCTTCTTCTACCAAATCCGTAAGCTCTTCTATGATGAAAGATCCTTGGATAGGATTTTCATTTTGAGTCAATCCCAGTTCATGATTGATAATCATCTGAATCGCAACCGCTCTTCTTACACTCTCCTCTGTAGGTGTAGTAATCGCCTCATCGTAGGCGTTGGTGTGAAGCGAATTACAATTATCATAGATCGCGTACAATGCTTGCAAGGTCGTTCTGATATCATTGAAAGATATTTCCTGTGCATGCAGCGAACGACCTGAGGTTTGGATATGATATTTGAGTTTTTGCGATCTATCGTTACCTTTATATTTCAACTTAATTGCCTTCGCCCATATTCTTCTCGCTACTCTTCCGATCACCGCATATTCTGGATCTACGCCATTAGAGAAAAAGAAAGAGAGATTACCCGCAAATTCATCAATACTCATCCCGCGTGCGAGGTAGTACTCTACAAATGTAAAACCATTAGCCAGTGTGAAAGCCAGCTGCGTAATTGGATTAGCACCTGCCTCTGCGATATGATATCCAGAAATAGAAACAGAATAGAAATTTCTAATTTTATGATCAATAAAATACTGCTGCACATCTCCCATCAAGCGGAGTGAAAACTCCGTAGAGAAGATACATGTATTTTGCGCCTGATCTTCTTTAAGGATGTCTGCTTGTACCGTTCCACGTACAGAATTCAATGCCTTAGCTTTCAAAGTCGCATAAACAGCTGGCTCCAAAATTTCATCTCCAGTCACTCCCAAAAGCATCAATCCTAGCTGATTATTTCCCTCTGGTATATCGCCTAAGTAAGTAGGACGTTTTGTTCCTTGGTCATCGTATTTTTCTTTTAGTCGTGCTTCAACTTTAGATTCTAGACCATGCTCTTTGATATAGACTTCGCACTGCTGATCTATGGCTGCATTCATAAAGAATGCACAGATGGTAGCTGCTGGTCCATTGATCGTCATGGATACAGAAGTCATCGGATTACATAGATCAAAACCAGAGTACAATTTCTTTGCATCATCGAGGCAACAAATACTCACCCCTGCATTTCCTACCTTTCCATATATATCAGGTCTCAAATCTGGATCCTCTCCATATAGAGTTACCGAATCAAACGCAGTAGACAAGCGCTTGGCAGGCATATCGGAAGAAAGATAATGAAACCGACGGTTCGTTCTTTCCGGGCCGCCTTCTCCTGCAAACATTCGAGTTGGATCTTCTCCTGCACGCTTAAATGGAAATACACCGGCAGTATACGGAAACGAGCCAGGCACATTTTCTTGCATTAACCAAGTCAACACATCTCCCCAAGCTTGATACCTAGGTAGTGATATTTTCGAGATACGAGACATCGCCAAAGAATGGGTAAATGTTGGTACTCGTATTTCTTTATCTCTTACTTTAAAAATAAATTCATCAGCAGCATACTGCGCTTTTAAATCTTCCCATCCGTCCAAATCTCTTTTACACTGTCCATCGAGATCCAAAGTAAGATCATCGTATTTTTTCTTTAGTATCGTCTGAGTACTTTCATCTCCCTCAAATGTCCCAATACTTTTATCTAGTCCATATAGCTGATCTGCTAGTGAGCTTTGCTTGGCAACCCATTCATCATAGCTTCTATTATTCTCTGCTATTTCGGATAAGTATCGTACTCGCTTTGGAGGGATAATGTATATTTTTTCGCTCTGTTCGTTGGTGCTGACAAATGTAGATTTCAGATTCGTATTGGTCTTTTCTGCTAATGTCGTGATGATCGCTTTATACAGATTGTTCATCCCAGGATCATTGAACTGCGATGCGATCGTTCCATATACGGGCATCGTATCTGTATCACTTTCCCACAATTGATGATTGCGTTGATATTGTTTTTTTACATCTCGCAGCGCATCCAAAGCGCCTCGCTTATCAAATTTGTTGACGGCTATAATATCTGCAAAATCCAACATATCGATCTTCTCCAACTGTGTTGCAGCCCCATATTCAGGCGTCATCACATAAAGTGACATATCCGAGTGATCCACAATTTCTGTATCTGACTGACCTATACCAGAAGTCTCCAATATTACCAAATCATAATCTGCCGCTTTCAATATGTTTACCGCAGATTGCACATACTTAGAAAGGGCGAGGTTCGATTGACGCGTTGCCAATGAACGCATATATACTCGATCCGATTTGATAGCATTCATCCGGATGCGATCTCCTAATAGCGCACCACCCGTTTTTCTTTTCGATGGATCTACGGAGACTATTGCAATTCGTTTATCCTCGAAGTCCAATAAAAATCTACGCACCAGTTCATCTACCAAAGAAGACTTACCGGATCCTCCTGTGCCCGTAATCCCGAGTACCGGACAGTGTTTTTGATCAGCTGTTTTACCAATAGATTCTATCCAATCTTTATTTTCTTCAGGAAAGTTTTCAGCAGCACTGATCATTCTAGCAATGACTCTTGTATCTCCTGAGTCCACTCTTTTCACTTCGCCGTTTAGATTTGTACCTAAAGCAAAATCAGCTCTTTCTAGCACATCATTGATCATGCCCTGCAGACCCAACTTGCGCCCATCATCAGGACTATATATTTTATCTATTCCGTAGGCATGTAAGTCTGCGATCTCACTTGGCAAGATTGTGCCACCTCCTCCACCTACGATTTTTACGCTAGAGGCTCCCCGCTCTTTGAGCAGATCATACATGTATTTAAAGTACTCATTATGCCCACCTTGATATGAAGTGATGGCGATACACTGCGCATCTTCTTCTATGGCAGCATCGACTATTTCTTGTACAGATCTATTGTGCCCAAGGTGTATAACCTCCGCCCCGGTAGATTGCATAATCCTACGCATAATATTGATAGCGGCATCGTGACCATCAAATAAAGAGGCCGCCGTGACTATCCGAATCTTATGCGTGGGCTTATATGACTGTACTTTATCCATATTTAAACTTTTTAAACCTGATGTACAAAAATACGAAATTATGGAGCACTTTTATGTTTAAACAGAGTCACAAATTCATTCAGAATCATAGCAGTAGCACCCCATACTACCTTTCCTTGGATATTGAAGTATGGGACTCGTTTGAGTGTCATTTGTCCACTTATTTTTATATCCTTTGTTTTTCTAATTTTGTTACTGCACAAATTATCTATATCTAGAGATACCAACTCTGCCACCTCGTTTTCTTCCAGCACAAATTCTAGTGCCTCTTCCACGTACCCGACTACAGGTTGTACTTTAAAATTACTTACAGGTATATAGAGATCGCTGAGATTTCCCAGCGTCTGGATCAGTCCCCGATGTACCCCTATTTCTTCATGCGTCTCACGCTTTGCCGTCTCCTCCAGATCACGATCCGTCATCTCCATTTTGCCGCCAGGAAAACTCATCTGCCCTTTATGCTTATCATTTGCATATTTACTAGTGCGCTGCGTGAATACCACCTTCCATAATCCATCTTCTGGATACAGCAATATCATTACGCCAGCCAATTGAGCATTAGCTGGTGCAGATTGATATGATCGCCGTAATACGTGCGACATTTCTATTTGTGCCTGTCGTCCTGGGAGTGGTTCAGTAAGTTTTTTTCGTAGATTTTCTATTATATCTTTATTCATTATAATTATGATGATGTGGGGCCTACCGATGACGATTCGCGAAAAAGCGAATAGTCATCGGTCGCTACGATCCGTAGCTCGGTATTCACCTCGGTCCCAAGTAAGTATTAGATGTGCTATCGCTACATCCAATACTTACTTGGGACTGCATCCATATTGTATAGACGCGAAAAATCGACGTCAATACAATATGGATGCACTACTACTCATCGCTAGTCCAAAAAAAATGTCGATAGAGAATTTAAACTCCTATCGACATTTATTATTAATATTATCTATAATGTATATTTATACAAAATACACAATTCGTTATTTATTCGCTTCTTGTATATATTTTTCTAGTGCCATAGTCATGGATGGATATTCTGGAATGGGTGCTTTAATATTTATAGTTAGCCCAAACTCCTCCACCGCCTTACTGGTTGTATTTCCATATACAGCTATGCGTGTCTCATTTTGCACAAACTCTGGGAAATTTTCATACAAGGACTTTATACCTAATGGACTATAAAATATCAATACATCGTAGAATACATCTGTCAGGTCAGACAGATCACTCGCTACAGTGCGGTACATTAGCGAGTCAGTCCAATCCAATTCTATCTCATCGAGAAAATTGCAAGTGGACGTGGCACCTAAATTGGAAACAGGAAGTAAAAATTTCTCCTTCTCCTTATGCTTAAGGAAGGCTGCTTTCAAGTCTTTTACAGTTCTCTTTCCCGTAAATACTTTACGCTTCCGATAAACGATAAATTTTTGGAGATAATTTGCGATAGCTTCCGACAGACAGAAGTATTTTGTCTCTTGCGACATTTTATGCCTGAGATCTTCACATATCCCAAAAAAGTGATCTATGGAATTCTTACTTGTAAAAATAATAGCTGAAAAATCCTCTATTTTTATGCGTTGTCTCCGAAATTCTTTATTATCGATCGCTTCCACATGTATAAATGGACGCCAATCTATTTTCAAGTTGTACTTTTCTTCTAAGGCGAAGAATGGAGAACGCTCTGGCTTGGGTTGAGAGATCAAAATACTCTTAACCTTCTTATATTTTTGTTTCACAGAAGATACGTTTGCTGACATTCAATATCTAAATTGGATGATTAAATATTAGCTCCCCATATAATTTTTTAATACCTTGATAATTATTAAAGTGGGCGCTATTTCAACGGTACAAAGGTACATAAAAAAATGAAACCTGTTACTACCAAGAAATTTACTCCCTATCAAAAATGCCCTAAAGGCAAGATAGCCAAGAACTAACGTTGTTACAATTACTACAAAATACAATCCTAGTTTAGCCATCGCTACTGGTGCAAAAGCCAAAATTAAATTACATGGCAGTAAAATCAGCCCTAAAATGCTAAAAAACACATTAATGGTAAAATTATATTCTGAAGCTTGCTTCTGTACCGGAAATACTTCTTGTAATATATAAAGAATAAGGTGCTTGCCAAATACGATAACTCCCGTAGCTAATAGAATTTGTAAAAATGTGGTAACAGGACTATTTCCTACTAGTTGGTAAGATTCCATAATCAGAAAAATTGCAAATGCTGCATTTACTATGAAGAACACTTCCAATAGCAAATTCGGCAGACCAATTCTTCTCCCTGTAGATCTAAAATACCCCCTGAGCAGATTATCACTCTGAAAACTCTCAAACACCTTTATTATCACATGCCTAAGGAGGGTAGATATCAAGGCTAAGGCGATCAACAAGAGTATGACCATTATTATCTTGAACTGATTTAACTTAGCTCCAGCTGATTTATTTAGATGTGTCTCTCTTTGCTGCGGTATCGGCTTTACAGCTGCCACCTCTTGAATATCATCCTCCATTTTATCTAAAGGACTACTATTTATATTAAATGGGTTTCCTTCAATTTGCTGAACCACATAGATTGACTTCTCCGCTGCACTGATTTCATTGTCTAGTGTATCTGATGCCTCAATTGGAGAAGGTAAATTGACTTCTTCTAGCTCTCTCCATTTTTGTGCTTCTGGTACTTTATGTTCTAGCTCAAAAGGGTTGCCTTGCTGTCCATGGATAGGGACAGTAAATATTATGAGAAATGGTAGAATCAATAAGATAAACCTTAAAAATTGCATAGCGCAAAAATAGCTTTTGTAATTATCAATATCAATTTTTATCAGCTTGATATAATTTGCGGCTTTATAAATATAATGCTATCCGCCTTTCGTATTCACAAAAAACCACGTCATCCGCATATCCTGTTTCAATTTAAACTATTAATCAGAAAATTTGTCCTCCCGCACTGTTGTTAATCAGATGTTAATTGCACTAGCTCCTAACCATAATGAGCTTAAAATGCGTTAATTGTACTATATCTATGCAAGATGCCATTGTAAAACGTGTATTTTTTTTTGGCGCCATTGCCATCATTGGCATCATTGGGATACAAGTCTATTGGGGATTTAATACTTACCAGCAAAAAGAGGCGGAATTTCACCAGACAGTTCATATAGCCTTGATGCGTGTAGCTAAATCTATAGCTAAGTCAAATAACAATCAACTTCCCATCACTAACTTAGTGAAAAAAGTAAGCTCTAACTATTATGTTGTTAATACCAATAGTGTCATCAATGCAGGAGAGCTAGAATTTTACCTTCAGAAAGAGTTTTATGATCTCAATCTGCATATTGATTTTGAGTACGCTATCCACGATTGTGAGACCAATGAAATGATGTACGGTAACTTCTGTAAGTTTGAAGATAAGCTAGAAGATAATGTAGTCCTTGGTGATCTACCGAAATACGATGAATTCATTTATTACTTTGGGGTAAAGTTTCCATCGCGCAATGCCTACGTCATGGGATCCATGAAGAGTGCTATGCTCTTGCTAGGTGTGCTACTATTTACCATAGTATTTTTTGTATATGCATTGTACGTTATACTTAGCCAAAGACGACTTTCGGAAATGCAGAAGGATTTTATCAATAACATGACGCATGAGTTCAAAACGCCCATATCTACAATTAAAATAGCTAGCAATGTATTCTTACAAAATAACATAATAAAACAGAATCCTCGCTTACACAAATATGCACATATTATCAAGGATCAAAACCAACGGTTAAATAGTCAAGTAGAGAAAGTATTACAAATAGCTAAGATGGAAAAAGAGAGCTTTCAGCTTCACAAAGAAAATATCAATCTGCACGAGCTGCTAAATGAGATAATTGGTAACATGGAAATAAAACTTACTCAACAAGATGGTAAAATTCAGACTACATTTAACGCAACTAGCGCTTTAATCAGTGCAGATAAATTTCATCTATCTAATATTATTCAGAACCTAATAGATAATGCTATAAAATACTGTGCAGATAATCCAGCAATCGAAATAAGTACTATAGATTTTAATGGTAAACTTTTATTGATTATAAAAGATAATGGCATTGGCATTAAAGAAGAATTTCAAAATAAAGTCTTTGAAAAATTCTTTCGAGTACCAACCGGAAATGTTCATAATGTAAAAGGCTTTGGGCTTGGTTTATTCTATATAAAAAATATCTGCGATGCGCATAGTTGGAAGATCAATTTGAAAAGTAAAATCAATAATGGAACGGAAATATCAATTGTCATATAAATATAGATAACCTGAAAATGAAAAATAACCTTATATTTAAGAACAGCTATTCGCCACAAACTAAATCTATGAAAGCCCGCTTATTATATGTAGAAGATGATGAAACGCTAAGCTTCGTCACAAAAGATAATTTAGACATTCAAGATTACGAGGTTGCTCATTTTGCTGATGGTAAGACTGCTCAGCAAGAAATAAAAACGAATTTAATAAACTATGACCTTTGTATTCTTGATGTTATGCTTCCTGACATTGATGGCTACGCACTTGCCAAGCTAATACGCGAAAGAAACTCCCAAATTCCAATTCTCTTTCTGACAGCAAAGTCATTAAAGGATGATCGTATACATGGTCTGCGTATAGGTGCGGATGACTATATCACAAAACCATTCAGCATAGAAGAATTAATCTTAAAAATCGACATTTTTTTGAAGCGAAGTAAGGTCAACAATACCTCTTCAGTCAGTATATATGAGCTAGGTCAGTACCAATTCAATTATAAAAATCTTAGCTTAAAATTTCAAGATGGTGAAAAAATTCTTACTCAAAAAGAAGCAGATCTTCTAAAGCTGCTGGCGGATAATCAAAATGAAGTAATGAAGCGTTCTTTTATACTCGAAAATGTATGGGGAGAGGATGACTATTTTCTTGGTAGATCGTTAGATGTATTTATTTCCCGATTACGAAAATATCTTAGTAAAGATGAATTATTAAATATCAAGAATATTCATGGTGTAGGATTCATTTTTGAGACGAAGAAAATCTATTAAATAGACACTTCTACATCTTTACATTAGTTTTAATTATTTCAATAATTAACTGCTTTATGAATGGTGAGCGCAATGCCCGATTTAACCTATTTTCCTTTTGAATAAAAATAAATTAGCTGGTATCCATTCCGTTTTAGGGTGCTTCGGTAAACTCCGCTTGCGCCCTTGTAAGTAAGCTAAAATTTAAGAATTTCCCCCTCCTTCTATAACTTAAATCTATTCTATAATATGAATGGTTAGAAATACCCAGCTATGAGATTTGATCCTTTTAAGACCTAGAATTTCAAAATATACATCAAATGGATAGTCGATTATCAATACTCCATACTTTCTCAATTTGATTTCTCTACTTCGTATTTATATGCACTTATTTAATCTGTTTTCTATTACTTGGCCAGGTGGGTAGAGCGTGAAGGGGTGTAATGGTGGCGCAAGAAGTGTAGATGGGTGCAGATAGCCTTGCGCTAGTCCCTTAGGACCGGTAGCGATAGCGAAGCCATGTAAGACCTGACCATTACCGACACCTTTTCGGTGGAGCGTAAGTGGGCACGCCCAAACAAACCTCTATTTAGTCTTATTAAGAATTCACTTTAATGCTCTTAGTGCCTCTTCTGCACGATCACTGACGTTGTCAAAACTAGTTGCCTGACTATAGTATTTCTTTGCTGCTTCGATATCTTGCTGGAGCTCAGCAGTTTGACCTAGATAATAATATGCCATCCCATAAGTGGGATCTATAGAAGTAGAAATTTCAAAATTTTTAGCGGCAAGTGCTATGGAATCGAGCTGAAAATATGCTAGCCCAATATTAAAAAATGCAACGGGTTGCTGATCACCAGAACGCTCCGTAATTTGCTTGAACACATCAATTGCTTCTATAAAATTTCCCTGCGAGCCGAGGTAATTACCTTTCGCCAGATAAGCGCCATAGTAATCTGAGTTTGCCGCTATAGCACTATTGAAATAATCTAGTGCACGAGGATCCTCCTTCGCCTCATATATCTGCCCCAATCGCATGTATGCTTCGACGAAATCCCCATCTTTTTCTAATGCTGTCTTATAAGCACGAATGGCTTTTTCTTCATCTTTCATATCCTCTAAGTTGATACCCATTAGGTAATAGCTTTTCGGATTGAAGCTGTCGAGTCTAGTAGCTCTTACCAAGGTTGCATTCGCCTCATTATTTTGCTTAAGTATTATTTGATACTCCGCGAGGATGTGTAGGATATCGATATTCGTCGGGAACTGGTAGGATGCCGCTTCCATGGTCAGCAGTGCTAAGCGAGAATTGTTGTACTCCAAATAAGTCTGTGCTAGTCTTGTATGTGCCTCAACACGAGAACTGTCCATCGCGATTACTTTCTTGAAGTCTGCAATAGCTTCATCGTAACCTTCTAATTCGAAATAGAGGTCTCCACGCTGTAGGTACAATTCTGCCTTATCTGGATTTGCTTCTATTTGGCGATCCATCTTTTGTAAGGAAGTCAAACCGATGACTGTAGGTACATCTTCTGTCTGCGTAGATGCAGAAGGTTCGCAAGCAAGGATGATGTAAACCAAAAGGGACAAATAAAACGTTATACTTTTTGAAGGCATGAACATATTTTTATGCTAGATTGAATGATCAATATTTTTTTACAAGAATCTGTAGCTCGGACAAAATGCCAAAGTAAAAGTAATGGAAATCTGGAACTTCAAGCAGTATTATAGAAAATTGATTTGTAGCATAGTTTACTTATTTATTTATGTCGGCTTGGCTCATACACAGCAGTATCAGGATGCCTATATAGTCGGCAACCCAGGTGTAAATACAAGTGTGCAAAAAGTACTCAAGCATGAGGGAGCAACCTACCTGTATGGCACCTACGATGACGTGTTGACCGTAGATGGATTTTCTATAGAGCATAATGGACTGCTAGATATCTTTTTGATAAAGTTGGTAGATGGCGCCGCGGAATGGGTATTTTTTGGAGGAAGTGCAGCAAGTGACTTGGCGGTAGATATGGAGATAAATGCGAATGGTGAATTGGTGATCGGTGGTTCGTTTTGGCTTGAAGCTAACTTTGGGGAAGTGAAGCTAAACTCTGGTGGTAGCTCTAAAGCGTTATTTGTGATGACTCTAAATACTGACGGCAGGGTTCTTCGTCAGCAAGTGATAGATGGGTCAGCTACAAAAAAAATGGCAGGTCTGGTGTTGATTGAGAATGAAGTTTTTGTAAGTGGTAGTTTTGGAGGACGCATATTTTCTGGTTCTATAGAAGCTACCGCAAATGCGGATATAGACGTTTTTGTCCTCAAATTAAATACTAGTGTGGGTATTGAATGGATACAAAATTATGGTATTGAAGGGAAGCATGAGCTAATGGATTTCTCGTGGGATAATTTTAATGAACAATTTATTGTAAGTGGTCATTTTATGAAGAAGATAGCCGTTGCATTGGATACTATTCAGACAAACTCATTTGATGAGGATGTTTTTATTGCTGCCCTAAATTTAGATGGTTCTGGCAAATGGCTGCGAAAAGCGGGTGGTCAATTCGAAGATTTTAATAGTGCCCACACTATCGATGATGATGGAAATGTTTACATCACTGGTGATTATCGAGGCATAATAAATCTCGATGACGGAAGCCAGATCAATACGGGAGGTATTATGAATACGGATACTTATCTGATCAAATTTGACGCTACAGGGAATAATATTTGGGCAAGAACATTAGGCAGTACTGATGGTATCGAGATCGGAACTGATCTGGTTTTTTATGATGGATTACTGCACATGGTCGGCTATTATGATCGAAGTTTTTCCATAGATAATACGTCTTTTATCGCAGCACTTGGCACATATAATGGGATGCTAGCAATCTTTGACCTTGACGGTAAATTGCAAAATGGAACGAGTGTCATAGGAAGTATATTGACAGTACCAAATGGACTGTTACCCGAGGCAGATGGTATTAATATTTTTGGTGATTTTTCAGGAGAAATACAGCTGGATCGATCCTATGACTCGAATGGTGATTTTTATGGTTTTCAAGTTTTACTTAATGATTTTTTGTCTAGTTCTTCAGTAGTTATTGCTCCGACTACTACCGTTTGCCCAAATCCTACAGATGGTATTTTCTCTATTCATTTTAAAGAAAGAGTGAATCAGGTTTTTTTTTATAATGCTAAGGGTGCTTTGGTTCATATGAGTTCAGAAAAAGGCCTGAGCCATCGTATAGATTTGTCCTATTTACCGGTTGGCATATACTTTTGGCGAAGTGAGTCTGGAGAAATTGGAAAAGTGATTAAAGCGTTTTAAAGCCAATCAATTTTGATTTAAGTATTTTGTACTCAAAAAAATCATATTTGACTATCCGCTATAAGAAACTAATTAAAAATATTATGTTCTCTATTCCTCAATTTTTTCCATAGTTCTCATAAGATAAAAAAAAATAGGGTGCCCAACAAACAAATAAATTGTTAACCTACGGGCACCCGTTAGTTTTGAGGTCTATCGTTTTGAAAATCTTTACCGATTACTTCTTCATGAATCTACCAAGCATACCTGCTACATCATCCATAATATTACCGTCACCATCTTGATCTAACAAGTTCTTCAACATGCCGCCAATAGGGCTGCTAGATTGCTGCTGCTCCTGCTGTCTACGAGCGCCGCCTAAAAGATCTGAAAGACCAGAAACATCCAATCCCTCCTTTCTCTTTTGCTTCCCTAAAACACCTAATAGAAGTGGTGCCAACTTGATCATTAAGTTAGAAGTCTGATTTGTATTTAGGCCATTTGACTTAGAGATAGCGTCCACTATGCTTGACTGCTTATTTCCCAAGATATGCTTAAGAATACCTGCTCCATTTAAAACTCGATCTTGATTTGGTGGTACATGACGACCCCCAAGAATATCTTGAAGATTGTCCAATATCCCTCCATCGTGGTCTTTTTCAAGCGCGTTGTTTAAGGCAATTGCGCCCTCAGGACTTGCTGCATTACGTGCTACTCCTCCAAGCAAAACCTCCATTATGCTTGATGCTGCACCTTGAGTTTGTGACGGGGTAGCACCTCCACCTAATTGTGAGGTTAAGGTTTCGAGCACACCATTTGTAAGTTGCCCTTTTAATAAGTCCATTAAATTATTCGACATAATTGAAATAATATGTATAGTTAAAAAATCAATTCTCACAACAAAATCGTAAAATTATAGTAAAAACAAGAACATATTTGCTTGAAAATGAGAAGAAAGTACATCCTTGGGACGCTGTTTTTGACTTTGAGTTACTTTTCTCAAGGTCAATTCCTGCATACGCCTGAGGAAATGGTAAATTTTATCACCAATAAACCTGATAAGTATATTTTACAAGAGACCGACAATCTCACTTTGGATGCATTCAGACGATGCAGAAATGGGGCTAATAATCATAATGTGCAGTTTGCAGAAAACACAAATTTTATCTATGATACTGAAATGCTTAGTAAGGCTTCTCGTAAGAAGCTAAAGAAACAAAATAAAAAAATCACTAAGCAGGTAAGTGCCAGAATTGATGTTGACAAGATCCAAGCGCTCTGCGCGAATCACTACAAATTGGGTAACTTTGAAGAGGCTCTATTTTATAAATTTCAAATAAATGACAATCTAGCCTTCAATTTTGAAAATGAATTTTTCTTGGCTAAATCTTACTTCGAAACAAAGAAGCACGATTTAGCACTAGAGCATATCTTCAATGCCAAGGTGCTCCTACCCTACTCGGGTCTCCCATTCTCGGATATGGAAATAGAGATGGTTGAGAATCTCCTCGGTCAGATTCTCAAGGCTAAGAAGCTACGGTATCTTGATTGGTCTTTGAACTTCAGCTACTGTATCACGAATAGAGAAGATAAGATTTATATTAGCTTTAAGTCCCAACCTTGGAAAACGTACGCTATCTGTAAATCAGTTTGGTTAGGTGAAGAAACGCACAGAGGAAAAATGGCTACCATTTCTGATCAACCCTCTTTTCTAGTAGAAGAAAAAGAATGTCTCTTAAATGCCTTAGTGGAGTATCTAAGATCTGAAGTGGATAATCCTGACAACATAGGTCTTAAGTATCTGGGTACCGCCATTGACAATGATTATATAAAAGAGTATATCACCTATGAAACATTTGTAGCCCAATATGCTGATATGCCAGGTGACGCCCCTAGCAAGGAAGCAATATCTAAATGGAGGAGATACTTTCTCTTTCAGCACAGTGCCGCGCTGTAATGATACAGCAGATAGTCGTCGGGTGCTGATAAAATATATTATTGACGTTAATCTATAGATAAAATTCTCTCTTCATTGCTGATATTTTTATAATTTCGGACAAAAATATGAATGTCTGAAAATAAAAATATATCCGTTCCCCCATCAGATATTGTTCAGGAGGCACTCCGCTACTCCATTACATCATTTAATGATAATAGGGATAGAAAATCTGTCTACCATAACTATCAATTTTGTATCTCCCTTTGTGAGAAGATTAGAGAGATAGCAGAGGAAGAAGGAAACATTGGCAATGAAGCAATCTCTCAAGCGCAACTTGCAGCTATCTTTTATACCCTAGGAATAGTGGATAACCGGTATAATCCTATGCCAAGTGCGGTACTGCTTTGGGGAGAGTTTGCCAAAAAGAAATCCGTCATAACAGACACCGTAAATGATGTCTCCGCATGCCTTAAGAGCTATTTCGAATACCAAACAAAAGATAACGATGCCAAGAAATTGTTAGAAGATAGTATCCATGCACAACTTTATGCTCAAGAAGACGCTACTCAAATAGCACTCTATAAAATGGAATCTTTATCTTTTTCGGACAAAGAAATCAGTAACTTAGAATGGAATACGCAACAATACGAAAAACTGCAAGACATCACCTTTCATTTTCCATATTCTAAATTGACTTTTAAGCCGCTCATTAATCAAAACCTGCTAGAATACGCCCAAAAAATAAAACGTAATAAAAGAAATGGTCCTAAATCTTGGGAGCATGAAAAACTACGCAACTTCCAGAATTTAGAGAAGCGCTTGCCAAGCGACGCTACCCAAACTTATTTTCGAGCCAACTTTAGAAATCATATCAATCTAAGTGCCATTGCAGATCAGAAAGCAAACATTATGATCTCAGTAAATGCAATTATGATCTCTGTTTTGATCTCGGTACTGTCGTATCGAAATATCACAGAGACGAATCCTATGATTATAATGCCAGTTGTAATATTCTTGATTACAGGTTTGACATCATTGATATGTGCCGTATTGTCAGCAAGGCCCAAAGTCACAAAAATTAACAAGCGTAATATGCCCATCGAAGAACTGCAAAAGAACATTGTATTCTTTGGCAATTTTGCTCACCTCGAACTCGAACAATATGAAGAGGCAGTAGACGCGATGTTCCGAGACAGTGAGCTCATTTATGGGAATATGACACGTGATCTATATTATCTCGGAAAAGTACTGCAGCAAAAATATAGTTACCTTTCCGTTTCATATAATGTATTTATGGTCGGCTTTGTGGCAACTGTCCTTACATTTCTTATTGCCTTTCTAAGCTAAAAAATAACCCATGGCTAAAAATAAAATATTGCGCCCACATACAGAGGATGCTTATAAGCATGAACTAACAGCGCTGAGCAAACTCGACACAAAAAACAAACCACCCAACTGGAAGTTATCCCCTAAATCTGTAGTTACTTATATTATTGGAGGCAAACTTGAGGATGGTACAGAAATAGAAACAAAGTATTATGGAAATAGAAGACTCATAGAGGTAGCCGTTGCAACCCTACTTACGGATAGAGCTTTATTACTCTTAGGAATTCCAGGAACAGCAAAAACATGGCTGTCTGAACACCTGTCCGCAGCTATATCTGGAACTTCTAAACTATTGATTCAAGGAACTGCGGGGCTCTCGGAAGAAGCCTTACGCTATGGCTGGAATTATGCTAAGCTACTCGCAGATGGCCCATCTGCAGAATCGCTTGTAGCGTCACCAGTTTTAAGTGCTATGAAGAATGGTCAAATAGTTCGTGTCGAAGAGCTTACACGTCTACCCTCTGATGTACAAGATTCTCTAATTACTATTTTATCTGAAAAAACATTACCGATACCAGAACTAAATACGGAACAGCAAGCTGTATCAGGATTTAATGTCATTGCTACAGCTAACGATCGCGATAAAGGCGTAAATGATTTATCTAGTGCCCTGCGTAGAAGATTTAACACTGTGGTAATGCCATTGCCGAAGTCATTCAAAGAAGAAGTAAAAATAGTCCAAACAAGAGTCGAAAAATTTGCTCAAAAATTGGATATGCCAAAAAGCAAAGTACCTATCGAGGAAATTAATCGATTGGTTACCATCTTCAGAGAATTACGTAGAGGCAGCACTACAGATGGGAAAATGAAACTTAAAGTACCTGGCAGTACACTTAGTACTGCCGAGGCTATATCAGTTATAAACAATGGTATTGTGCTTGCTACCCATTTTGGAACAGGAACCTTAGCTGCCAACGATCTCGCAGCTAGTCTAACGGGAGCCATCGTAAAGGACCCTAAAACTGATACTATCGCATGGAAAGAATATTTAGAAACCGTCATTAAAGACCGCAAGGAGTGGAAAGATCTTTACAAGGCATGTAAATCTCAGTAAAGTGTACAAAGTATTTGGGATAAGACATCATGGTCCTGGTTCGGCAAAAAATCTAATGCGTGCCCTTGATGAGTATATACCTGATTGTATTCTTATAGAAGGTCCTGTAGATGCTGAAAAAGTTATCTCCATCAGTGCAAATAAGAAGCTCAAACTACCTTTGGCTATCTTAATCTACAATCCTAATAATTTTAATCAAGCTTCATTTTATCCTTTTGCAAAATTTTCTCCAGAGTGGCAAGCTCTACAATATGGACATAAAAACAAACTCGAAATGGGGTTTATGGATCTACCCCAATCCATCAATATGTTGCTACCTGAAGAAAATAAACGTTCCTCCGATATAGATATTACCGACCCTCTTGCCAACCTCGCTCGCATAGCAGGCTTTTCCGATAGCGAACGATGGTGGGATTATACATTTGAATATGCAGAAAGTGGTATGGAAATTTTCGCATTGATTGAGGATATGGTCACCGCACTACGAGAAGAGATAGAAGATCAAGATAGGGAGACGCTCTTGCGTGAAGCACATATGCGGATTGTCATTCGCAATGCTATCAAAAACAATTATCAGAAAATCGCCGTGATCTGCGGGGCATGGCATGTACCCGCCATAAACGACTTAGCTGCCTACCCACTCAAGGCCGACAGGGCTATGCTCAAAGGATTGAAGAAAATAAAGACAGAAGCTACGTGGATTCCGTGGACCTACGAGCGGCTTGCGCGCGCGGGAGGATACGCCGCAGGCGTAGACTCTCCTGCTTGGTATGAACTTATCTTCAATTCTAAAGAGGACAGTTCTACCCATTGGCTCACCAAGGCTGCAAGATTATTACGCAAAAATGGACTGGATACATCCTCCGCTAATGTCATCGAAGCGGTAAATTTAGCCAAGCACTTAGCAGCTCTGCGTGACATCCCACTTCCAGGATTATTGGAATTAAAAGAAGCTGCATTGAGCACCCTATGTAATGGCATAGAAACCAAATATCAGGTAATCGAGAAAAAACTGGTCATCGGAGATAAAGTCGGTCGACTCCCCAAAGGCATTACTACCGTACCGCTAGAAAAAGATCTCCATGCACAGATAAAAAAAGCTAGACTCAGCAAAGAATACAATAGCTCCGATGCCAGCCCTAAGAAACTTGATCTCCGAAAGCCAACCGGACTATTGGCAAGTAAACTTTTGCATCGCCTTTCTATCCTTGATATTCCATTTGGTAAATCTCGCAAAGGGTCAAAATATGCTACTGGCTCCTTCAGCGAATCTTGGAAACTAAAATGGAAACCAGAGTACTCTATTCGAGTCATCGAAGCCAGTATGTGGGGGAACAACATCGATGAATCCGCACGTAACTTTATTGTCAACAGCGTCCGTAAAGAGCCCAAGTTAGACAAACTTTCAGAGCTACTAGAGCAGGTCTTAAAAGCAGATCTTCCGCTCGCTCTATCATCTCTTTTACAACAAATTGGCCATCTCGCTGTCCTGCACTCCGACACTTCTCAACTGATGTCCTTGGTACCAAACTTGATCGATGCCATGCGCTACGGCAGCTCTAGAAAAATAGAAATACCTCAAATAGAAGAGATTCTACAAAACATTCTACCGCGTATCATGATCGGCTTACCAGCAGCTTGCATCGGTATAGACGAAGACCAAGCAAAAGATATTTTCGAAAAAGTACAAAGACTCAATCACAGCATTTTTATCCTAAAAGACCCTAACTACGTGCACGATTGGTACCAAGTGCTCATGAGTATTTCGGAACATCAAGGCAGTCAAAATTTGCTCAACGCACAAGTTCACCGCATCCTTTTCGAACGCAATATCTACTCGTCAGAAAAAATTGCACAAAGGATGAGTTACCACCTATCTGTAGGTTCAGAAGTTATAGATCAAGCGTTATGGATAGAGGGATTTCTTTACGGCTCAGCCATGATTCTCATTCATCACTTCCCTTTCTGGAAGATCGTAGACGACTGGATCGATGAGGTAGAAGAGAGTCACTTTCTAGAAATTGTACCTGTGCTTCGCCGAACTTTTTCACAGTTCTCCCCTGCCGAAAAACGCAAGCTCGCTCTTTATGCTAGAAATGGACGCACCGAAAAAATTGTAGAAAACCGAAGCTTTGATCAACAGCGCATACGAGTAATCATGCCGATACTGAAAAAAATTCTGCTCAATTGAAAGGAGAGAAATTATGAATGTTTATTTATAAATTATGAATAAATAAAATTCAGAATATAGAATTGCTAAGGCTAAGCATATTCATCCCCGCTCGTATCTAGAAAAGAATTGTCACTCTCCGCTTGATCTTTACGCATCAACCAAAAATTATTCATCCCCGGACGATCTACCATCTCCACTTTTTGCATATTCAACAATTCCAGTAAACCTAGAAAAGTTATTACCGCATGCATCCGATCCTTACAGGAACCAAAGATTTCCGTAAATTCCTTCTTCTCCCCTTTTCGCAAAGTATTGATTATAAATATCTGCTGATCTCGGATCGTATAAGCGTAGGTATAGACCTTGTGGATTTGCTTATTTTTATTATCCTCCATGCGTTGCATGATACGCTCAAAGGTTTTCATCAGCTTAAATAAAGTTACCGACTCCAGCTCCATATCAACCAGGGCAGTCTCCGCTATTTTTTTTAGCTCCTGACTTGCATTACCACGATTTTCACGCTCACTACGCGTTATCTCTAATTCTCTAAACTGCTCCAGCACACTTTTGTAGCGCTTATATTCCAGCAGACGCTGCACCAGTTCATCCCGCGGATCCACCTCATTGCCCTCTTCATCAATCTCCTTTCGGGGCAGCAATAGTTTCGCTTTTATCCGCATCAAAGTAGCCGCTACAAGTATAAACTCACTAGCAAGGTCGATATTCATCTCCTCAGCTTGGCGGATATATTCTAAAAATTCCTTCGTGATTGTCGAGATCGGTATGTCATGTATATCCAACTCATCCCGCTCTATAAAGAATAGCAACAGGTCAAAAGGCCCCTCAAACTGCGGTAGTACAATATTATAAGTATCCTGCATATCTATTCTCTATAATTTATTTACATTGCAAAAGTACCAAAATTCTTCTTGACGTCTTGAAAAAGAAATTATATTTAATACCCACGCCCCTCGCAGCAGACACGCTCAGCAGTCTTCCGTCGCATACCATCGATATTATACACCGCTTAGAGGTATTTATTGTCGAAAAAGCCAAGACCTGTCGGCGATTTGTGAGCGCCACCAAGCACCCTATGCCCATCCATGATCTCATCTTTGTGGAGCTTAATAAGCATGACCCAGTGGCGAATCTCCCCATCATCAAATCTCTCTTTGCTGACTATGATGAGGTTGGTTTTATGTCTGAAGCAGGGTGTCCAGGCGTAGCGGATCCAGGCAGCGAGTTTGTTTGGCAAGCGCACGAAAAAGGCATCGAAGTAGTACCTCTAGTCGGCCCATCAAGCATCCTCTTAGCCCTTATGGCATCGGGACTCAATGGCCAAAACTTTCAATTTCACGGTTACCTATCCCCTAAGAAAGATCAGCTTCGACGTGAGCTTCTCCACCTCGAAAAGACCTCGCGTCCACAGTACACCACTCAAATATTTATAGAAACACCATATCGAAATCGCGCTATGATAGAGATACTTTTTAACAGCCTTCACCCAGACACTAAACTATGCATAGCTGCCAACATAACTGGACCAGATTCCTATATTCGCACCTATCGTATTCGCCAATGGAAAAATATCAAGCTGCCAGATTTACATAAAATCCCATGCATATTTCTCATCGCTGGTAGTTAAAAAAATTTCACTATATAATAATGTTTATGGGCCATCCTGACTGAAAAGCGTCAGGACCGGGTCATTCAGCGCTCCGTTTCACTTCGGTCCTTCACCGCGCCCACCTTGTACACCCCGCTTGTGCACGACTAAACGCTTACTACCCCTTGTCCAAAATAGTATAGTAAATTTTAATTATAGAATGTAAAACTTATCTAAGCACCAAAAATCGTTTTGGTTCATAGCCTACTACTTGCAAAAAATAAATCCCTGCATCCAATAACTTCAAATCTATATTATGCACCTTTCTGTCTTCAGATATTCGCCTCATAACATTTCCAAGACCGTCCATTAATAAAATCTCACCATAGTCCCCTTCGCCCACTATGTTTAGTATACCGCTAGTAGGGTTTGGATATATGTCTAAAGGAAAAGAACCTAACTGTAAAGTATGCAAACCACTTTCGAAATCCATATTGACAGCCATAGGCGTTGGTGGTGTCATAGAGAACACGCCCGTACCATTCGGCAGTCTTGACAAGGAAGTATCTGCACCCAATTCAGGAAACTGGATCGCATCAAGTAACACCAACTCAGGGGATGAGAATAGTAAGCTTTCACCTGATCCACTTAACTTAAAGTTTGTATGCAGAGCACCCTGTTCTTGATCTTCATCAGCCCAAATAAGTAAATACGCTGCAGGACTTAATTCTACATTTGCTGGCAGCTCCCATTTATCAGGTTCTGCTTCATTGTCGCTGAGATAATAGCCAGATAGATCGACAGTGCTTGTACCCTTATTATATAATTCAATCCAATCATCATATTCGGTAAATTCATCTTCAAGGGTAGTATCGTTGCGACTGAGCAATTCATTGATGACTACTTCGCTATCTCCACTTGATTGTGCTGTTCTATAGATATATGGATCTTGCGCAGCCTGGCTTGGCAAATATGTAACGGTAGAAAATTCATCGTCAGCGATTGCTTCTACGTAATAGCGCATATATGATAAAGGGTCTGCTGCAGGTAGAGAGACTGAAAATATATTATCCCCTGCTATTAGATCTATTCCTTCTCCATTATCTAACATATCTATTCGATCAAATGAACCATATAGCGCATTACTATAATATAATCGCACCCTTGCTGTACCTACATCAGTTGACACAGACACCGATACTGATATAGATTGGCCGTGGGGTTGATCAAACCCAATCGGCAATACATCAGTAGAGATAGATGGTCTCAATCGATCTACTTCCTCATTAGATAAAATAAAGTTTCTTCGCTGTTCTAAAAAAAATCGGACTGAATCTTGGTTATTGACAAACTGTTCATAGCTATAAGAAACCTTTGGATCTTTTACCACTAACGGATCTAATAGGTCAACATAATGATTGATGCGCATTTCCCAAATTTCGGGGCGAACATACTCCTCCAATATAGTGCGAACGTGCGCTAAATAACGCTGTCGTAACTCTGGCGTTTGTAGAAATCGGTAGCAGAGCGCAAATCGAGGATTGTCCTCATTATAAAATGGACTCCAGAATATATTCTCAGGATACATTGTGCTATTGCCATCATATTCCAAAGGAGTGATCTGACCTGTTAGACTATCCCAATATATATAATAATCCCTCCCTCCTTTAACGATATAACTATCCTCATCTGAGAAAATAGTTTCATGTGCTAAGAACCAAACAGTTCTGTCTATGTCTAATACTTGCTTGAGCGTATCATAGAAAGTAGAATCCAGTGGTGAGTTTTCAAGAATACGAGCCGTGTTGATCAGGTCAGTCCAGTATGCTGACTTACTCGTTTTTTTCATAGTATAGTTAGTAGAATACACAGTAGTATCTGTCCCCAAAAAGTTTAAAGATGCACCTCCTGGACCGCCATTAAAACCAACTCCAGATCTCCACCTGGTACCATCCGTATTAGGAAATCGCTCGCGAATGTAGTCGCTATTGAGCTGCTGTACATTGATATAAGGGCCCCAGTTTTCACCATTAATAGAAAGATGAGCAATATTTGATTTCAGCGATAAACCATATTGCCGACCATACCAGTTATATAGTAGTATGCGAAAGAAGGATGGATCTTCAAAACTACTATGGAGATTTAGAGTGTTGTAACCTTGCACCTCTTGGTCTTGTACCCATTCGTTTAGCGAAAGAGCGAAACTTTTCTTCTCCCCTGGGTTTGCCAAAAAAGTGGTGCTTCCTTTGAATCTAACTCCAGTACTATCGAACACTTCGTCTCCAATACTAACAGTTCCGGGTAGATTAGTTTTTGATTCATAATTATTAAGTAGCTGCTGCCAATAATCCTTTTGGTTAAACTGAATATCTACCTGAATTATACTGTCTTCGTTATAAAAATTATCATTTTGTCCTGACAAATTTATCAGAGATATAAGAAAAATTGTACAAAATAGAATATGCCTCATTTAGGATTTCATTAATTACTTAAATATATACTGACTGATACTTTGCCAAGTAAAAGTTTAAAGATTAATCTTCTAGATTGATTCGATATCTATATTACATGAGCCATCAATTCATAACATGGCTATTTTTAGATGTGGGAATCAACAAAAAAGCAGGTAGTAATAACATATACATTTATATACTAGTTCGATTTTAAAACAAACGTAGTTCTTACTAAAACCATAGATTAGTTACCTATAATATCTAATCCATTATACCATAAAGTATTAGAGACCTCTTATCGCCAAATAAAAAAAGTCTATTGATACATAATGAATAGTTATACACGAAATTTTTAGTCTCAATCCTACTTTTAGGGTAGAATTTAGTAGGACTAGGGCTAGTGCTGTAAGAGAGTGACGCATCTTCGCGCCATACCCTGCAGGGGATTATATGGAAAGGCAAGGTATAGAGGTATAAAGACAAAAAGATAGACACCCTCTTGTGGAAGATGCCTATCGATAGTTTTAATCTAATCTTAATATGTCAGCAATAAGATTAGTTTGCTTTATAAAATGTTGCGCCGGATCGTATTACTTCTTCTTCGTATCATCTTACTGCTTTACGCTGCTTGAGATACTATAGTCAGGGTTGCGCTAAATACATCTACTAGTGATAGTATCACAGATAAGAAATGTCGATGATATTCAGCTCATTCCCTCCTGAGGATTATTAATATTACATATCTTCATGGCTCACTATTATATAATCAAAACTATAAATATCTCAATTAATAAAAATAAATAAATACCCCTTTTTGAATAGCACAATACCCCCATTTCGAACAATGTTAATTATCACTAATATTTAAAAGGCTCAATACTAATGGTAAGCAATGTTCATTGATTCACTCTTTTTAGATCAATAATTTAAAAAAGATGAGCTACCTTTATCAGGTTAATTATGTTGAAATAATTGTGCATAAATCTTGATTCTAAGATTGATCGTCGAATAATATATAAAAGAGTAAAATTGCTCAATTACAAAACACTTTAATTAGTTCTAGATTTGATAAAAGACCTTCACATATAACTTTCCCTATTTTAAATCACAATGAACAATCGACAATTCTTTTATTTTAAATCGGATATTTCTAAAGTCAGTATACCCAAAAAACTAAATAACCCATTCAGTATTGGCGTGCCTAAAATAGCAAAGATAGCAGCGGAAGAATTCCAAGCATTTATTCCAACAGTATCTGATAAATGGGATTATGACTTTCGAACTAGGAATGGAAAGATGTTTGGTATACTTGTCGTTCAAAGAAAAGATTCTACGATAGGCTACTTGGGTACAAACTCAGGAAGGTTATCTAGAGCGGTGGCTTGTGACAGGTTTGTTCCATCCATATTTGATGATGCTACCGATGATTATTTTATTAATAGGGGGATGACAGCTATTACCGTTATTGGTGAACAAATAAAGAATGCTAGCAACGAGATTGAAATAAGATTATTGAAGGAACAACGAAGACTCAAATCCCTAGAGGTGCAAAAACAACTTTTTGAGAGTTACTCTTTTTTGAATCTGCATGGAGTAGAAAAAAATTTGCTGCAAATATTTGAAGATTCGTCTCACGGTAAACCACCGTCTGCTACTGGAGAATGTGCAGCACCAAAACTACTTCAATATGCCTTTCATCACAACTTGAAGCCGATAGCAATAGCTGAATTTTGGTGGGGTAATCCTATAAATGGAAACGACAAAGTACACAAAGATTATCACCCTGCCTGTAAAGATAGGTGTCGTCCTATCCTAGAGTATATGTTAGATGATCAGGGCTTGTATGAGGCGGGGCAGGCGGGAGAGCCGAGTGAGTGATCGGTAGGGCGACCCTTTTCTCAGGGTCGGTCACACTGTGGAGGTACGGAACAGTGGGACGGGAGCGAAGCGCACCCCGATAGAGCACGACTCTAAGAGAAAAAGCCAATCAACTTTTCGTTGATTGGCTTTTTCTCTTAGAGGCACTCCCATATGATTATTATCCCTGAACAAGCTTCCTTCCCTCGTCCGAAAATACTTCTAAATCAGACAGGAGTACTTTAGCTTGGATGGACATATTTTTAAGGTCCTCTACATTTTGTTCTAGCTTTTGGCGGATACTACTCGCTACCAGTACCATATGAAAATCATTTCCATTTTCTAATACCTTAGTCACTTTATTGATCGCCTTATCTGCTTCTTGATAAGTGGCAGTCCACTTGATTTCTAATTCTTTATTTTTAGCTAATTCATCATTTCGAAGGGATTCATCATTGATGGCGCCGCTCAAATTATTGAGCTCATCGAAGTAAGCCGTAGAACTCTTACCGATACGTTCAAAATCATTCTTCAATTTTCCATACCTATTCATAATAGACCTCCATTCTTTTTCGAAATCTTTAGAGACTTGAGGAATATCTGGATTTTCTTCTAGTAGAGATTCACCTGCTTCTTCCAAGCTTTCTACTAAGTTGGTACTTAGTTTCATTCTATTCTTATCAAAAGAATCAAGATTTGTCTTGAGAATTTCGCCATGCTTTAGCGCCGAACGAGTAGTCTTGGTGCGACAAGATGAAAATATTGAGATGCAAATCAAACTAAGGCTAAAGAGTATAAGGTGCTTTTTCATAGTTCTTTGATTATATGTTTTATAGTTATATTGATAAATGATCTACTTGCTATATTAGAATCAGAACGCACTACCTAAGCATGTAGATAGAAGAAGTTACTTATTAGACCTTAAAAATAGCCAAAAGATACACCGAGGCTACATTTAAAAGGCGAAACTACACTAAAAATGAAAGACATAGTCAGAAGCACGTATTTTTAGCAAATAATATTACAGCTAGGCATTATTTATGCATATTTATCGTTTATACATTCTAATACCATTCCTGCCATAAAGATATCCAGGTTTTTTGATACGTGTGGAAATGGCGATAAAAATGAGTTTGAAATTATTGGCAAAATTTTCAAACTTCAATGGTATTAAAGTACATTTGTGCTCCTAATACCGTAATCTTAATAGACTTAAACAGCTCCTGTGAGAAATATTGTATTTGTTATAATCCTTAGTCTCTGTTGCACCTACTGCTTAAACGCTCAAAGAGGCTGGGAGGCAGGTGCTTGGTTAGGCGGAATGCACTACTTTGGTGATCTGAATACGGATAACGAGATCAATCAACTGGGTCTTGCTGGCGGTGCATTCGGCAGATACAACTTCAACGAACGCTTGGCGCTAAGGATGGGTATCTGTGGTGGTAGAATAGGAGGAAATGACACAAACTCTGAAAATAGTTTTGAAACACTGCGAAATTTAAATTTCTCTTCTAATATTGTAGATATAGCTTCGCAGTTTGAGTTTAATTTTCTTCCTTATATACACGGAAGTAAGAAGGAGTTTTTTACACCATACCTTTTTGCTGGATTCAATGTTTTCTATTATAATCCTCAGACTGAGTATGATGGGGTGGTTTACGATCTGCGACCGCTCGGGACAGAAGGACAGTTCATAGCTGAAGAATACACTACAGTTGATGCTGGACTAGTGTATGGTGGTGGAATAAAATTTTCGCTTAACTATATGTGGAGTATTGAAGTAGAGGTAAGTGCCCGTAAATTATTTACCGATTATTTGGACGATGTGAGTAAAACATATCCAGAGTATGATGATCTAGAAAATCTGCGCGGTGAAGTCGCTGTCGCGCTTTCTGACCGCTCGGTGGAACTTTTAGAAGTACCTATTGGGGAAACGGGTAGGCAGCGCGGAAATAGTAAGAATAACGACTACTACGCTATGTTAGGTATAAGTATAGTTTACTACTTTGGATCGATAACCTGTCCTAGAATAACATATTAAATCCAGTACATATTCCATTCCTTTCTGTTGCATTGCGTATATTTATACGACAATGATAATTCAAAAAGAATTTGCTATACCTGAATTACCGCGTGGCTTTCATCTCATAACTGATGAGGTGTTAAATATTTTAGGTGATTTGCCTGCTCAAGGAATTTTGCATCTATTCATTAAACATACTTCTGCTGGCCTAATGATTAACGAGAATGCCGATCCCAGTGTACGCGTAGATTTCGAAACCATCTTCAATAAGATCTCTCCAGAAAATGATCCTGACTTGACACACACTCTAGAAGGAACTGATGATATGCCAGCGCATGTGAAAGCTGCTTTGGTCGGACACAGTGTACAAATTCCCATAACCCAACATCAACTCAATCTAGGTACTTGGCAAGGAATTTATCTATGCGAATTTAGAAATTATGGAGGCAGCCGAGAGCTTGTGGCAACCGTCATACATGCTTCAGTATAAATGGATACAGTCTGGGAAGGATTAAAGTTAGGTTTGCTGCTGACGGTCATGATAGGGCCGATCTTCTTTGCTATCGTACAAGCGAGTGTAGAAGAAGGATTCCTAGCTGGAGCTACAGTCGCTCTTGGAATTTGGGTAAGTGATATACTTTATATTCTATTCGTTTACACTGGTATTGCCTATGCCGCGGAATTGATAAAGAATCAAACATTTAATCTTACGACAAGTTTACTTGGAGCGGCAATATTGATTGCTTTTGGATTGGGCACATTTTTTACAAAACCTAGAGAATTTGAAGCTGTAAGTGGATTGCCAATTGGGCATTCTTACATTAGTTTATTCGCAAAGGGTTTTCTGATTAATACAGTCAATCCGTTCACTATTTTCTTTTGGTTCAGTGTAACTTCCACAATGATCGTAAACGACTCGTTTAATCTCAATCAAGCGTTTTTATTTTTTGGGACGATAATGCTTACTATTATTATAACCAACTTGCTTCAATCTTTATTGGCGAAAAAGATTAGTGAACGGCTTACTCCTCAACATCTGTCATATATGCGGAAAATCACAGGGGTGTTATTGATTCTTTTTGGTATTGGTTTACTGGTGAGGATTTTTTTGTAGGGCTCTGCTTTAGGTATATTCACAAGAAGAGTAACTTGTACAACCATAAAGAGATAATCGAAATTTAAGGGTTTGAATTACTCCATTTTTCTAAATTTTTCGTTTAGGGATGTTCGTAAGAAGATTAAACTGAAGAACCATAGGGAGTTAATCAAAATTTAAGGGTTTGGATTACATCATTTTTCTAAATTTTTCGCTAAAAACGGGGTAATTC
>ENA-ORXM01000717-ORXM01000717.1-marine-metagenome-genome-assembly--contig:-NODE-717-length-53022-cov-19.090509_pt1 | contig 53022 bp, 39 predicted proteins | sample MGYA00237867_ERZ511480 | MGnify/ENA primary metagenome ERZ511480 (study PRJEB26309, sample SAMN06266103) | marine metagenome | isolation source: Algal blade | place: United Kingdom:Sidmouth, United...
TCATCGGTTGGATCGTGCCATTGCATAGCTGTTTTGGTCGATAAGATAACTATCTTGCGTATGACGCAGCAACTCTATTAATTTGCTAGAGCGGGTTTGTGGGTGCGGCATCACTACAAAGCGTAGGGGAGGAGCACTGTTAAATGATACATCTCCAGCGAATTCAAGATATTTCCCATTACGTTCTATCTCATAATCGATTTTACCACTATCCAACAAGTTCCGGGCCCATACCATAACGCTTAGGCAAATGATGTTGCGGGGTTTAAATGCAGCAATTTCCGCGAGGATAAGCTCCAGAGAAGCATCCCCAATCATTTTCACCATTTTCTGGGAGGGGTTACTTCCGTAGGGAGCAATTTTAAGTAGGTTCGTCCAAACAATTCCTTCTCGCCAATTCTCCCTCTTAGGCTCCCTGCTTTCGGAGACGCCCCTCAATACCTGCAAAAACTGTGACCGAGCCGTATTGTACCCTTCTTTACGGTTGCCCCACATCCGGTCAATCCAGGCCAATCTGTCTTCGTCCGGAGCTGCGCTGTGACGGTCGTTGATAATTCTGTCCAGTATCGCTTCCGGTTCTTCCTTAAGCTTTCCCAAGTCAAAATTCCAATGCCAGCCATTAAGGGCACGGCCGATGAACATCGTGTCTACTTTACCCTCCGGCCCAGTCATGGGATAGCAGGCTACAATTTTACCTAAATTCGTAAATGGGTCTGGATGCTCAAGCATTTGCTGGAGCATTTTCCGGTAGAGGCTATTGATTCTTTGCATAGGGAAGATGTTGGACATGTGATTGATATAGATTTAACGGCGGCTTACTTCTTAAGCGACTTTTTAGATTTTCAAGAACTAAGCCAGGATAAAAAGCACAACTTTTAACCAGACTAAATCACCGCACCTCCACCGCCAGCCGCCCCACATCGTACCGATACTTCACGATCTCCCCACTCACGATCATAGCAACGGCTTGCTCAATGATCGGCAGCGGAGCAAGAAACCATTCCCGTGGCGTACAGTAACGGCCGTCCGGGCCGGCTACCTGGACATCTAGGCAGGCGGTACCAAAGAAAGTGTGCAGTAAGCCTTCCAGCTTATTTGGCTTCATATTGTAGCACTCCCATATCCCTTCTACTTTAACGTTGGCCATCAGGTAGGTCGGTTCGTTGACGGCATTCTTGATGCGGCCTTCAACCGGGCCACGGCTGAAACCGATTTTATATAAGTGCGGATATGCTTTGATTTCCGGAGCCTCACTCAGGGAGGACAAAACGTAGAGGAAGCCGTTGGACTGATCATCCTCCTCAAGCCCCATGAAGTTATCCAGCTGACGATCTTCGTGGGCGGTAATGCGGCGGCCGTCTTTGTAGAGCTCGGCGGCAAGCGAACGAAGCAGCATATCGCTCTCGGTACCATTTTCGAAAATGCACCGCAGGCGGGCGTTGGTTTTACCATTTGCGTCGGGTTCCTTCTCTCCCACTTCGGCGATGTAGGCCATTACACCTTTGAGAACAAAGAAGTTGCCGACTTCGATTTGTTGCTCTTTTTTGAATGGCTTCATCAGGCGCTTACCGGCCTGGAGATCGAGCTGGCAAGCTTCAAAAAATTCTACGAAGTCCTCGAAATCGGGACAGGGTTTTCGGGTACCGATGTAGCCCGGCATGGTGGTTTCCTTGGGTACATGACGAAAGTCCCGAAGGCCGGTATCGTCATCGTCAAGGAGGTCGAAGGTATCGTCGGCGAAGATATCGTCGAGGCTTTCCAGTTCCGGTTCCGGTTCCGGGGTTTCTTCCGGGCGCGGCCGCAGGATGCCGTGGATGTCTTGAGGAGCAAGGAGATCCCAGTAAGCGGGATTGCCCCGAATACCAGCAAGACTCGAATTTAGCAGGTATTCCTGCATGTTACCCGCATCAGCCTCCGGCTCGCGGCCGTTGGCCGTGATGAAAGCGTTGATATCAGCGAATTTATCGATAACCCGCTGGTCCGCGCTTCGGCTCACCGTTTTGGGTTTCACCGCCAGCAAGCCATCCGGATCATCGTCGGCGAAAATGTCGTCCAGTACTTGTTCTTTAGTTGGCCGCATTACGTTTTTGCTTTTCGTTTTTGAGCCAGATGATACACTCCGCCATGCGCTGCTCCTGAAGATCGCTGGAATTCAACTTAGGCTCCCTGCCCTCCTCGGCCCGGAAGGCCTTGATCTTCGGCCAAAGGATCTTCGCTTCTTCGAAGTCCATTTCGATACGGGTGCCGGCGATGACATCCTGAATAACTTTCAGCGTCTTGGTCGTTACTGATTTAGACAGTACCTCAAAGGCCCGCTGGAAGGGATTCACCTGATCAATCAGATCAATGTGCAGTTCGTCGATATTGATGAATTTATTGGCCATCTTCACGAACTGCTTACCGCCTTCCGTCTTTATTTCGCCGTTCTTTACCACGGCATCAACAACGACGTGTTGCCGCAGTTCTTCCACCTCCTCATCGTTCAGATCCGGAAACTTCAGCCGGATCACCTTCGGGATCATCACCTTATTCATCACCTCCGGGTCCAGTTGACCGGGGATGGCTTTGCGGATGGCGGCATCCTGCAGGATGTCGGCCTTCAGGTCGTTGAGGTCTTCGGCGACGATGTCTTTTACCCGCTTGCTACTGGGTTCTTTGAGGCCACGGATTTTCATCTCTCCGCGTTTAGCCGGTTCCAGGTCACCTTCCCGGCGGGTTTTGAAGTTCCAATTCGGGGCCATCACCTGTTCCATCAACAGGCTGGCGGTGATCGCTTTCAGCAGGTTATTGACGGAGATTTTCACCTGGTCGTCGGTCGCCAGGGGCTGGGAGATCAGGTTCGTGAACTGGGCGTGGGTTTTATTGTCGCTGTCCCGCGTGGCGCGGCCGATGATCTGGATGATCTCCGTCAGGCTGCCCCGGTAACCAACCGTCAGGGCGTGCTCGCACCAGGGCCAGTCAAAGCCTTCTTTGGCCATGCCCAGGGCGATGATGAGATCCACGCCGTCCGCATCTTCGATGTTACGCAGGGTTTCTACAATCCGCTCCCGCTCTTTTGGGTTGTCGTTGACCAGGTCAGCGACCTTGATCAGCTTGCCATCCGGACGGCGGACGTGGATAAGGCCGGTATCGAAATCCTGCTTCTCCGTTTTCCCAATACTGTCGATGATGAAACCGACTTCATCGTATTTTTCCTTGGTACTCTCTCCCGAGTTCGGGCTGGGAATGTGGAGGATGGTTTTCTTATCCGTATCCAGCACCTCCCCGATCGCGCTCGTGTACGGCCCCTGGTAAAAATGGTAACCGATGCCCAGGCTCTTCAGGTGCTCGTAGCCGTTGAGCTGCTCGTAGTAGTTGTAGGTTACACGCGTGAAGCGGGCTTCGTCTTCGGGCAGCAAGATCGGCACGGCGTCGCCCCGGAAGTAACTCCCCGTCATGGCGATGACGTGGGCGGTGCTGCCGTTCAGGATTTTTCGCAGCAGTTCCCCCAGCCGGTTTTCGGCGCTGGCGCTCACGTGGTGGAACTCGTCAATGGCCAGCAGGCAGCCGTCGAAGTCTTCGGCCGCCAAACCTTCACCCGCAAAACGTAGCGTAGCGTGGGTGCAGATGAGGATTTCGGCGGTATTATCCTTCAGGAAGCGGTGGAAGGCGTCTACTTTCCCGTTGCTATCATCCGCGCCCGGAGTACACAAGTTGTACCGCTCGTCGGGTTCCCAGTCGTAGGCAAAACCGTATTTCTTAAGCTCCGTCGGCGCAAAGCTGGCCCCGATGCTTCGTTCCGGTACGGCAACGATCACTTTTTGCAGCCCCTGCTTGCGCAGTTTGTGTAGGCCCAGAAACATCAGCGCGCGGGATTTCCCCGAGGCCGGCGGCGCTTTCAGCAGCAGGTATTGGGCTTCGCGCTGGGCGTAGGCCCGGGCCTGCATCTCGCGCATCCCGAGGGCGTCGGTATTGATGCTGGCGCGGGTTTGGGCGTAGGTGACGTCGACGATGTTTACTGAGGAGTGGCTCATGAGGTTTTTTCGGGTGGTGGGCCACATCAAGTGGTGGGGCCGTAAACTTACTAAATTTCCACCACCTCCAATTCAACGACAAGGCAGTTTTGACAACCCGATATCCGCAACTTCCACTCCTCTATTTTCGTTTATCTTACACCTAAATCAGTACGCTATCTTATGATCACCCGCGTAGAAATTTCCGGCTTCAAAACCTTCACGGACTTTTCCGTAGACCTGGCTCCGCTGAGTGTGATTGCGGGAGCTAACGCTTCGGGGAAAAGTAATTTCCTGGATGCGCTGCACATCATTAAAGGACTAGCTACTGGAAAGACGCTGGAAGAGGCCAACGGAAGATTAGGCAGCGCATCGCTGTTATTTACCAACTACGGAGCGGGGCGCAAGGCGGACAAGATGTCCTTCGCCGTGGAACTGCTGCTTCCCCTGATCGAAGTTCCCAAGACGGAAGTACCTCTATATTCCGCTAATCGGCTCCGCTACGAAGTGGAAGTAGCTAACGACCATCACAACCGTCAACATTTTTTAATTACCCAGGAACGACTCTCCGTTATTGGGTCTGACCAGGACAGCTGGACAAAGGAACACCTGCCCCCAAAGACCTGCGACAAATTTGTCCGTCAGCCAATACACCCCGGAGGAGATATTATGGGCAGGTCGTTTAACCTGATGCCCGATAATGTTCCGGAAAATTTCCTTTCCTCCTCAGAAGGAAATCATACCGTAACCTGGTTGAGTAGCCAAACCAACGGACAGTATCCACAGGCCTCAGCCGTCAGGAAGTACTTCGGGAACCAGCATCTTGTCGACCTCATCGCGCCGGAGCATTACTCCAATTTCGACAATCCCGAAAAAAACAATAGCGTAATTTTACGGGAGCTGCAAAATATGGTGCGAGACCGGCCGGGTGACATACGATTTATTAGCAGGAAGGTCAGTACCATCGCCAAAGAAATCCGTAAGGTGGAGGTGGAGGTAGATAGCTTCGACCGGGTTTCCGTGATCGGCATTAATAAAGACGACGCTAAGTTCATTTCCTCCCACCTCTCGGAAGGCACGCTGAGAACCATCGCCCTGGCTACCCTCCTCTACAGAGACACCGATCAGCAAACGATTTTGCTGGAAGAACCGGAAAACGGAATCGACCCACGCGTACTGAAAAAATTTATCGGTATCCTCTCCGATATGGTGATGTATCCTGATGATCCGTCCGCACCGATCGTACAAGTCATCTGCACTACACATTCCCCGATTATGCTTGACTTGATCGTTGGCCAGGATACGCCACAGCGAATAAAAGGGTACTTGGCATGGACGTACAACAAGACAGTGTTTAGAGACCAGGAAACACCGCGGACGGTGGTCACTACCCTGATGGAGGCCATCAACCCAAACATTATCAAAGTCCCCGTTCCGGAAAGCCGCCGCGAACGCTCCACGCTATTTCAGGCAAAACGCTATATGTCACCCGAGCGCCTCACAACTTTAAAAGATGACTAAGCAAATAGTCGTCGCTTTTACGGCGGAAGGAAGTACGGACGAACTTTTCCTGGGGTCGATCATTCTCAGAACGCTGAATGAGATATCACGACAAAACTATCGGGCTTTCGATGCGGAAGACATCATTTGGCTCGGAGCGGCAAAAGGAGAAAAGACGCTCAAAAAAATAATGATTGCCTACGAACAGACTGGAGCACGAATGCTGATCATTCACCGGGACACCGATCAAAACTCCCGTCAGTTTATTATCGACAACCACCTTTCCCCGATACTCGCAAAAATCCCCACTCAGGTTCGTGACGCCATCGAGGTGGTTCCCCTCGTCATCCGTCACGAACAAGAAACCTGGCTGTTTGCTGACCTCGACGCGCTGGACGAAGAACTGGATGGCAACCTGGATCGTCACGCGCTGAACCTACCACCCAACATTGAAAGCAGAGCCAACACCAAGGAACTATTCAAGCATGTTCTCCGGCAAGCCGGCAGAAAACGAAGTGGCCGTCGTGGCTACGATGAAAATGATATAGTCGAAGTATTAGCCACCACCATCCGCCTCTCTCAACTGGCACAACTCCCCAGCTACCAACAATTCATAACCGACCTGGAAACCGCACTGTGCAAAATAGGCTACATCAGGTAATTCGGTTAAGACCGCTATTCCTTCAAAACGAAACCTCACCAACCGATATTCCCAGCGCCCGCCACAGCCAGTAATAGGCACCCACCTGGAAAAGTATCAAGGAGACCCCGATGATCAGTCGCACCCGCGCAGCTTCCGCTACCAGACTGATCATTCCAAAAACATCCCAGAGTACACTGAGCAATAAAAAGATAATACATATAAGCACCATTGCTTTTAAATTGCTATCGTTTCCCGTCCCCAACTCGTGGTACATAGTGATCAAACCCACCGGCAGGAGGCTACCACTAAAAATCCAACCTAAAGGACCGCGCTTATTTCTTGCCATTGCGTAGATTCTTCTTTTTCTTCTTCCCCGCCGCAAACAACGTATCCCGCTCCTGCTCCGCCGCCACCATCTCCTCGTACAGCTTAAACAAATACGCCAGCCGCTCCTCATCACTCCCGAACGGCTCCGGCCGGTAGCAACGCTCCACCGCCAGGTCATTGGCCCGGTGCGCCGCGCGCAGGTTCTCCGGCATCTTGTCCGGATCGTACAACTCCGCCAGGGTGCTGCCGGGGTGCTGCTCGCGGGCGGCGAGGATGCCGAGGGCGGTTTCCGTCAGCTCCTGCTCCTGGGCGGGGGTGATGGGGGGGAAGGGGAAGGTGTTGTAGACGATATCCTTTGAGTACCTGAAGTCTGATTTTATCCTTCCACAGACTGCCTTTACCCAAGCCATATGAATCAAAGACATAAATAGACCAAAGTGGAACAGTTTTGGACTTGGGATTAACAAACAGCTATCGTGTACAATCGACCCATCAGTAAAGTAACTCATTGGGATGTAACTCCTGTTTTCCGATGAATGCCTAGGTACAAGTATATAATCCTCGCCTATAGGCTGGGGAATTTGAGCAAATAGATGTGGGATGTCCGCAAGGAATGGTCTAGAAGATTCTTCCCGTATGCCTTTTAAACTATTGACTCTGATTGCTATTTCTGAACTCGACATAAAATCACTGGCATCTTGATCTTTCAGCCAAATACAGTATCGAAATTGACCATGAAGGTATTCCCTGTTCGATCTAATTTCTTTTATGAATTTCTTGTTCAGTTTATTTTTGCTAATTAAAACATTTTTCTCTTCTGGAGTTAGTAGTAGCTTACCCCCATCAGCAGGCATATTACCGACTGTCATTTCAGGAAAATCTGATAATGGCTTGTTTCGAGAATACACGTAAATCGTTTTCCCTCCTACCAAATAGGGACTGATATTATTAACAATTTGAATAGAATTAGAACTAAAAATTTCTGTTTTCTCAGGATTATTATCAACTCCAATTATTGTAACCGTAACTGATGCGTTACCCTTTGCATTATTATCCCAAAGAAATCCAGAATATGCGAATCTAATTTTTATTTGGTCGGTAAGTATCTCAGGCCAGATTAAACTAACTTGTTCTCCTTGGCAGATTGATATTGTTGTTACAAATGCAAACTGGCTAGAAGTCTCTTCAATGTAAAGCCTACCTTTTAAAAACCAAGCAGAAATGAAATCTACACTTTTGGCTTGCTTTCCGAAGATCGATTTCAAATCGTCCTTCTGCTGTTTTGACTGCGCTTTTTTTCCCAAATAAGGCGGATTCCCCAAAATATAAGTCTCATCCCCTTCCTCCTTCGGGCAGACCTCTTCCCAGTCCACCCGGCAGGCGTTGGCGTGAACGATGTGTCCGGCGTCGGCCAGGGGCAGGGTGGGTTTTGACTGGCCGAAGACGCGTTCGAAGTCGGCGTTCATCTGGTGTTCGGCCAGCCAGAGGGCGAGGATGGCGATTTCGTGGGCGAAGTCGTCGATCTCGATGCCGTAGAACTGGTTCAGGGAGAGGGTGCTGACGGCCCCGGCGCCTTGCTCGAATAAACTTTCCCCTGCACCTGCGTCCGCGCCCAAAACCGCCTGCCGCTGAATGATCTCCATCTCCAGCTTGCGCAGCTCTTTATAGGCGATGATGAGGAAGTTGCCGCTGCCACAGGCGGGGTCGAAGATCTTTAGTTTCCCGATGCGTTCGCGGAGTTCCCTGAGGTCGTTCTTCTCGTAGCGGCCACCGTGGGCCTTGGTGAAGGCTTCGCGCAGGTCGTTGAGGAAGAGCGGCTCGATGACCTTCATGATGTTGGGCACGCTGGTGTAGTGCATGCCCAGCCCGCCACGTTTTTCGGTATCGACCACGGCCTGGATCATGGAGCCGAAGATGTCGGGGTTGATGTCGGCCCAGTCCAGCGTACCGGCGTCGATGAGGGCGCGGCGGCTGCGGGCACTGAAGGTGGGCACCCGGATGCGGTCGCGGAACAGGCCGCCGTTCACGTACTCGAAGTCGTGAAAATGTTCCCGAAATTTGCCCCATTCGGCCTTTGGCGTATCGAGAACGACAAACAGTTCGCTCAAATAAGCCTGGAGATCGCTGCCATCGAGTTCCGTCTGGGAGCCAATACCGTTACTAAAGAGATTATTACCATCAAAGATGCCGGTGTCTTCGGCGAAGAAGCAGAACAGCACCCGGCTGAGGAAGACGTTGAGGTCGTGGACGAACGCCGGGCTGTCGTCCGGGTTTTCCTGCTTGATGACGTCGAACAGCTTGGCCATCCGCCCGGCGGCCTTCACGTCGGCGGGGTTCTCGTCGTAGTGCCGTGTTTTCTCGATGCCGGCCCAGGGGAGGAAGAAATCGTAGTGGTCGGCCAGGTCGGTGAGGTCGCAGTCGAGGGCCTCGTCGAGTTTGGTGTCGTAGCCGTAGAAGCGGACATAGTCGGTCAGAACGATGAAGCGCTGATTTTCCGTCAGGGTTTCCCGGATCTCGTCGCGGACCGTCAGCGGATCGTCCTCCGGGCGCAGGGGCAGGAAGAAGAGTTTGCGCTTCATGGTGACGCCGCCGCCGGCCGCGAGCATATTCCGCGGCCCGCCCTTCAGGATGGTGACGGAGGATCTGGGCAGCTTGTACGCCAGGAGCAAATCGAAGATGAAATCTTCGGGATTGGGCTTGGCGGTTAGTTGCCGGATTTTTTTGGCCAGGGCGGTTTTGTTCATCGGGTTGCTTCAGGAATAATTAGGTCCTACATTAAACTAATCGATGGTTTGGGACTAAGGTAGGCTTTAGTTTGGAAGCCGCAATAGCAAATCGCATAATAATTGTGCTCTTCTTGACTTGGGAAGTAAAAAATAAGAGTTTCCGCCCCCGCCCCCATATCTTACCCCATAATTTAATTGTGTTTAATCATATATTTGCCACGATTTAGGGATCCCCACCTGCTTTCTCGTCACAGCACATATGACTGTAGCCACCTATTTTTCAGATCAAGACGATCTCCGTTCACTTATTTTTGAGGAGATCGGGGTTGCTAAGATAAATGTCAATGTCGCCGTTGCCTGGTTTACGGACGTCCGACTATTCGACGCATTACTGGCAGCAGCTAGGCGTGGCGTAAAGGTCAATCTGATAATTACTAATTCGGATATTAATCATAACAGCAGGAATGATTACAACCAACTGGTAGCCGCCGGGGGCTACTTTGCTACGTTTGGTAGCGACAAGCAATTGATGCACATGAAGTTCTGCGTCCTCGACGGTGGAACGGTGATCAGCGGTAGTGCAAATTGGACGTACAGTGCCTTCGACAAGCACCGCGAAGAAATTACCATTGTAAAGGGCAGTCCGGCACGTGCACAGCAGTTCAATGAGCAATTCGAAAGCATCAGAACACTGTTGAACACTACTTTCGCTTCACCGCAGGCTGCAAGTGCCGGCCAAACGTTCGATCCACAACAACAAGGAATTATGGACATCGACGGGCTGGAAAGAATCGCCCTGAACGTAAGCCGAGGGCTGTTAGGTTTGCAGGTAGAACTGGCTACCCTGGAGAAAAATGAACTAGAGCGGCTGTTCGATCTTTTTAACCGACGCTTCATTCTTGAACTGCATCCCTTACAACTTAAAATATTAGAGCTAAAGAATAGGCTATATGCGAAGCTGAAAAAGCAAGGTTACCGTAATGAAGCCTATGAGAAATTTAGAGAAGAACAGGAGCACCGTCAGCGCATACTAGACGAGGAAAAAGCAAAAGACATTCCGGATCTCTCCGAGGAAGACACCCGATCGATCAAAAAGCTTTACCGGCAAGCCGTACGGCTCTGTCATGAGGATTCTCCTGATTGTATCTATTCAGACAAGCAACTCGCCGGAGAAATCTTTAGTGAATTGACCGAAGCCTACAAAAGCAACAATCTGGACCGCGTGCGTGAAATACTGGAATTGCTTCAAAGTGGCAAAACCCCGGACCTTTTAAAAGCAGATAACTTGGAGGAACTGCGACGGATTGTGGCTGAATTAGAAGCTAAATTGACGCTGCTTCAACGTACCATCGGAGAACTTCAGTCGCATGAAGCATATGAACTCGTAATGGCAGAAGACACTTGGCCGCATTACTTTAAAGCACAAAAGATCAACCTCTATAATGAATATCAGTCGTTACTGAAACAGTAAGCCGTATCAAATAATATCCTTATGAAGAAAGATTTACAGAGTACTTCTAATAAAGCCAATCTCAGCCCAGCGGGGAAGGGGGTTGTGGACTTTATGAATATGAATCTTGGGTCGTTGAGCGATGTTTCTCTACCTCGTCTATTTAACCAGCTTGTCATTTTCATTCTCGATGGATCAGGTTCCATGTCATTCCCAGGAACTAGTGGTCAGGCAAAAGCCGAGGAAGTGAACCAAGTTACTAACAGTATAATAGAACGGTTGATGAAAAGCAGGCAGAAAGAATGCTTTGATGTAGGTGGATACGCATTTGCGGTAGACACTCAGTGTATGATAGCAGTGACCAGCGCTGAGGATATCCGTATTGGCCATGACTTTAACCCCTGCAACTACGTAGGAGATCATAGAGCTACCCGGGTAGCTAAAGCTTTTGAACGGACGGAACAGGACATACAAAAATACTTTGAGAAGCACATTTCCTCCGGAATAAAGACGAGAGCAATTGTAGTATTATTAAGTGACGGTCAACTGCATGATTATGAAGAAGCTCGAACGATCACCAAGCGCTTGTTGACCACAAAGAAAGTCGATATCAGTTGCACCTATTTTTCCGGTGCAGATGATGTTCTTTCTGACGAAATTTCTTCCAGTCAGGAAAAATTACGCAGCTTATCTTCTCTGGACTTGATGTACGCTTCTACTGTAAGTGCCGAAGACATCCGTGACCATATGGTGAAGAGTATTTCTATATCCTCAGGCGTCCCTCTTTAAGATGGTATACTTATCCTGCAACCACAAAGGGTTGCGCAAAAATCAGGACCGCACCGGTGTTTCCACAATTCTTGACAACCAGCGACTCATTATTTGTGACGGAATTGGCAGCTATGAGGGAAGTGATGTTGTAGCTGAACTGATGGTTCGCTCCTTCCGTGACAACGGTACAGCAGATATTCGTGAGATCGTCGCTGGTGTTGACGAAAACAAACTGGCAGTTTTAGAAAAGCCTGGTGGCACGACCATAATTACGGGGAGAATTAAGACCACTGACTCCGGTCCACAAGTGAGGTTGGAGTATCTCGGCAACGGAGGCTGTGTGCACTTATCTGGCAACTTTGCCGCTGACTTGTCTAATGGCATTCCGTTTCGCTATCATCATGTGATGCTTCCCCACGTCAACTCCGAGCGAGCTCTCGTACGTCATTTCTCCAAAGGGATGAGTACTGAGTTTCCTCCACCAGGTCGGATAGATATGAGTTTGAATCATCCGTATGGAGATATTTTGGTATTCTTCTCTGACGGCGTTACCACACTCGAAGACGAGGGTATAGTAGAGGATGGACAGGGCCGATACTGGAAAATACAAGACAGGACCTTGATTGCCATATTACAAAAGCTACATGGGCTACTATCCACATTGACCTCAGTAAACGACATGGCTGCCGCCCTTACTTCTTTCAATGAAAAGCTAGTAAATGATCTGGTTGCTAGTGAAGCCGTAGATGACGACGTCTCTGTTGGGTTCATTATTACTGACAAAGTTCTTAATCACTACGCTAAAAGCTTCCCTGCCTCATGATCAGAACGCTCACTAGCATATCGGAGCTATCTATTATCGATCAACGGACCTCCGAAAATATTACCATCTTCCAGAAAATTGTATTTGATGACACTAATCAAAAAAGGGGTGGTTTTGCCACCGTTTACCCTATTAGTTCGATCGATGATTCACCGACTGGAGACAAGTATTTGCTAAAAATAATCTGGCCGAATGATAAGCCCGATGCAGATTATCGGCCCCACGAGTCTATCCAGCTGTTGCATAACAAAATTAAGCGCGACCAACTTAAAACCGGTCTCCCCATCTACGTCAGCCAGCCTGGTCTTATGGGGTTGCCATTTGCTGTTTTTTATGGTTATGACGCCATCCTCGAACAGCACTGTACGGGCATGCTGATGTATAATTTAGGTCAGCTAGGCTATAAAGACGTATGGGAAGGAAGAGGCGGTATAATCGAAGTCTCTGATGAGGTGAATATGTTAAACAAGCTTCACCTCGGGCACCAGTTGTTCCGAACGGTAGAGTGGCTTCATGGACACAATTTCATTCATTCTGACCTGGACGTATCTGCTGTTTTTATCGACGAAGAAGCCGGACGTCTTGCCCTGATCGATTTTGACGGCGGCTTTCACTACGACGAACAAGAGAAGCCAGGCACAGTTGGGAAGCTCAGCTACACGCTGGATTATCTTTTTGGTCGGCTACTGAACGCCCTGAGTATCAAACAGGACATTAGGACAATCGACCGTCTACAGGGAGAGCACTTCAAAGTTGCTGCCATGTTCTTCGAGATTATTTTTGCAACCACCCAGTACTTCTTCCTGCAGAGTGGGGAGGAAAACAAAACCAAATATGCTCAAAACTATTCATGGCCAGAAGTCAACTTCAGCGACGCTATCGCAAATATTGACAATGCTTCTGCTCATGGTCAACTCGTGGGAATGCTGGAGCAATTTAGCCAGGGGCCCGGCGAAGAATTCGTAGCCGCATGGAAACGGGTATTTAGTAAAGGGTTCATCAAAGGGTACGAAAGATATTCTGCGGGACAATGGAGGAAGATGGTGGAAGATATTCTACCCGCCGTACAGTTTCAGCCCGTTGTTCTCAATTTTTCGTCAAATAAATATCAGGTACACAAGCAAAACGAAACGATCACGCTTACTTGGATCGTTAAGCAAGCGGATGCCGTATTCATCAATGATCAGCTTCAAAACGATACAGAAGGTACCCTTGAAGTCACTCCTGGCGGGGATCACACGTATACACTTCGCGCCGTCAGCTATTTCGGGAAGGCCGTCGAGGAGTTTTCTATTGCTGCAGTTCCAGTTGAGCCATCGTTTCGGTCGCTGGCTACTTCTACCGACCTGCGGGAGAACCTAGACCCCATTAGGTTAAGATGGCAGGCGGACAACTGTGATTTCGTCACCGTTGCTGGCGTTTCCGGAAATTTACCCGTCGTTCATACCCTGGAGGTTTCTCCCACTGATCGTGTAGCCTACCGCGTTACCGCGCACGGGTTTTTCGGGCAGAAAGTGACGAAGGAGATAACAGTAGATGTTATAATTCCGCGGATCGACCACTTCAGTTACGAGGTAAACCTTGAGCACGGTATCCGTAACGTGGACTTGCTGTTCAAAGTCGCCAACGCGGAACGTGTGGAAATCCTGCCGCAGCTAGGCGTAGTGGACGCAGACTCGGGGGTCGCCCATGTTCCGATCAGCTATCCAACTGAATTTATACTTACGGCCAGTGGGCTTTTCGGTAGTGTAAGTCAGATCATTACAGCCCACCCCTTTCCCGTCCCGGCGGTGGTGGAGCTGCGTATGGAACAGCCTATTCTGCAACTCTCTACGGCAATCAGTCCGGCGGAACTTAACGTACCGGATTTCGAGTACGCTACCCTAGGAATCGCTGACATCATGCCAAGTTTCCATCCGGTTGAACTTGATACCGATCGCTTGCGCGATAGCCTTAAGCCGCCTGATTTCCTAACTACAAATAAGCTAGAAGCGACTAAAACACCCAGAGCATCCAGCTTTAGCCATCTATACGATTATATATCTCAAAAGGTCAAGAAAACTCCCAGAATATGAAACAGATTCTATTAGCACCGTTCAACTCAATTTATCGCATGTTCCTCTGGGCTTCGGGTGCCAACCTTGATGTTCTGGACCAAGCTCCGACGGATAAGAATAAGTACTTCGGTATCGGTGGCACTATCGTCTTTACTGCGCTGATGGCTTCTTTCGCTGGCGGTTATGCTTTTTATACGGCGTTTAAGAGTGAGCTGTTCGCTGTGTTTTTTGGGATTTTTTGGGGGGCACTCATCTTCAACCTTGATCGTTACATCGTTTCAACTTTCGGGGTGGGTGATGGTAAGAAAACAATTTCACGGCAGGAGCTTTTTGAGGCTACGCCGCGTTTAGTAATGGCTTGTTTACTGGGTTTTGTGATTGCTACACCTTTGGAGTTGAAGATATTTGATAAAGAGATTGAGGTGGAGGTGAAACGTCTAAAAATAAAAGAGAAGAACGACATAATTGCTTCTGACTCGCTAATGAATAACGACCTAAGTTACGACAAACTAGAACTTACTCAATTAGATGGAGACCTACGTCAGCTTCAAGATGACAAGGCTATGTTGGTAGCTAATGAGAAACTGCCTCTTAAAGAAACTATCCAATTGAAAAAAGATGAGTTGAAACTTGTTGAAGCTGACTTAGCAGCACAAAAAAGGCGTGCTGATAGAGCTTACAATCTCTACATCAAGGCGAAAGAATATGATACAGATCAGTATTCTGTTGCTCAGGTTGAAAATCTTAAGTCAAAATCTCGCAGGCAAAGTCAAGCCCTAAGAGAACTTGAGGAAAGAGTCGGGGGAATTCGAAACAATATAGCAGACTTGACAAATAAAGGCAAAACTAAATCTGAATCTGTAAGTATAAAAATTGAAAACGATATAGACAACTTACGGGCACGAAGAGATATAATTGACTCACGGATAAAGATAGCTACAGCAAATCAAGACAGTATGCGTATCGTTGCAGACAGTGTTGGAGCTAACTATGACGGCTTCGGAGCACACTTAGAGGCAATGAATGTTTTAACGAGTAAAAAATCCGCCATATGGTGGGCAAAATGGCTTATTACACTCTTATTTATCTTCATTGAGATAGCCCCTATTCTTTTCAAAATGATGACGGAGCGCGGCCCATACGATGATATCATGGATCGAATCAAGCACGAAGTCAAAGTTAAACAGCTACTCGCCCAGTCAAACCTTAATCAGTGGGTAAATAATGCTGTAAAGCAGAACCAAGAAAAAAACGGTCAACTACTTGCTCAGGAATTGGCTTCAAACGAGGAACTTATGAAACAGGTGGCGCAAGCACAGGCGGAGATCGCTGCCGTGGCAATTGAAGCGTGGAAAAAAGAACAGATAGAGAAAATGCGTAATAACCCTGGCCACACAGTCTCCAGCTCAAGTGGGTTAACTTAACGATAGAATCGCTTATAAAACTCAGTTTTCATATAATTTGACTGTGAACGATGGTTCTAAAAGTAGGGCGTTCCGTCTGATTGGCTTATCCCCCGACGTTTTCGCGCAGTTCCCGCTCCATTTTTCTGCGGATACCGTAGCGGTTGCGAGACAAGTTTTGGCATCGCCATTCGTCCAGTTGGGCCCCGTTCACCCGCCGCATTCCGTTCGGATGAACTCGGTATTGATGCGCTGATTGTACAGGGCGATAGATAGCGCATAGGCGGAGATGGCTTTCATTCCTCCTTTGTTTTTGTAGCGGCCAAAGAGGCTCTCGATAACATCTGAACAGCACAGCAGCTTCCGCCCCGTGGCGTAAGCGGTGGCATGATCATTGAAGTAATCGATCATGCCGGCGATGAAGACTTTCGCCTGACGGGTCATCAGGTCTTGTGTATTGACGTATTTAATAAACTGCCCGGTCCACTTGTCGTGCGTGGCCTGGCTCAGACCTGCGTGCTTGTGGAATTTTGCCGTTAGGACCAGCAGGTGGTGTTCCTGACGTAAGCGTAGGTCCAGCCATCGGTTACGGCCATCGAGCAGTCGATCGGCTGCGTATTCCGGAGTTATTGAAACCCCCTCATTCCGGAGTATTGACCCCCCTGTGGATAACTCGCGCTTGTTAGGGTTACGAAATAGGGCGTTTCGTCTGATTGGCTTAAGCCGCATCTGATTTCAGTTCTCGATTCATCCGCCTGACCAACCCGTAGCGGTTTTCGCATACGTACCGGGTTTCCCAATCGTGGACCGCCTGATAGGATACACATGATAAGGCTTTTTGCACCAATCCTGGTGAGAAATTGACCCCGTAAAGGGCGATGGATAGTACGTGGGCGCTGATGGTTGGTGTACCTCCTTTGTTTTTATATCGGCCAAAGGTGCTTTCTACGATGTCGGTACAGCACACCAACCGTTGGTACTTGGCGATCAGGGCTTCGTGATCGATAAAGAACTGGCGCACCTTGGAGATGAAAGTTTTGGATTCCTCGTTCAACCCGTACTTTTTGGTAAAGCCCGTGATGGCTTGCTCCCATTTTTGCCGGCTGGCGGTACTCAGTCCAGCTCCCTTGAGGATGCCGGCGGTAAGTTCGACCAAGGTTTTCAGTTGTTTCATACACTGTACCCGCGTCCGCGCCTCATTGATGAAGTGCAGCTTATCGCGGCTACTCTGCGGAAGCTCGGCCCAGATAGAATCAATGCGCTCCACCCGGTGGACAATGGTGAAGATGCGCAAAAAACGATCCTTATCCCTCAGGGTTGGCGGTAGCAAAAAGCCTTCAGCGGTGAGCATAAGTTTACGTCGTAGCTGACCGATATTGGCCGATAATAGACTTAAAGCGGGGTCATCGGCAAGCACCTTTTTGACGGCGTTCATCATTATGTGGGTACAGTCGCCTACCGCATCCAGCTTTAGTATTTTCAAGGCTTTCGACAGGTTAGTTCCTCCGTCAGTTATGCAATATAGCAACTTAAGCCTGGGCATCCGGGCCAGGTTACGGCGTAGAAAACCGGCTACAAGCTTGCCCGTCCAAGACTGTTGAACTTCCATGCCAAGCACCACCACGTCATCGCCCGTTAAGGGCTTACCCCACTTAAGATCAGGGTCGTATTTCAAGCCCAGCAGTAAGAGTAGTTTTTCACGACCGATCTGAATGCTTTCGTCGAGTAAACCGATGTAGTCACCCACGCGCTCCGTGGCGTATTCGAGTTGGTAGAGTCCCAAGCGCAAGACCCAGCGCCGAACACTGGAATGGCTGGGCGTACCATACTTCCAGCCAAGCAGGTGAGCCATAAAGCCCACCGTCTTGGCCGCACAACGCAGCGAACCATTACCATGAATGACAATGAAGACTGCCAGGGCAATGAGTTGAGCCGGGTAGGTATGGCCCTCGACTTTCAGCGGTGCCGCCTTCGCTCTGAGGCTGGCGTTCTCAGCTTCCGGTCGAGCTACCCGATTTTGGCTTCGTCGTAGCCGGGCCTGGAGTAAGCGACGGGATTCAGTAGCGGTAAGGGCTGTTCTTTTCCACCGTTGTACCTTAGCTTTGAGTCGTGCTCGCATCTGTGTTTTTTGTCTCGTAACTCAAAGCTACTGGATTGCGAGCACACTTTTTACAAGACAAAATCAGACGTGGGTAAGGGCTAACAGACGGAACACCCTACCTTCAGGAGTAGGGCGTTCCGTTTGCTACAGCTATCGTATAACGGATTTTGTCAGGTGTTACCGGCTCCCCCCGGCCCCCAAAGGGGAGTGTTCCTAGCGGGGCGTCCCCCTGTGGGGACCAGGGGGACGCTAAAAAGTGTAGCGGCGAAACTCACTCAGACGATACACCCTACCTTCAGGAGGCGTATTCACGGGAGGAGAAATCTGGCATTCAATTCAGGTGCTTGGGTGGGTAATAATCGCGCAATTATGGGGAAACAGGCAATAATATACAACATAGCAAATATATAAATTGACCGACAACTCTTCGCGCAGTGACCGGTATTTTAAAATTTCTTTAGGGACTGATTAGAAAGCAGATTACCAAGCAAGGTTTATAAATTCCGGCCCGGTACACCAGGATTGCCGGAATATGCATCTGCTTTTCAGCAGCGTTGGTAATGGCTGCCCCGGTTCGGTAGGAGCACCATTTGGCCCGAGTAGAAATTTGAACCGTGTTTCCACTGCCGGCAACTCTCGCCCGTTCGGTGGCCGTTGCCATATCCGGCACCGGCACGAAAAATAACTTTTGTGCGGAGCGATCCGTTAGCGGTTTCTGACCCTCCGCAATACCCTACTGAAAAAACTTCGGCTTACCCGCGCGGCAAGAACCGTGGTCTGGAAGCGAACGGGCAGGCATTGCACGTCATGGGGCCGATGCCGCAACTTCCACCGGGTGAATTTTGTTACCGGAATTAGCCGACTAAGCGTAAATCCCCTTACCTTTACGGCCGCACCAAACGCTCCGTTAGCTCAGTTGGATAGAGCAGGGAACTTCTAATTCTCAGGTCGTGAGTTCGAATCTTACACGGGGTGCAACAACAAAAGGGTGATCGGTATACCGGTCGCCCTTTTGTGCTTTCAGAAATTACCCCGGTATCTGGCTAGGATTGTAATCCCCTGAAGTGTCAAGTCAGGGATACCGGTACGCTTTTGATCAGAAGATGCGGGGAGAATTTTTTGGCGCGAACGCCGGATGCAGAGAAAGTTCTCCGAAGAGCAATAGTCGGTATCTCAATCCCTTGTTTCCGAAAGGCCGTTTTTGCACCCGCGGCCCCGCCCCTAGAACACTAATGCCTACATTAGTCGCGGTCAAATCTCCGGACATGCGCTTAATACTGTTTTTTATCCTTCCTTTTCTGGCTGCTCTCGACGGATGTGGAAAGACCGAACCCGCCGCGGAGTCCGGTACGGAAGTTCCCGTAAAACCTACCGACAACTCTTTCAACAACACGAGTAGGCCCGACGCTTCCGCAGCATACCGTGACGGCGGCCTTGCCGTGGATGCCCGCATCGACGATCTGCTGGCGCGCATGACCACCGAAGAAAAAGTCGCCCAGGTCACCGCCGTATGGGCCGATAAACGGAATATGGATTTTGATGACTTTAGTTTCAACCCCGACAGCGCCGCCGTGCGCATGCCCCACGGCATCGGGCACCTGACCCGCCCGAGTGAAACGATCGGGGGGGCCGACCCCGGCCGCACCGGTGCCGAGACGGTCACTTACATCAACGCCGTTCAAAAATGGCTCGTGGAGGAAACCCGGCTGGGCATTCCCGCCCTGACCCACGAGGAGAGTCTGCACGGTCTGGCGGCCCGCAACGCCACCAGCTGGGGGCAGCCCATTTCCGTTGCCGCCACTTTCAACCGCGCGCTTACCCGCCAGCTCTACGCCACCGCCGCCCGCCAGGCCAGTAGCCGGGGTGCCCATGTGGTCCTTACTCCCGTGGTCGACGTGGCCCGCGATCCCCGCTGGGGCAGGGTGGAGGAGACCCTCGGGGAAGACCCCTACCTGGCCGGACAGATCGGCCTGCAGGCCGTCCTCGGCTTTCAGGGCGACGACGATAAATGGGACGAAGGCGAAGTCTTCGCTACCCTCAAACACATGGCCGGCCACGGGGAACCCGAAGGCGGTAACAACATCGCTCCGGCCAATATCTCCGAACGAATCCTGCGCGAAGTGTTCTTACAACCCTTCCGATACATCGTCAGTAAGGGGAAGGTGCGCAACATCATGGCCAGCTATAATGAGGTGAACGGCCTGCCAAGCCACGCCAACGGCTGGATGCTCAACACCCTGCTGCGCAATACCTGGGGGTATAAAGGGGCCGTCGTTTCCGATTACTACGCCGTCCGGGAACTGACCGACCGCCACGCCGTAGCCCCGGACTGGAAAGCCGCCGCCGTACTGGCCATCTCCTCCGGCGTCGACATCGAACTGCCCGACCGCGAAGCTTACCCCAGCCTCATCGCCTCCGTCAAGGACGGAAGCCTGAGAACAGCCGTACTTGATCAAGCAGTAAGCCGTATCCTGCAACAAAAATTCGACCGCGGGCTGTTCGAAAACCCTTACCACGACGCCGCGTTGGCCCTCGATAACGGCCCGGAGGATGACAAACTGGTCCGAAATGCCGGCGCTGAGGGCATGATCCTGCTTCAGAACGACGGCGTTGTCCCCTTTTCCGATGAGGTGAAAGAGATTGCCGTCATCGGCCCTAATGCCGATAAGGTTCTGCTCGGCGGTTACAGCAACAAACCTGCTCACTTCGTTACCGTAAAGCAGGGGCTGGAAGAATATTTTGCCGGTATTGGCGGTAACGTCACTTACTCTGAAGGGGTACGGGTGACCGAGCCGGGGAGCTGGTACCTTGACCCCGTGATTGCCGTGCCCGCGGACGAAGACCGGCTGCGCATCAAGGCCGCAATCCGTGCCGCCCGTGACGCCGACATAATCGTGCTCGCCCTGGGGGGCAACGAACTAACCAGCCGGGAAGCCTGGGCGGAAGGCCATTACGGGGACCGCCCCTCCCTCGAACTCGTCGGACTGCAGAACGAGCTGGTCGATGAGCTCGGTAAACTCGGCAAACCCATCGTCAGCCTGATCTTCGGTGGCCGCCCGTTAAACATCAGCAACGTCGCCGATAAGTCGGCTGCCGTTTTTCAGTGTTTTTACCTGGGGCAGGAAACCGGTCACAGCGTTGCCGACGTGCTTTCCGGTCAGGCGTATCCCGGCGGTAAACTCCCGATCAGTATTCCCCGCTCGGTAGGGCATATTCCCGCTTACTACAACTATAAGCCCACGGCCCGGCGGGGTTACCTGTTCGATAATGTGAATGCCGCCTATCCGTTTGGGTACGGTCTTAGCTACACCGACATGGAGATATCCGCTCCAACGCTCGACGTGCGGGAGATCGGGATGGGGGAAACCGTTCGGGTCACCGTCACCGTTGCCAATACCGGAGCGCGGACGGGGTCTGAGGTGGTCCAGCTGTACATCCGCGATAAATTCAGCGCCGTTACCCGCCCGGTGAAGGAACTCAAGGGCTTTGAAAAAATCGTGCTCCAGGCTGGAGAGCGCAAGGAGGTCAGCTTCAGCATCGGCAAGGAACAACTGGAATTCCTGGGACCGACCATGGAGTGGATCGTGGAACCCGGAGAATTCGACGTGATGGTCGGCAACAGCTCCCGGACGGAAGACCTGAAGTCCGTCGTGCTCCGCGTACGATAAACAAGCGTTCCGTACGTCCGTTTACAAACGAAGCTCCCGGCCAGCGGCGTGATGCCGGGCCGGGAGACAAAACAAAAACAGCAGAATACGTCAGACGGCGGGTTGGAATCCTGAAACCGTCCGACTGTTCTTAAAATCGCCACGCAAAGCGGCGGAGATCTTGTGTTTCGAAAAAGCTCAAAAGCAGCAGTTCTTAATTCGGCTTCAATTAATCTCACCCCCGGCCCCTCTCTGCGGAGGAGAGGGTGGACTAAGCGCATAGAATTGGTGACCTGAAAGCCTGAGCTCAAGGCTGAAAGGCTAAACTGAGAACTGCTGGCTAAAAAGTCATTCAGGGCCGAAAAGGCGTGAAAAAAACGGTAACCGCCTGCTGGCTCGACAACCGTTCTTCTCTTCTTTTAAAAAGCTCAAATGACTTTTACGTTTGAGCCTGGTCGTTTTCAGAGGTGTTCCGTAAGTAGGAACGCAACTTCAACCCAAAGCGCCATCGTGCGCAGTATGCCAAAATATTTGCAATGATTTCTTCGTAGCGAGGAAGGTAACCTTAACACGAAAAATATCGTCGCCCGACCCCGGATAAAGGCTGGCTCATATTGCAGCGCTACAATTCACTGATCCGTCGGACGACCTCGTAAAGTTTGGTGGACATTTCCACCTCTTCCACCCACGGGTCGTGCTCGAGGTAGTTGGCGGAGATGAGTTTAAGGCTGGTGATGCGACCTTTATTGTCGGGGACCTTCTGAACGTACTTGATCCAGATGCTGCCTTTGGAGCGCACGGCGTAGATGCGGTTTTCCTTGATCTCGCGGATGCCGTCGATCTCTTTGCAGATCACCACGTCGCCGTTGTTGATAACGGGCTCCATGGAGTTACCGGTGATGGGGAAAGCGACGTAACCGCTGCCGACGATGCCGGGCAGGCAGAAGAAGTCGGCGCTCTCGGTGGTAAAACTGTCGGTGGGGATGCTGGCGCCGGCGAAGGCTTCCTTGTCGGTGAACATAATGTTCAGGGGAACGTCGGTACCGTTGACGACGGGGGCTTCGGGAAGCTCCATGCCGAAGGGGGTGCCGTCACCCTCGAGCAGGTAGCCGAGGTTGACGTTGTACTCGTGGCAGACGCGGCGGGCCTGTTCGTAATTGATGCAACGCTTGTCGTCGTCGTTGAGGAAAGCCCGTACGATGTGGCCGTAGGAGCGGTTGTTGAGGATACGCTTGGCGAAATCGCCGAGGCCACGGCCGTTGCGGTCGTTCTTAATGATCTCTCCGCGCTCCTCAAGGATGCGGAAAACTTCTTTAAAGCGGTCGTTTAGCTCGCGCCGGTCTTCGGTAATCATAATAATGTGTTTATTGGTATCTACAGCAAATTAAAACATTTCCAACATTATGTGCAACTTTTCCTTTTAAAATCTTTAAATTTTATGTTTTTTTCTCGATTTTGATGCTGGATTGGTGGTAAAAAACAAAAAGTTGTCGATTCCGGGCCGGCCTCAACCGACCTCCCCTTCAGGCTTTACCCAGCATAAGATTAGCGGAGAAACCGGCGATGTAGCGGAGGCTTTCCTCCGTGCCGTGCTCGCGTTTGTACAAAAGATTATGTTTGATGCCCTGAACGATTTTGGGCGGTTTTGCCGCGATGAGGCCGGCCACCTCCGTAACGCCGGTGAGCAGGGTGTCGCGGTTGGCAAAGGTGCGGTTGACCAAACCGGCGGTCCGCGCTTCGGGTCCGTACATTTTCCGGCCGGTGAAGGCCAGCTCGGCCACCAGGCCCGGCTGCAGCATGTGCGGCAACCGTTGCAGGGTACCGATGTCGGCCACGATGCCGAAATCGACCTCCTTGACGGTGAAGTACGCTTCTTCGGTGCAGTAGCGTGCGTCGCAGGCCGTTACAATGTCGACCCCGCCACCGATGCAACCGCCGTGAACGGCCGCCAGTACGGGTTTGGAACAGCGCTCGATGGCAGTGATACAGGCCTGGACGTGCTCGATAAAGGCTACGAGCCGGGCGTGCGTTTCCTCCGGCGTCGGGGCCAGGCGACTTTGCAGGCTGCCGAGTACGGCCAGGTCCATGCCCGCGCAGAAGTGTTTACCCTCACCACACAAAATTGCGGCGTGAACTTCGGGGTCGGCGTCGATCTGCTCAAAAGCGTCCTTCATGGCTTGCCAATCGGCTTCGTTGAGGGAGTTGGCGCGTTCGGGGGCGGAGAAGGTGAGGGTGGCGACGTGAGCGTTTACGGAGATGTTCATGTACGGCTGATTTACAAGATTCAGAGCGGTTAAGTTACGGGCTGCCCGTAATAACCCGGTGGTTGCCCCGGGGGCGGTTGCGAAGGAGAGGCGTTTTGCCGCCAGTCCGTTTTATGCGGGCGGGGGCAGCGTACCGGGCAAGCTCCCGGAGGTGAAAAACGACCCCGGCCCCTTACGGAGAGAGTAGTGCGGGTCGGTCAGCCCGCCGTTAAAACAATTCTTTGCATTCCCGCGTCCGCGCCTCCTCAATACGCCTACCGCCGACATCCTTATATTCTGCGCATCAAAAAAACACCGCACCAAAACTAAATCCCTACCTTACCCCAAAGTCAGATACATGTATAATAAAACCAGCCTCGAGGCTTTTTACGACCGCGAAAAAAAGCACCCCAAACTTCCTTTTCTTCACCAGCCTTTTGGCGAGAAGTGGGAGACGTACAGCTGGGGCGAGACCGGAAAGATGGCCCGTCAGGTTGCCGCTTACCTGCGCAGCCTCGACCTAAAACCGGGCAGCCATATTGGCCTGGTGAGTAAGAACTGCCGCGAATGGATCATCGCCGATCTGGCCATCATGATGGCCGGCCACGTCAGCGTACCCTTCTTTGCCACCCTGACCGGTGAGCAGATCGGGCAGGTGATCGAACTGGGAGACATCGACCTGCTGATCGCCGGAAAGATGGAGGGCTGGGCCGATATGAAGACCGGGGTTCCGGAGGAGATGCCCATGATCCACTTCCCCCACTACGAGGGCAACTCCGACATCATGCGCGGCAAAGCCTGGCGCGATATCCTGGCCGAGTTCGAGCCAATCCGGGATAGCCCGCTACCCGACCCCGCCGGCCTGTGGACGATCATTTTCACCTCCGGCACCACCGGCACCCCCAAGGGCGTGATGCTCACCAACCAGGTTCTGATCGAACTGATGGACAAGCTGTGGAAACCTAACCCGCTGCGCCTCGACTATAATGGGGGCAACCGCTTCTTCAGCTTTTTGCCCCTCAACCACGTGGCCGAGCGCGGTGTGATTGAGACGATGTGCCTCACCCACGGCGGCGAGATATTCTTTACCGAAAGCATTGCCCGCTTCGCCGCTAACCTGCAGGATGCGCGGCCGACTTTCTTCTTCGCCGTTCCGCGCATATGGACAAAATTACGCCTCGGCGTTCTTTCCAAAATGCCGGCCAAAAGGCTGAACCGCTTGCTCAGCATCCCGATCGTCTCCACGGTAGTGAAGCGCAAGATCCGCTCCGGACTGGGGCTGGACAAGAGCCGTTGCAACGTCTCCGGGGCCGCCCCCATCCCCAGCGAAACAAAGGAGTGGTTCGGACGTCTAGGCATCCCGATCTCCGAGGCGTACGGCATGACGGAGAACGGTGCCACCAGCCACATGATCACGGCCACCGAAAACCGGCCCGGCTCGGTGGGGCGCCCACAGAACGGTACCGAACACAGGATCGATCCGGAAACGGAAGAGGTGCTCACCCGCTCGCCGTATACCATGAAGGGCTACTACAACAGCCCCGATAAAACGGCAGAAACCATCGATAAGGACGGCTGGCTCCACACCGGTGACCAGGGCCGCATCGATGCGGACGACTACCTTTACCTCACCGGTCGCGTAAAGGATACTTTCAAAACGGCAAAGGCTAAATTCATCGTACCGACCGAGATCGAGGAGAAATTCATCGGCAACGACGACGTGGAACAGATGTGCCTGCTCGGCCTCGGTATGCCGCAGCCCATCCTGCTGGTGTCGCTTTCCGAGATCGGCTCCCGCAGACCCCACGAGGCGGTGGTCGGTGGACTTAGGAAACAACTGACGGTTGTGAATGAAAAACTGGCGTCCTACAAAAAGGTCGCCGCCATAGTGATTCTGAAAGAACCCTTCAGCGTAGAGAACAACCTGATGACGCCCACCCTGAAGGTCAAGCGCGCTAAAGTACACAGCCAATACAAAGACCGGATGCTGGACTGGGTCGAGAGCGGCCGGGCGATTATTGAGGAAACCTAGAGGAGCGATTTAACCGGTTCCATATCAGTACCGTAAGAAAACAGTTAGCGTAAAGTTAGTACGGGGCCATCCGCTAACAAACACTCCCTTTTAGATGTTAAGGTTGAACATTCAGATTTCAACCATATCCAATTATGAGGCAATTGCTCGCTTTTTCCCTCTTTGCCGTATTTCTTACTTTCAGTACTTGCGGCCCGAAGGTGTATACCGCACCCAACGCCGCTTCAGTTACTGCGGCCCATGGTGTTATTGCCATTATTCCCCCGGTCGTCAGTATCAAAGGCCGTAAAAAAGACGATCCCGAAGCGATAAGACGCGCCGCGGAAGCCGACGTATACACCTTCCAGCAGGAAATGTACAGCTGGATGCTCCGCCGCAAGCAGCAGGGCAAAATCCGCGGCGTCGAGATCATGGATCCCGAAACGACAAACGCCAAGCTAAAAAAGGCTGGTTTCGTGGGCGAGGACCGCAGCATGACCCCCGCCGAACTGGCCGACGTACTCGGCGTAGACGCAGTGATCACCTCCAAGTTCAATACCACCAAACCGATGTCTGAAGGAGCGGCCATTGCCCTGGGGGTACTTTTGGGAGCCTGGGGAACCACCAACGAAACGACCGTCAACCTGAGTCTGCACGATCCGGAATCCGGGTTGCTTTGGAATTACGATTGGGTGGCCGGAGGTGCTTTTTCTTCTTCCGAAGCTCTGGTCAACAGCCTGATGCGCAACGCCAGTCGCAGGATGCCCTACGTTATTCAGTAACGCCAGCGAAGTAGTGCATGATACCGCTCGCATCAATTGTGGTACGAGAAGTCTAAGCGTCGTCACAATGCCATCGAGGTGGGTTGTGACGATTCTCTGTTTTAGAGAGAATATGATTGACGGCAAATTTAGCATGGCAATCAGCGGGCGCGGGCGCGGGATGCAATAACTACCTTTAAAAGGCACTGCTCCGTGCCTTTGTCGCCCTTTCGCGGTGAAGTCAATGTTCTGCAACCTACAGCGGCAATCCGTTAAACGCAGCTACGGTAGCCGTAATTCGATTCCGATGCCCCGCCCTGATTTGTCGATCAAAAGACCTTTTAGCGATCAGCTAGTTATGGTAACAAAAGCAGAATAAAGGGCTGGATGATTTAATTACCTTTGCCGCCGCAAAGCCCCCGCCATTTATGCGTCATCTCTTACTTCTCCTTGTCAGCCTGACCTTCGGTACCTTATTGACCGCCCAGTCCGCCATCATCCGCGGCAATATCTTCGACGCCGATACCGGAGAGCCCATCGCCTTCGGAACGGTACAGTTGCTCGGCCCGGACGGTCTTAGCCGTGGCGAGAACACGGACATTGACGGTTTCTACACTTTTGGTAACCTCCCGGTCGGAGACTTCAAACTGATCGCGACCTACATCGGCTACGACAGTATTGCCTTCGACATCAACATCGCGCTGAAGAACGAGATTGAGTACAAACGCATAAATATGCAAGCGGCCGGCCTGCAGCTGCAGACCGTGAGCGTGAGCGCCCGGCGCGAGCAGGCCCGCTCCGACGTGGCGGTATCCAAAGTGACCTTCAGCAGCGAACAGATCATGAGCCTGCCCGCTACCGGCGGGGAGCCCGACATCGCGCAGTACCTGACCGTGCTGCCCGGCGTGGTGAGTACGGGCGATCAGGGCGGGCAGCTCTACATTCGCGGCGGTAGCCCGGTGCAGAATAAACTACTGCTGGACGGGATGACGATCTACAACCCCTTCCACTCCATCGGCCTTTTCTCCGTTTTCGAGACCGAGGCCATCCGCTCGGCGGATGTTTATACGGGAGGATTCAACGCCGAATACGGCGGCCGCATCTCGGCCATCGTCGACATCAAGACCCGGGAGGGAAATAAGAAAAAACTGGGTGGGCTTGTCTCGGCCAGCCCCTTTCAGGCCAAGGTGCTGCTCGAAGGCCCGATCAAAAAACTCAACCCCGAAACCGGCAGCAGCATCAGCTTTTTGCTGACCGGCAAACGGAGCCTGCTGGCCGAAACCAGCAAGAGCCTGTACGGCTATGCGGTGCAGGACAACTTCTTCAACCTCGAGGATTCGTCGTCCGTAACGGGTTCCGATATCGGCCTGCCGTACAATTACCAGGATCTTTACGGCAAGGTCAGCCTCGTGGGGGGCAACGGCTCGAAGCTCAATATTTTCGGTTTTAACTTCACCGACGACTTCGAGGTACCCAACCTCGCCCGGCTGGAATGGACCAACAACGGCGGTGGCGCCAGCTTCAACATCGTGCCGCCCAGCAGTAACGTGGTCATCGACGGGGTGATCAGCGCTTCCGTTTACGACGTCTCCCTGGCCGAGCAAACGGGTGACCCCCGCAGCAGCCAGATCGCCAACTACACCGCCCAACTCACCTTCACTTACTTCGGGGGGGCATCGGAGTTGGCCTACGGATTCGACTTCAACGGGCTCAACACCAAGTTCCGCTTTCTGAATCCGCTCGGCGTCACCTTCAACCAGGAAGATTTTACGTCCGAGCTCAATGGTTTCGCAAAGTACAAGCGCACGCTGGGCAAGCTCATCCTGGAGCCGGGGCTGCGGGCGCAGTACTACGCCACGCTCAACGCCATCTCGGTGGAGCCCCGCCTGGGCGTCAAGTTTAACGCTACGGATGCTTTGCGCTTCAAAGCGGCCGGCGGTCTGTACAGTCAGAACCTGATCTCGACGCAGAACGACCTCGACATCGTCAATTTTTTCCAGGGTTTCCTGGTCGGCCCGGAGCGTCAGGTCCTGGAGCCCAACGGTACCGAAGAAGCACCGGATAACCTTCAGAAAGCCGTTCACGCCATCATCGGTATCGAGTTCGACGCCAGCGATAAACTGACCTTCAACCTGGAGGGCTATTACAAAGGTTTTAACCAGCTCATCGAGCTGAACCGCAACAAACTGGCGGCGAACGATCCGGACTTTGTCGGCCTCGACGGCCTGGCTTACGGTGGCGATATTTCGGCGGAGTACCGCAGCGGCCGCGTGCTGCTGGCGGGCAACTACAGCCTCGGATTCGTGACCCGCGACGACGGCTTCAGCGAATACCCCACAAGCTTCGACCGCCGCCACAATGTGAACGCCTACGGCACTTACGTTTTCGGTAAAAACAACGTGTGGGAATTCGGTTTTCGGTTCAACTTCGGCTCGGCCTTTCCCTTTACCCAGACGATCGGATTCGTGGAGGAGCCTAACCTGGGCAACCGCCCCGTACTGCCCAACGTACTGACGGGCAACGGCGACCTGGGCGTGCTGCTGAGCCCGGACCGTAACGGCGGCCGCCTGAGTGATTTTCACCGCCTCGATCTGTCGCTGCAGCGCACCTTCGAGTTCAGCGGCGACAGCCGGGTGGAGGTGACGGCCAGCGTTACCAACGCCTACAACCGGGAGAACATTTTTTACGTGGACCGGATCAGTAACGAGCGGGTGAACCAGTTACCGGTGTTGCCGTCGCTGGGAGCTAGTTTTTACTGGTAGGGCAGAGAGGGCCGCTGAGGAACAGACGCGGTGATCTTCATTGATGGAAACCGAGGCTTAACGTTAGTTGCGGTAAAAGGAGGTGTTTAAACGGGAGCGTACTTAATGCACCTGAGGAAAAAAAGGCGAAAAGAGTTGGGGATTCGCAGTAGCCGATGATGGAACGGCCGATAGCTCAGGCACCGATGAAGCCACAATTCAAACGTTATTGTATCATTCTTCGTCACTATCAGACTTAAAATCGTACTTTCGCCCCCAAGCGAATTCCCCTTTCCCCCACTTACTGTATGGCAAAAAGAAAAGCGAAAAACCCAAAACAGCTCGGCCTCCGCATGGGGCTGAACGACGAGCGCATCCCGAAACTTTTCGGTTTGCTCCTGCTGTTTATGGCCGTTTACCTTTTCGTGGCTTTTACCTCCTACCTCTTCACCTGGCAGGTAGACCAGGACCGGGTGCTCCGCTTCAGCTGGGAACTGCTGCTTAATAACGGGCCTACGGTGGACAACTGGCTGGGCCGGCTCGGTGCGTTCCTGGCCAACTTTTATATGTACTTCCTTTTCGGGTTGCCAAGCTTCGGTATTGTCTACCTGATCTGGCGGCTCGGCCTCAACCGCCTGCGCCGGCAGAGCCTGAAACCGATGGGCAACCTGTTCGTAAAGGTGATGCTGGTGGTAATCGGGCTGTCCGTTCTGCTGGAATTCACCATCGGGCGGGTGTGGAAGTTTCCCGTGGGGGGCAGTATCGGTAAATACCTGGTGAGTCACCTGACCGGGGTGCTGGGCAGCTTCGGGGTAGTGCTGTTGTTGCTGGCCCTGGTCGGTTTGTACCTCGTGTTCGAGGCGCGGATCGACTTCAACGGCTCGCCGCGGCAAATCGGTAGCGACATCCGGGACCACTTCTCGGAGCGCATCCGCTTCCGGGGCAAACCCAAGCCGCCGCGCTTCGAACCGAAAGCCGCCGCGGGCACCACTACGGCCTTTACCGAACCCGCCCTTGCACCCGCGGCCGCGCCCAAAAAGTCGCCCCTGTCCCTTACCCCCGGCGACGGCTCCGACTTCGAGATCGACGGGCCGCAGACCTTGTCCGAAAAGGGCATCGAGCAGATCCCCGGCGAGCAGACCGAACTGCCCCTCGAGGCCGTCGGCGACCTCACGCTGGTGAACCCCGACCCCCTCAGCGTCGGCACCGATAACCTCATCATTGCCGACGGCGATACCGGCATCGATACGAGCCTGTCCGTTACCGAAGAAAACAAGGACCACTCCGAGCCCTACGACCCGACGCTCGACCTGCCCAGTTACGATGCCCCGCACCTGCAACTGCTGCTCGACCGCGAAAGCGGCAAGGCCGAGGTCGATCGCGCCGAACTGGAAGCCAATAAGGACCAGATCATCGAGACCCTCTTGAACTACAAGATCGAGATCACGAAGATCCGTGCCACCATCGGGCCTACCGTAACGCTGTACGAGATCGTCCCGGCGCCCGGCGTGCGCATCTCCAAGATAAAAAACCTGGAAGACGACATCGCGCTCAGCCTCGCCGCCCTCGGCATCCGCATCATCGCGCCGATCCCCGGCCGGGGTACCATCGGTATCGAGGTGCCGAATAAAAACCCGCAGATGGTGAGTATGCGCGAAACGCTGGAGAGCGAGAAGTTCCGCAACGCCAAGATGGACCTGCCCCTCGCGCTGGGCAAAACGATCAAGAACGAAGTACTGATCGCCGATCTGGCCAAGATGCCCCACCTGCTCGTGGCGGGTGCCACGGGCCAGGGTAAATCGGTGGGAATCAACTCGATCATCATGTCGTTGCTGTACAAAAAACACCCCAGCCAGGTGAAGCTCGTCATGATCGACCCCAAAAAAGTGGAGCTTTTCCCCTACGCCAAACTGGAGAGCCACTTCCTTGCCTTTATGCCCGGCCAGACCGAGCCGATCACGACCGAAACGACGAAGGTGATCCACATCCTGAACAGCCTCTGCATCGAGATGGACCAGCGGTACGACCTGCTGAAAAAAGCTTCGTCGCGCAACATCAAGGAATACAACCAGAAATTCATTTCCCGCCGCCTAAACCCGGAAAAAGGGCATAAATTTCTCCCGTTCATCGTACTGATCATCGATGAGTTTGCCGATCTGATCATGACGGCGGGCAAGGAGGTCGAGATGCCGATTGCGCGCCTCGCCCAGCTTTCGCGGGCCGTGGGGATTCACCTCGTGATCGCCACGCAGCGTCCGTCGGTCAACATCATCACCGGTGTCATCAAGGCCAACTTCCCGGCCCGGATCGCCTATAAGGTGACGGCCAAAGTCGACTCCCGCACCATTCTCGACGCGGGCGGTGCCGACCAGCTGATCGGCCGGGGCGATATGTTATTGAGCAACGGCGGCGACGTCGTTCGCCTGCAGGGAGCTTTCGTGGATACGCCCGAGGTGGAGGAGGTCATCGACTTCATTGGCAACCAGCGCGGCTACGTGGAACCCTACCTGCTGCCCGAATACAATACGGATGAGGAAATGGCCGGCTCCAGCTCCCTTTCTTACGCCGATCTCGACGATATGTTCGAGGAGGCCGCACGCCTCATCATCACCCAGCAGCACGGGTCCACGTCCATGATCCAACGGCGTTTGAAACTCGGTTACAACCGCGCCGGCCGCATTGTGGATCAGATGGAACAGCTGGGCATCGTAGGTCCTTCGCAGGGCTCCAAGCCCCGGGAGGTGCTGGTTTATGACGAGCAGGAGCTTACCCGTTTTATTGATGATCTACGGAACAGGGGGTAGAAGAGTGGCCAGCAGGAACCGGTCCCCCGTTATATCAATATGGCGCGGACGCGGGTGCAGAGAAGGTTTTGGGGGCGGCGTCTCCTTTCGGGAGAGAAATGTTCTGAAAAGTCATCCGGAACCTCTGAATCGCCTTCCCCGTCTTGTCTTTTATAAGCTGTATGGTACTCATCTACATACTGGACCGGCGGTGACTTCACCGTTAGGGCGAGAAGGTAATCGTTCGCTGAACGGCCCGCACCGACCTGATGGTTGTTGAGGGAATTGGTCAGGAAATATGCTTGGTCCGGTTTCCCCGGATGCTCATCGAATAAACTGTGGCGGAAAGAGAAATGACCGCAATTTAGAGGCGTACACAAAGGAATCCTTTATTACATACTTACCTTTTAACCGGTCGCCGGAGAGGTGATTTTCGCCAACGTTTTTCAAACCGTCCCCCGTCTTCGCCGGGCCCACGCGTTTGCGAATCCGGTGATGGTTCTCCCGCGCCTACAAAGCATAAATTATGTCTTCAATCAAAGAATTTTTCCTTTTTTGTTCGGGTGCGGATCGATCGATCCTGGCCCAGGTTCCCTCCGATGAAAACAAATACCTCGGCATCGGCGGGACCATCTTTTTTACGGGCGTGCTGGCGTTCCTGTCGGCCGGATACGCGCTGTATACCATCTTCGATAGTTACCTGCTGGCGACGCTGTTCGGAACCGTCTGGGGATTGATGATCTTCAACCTCGACCGCTACATCGTGGCGAGCATGAAAGCACAGGGCGGATTTTTTGGTAAACTCGGCGTAGCGCTGCCCCGGCTGGCCATGGCCGTTTTGCTGGCCCTGGTGATCTCCAAGCCGCTGGAGCTGAAGATATTCGAGAAAGAGATCAACTCCGAACTGATCGTGATGCAACAGGAAACCTTTAAGGAGCAGGAGGACCGGTTGCAGGATCGTTTTACCGGTCGGCTGGAAACCGGTACGGAAGACATTGCCGACCTCCAGGCGCAGATCGACACTAAAATTGCCGCCCGCGACGCCGCCTCCGCCGATGCGCTGGCCGAAGCGGACGGAAGCGGAGGGTCCGGCGTGCGCAACATGGGCCCGATCTACCGGGCCAAGGTAGCGGCGGCCGATCAGGCGCAGGCGGAACTCGACGCGACCATTGCCGCCCTCCAGCCCCGGATCGATGCCAAGCGGGCGGAAGTGAGTGGACTGAAGGCGCAGGCCGCCGCCGAAACCGCCGGATTGGAACGCAGTGCCTATGGCGGTATGGCCGCCCGCATCAACGCGCTGAGCAGACTGGGCGGGGAGAGCGATGCCATCCTCTACGCAAGCCTGTTCGTAACCCTGCTCTTCGTGGCCATCGAGACGGCTCCGATCTTCACCAAACTGATCTCACCGGCCAGCCCGTATGATCATCTGCTGCACGAGCACGAGCACGTTTTTGCGATGGAAACCAAGGAAAGCACCACCATGCGCGCCAACGACGTGAAGAACCGCCTGAGGGAACATACCGAGCTGACGGTACACCGGACGGCGGCAACGATCACCCTGAAAAAAGCGGAGATCGATGCCGAGATCCGCAGCTCGCGGGAAGAGATGGGCCGTTGGGGGTGGAGCTAAAGCTGGTGCCTGTTGTAGAACGTCGGTTATCCTTTGTCCCGTTGCCAGGTCTGGTGGCGGGACAATTTTTCTGTTGTGTACTAATTCGGCGGGAGGAATACGCTGTCTTAATTACCATCCTTTGCACCTGCGGCCGCGCCCCGAAAATTAGCGGAAGAGAAAGAATGAGGTAATCAGTAATTGACTCATGTTTCGCCGGAAAATGTCGTCGAAATATCTTAGTTTAGCAAATAAACTAAGATCTGATTGCTCATGGCCGTAATTTACCCACCCACTCCTCTCCAGGGGCAACATACTCACCGGCAGTCCATCTTCCTGGCCGGCTCCATCGACAACGGTGCCGCCGAAAACTGGCAAGCCCGCGTAGAAACCCATTTCGCCGACCGCCCGGAATACCTCCTGCTCAATCCGAGAAGAGCAGAATGGGACGCCACCTGGGAGCAAACCTTCGAGCACCCCCGATTCTACCAACAGGTAAACTGGGAGCTCAACGGCCTGGACGCGGCCGATCATATCATCCTTTACTTCGCGCCGGCGAGCAAAGCCCCGGTCTCGCTGCTGGAACTCGGCCTCTACGCGGCGAGTGGCAAGGTGTTGCTCTGTTGCCCTGAGGGGTATTGGCGACGGGGGAACGTGCAGGTGGTTTCCGAGCGGTACCGGATTCCCTTTTTCGATGACCTGGACGAATTGCTACAGGTCCGCTTCGGGTAAATTTCGTCCGGTAGCTACCACCCGATGCTCACCCTGCTCTCCCGGTAACCGATCCGCTGGGCTACCGCCCGGAGGGTATCGCTCCGGGTGTATTCCAGCGGGCTGGTGTAAACGCGCCATGGCCCCGGCCTTTCTCCCGGGGGAACGGTCTGATTGTCGAAGGGTTCCTCGGCGGGTTTGATTTTGCGCAACCACTGCGCCCGGGCGTCGGTCAGGGTGCCGGCTTCGGGGCGTTTGAGGAGCGAATGCATAGCGTTCATCCGCTCGCGGTAGACGACGGGGAGGTAGTACTGGCGGCCGGGGGTAATATTTGCGCAGGTAATCCGGAAAACGGACGCCCCGGGCGGTCAGGCGATCCAGGTTGGGTGTACCGGCGGTACTGTCGCCAAACGAAGCGAACAGCGGGCTGATGTCTTCACGGATGAGCCACGGTATATTATGGCGCGAACGCGGGTTGCAGGGGCGGCTGAAGGAGCGGAAACCTCCGCAGCACAGGCATGAACACTGAGCAGTAAAAAAATGATCAGGAAGGAAAGCGAAGTCTTTCGTACGGCAGGAAAGACAGGCTATTCTGCTTGTAAGTTTAAGGAAACGAGGCTTGGTTTACACACCCGAAAACTGGCCAGGAACACATCGCCGAGCAGTATTTTGGTGAGCGGTTAGAAGCGCAAATCGCATATTCAGTTATGCTGAAATGCTTATATTTGGCTGCATAAACGGACCCATACCGCTATGAAAAACCTGAATTATCCCCTCACGATCAAGTTCAAATTCGGTGTTATCAACCCCCAGTTCTCCGTCGTGGACGCGGGTGGGTTGCCGGTGGCCTTCGTGAAGCAGAAAGCCTTTAAACTGAAGGAAGACATCAGCGTCTTCCGGGGCGAGGCGCAGACCGATCTCCGGTTCAAGATCAAGGCCGATCGCTGGCTCGACTACAACGCGAGCTACAGTTTCACCGACGCCGGTGGCAAAGACTGCGGCCGCCTCGTCCGCAAGGGGCGCAAGTCGCTGTGGAAGGCCGAATACGAACTCTACGATGAAAACGATAAGCCGGACCTGGTGATCAAGGAAGCCAACGGTTGGGTAAAAGTGGTCGACCATTTCCTCGGTGAAATTCCTATCCTCGGTATGTTCACCGGTTACTTCCTTAATCCGAGCTACAACGTTACCCGTCCCAACGGAACCCAGGTGGCTACGCTGCACAAAAAACCCGATCTGGTCAGCCGTGCCTTTGAACTGGAGAAGAATGCCACTTTTGAAGAAGGGGAAGAAACCCGTCTGGTGCTGGGGATCATGATGATGGTACTGCTGGAGCGGGCGCGGGGGTAAACATCAGGACAAAAAGCAGGTAAAAAGTACAGGTTTTCTGACGACGAGCGCAAGTGTGAAACAAGTACTAGAAAATGTACCGCGTACTTAACAACGGTTCGCTGCCCCGGTTCTTGAAATCCCACCGGTGCCTTTTATCCGATCGCCTGCTTCAGATCAGCAATAATATCCTCTACCGCTTCGACACCGACGGATAGACGGATCAGTCCGTCACTGATGCCGTGCGCGGCCCGCACAGCGGGGTCAACGCCCCGGTGGCTCATGGTGGCGGGGTGAAGCACCAGCGTGTCGACGTCGCCGAGGGTGGGGGTGAGGGTACAAAAGTTGATGCGGTTCATGACGTCCATACCGGCGGGGGTGCCTCCGGCGAGTTCGAAGCTCAGCATGCCGCCATGAAGGCTCATCTGAGCTTTGATGGTGGCGGCGTCCGGATGCCCCGGCAGGCCGGGATAATTGACGCGGAGGACGCCGGAGTGATCCGCCAGGAAATCGGCGACGCGCCGGGCGTTTTCGCTGTGCCGCTCCATGCGCAGGGGCAGCGTCTTGAGTCCGTTGAGCACCAGCCAGGCGTCCCATGGGTTACCGTTGCCGCCGTAGAGCCGGTAAACGGGGACGATCTTTTCGGTCATCAGGGCCGGGTCTTTGCACACGATGGCTCCGGCGATGCCCGTACCGTGGCCGTTGAGGAACTTGGTGGTGGAGTGAACGACGATGTCGGCACCGAAGGAGAGCGGTCTTTGTACCAGGGGGGTGGCAAAGGTGTTGTCGGCCACCAGCAGGGCACCGTGGGCGTGGGCGGCCGCCGCCAGCTTTTTCAGGTCGGTGACGCGCAGAGTGGGGTTGGAGGGGGTCTCGACGTAGACGACGCGGATTCGGGAGTTGGCCGCGAGCGCCTTGCCGACGGCATCGTCGTCGCGCAGGTCAACCGTTTCCATACCGACGTTGCGCTTGCCGAGTTGCTGGAGCAAGCCGGTGGTGCCGCCGTAGAGATCGGCTTGGGTAAGTACCACGTCGCCGGGTTCGCAGACGCCGAGGAAAACGGTGGCGATGGCGGCCATGCCGGAACTGCAGAATAATCCCACGGGCTGTTCTTCCAGGCCGAAGCCCTCCAAAGCGGCGATTTTATTGGCCGCCGCATCGATGGTCGGGTTGCCGAAGCGGCCGTAAACGTGGCCTTCCTGCTCGCCGCCAAAGATGGCCATGCCCTCCTCGATGGAGTCGAAGACGAAGCTGGAGGCGGCAACCAGAGGTATCTGGTGGGGTGGGTTGTGGCTGGGGTACCGGGGGTCGCGGACGGCCAGGCTGGATAGATTCATGGAGCTCGTTATTTTGGGTCGGGAAGATAAGGCTTCGTTTTAATCCGGGGGAGGCTCGCCGGTACCCGGTCAGCGTGATGTGGCGGGGAATCGGGTGTGCTCCCGCCGAGCTTTGCCCTTCAACTTTTCCTGCACCCGCGGCCGCGCCCAAAAGAGTGCCAAAGAACCAATAGCTACCTTTGCAAAATGTCCTCCAAATATCCCGTAGACCACATTGAAACCCAGGAAATACTCGTCGACCCCGGCCAGCAGCCGTTGCGGATCGATAAATTTCTGACGGACAAGCTGCCGAAAGTGAGCCGCAACCGCGTGCAGAACGGCATCAAGGCCGGCACCATCCGCGTGGACGGCAAGGAGGTGAAGGTGAACCACAAGCTGAGTCCCGGCGAACTGATCACCGTGGAGATCCCCCGCTACCGTCCCGAAGGCGAAGAGACGGTCGTCGCCCAGGACATTCCCCTCGATATCCGCTATGAGGACGACGATGTGATGGTGGTGCATAAACCGCCCGGCATGGTGGTGCACCCCGCCAACGGGCACCGCGACGGGACGCTCGTGAATGCCCTGAAATTTTACCTTGAAAAGGAGGATCTGCCGGTGCTGCCGGGTAACGACGACAACCGCGTCGGCCTCGTCCACCGCATCGATAAGGATACCTCGGGGCTGCTGCTGATCGCCAAAACGAACGAGGCGATGACCCACCTGGCCAAACAGTTTTTCGATCACACCATCGACCGTGTTTACCAGGCCGTATGCTGGTCGGAGCCGGAAGAGAATGTCGCCACCATCGAGGCGCACATCGGGCGCGACGCCAAGAACCGGCAGAAATACCGCGTGTACGAAGAGCCGGAAGAAGGCCACAAACACGCCATCACGCACTACAAAGTACTGGAGGCGCTCTACTACGTTTCCCTGCTCGAACTGCGGCTGGAGACCGGGCGTACGCACCAGATCCGCGTGCACATGAAGCACATCGGCCATCCGCTTTTCAACGACGCGCGCTACGGCGGCGACCGGATCCTGAAGGGCACGATCTACAGCAAGTTCCGCATCTTCGCCGAGCGCTGTTTTGAACTGTGCCCCCGGCAGGCGTTGCACGCAAAAAGCATTGCCTTCACCCACCCGACCACCGGGGAGCGAATGTCGTTCGACAGCGAACTGCCGGACGATATGCGGGCGATGATCGACCGCTGGCGCAACTACATCCAGAGCCGGAAGCAGAGCGATCCGCACCCATGAGTGCCGTGCGAGAAACCCTTGAATGGGTCGAGAATTTTGTGATCAAACACACCCTGTGTCCTTTTGCCGCCCGTCCTTTTGCGGAGGGGAGGGTGGCGGTTGTTGAGCTGCACGGAACGGACGAAGCGCAGGCCTTTTATGCGGCGCTGGCGCAGGTGCAAAAACTGGTGGAGGAGCAGGAAACGGAAACCACCCTGATCGTTTTTCCCGGTGGCTTGCTGGCGAAATTCGAAACCTTTCTCGATTTCGTTTATACCGTCGAAGACGCCCTCCTTGAAACCGGGGCCGACGAACTGGTTCAGCTGGCCCATTTTCACCCCGATTACCGTTTTGCCGACGTCCCGGCCGACGACCCCGGTAACCGGACGAACCGGTCGCCGCATCCAGTAGTGCAATTGTTGCGGGTGGATTCGGTGGCCGCCGCGGTGGCTGGTTATGCGGACATGGAGGATATTCCGGGGCGTAATGTGGAGCGGATGCGGGCGTTGTTCGGCAACTGAAAGTGGTTACGAGGCGTTATCTTTACCAATGTTAATCATTCTCAATTATGATTTATCACGAAGTGTCGAACGCTGTCTGCGAACTTTCCGCCGAAGAGCGCGCGCGCCTTCGCAGGGAGTTGGACCTTTTGGAACAGCAGTCTGAAGGGATGCCACCCGATGGTTTGACGGCGGATCAATGGAAGCATATCAAGGATACGGCAGATAAGACAGACAGTGGAGAGATGATGACTTATCCCGCTTGCGAGGTCATTGCAAATGATGCTAAAGAAATACGGTAGTGCCCCAATTTAACGTCACTCTTCCCGCAGCAGCTATTGAGCAAATGAATGAAGCTGCCTCACACCTCGATGTGCAGCGCAGCGGGTCAGGGTTTGAACTTACGCTTGAAGTAGCCCTGCTTGCCGAACGTTTAAAAGTAAATCCACATATGTACCAACTCGTTGGGGGTGACTTTAGAAAGGTTGAATTAGGCAAATTCAACTACTTAGCATTTTATCGTATAAGTGGGCAAGACGTCAGCAGTTCTCGGTTTCGGTCATCGGCGAGATTGGCGAGCACGCTTTTTCAGTCAGATCGAAATAGGAGGCCAAGTGTTTGCCAGCGTTTTTACTGGTGCCACCTCAGAAATACGACCAGCCTTAATCCTGAAACTTCCGAAACCGAGAACTGCTGGCAAGATGTAGAAATTATTCTATTATAATAGAACACGGAAGCAAAAAGCCCCGGTACCAATAATGACCTTACAAGCCCGCCTAACCACCCTCCACCAACTTGCCGCCCACCTTACCGGCCCCGAAGACGAGTTTCTGACCGCCCTCCAAAAGCGGACGGAGTACCACAACGCCTGGTTCACCCTCGATAACCAGCGGGCCTCCATCAAAGCCATCGCCGAAGAATTTCTGGCGGAAGACAAGCTTTCCGTCTGGCTCAGTGGCTACAAGATCATCCCTTTTGCCGGGGAGGGCTTCGTGCCGCAGCCCGGCCCCAATGGCGAAGGGCGGCAAACCGTCGGCCTGGTGCTGGCGGGCAATATCCCCCTGGTGGGCTTTCACGACGTTCTCTGCGTTTATGTGGCCGGGCACAAAGCCCGCATCAAACTGAGCAGCAAGGACGAATACGTACTGCCGTACCTGCTGGAGCTGCTGGCCAAATTCGACGAAGCCGCCGCCGACTACTTCGAGGTCGTGGACAAGCTGGACGGCTACGATGCCGTTATCGCCACCGGCTCCAACAACTCGGCCCGCTACTTCGAGACTTATTTTAAAGACGTCCCCCACATCATCCGGAAAAACCGCAACGCCGTTGCCGTGCTCTCCGGTAAGGAGTCGGAGGAGGAGATGTGTGCCCTGGGCAACGACATCTTCCGCTATTTCGGCCTCGGCTGCCGCAACGTCTCCAAGCTCTACGTGCCGGAGGGCTACGATTTTGATCCCCTGCTGCACGTGCTGCACGCCTGGAAATCATTGCAGAACCACGCCAAGTGGAAAAACAACTTCGACTACAACTACGCCCTGACCACGCTCAATAAGGAAAGCTTTCACCTGACCGGCCCCCTGATGGTTGTAGAGAACGCGGGCATCCCGAGCCGGATCGGTACCCTGCACTTTGAGTACTACACGGATAAGGCTGCCCTGGTGAAAGCGTTGGAAGCACGGCGGGAGAAGATTCAGTTGATCGCCTCGACTTCTGGATTTATTGAGACCTCCCTGCCTGTTTTTGCTTTCGGGGAAGCGCAGCGACCGGGGCTGGGAGATTATGCGGATGGGGTGGATACGCTGGGGTTTTTGATGGGTGTGTAGCGCGTTTTGCGCGCGTCCAACGCTGCGTGCCCGTGTGGGGGCTTCAACCCTGTACGGAACCGGGGTTACGGAAAACCTCCGGCTATACCACCCCCCGAATAACCTCCGCAACAACCTCAGGATTGAGCAAAGTAGAAACATCCCCCAGCGAATCTCCCTCTCCGGCGGCAACCTTGCGCAGTATTCTACGCATGATCTTCCCCGACCGGGTCTTGGGCAGCGCCTCCACAAACTGGATCTTATCGGGCTTGGCGATGGGGCCGATTTCCCGGCGAACGGTGGCTATGATCTCCGCCTTGAATTCTTCCAGAGACATTGCTCCTTCCTGTTGATCCGCATCCTCCTTACCGTTGTGGATAACGTACGCATAAATGCCCTGACCCTTAATGTCGTGCGGGTACCCCACTACGGCAGACTCGACTACCAGCGGATGCTCGTTGATGGCGTTCTCCACCTCAGCCGTTCCCAGCCGATGACCGCTGACGTTGATCACGTCGTCCACCCGGCCGATGATGCGGTACATGCCGTCTTTATCGCGGCGGGCACCATCGCCGGTGAAGTACATGCCGGGCGTGGTCATGAAGTAGGTATTCTTGCAGCGCACGTGGTCGCCCCAGGTGGTGCGCAGCAGACTCGGCCAGGGGAACTTGATGCTGAGCAAACCCTCGGCGGGGCTTTCCGTGATCTCGGTCATCGTGTCTTTATCGATCAGGCAGGGCTGGATGCCGGGCAGGGGATACCCGGCAAAAGTCGGCTTTTGCGGACTGATGCCACCGATACCCGTAATCATCATGCCGCCGGTCTCGGTCTGCCACCAGCTGTCGATGACGGGAACGGTACCCTTGCCGACGTGCTTTTTGTACCACTGCCAGGCTTCCTCATTGATCGGTTCACCGACGGAGCCGATGACTTTTAGATTGCTCAGGTCGTGGCCCTCGACGAACCGATCGCCCCGGGCCATAAGGGCACGGATGGCCGTGGGGGCGGTGTAGAACTGGTTAACTTTATGCTTCGCGCAGACTTCCCAGAAGCGACCAGCATCGGGGTAGGTGGGTACGCCCTCGAACATCAGGGTCGTTGCGCCGCAGAGCAGCGGGCCGTAGATGATGTAACTGTGGCCGGTGATCCAGCCGACGTCGGCGGTACACCAGTACACGTCGCCCGGTTGGTACTGGAAAACGTTGAGGAAGCTGTAGGCCGTGTAGACCATGTAGCCGCCGCAGGTGTGAACGACGCCCTTCGGTTTTCCCGTAGAGCCGGAGGTATAGAGAATGAACAGCACATCCTCAGCGTCCATGATCTCGGGCTCGCAGGTGGAGGACTGGCCGGCGACCCGATCGTGGTACCATAGATCGTAGCTGGGGTCCCAGGCGATGTCTTCGCCGGTGTTTTGGTGAACCAGTACGGTTTCCACGCTGGGGCAACCCATGGCCATCGCTTCGTCGACGACGGCCTTGACCGCGATGTTCTTCGCACCGCGTTTGTTGTAATCGGAACAGATGATCATCTTGCAGTCCGCGTCATTGACGCGGTCGGCGAGGGCCTGAGCGCTAAAGCCGGCGAAGACGACGGAGTGGATCGCGCCGATGCGGGCGCAAGCCAAAATGGCGTAGGTCAGTTCGGGCACCATCGGCATGTAGAAGCAGACGCGGTCGCCCTTGCCGATGCCGAGTTCGCGCAGCGCATTGCCGGCTTTGCAGACTTCGGCGTGCAGTTCTTTGTAAGTGACGTGGCGGGCGGAATCGCCGGCCTCGTTGGGCTCGAAGAGGATGGCGGTATGGTCGCCGCGCTCGGCCAGGTGGCGGTCGAGGCAGTTTTCGGTGATGTTCATCTTACCGCCCTGAAACCACTTTACGCTGGGGCCGTCGAAATCCCACTCCAGGGTTTTATCCCATTTTTTGTGCCAGTTGAAGGTCCCGGCCTGTTCGCCCCAAAAGCCTTCAGGATCGGCGACGGAACGGGCGTAGGTGGCTTGGTAATCTTCGAAGGTGGTAATCTGGGTGGGAAGCATGGAAGGTATTGGTTGGGCCATTGAGCATTTAGGAGAGACAATGTAATAATAGTTTGCTTACGAATTTTTTCCGTTGTTAACACCGCACTCCTCCGTGGGCGCTGGCAGAAAAATTCTTCTCCGTCTTTCCAGCCCTCTCAGACTGCAACCCGAAGGCCGGTTCAGTTTGTTGGTTTCTTGCGAACACGATCTTTAACGGGAAGTCCCCGCACCCCTTACCGGAAATCATTCCTGCCCGGAACAACGAAACGAATAATGCCCAACCTCCTCTTTATCTGCTCCCGTAACGAATGGCGCAGCCGCACCGCCGAAACCGTCTTCCGTAAACGTGAGGACATCTCGGTTCAGTCCGCCGGAACGGTACGAAAGGCGCGGATCAGGGTCAACGCCGGTATGCTGAAGTGGGCCGATGTGGTCTTCGTGATGGAGAAGAAGCACCGCAGCTACCTGCTCTGTCACTTTCCCGGTGAAATGGAGTACCTCGACGTCGAAGTGCTCGACATCCCGGACGAATATCAGTATATGAATGAAGAGCTGATCGGAGAACTACAGGACGTGGTGGCCGACTGGCTCACGGCCCGCAGCCCGGAATAAGCGTTAGGTTCCGCAAACGGCAAATATGCCCGCACCGCGAGCGCCGGGTATAAAGCGTAAGTTCATAATTTTAATGTTCCTTTAAGATTTAAAAACAAAACATCCGAATTCATGCTTCGATTTCCCCTCTTTCTGGCTTTAGTGCTCCTTTTCGCTGCCTGCGGAGACGATGCCACCGACGTTGCCGACGCTGCTTCTACAACCTCCATCGCACCTGCGACCGCGCCCTCCAAACCCGTTGCGGAGCCTGATTTTTTCACTTTTGTTCCCGGACGGCGCTTTGGAAAAATATCGAAATTCACTACGGGCGGACAAATGAGCGAGCTGTACGGAGACGACGTAGAACCTACCACCGACATTCAGTTGGGGGAGGGAACCCGGACCGGCGGCTACCTGCTCTACCCCGGCACCAAAAATCAAGCCGAGATAATGCTGCCCGACGAAGGATCCGGGATCAGCCGACTGACGGTCAGGATAGCGGGTAAAGACAGCGACTGGCGGCTGGCGGGCTCCGAGCTGCGCATCGGAACCACCCTGGCGGAACTGGAAGAGATGAACGGTAAACCCTTCGAGCTGAGCGGCTACGAATGGGACAACGGCGGAACGGTAACCGATTGGAAAGGGGGAAAACTGAAAGACATCGGCGTCGTGACCAGCTACGGCGGCGGAGGATCCGGCTCCCGGGGCATTGACCGAAGCGTCATCGGAGATCAACTTATCAGCAGCGATAATCCGGCGCTGGATACCATCGGGGTGACGGTGTCGAGTGTGTCCATCGTTTTCCGATAGCAAACCGCCGTTGGTCAGGAGTCCGGTTTCCCTATGATCTCCCGGCCAACGGCGATCCGTATTTCAGGTTTTGCGGAGCTGCCGTACGACCGCGCCGCAAGTATTACGCGAGGGCTTCCTTCACTGCATTCGCCGCGTCTTCCAGCGTGATGGCCGAACGAACGTTCAGTCCGGAATTATCGATCAGTTCCTTGGCGATGTCGGCGTTGGTGCCCTGCAGGCGCACCAGGATCGGCACCTTGATGTCGCCGATATTCTTATAGGCGTCCACGACGCCCTGGGCGACGCGGTCGCAGCGGACGATGCCGCCGAAGATGTTGATCAGGATGGCCTCCACCTTGTCGTCGCGCAGGATCATACGAAAGGCTTTCTCCACGCGTTCGGCGTCGGCGGTACCGCCCACGTCGAGGAAGTTGGCGGGTTCGCCACCGGAGAGCTTGATGATGTCCATGGTAGCCATGGCCAGGCCGGCGCCGTTAACCATGCACCCTACGTTACCGTCGAGGTTGACGTAGTTGAGGCCGTAACCCTGAGCTTCCACCTCGGTGGCGTCCTCCTCGGTCACGTCGCGCATCGCGGCGATGTCTTTGTGGCGGTACAGGGCGTTGGCGTCTACGCTGAACTTGCAGTCCACGGCAATGATCTCGTCGTTGGCGTTGTGCAGCGTCGGGTTGATCTCGATCAGGGCGGCGTCGGCACCGAGGTAGGCGGCGTAGAGTTTATAGATGAACTTGACCATGTTCTTGAACGCGGCGCCGGAGAGGCCCAGGTTGAAGGCTACCTCGCGGGCGTTGAAGGGCTGCATGCCGAGTTCGGGGTCGATGTAAGTCTTATGCACCAGATGCGGTGTTTCTTCGGCCACGGCTTCGATGTCCATACCTCCCTGGGTAGAGTGGATGATGACGTTGCGCTGGGCGGCGCGGTCCATCAGGATGGAGACGTAGTACTCTTTGCAGGCGTCGAAATCGGGGGCGTAGGCGTCCTCGGCGATCAGGATCTTGTTGACCTGCTTGCCGGGGCCTTCCATGCCGCCGGGGGTCTGGGGCGTTTTGAGCTGCATGCCCAGGATGTCACCAATGTATTTTTCGGCGTCGGCGCGGTTCTTGGCGATCTTTACGCCGCCGCCCTTACCACGGCCTCCCGCGTGGATCTGCGCCTTGATGACGGCGAAGGTGCTGCCGGTCTCCTTGGCGAGTTTATCGTAATGCGCCAGTGCTTCTTCCTTCGTGTCGGCCGCGTAGCCGTTCTGGATCGGCACGCCGAATTCGGTGAGGATGCTCTTGCCTTGGTATTCGTGGAGATTCATAGTGGGGGCTTTCTAAGATTTTGGGCGAAGATAGGAATTAAGGCACGGTAAAAAAACAGGACCCGGTTTTGAAACCGGGAAGTAAATTTGCCAAACAAGCGTCAGCCTCGGCGTTTCAAACGATGCTCCCGGTATTATGGCGCATCATCTGGATTTATCAGGGCGCGGCCGCGGGTGCCAAGTAAGTTTTTTAAAGGAGCAATGCTTGAACGCCCTGCCCGGGTACCGTACCTTGGCTCCGGCCCGTAATCTCCCCGAAACATAAGACCACCTCCGTGACCATAATCCTAGGCACCACCCTTACCGACCAACAGACCCTTCCCCCCGCGCCCGCCAACGTGGCCGGCCGAGCCCTGAAAACCCCCGCCGGCCTGCTCGCCTACCTCGAGGGATTTTATGCCCTCGGTACGCCGGCTATCAACCGTGCGGCCCTGCGCAACGAGCAGTACCGACAGTTGCTGACCGCCCACCTGGCGGAAATCGAAGCCAGCGCCGAAGCGCCTCCTTTTTACGCCGCCTCCTTCACCGCCGATCAGCCCGCCACGGCCGCCGACCTGCTCAGCCGGCGGGACGAGTTGCTGGCCGCCGGTTATTCCCTGCGCGAAGATGCCGGCTCCGATGTCCCGTTCCGTATCGCCGTCCTGCACCAGATCGAAGCCCTGCTGCACGACGACCGCTACGACTTTCGCCTCCTCCCCGGCGAAGCCGACCGGCTCCTGCTCCTGCTGGCCGCCCTCCCCGAAGATCGCCATCCCCGCCTGACCATCCTGCTCAACGAGCCCCGTCACCTGCTCTCCCCCGGGTACCGACGACTCCTGACCGCCCTCGAAAAACTGGGCGATACCGTCGGCCACTTGCCCGAACCCGCGTACCCGACCGAAAATACCGATCTGGCCGCCTGGCAAAAAATTCTCCTGACCGCCACGCCTCCAACGTCTCCCTCATTTGTAACGCCCGCTTCTACTTCAGCAACATCTCCAACGGCCTCCCTCACCACGGGAGCGGGGCTGGGGGAGAGGGCTCCTCATTTAAAAATCCCCTCCTCCGCAGCGCGGCCAGACACCGAAGTACCCTCGCCGGAACTAACCGCCGATGGTTCTCTGATCATCCTCAGGGCCGAGCGCGAAACCCACATCGCCGCGTATCTCGCCCGTCTCGTCCGCGACAACACCGACTGGCATCCCGGCCTCCTGCTGACCGTGCGTAATCAGACCCTAGATAACGCCCTGCTCGCCGAAGGTCTTCCCAGCCTCGGCGTACCGTCCACCAGCCTGGCCCGCCCGAGTTTGCAGGTCCTTAAACTGATCACCACTTTTCTGTGGGACCCCATTGAAATCGGCCGGGTGATGGAATTTGTCAGTTTGGTGAATAAGCCGTTACACTGGCGGCTGGCCCAGCGCATTGCCGTTTTCCTGGCCGATACGCCGGGCATGTTCGGCCCGCGCTGGTTTGCCATGCTGGAGGGTTTCTTCCGCGAAATGGAGGAGGAGCGCCGCTGGCCTAAATCCCGCCTGGACGCCACCCGCGCGCAGTACGAAAGCTGGTTCCGGCGCAAGCGGTACCCCCGCGACGGCAAGGTACCCAAGTTCGACCTGCGCCAGTTGTTTAATAACCTCCGCGAATGGGCCCTGGAGGAATACGCCGATAGCCGCCAGCCGCCAACTGACGACCGCCAACTGACGACCGCCAGCCAAAACCCGGCAACTGAAAATACCGGCCTCCTCATACTAGCCGCGCAGGCCCAACGCGCCATGGAACTTCTCGACGTCCAGCCCGAAACCGAGCTGTCTTTTCTCGAGGTCGAACGGTTGGTCCGAATGGTGTATGAGCCCGCTCCTACCCAGTTTCAGCACCGGGAGAGCGGTGCCCCGCCAACCATCTTTGCTCCTGCGTCCGCGCTAAAACTACCCGGCGGAAAGGAGCTGGAGCGACTGGTGTGGTGGGATTTCATCGAGCACGAGCCCGATTATTTTTTCAGCCGCTACTACCCGGAGGAACTCACCTACCTCGCCAACGGGGGCATCGTGCTCAACGGGCCGGACCAGCGCAACGAACTGGCGGCCTGGGCACAGTTGCGCCCGGTGCTGCACACCCGCAGGGAGCTGGTACTGTGCCTGCCCGAACGCGTGAGCGGCAGCCTGGTGGAAGCGCATCCGCTGCTCGGTGACCTGGAGGCAGCCTTTCCCCCCGGCACGCTCGACCACATCACCGTTTACATCGACGCGGCCGGTGAAGCCTCCGCGCCCCTGCACGACAAAGTGACGCCCGCTTTCACCCCCGTACCCGTTCGGCCGCTGGACGGCCCGCGCGCCCAGCTTCAGCTGGGCCGCAAAGATGCCATCACGGCGCGCGACCCGGAAACCCCCACTGCCCTTGAAGACCTGCTGTATTATCCGCACAAATGGGCCTTTCGCCACCAGCTGCGCCTTAAGGGCAGTCCCATCCTGAGCATCGCCTCCGAAAACCGACTGCGGGGTAACCTCAGTCACCTGTTCATAGAGCAGCTGCTCAATCAAGTGAAAGCCGACGGCCGCGCCTATACCCGCGAAGACGTCCGCGCCTGGATCGATGCCAACTGGTTGCGGTTGCTGGAAAACGAAGGCGCCGTACTGCTCGAGTACGGTCAGGAGCCCGAGCGCGTACAGTTCGTGCGCACAATGCATTACGCGGCCTGGTCGCTGGTGCATTACCTGCAGGAGAACGGCTGGCGCATCCGTGGCTCCGAGGAAAATGTGACGGGCGACCTGCTCGGGATCGCTGCGCCGCAGGCGGGCGGGCAACCGGTAACGGGCCGCGCCGATCTGGTGCTGGAACGCGACCGCAACGGTAAGGCCGAGGTGGCCATTGTAGACCTGAAGTGGCGTGGAAAGACCGTGTTCCGCAACCTGCTGCGCAACGCCAAGGACGTTCAGCTCTGTCTTTACGCCGAGTTCGTCAGCCAGGACCAGAACCGGCCGGCGGACACCGTCCACACGGCCTATTACGTCATCCGCGACGCGATTATGATCGCCCGCAATGAACTGGCCTTCGCCAACATCGAGACCGTCAGCGGGCCGGATGAAGCCGGCGTAGTACAGCGGGAAACCCTGGGGAAAGTGCGCGCCACTTACAACTGGCGCTGGAATCAGTTTCGCGCGGGGGTGGTGGAGGTCCGCTGCCGGGAGACGCTGGGCGAACTCGAGGATCTTTACCTCGACCTGAACCACGATGCCTTGCTGGAGCCGGGCGATGAGGATGCGCGGTTTGATGATTACCGGAGTTTGATCGGGTTGATTCGGTAGGGTGGGGTGGCAAGTGCTGATATTGGCGTAGCTATTCACTGTGAACAATTGGACATTCGGACATGTCCGAATGTCCGTTTTCTGGGCGAAATATCAGTATGACCACCCGGAATGGAAGTAAGCGAAAATTGCTTTGGCAGTGGCCCACGGAAACAGGTGCCAAATAACACCAAACATGAAGTCGCCGGGACCGGTTACAGCAATACAGCCAACACAACCCCTCCCCGTACATGAAAACCCTGACGTTTTTCCTCCTGACCATCGGCTTCGTAATCGGCTTCAGAGCCGTTGCGCCCGCCGATGAAGTGGAAGTTGAGTTGGGAGCGGAAGCCGGCCTGGTAGCCAATCTTAGTTCTTTCATGGGAGCGGAGGTGGGTGACATGCCGACCTCGATGAAATACGCGGGGAAAGCCGCCAATGAAAAAAAGACAGCAACGGCCGACGTCGGGCTCGCAGGGGGTGAAGATGAGGTCGTCAAGCGAATCTCAACCGTGCAACACCTCGGACGCCCTCATTTCCGGATCAGGACCTCTACGGCGGTTTATCTGTACGACCCCCGGGCGGGTGGCTTCAGTTCTATTTTTGATAAACTCGGTAACGACTGGGTCGCTTATGGAGACGACGCGGCGGCTGAATACCCCGCCGCCGCCGCCACGGCATACCGTGGTGTGCCGAATCTGGTGTTCGGTGGTGACGATGATGGTGTTGGGCATCCGGGTTCAGCTAAGTGCGAAAGCCGGGTTACCCGCCGCAATCAGATCACTACGGTATCGCTTTCCGGTGAATGGGAATGGCGCTGGACTTTCTACCGCACCTCCGCCCGCCTTGACGTGGTAAGAACGCCCGAGGATGCCAATTACTGGTTTTTGTACGAAGGGCCGATCGGAGGCAAATATCGTCCACGGTCCACGTTCTGGGCTACGGATCTTTCAGAGCCAAGCTTCGACATTCAGGACCATTACCGGAATGATATTTACCGCGGACGGCACCGTTATATTTTTATGGGGGAACGCCAGAATCCGTATGCTTTCTTTATGCTACAGGCCACGCCGGATACCCACCCCGATCACTTGAGTCACCTGGGTAATGAAGAGATCGGTGCGCTGAACAGTCCGGATGGAATGGTCGTGGCCGGCTTCGGCCGTGCCGAAGACGCAAAGCCTTTACTTACCGGGACGAATACCTTTTTGATCGGACTCACCCGCTACAACGCGGCCGATCCACTCTCGGTACTCCGCACGCGGAGACGGATTGAGAAGATAGCCAGGAAGCGAGGTAAGGTGAAATAATTATCATGTTTGCGGGTAGACAATTAATTTCGGGGTTATAATGATTCCGCGCTGACCTAAAGATTCATGCCGGTACGTCCGGAAGCAATTAAAATTTTGTGGGTAGAGCGTAACGAACTTGTTCAAACGTGCATGGAGTATTGCAACGCGTTACAATCCATCGTCCTTCGACTGCTATCGTTGCACCTGCGGCCCCGCCCTATGAACTCACTAATCAGTGATCACGATTGGTAATTTAAAAAGCGGTGGCAGGTGTGTTTCAGTTGATCGAAGTGAATTTGTCCCTTCGTATAAATCTACCACCATGTTCCGAATCTATATTATCTTTCTGCTCTTCGGAGCGGGCTCCTACCTCGCGGCCAATAACGTCGAAGTGGCCGACATCGTCCTTACCAACCAGGATGTTAATAATGCAACCACTACCGTACAGTTCGATCTTTCCTGGGAGAACTCCTGGCGCGTCAGCGTCGGCCCCAAAAACTACGATGCGGCCTGGGTATTCGCCAAATACCGCGTGGGCGGTGGCCCCTGGCGGCACGCCAATCTTTCCGGTACGGGTAGTCCGGTAGCCGGTGCCACGGTAGACCTCGTGGATAATCTTGGCGCTTTTATCTACCGCTCCGCCGATGGTAGTGGCTTCTCCGATTTTCAGGACGTTGAACTCGTTTGGGATTACGGTGCCGATAACGTTGACGCCAACGCGGTGGTCGACGTGCAGGTCTTCGCCCTCGAAATGGTCTATGTACCTGAAGGAGCGTTCCGTTTGGGAACCGGCTTCGGGGCTATCGGTACGGAGAACGAAGTCGGAGAATTTCAGACCCGGGGAGCCGTCTTTCCGACCTTTTATTCTCCCTACGTGGTCAACTCAGAAGCCGCTATTACAATTGGTGCTGGCACGGGACAACTCAACTACAGTACCGCTACGGAGAATAGCCGGCCTGGCGACGGGCTAGGGCCGATTCCCGCCGCTTTCCCCAAGGGCTTTGCCGCTTTCTACTGCATGAAGTACGAGATGTCGCAGTCGCAGTACGTAGCCTTTTTCAACACACTGACCCAAACGCAGCGCGTCAATCTGGACGTAACCGGAACGGAAGGCAAAAATCTGGATACGGAGCTGAACCGCAACGGCGTAAGCTGGGACGAGGCCGGCAACGCCACCACAACCTTGCCGGACGTACCGCTAAACTACGTCAACAACAACATACTGCTGGCCTACTTCGACTGGGCCGGTCTGCGGCCAATGACCGAAACGGAATACGAAAAAGCCGGCCGTGGTACCGCAGCCCCCGTCAACAACGAGTTCGCCTGGGGTACCGCCAATATTCACGGTACGGACTACGAATACGTCAGTTTGGACACGCCCAACGAAGGGATTTCTAACCCCGGCGACGGCGTGGGTAACGCCGTGTACATCTTGACGAACGGCACGCCCTCCGGGCCGAAGCGTTGTGGTATTCTCGCAGCCAGTGCGCTGAACCCCACCCGCGAGGAATCCGGCGGCAGCTACTACGGCATCATGGAACTGACCGGCAATCTTTACGAGCGGTGCATCACGGTTGGCAACCCCGAGGGGCGGGCTTTCACCGGGGAACATGGTGACGGCGTGCTGCCATTCAGCGGCAGCCACAACGTAGCGAACTGGCCCGCCGATAACAATACGGGCTTTGGCTATCGGGGCGGATCTTATTTTAATAGTTCGGACTTCATCCGCCTATCCGACCGCTACGATGCGGCGACGGTACTTGTGGGCGCCAACAACCGCCTTGGCTTCCGGGGCGTACGCACGGCCAATTAACTGAAGCGGCTTTTTCTTAACGCTTCAACCAATTGCCATGAAAGTATTATACAAATGCTGCCTGCTGAAAGAGGTGGCGCGAACGCTGGTGCTGAGTATGGGTTTGATGCTGACCGGTACCGCCCTCCAGGCGCAGTTCACCGGCGGGCCGGGCGACGGCTTCTCCCAACGGATCGTCGTGCAGCTCACCTTCGACGGCATCCCCGCCGGGGTGACCGCCCTCTATGTCGGTGGCCCCGGTGATGGGTTCGACAACCGGTTGTATACCGCAACGATCTCCGGTGCTGATCTCTCGTTACTCTACGGCGGTGGCCCGGGCGACGGCTTCGATCGCGACGTGGTGAGCCTGACGATCTCCGGCTTAACGCTCGACGAGCTTTACGGCGGTGGCTCGGGCGACGGCTTCGACCGGGAAGTGATCTCACTAACCCTTTCGGGAGACAACGTCAACCAACTCTACGGCGGTGGCCCGGGCGATGGCTTTGACCGCGAGGTGGTCACCCTGACGATCTCCGGAGAAACCCTTGATGAACTCTACGGAGGCGGACCCGGCGACGGTTTCGACCGCGATGTGGTTACCCTCACTATCTCCGGAGAAACGCTGGACGAACTCTACGGTGGTGGCCCGGGTGATGGCTTCGACGCCCGCCGGATCACGGTCTCCATCAGTGGGGAAGACTTGGCCGCCCTCTACGGCGGTGGCCCGGGCGACGGCTTCGACGCCATCTTCTACGCCGGCAGCATCCCGCTGCCCCTCACGCTGGTAAGTTTCGACGCCTTTCCCGAAAAAGACTACGTCTTGCTGAAGTGGGTGACCGAAAACGAAGTGGCCACCAATTTTTTCACCATCGAGAAAACCACCGACGGCACCGTCTTCGCCGCCGTGGGAGACACCGACGCCGCCGGAGACTCCGAACCCGGCGAAACCCTGCACTACGAAATGCGGGACGACGAGCCTTACCGGGGCACCAGCTTCTACCGCCTCAAAACCACCGACTTCGACGGCATGGTTAGTATATCTCACCTTGTCGAGGTCGAATATTCCGACGCCGATAGATGGGACTTCATGCTCTTCCCCAATCCGAATACCGGCAAGCACTTCAGCGTCCGTATCGACGGGATTGCCGACGGCGAAAAAATTACGCTGGAGGTATTTGACGCCAACGGCCGGGCACTGTTCACTGAGCAGTACCGGCATACGCCCGGCGAGGCTTTTCGCTTCGACCTGGCTGCGCGGCTCGCTGCGGGTTCTTATCTGGTGCGGGTACGGGATGAGAAGGGTGGGTACCAGGCTAAGGTTTTGCTGGTGGGGCGGTAGAGTGGGTTCGGGTTGCGGAATTTAGATTTCAAAGTTTAGAGTTTAGGGTCCAGAATACAGCAATTCACACTTTAGACTCGAATCATCCGTAAAGCATAGATACTTAGCACTTTGTGGCATAGGTCGTCAATGC
>ENA-ORXM01000722-ORXM01000722.1-marine-metagenome-genome-assembly--contig:-NODE-722-length-52858-cov-4.294310_pt1 | contig 52858 bp, 61 predicted proteins | sample MGYA00237867_ERZ511480 | MGnify/ENA primary metagenome ERZ511480 (study PRJEB26309, sample SAMN06266103) | marine metagenome | isolation source: Algal blade | place: United Kingdom:Sidmouth, United...
TAAAATAGCCCGACATGCCAGGGCGCTTTTTCAAATGTGGAAAATAGCCCGAGCCAAAATTCACCGTGTCCAGCGTGATGAGATAAGCAAGGGTTGTGTCGGGGTCACCGTAATAGTGATGCTCGAGGTCGTAAATGGGTGCTTGAATAAGGTCCAGAGGGAGCGAGGCAGCGTAGTCACTAAGAAAATTGCGATTAACATAGATATGTTGAGCTTGCTGAGCAACAGCAGCGCAGGCAGCGCGAATTTCGTTGAACATAAAGCTCCTTTGCGAAGCCAATTAAAGCGTGCCGACAGTTTTTGTCATTTTTTCTCTATCATAGTCCAAGAGTAACGTATTAAATTCACTATAGAGAGCTTTCAAGCGAGGTAGGTTCGAACCAATAACGTCCATACCTCTGTCGTCATATGGGTGAGCAAGTATCCCGATATCGGGTGCTGCAATATGAACAAGGCAAGTCAAACTAGGTTTGACACTGAGTTCAGCAGCTAGCACACCCCAAAGAGCATAGGGGACTTGATCCCGCGTCCCTTCAAATGCCAGAATAGTTCTTTCATCAGGCAAAAAAGTTTCTTTATTTTGCTTACTAACTGCCCAACACTCATAAGGACGAGAAATCCTGAGCCCACAACTTTTAAGGGAGCGAAAAACTGAAACGTTGGATAGGAATGAACCTGTACCAAAATAACTGACAATGAAAATAAATCGCTTAGCACCGTTGAATGCTCGAGACAATACCCTGCGTCCTCGGTCATAGGCAACACTGAATTGGTCTATCGATGAACCACCTAAGCTAAGCTCAAAGCGCAGTGCATATTCAATTTGATAGAACAAGCCAAAATCTAAAGCTTGAGAACCAAACTCAGTTTCGATTTCTTCTTTAAACAACTTGCTAACCGTGCATCTTAGCTTGGCTTCACGACCACACGCCGCTCCCGACCCTCTCCCGTCGATTCACTCATCACTGACGGGTCGTCGGCAAGTTCCATGTGAACCACGCGGCGCTCGGCGGCGCTCATGGGTTTTAGGGTGTAGGCTTTACCCGATTCACGCACGCGCTCGGCGGCGTTCCTGGCGGTGCCCCGCAGGCGGTCGTCGCGGCGGCGTTTGTAACCGCCCACATCTATCGTTACGCGGCTGCTGTCAGCCTCGCGGTTTAGTACGGTGTTAGCAATGTACTCGAGCGCCTGCAAAGTACGTCCATTACGCCCAATGATTTTTCCTGAATCACCGCCGAAAATGTCGACGTGAATTTCGCCGTCTTCTTCCCTAGCGATTTCTACGGCGTAAGTGGGGTCAAAGTTTATAAGCAAATTGACTAAAAAGGTTTCGGCGCGTTCGGTGGGGCTACCCTCTAAGGGGGCAACATCTTGCAACGGTACGACCGTCTGCGTTTGCGGCTCGGCAAGCTGTTCAGACTCGGCAGTTTCAGGTAAAGCGGTAGCCTCTTCCTCTTGCATATTTATGCCGATGTTCTCTAAATATTTATCTAAACCGTTGTCTGCCATTACGCCCTCGCCTCTTCGCCTAAGTCGCCTTTGCCGGTGTTTTGGGCCGCTCACGCTGAATCAGCCAGTACTGGAACACCTGGACAATCATTGATACTACATAGTATAGGATAACGCCCGCAGGAAAGCTTAGGAATAAGAAAACGAATACAACGTTCATTAAGAGTTGTTGTTTTAACGACTGCGGATTGCCGCGCGACATAAAGTATGACTGTGCGAAAATAACCGCGACGTATAAAAACGGCAAGATGTAATAGGGGTCAGCCTGACCTAAATCGGGTAGCCACAAAAAGCCTGCGTTGAATTCAAAGTTGGCAAAGATACGCCACAGGATGATGAACAGCGGCATCTGCAAGATAATCGGCAAGCAGCCGCCCGCAGGGTTTACGCCCGCTTCTTTATACAGCTTCATGGTTTCCTGGGTGAGTTTTTCGCGGTCATCCTTATGCTTTTTTTGCAGGGCTTGCAGCTTGGGTTGTAACTCTTGCATGCCGTACATTGACTTCGTTTGGGTTGAAATAAGCGGCCAAATAAGGGCCCGGAAAATGAGCGTGAGGACGATAATTGCCAGTCCCCAATTACCCACAACGTCATAAATACGTTGCAGTACCCAGAGCATACCTAGCGACAAACGGCCCAGGATATTGGGTTTGAAAAGACCAGGCAAATCTAAGTAACCCTCTTGCGAATAGCGCACCAGCTCGTTTTGACCAATATATTCTTGCAAATTCAGCGTGACTTCAGCACCTGGTTCGGCGGCTAAGGTGCTTTGCATGGCGATGATATTAGGTTGCAGGTAAATAGCCTCGAGTTCGCCCTCATTACTGCGTGGACGTAGGATAAGCGCATTTGCAGTATTACGGTTGTTGTTTTGAATGGAAATATAACCCGGATCGGGAACGGCTTGTGATACAGGGTTCAGTGAAAAGGAATCCCCCTGACCAATTTTGACGGTAGGACTGTCCGTTTTTGCAACACCAGGCAGTGCGTACTGAACCGTAACAGGCTCTGAGCTACTCGCCACCGCAGTTTCTTCAGCCTCAGTTTCTTCAGCCTCAGTCTCTTCGGCGTCAGTTTCACCATCAGTTTCTGAGCCTTCTGTTGGGGCTGGGCTCGAGACCCGGCTCGCCACAACATCTACGACGGTACTGTATGCGACACTTCTAACAAGCACGGTTTTTTCGATTTGAACGTCACCGATTTGGTGACTGAACGTACCTTCGAAAGAGGGGGCATCGCCCCCATCATTCGTTTCTTCCCAGTTGACCTCGACATTTTCGGGCAGGCTGTACTCGCCATCTAATAAAACTGCGCCGCCAGGTACAGTTGCCGCTACCGGAATAAGATTTTGATTGTTGTCCAGCGCCTGCGTATACTCACCGTTTTTGAAGAAATTCTGGCCCTTTTGCTGCTTGATAAAATAAGCGACCAGTTCGCCCGTTTCGTCGAAAAAATAGTCGGAGGCTTTGGTCGTAATAAGCGTTAAATCATGGTCGAGACGGCTGCACCAAAATGAGGCCGCAGCGGGCGCGTTGCAAAGCGTTTCCAGCTTGTTGAAATCACGAAATTCTGTGACGTTGAAGCTGTGCTGCTCAAAGTCGACCCTGGCCCAGGCAAGGGAGCCAACTAATAGTAAAGAGGTTAAGAGATACTTGAGTTTCAAAATTCCTCCGAAAGGCGGCTTAGGGATGGGGGCACGGGGTCGAGTCCGCCCGGATGAAAAGGATGACACTTTAAAATACGCCGTAACGCTAGGTAGCTACCCTTTAGAGCGCCGTGTGTCGTAACAGCTTCCTGAGCATAAGCGCTGCACGTTGGGTGAAAGCGGCAACTCGGCTGCGCCTTCAAGGGCGTTAAAAACCGCCGATAAAGCTCAATGGGCACGAGAATAATATGTTGCAGCGGTGAGAGCTTCATGCTAAGAGCTTCCCCTTTTTAAGGGCACGCTCGAGCGCCCCCTTAAGCTGCCAGTAATCCGCCCCAGCAGCCTCGGGCCGCGTAATAATTACCATGTCGAATGACGGCTGCCCTTTAAAACTAAAGGCGAACGTCTTTTCACTTAAGAGCGCCCTGAGTGCCTCGCGCAAACGGCGGCGCACACGGTTACGAACGACAGCGTTACCCACTTTCTTGCTCACGACAATCCCAACGCAAACGTAGCCCAACTGCGTGGGTTTGTAGCGTAAACTAAGAAACTTAGCATGACCAGAACGTCCTTTACGGAGCCGTCTGAACGCGCGGTCTCCTTTGAGTGAGCGCAGCACAAAGCTAGGCGCACCGAGTTTATTCGTCAGAAACAGTTAGCTGCTTGCGGCCTTTAGCGCGGCGACGCTTTAAAATATTACGTCCTGCACTGGTTTGCATACGAGAGCGGAAGCCGTGTGTCTTGGCACGTTTGCGCCGATTAGGTTGGTAGGTGCGTTTCATTATAAATCTCCTTGCACTTGTGAAAAATTCAGGGCTAGCCTAAAACTAGCAAGCCGAAAAAGCATACCACATAGTGTGGGGCTAAACCAAGCGTGTGTAAACATACTTTTGTCTGAGAGCGGACCTCAGAACCTCTAAACCATGACCATTCCGAAAACTGAGGGGGTTTACAGGGCCTCGAGCAAATCCTCGAGTTTAACCTCCTGGCGCTCTTGCTCATCTCGTTTTTTGATTTCAACCATGCCGCGTCCCAGACCCCGCTTGCCCACCGTCACCCGAACGGGTAAACCCATCAGGTCAGCGTCATTGAACTTAACCCCAGGGCTTTCCTCACGGTCATCAAACAGAACCTTAAACCCTGCTTCGCTTAGCTGCTGATAGAGCTTGTGAGCAACCTCAAAAACTTCAGGCGAGCGCTTGTCTAGCAGGGCGACAAGGCTCAGGTCATAGGGCGCAACTTGCTGGGGCCAGCAGATACCCGCCTCATCGTGATACTGCTCGACAATACAGGCAAGCAAGCGCCCCACCCCGATACCGTAACTCCCCATCGTTAAAGGTTTTAGCTCGCCCGCTGCATCTCGAAAGCGTGCGTTCAGGGCCTCGCCGTAAAAGGTACCCAGTTTGAAAATATTGCCTACTTCGACCCCGCGTTCGGCGCGCATGGCGGCCCCGCAATTAGGGCAGGCGTCGCCGTCACTCGCAGCGGCAATATCAGCAATGACATCGGTCTTATAGTCGCGTTCGTAATTCGTGTTGAGTAAGTGATAGCCCACGCAGTTCGCCCCTGCAACAAGGTTAGGTGAGGCCGCCACAGCGTCGTCAACAATCACTAGAACGTTCTCTCTTTTGATGTCGATAGGCGAACCGTAGCCAGGCTCCGCGCCAATAGCGTGAATTTCTTCGGCGGTAGCGGGGCGAAGTGTTGTGGCTTTGAGCTGCGCACTCAGCTTGCTTTCGTTCAGTTCCATGTCGCCGCGCACTACCGCGAAGACGAAGCTTTCTTCACCCGCCTTAGGGCTCGCCATATAAAACACAGCCTTAGCCGTCTTAGCCTTGGATACGTTGAGAAAGGTTGCTAGAGCCTCAATGGTGGTTACACCGGGTGTGGCAACTTTCTCGAGCGTTTCCAAAGCTTTCGAAGCGGCTCGAGGTTTCTCGAAAGTAGCTACCTGTTGGTTAGCCTTATACCCGCAGCTACCGCAAAGCAGCAAGGTATCCTCGCCGATAGGCGTTAAAAACATAAACTCATGCGCCGCCTTACCGCCCATCATGCCCGTGTCACTTTCAACGGCGATAACGTTTAAGCCGCAACGCTCAAAAATGCGAACGTACGCGTCATAAAGTGTTTGATAGGTCGTTTCAAAACTCGCCTCATCCGTGTGAAACGAATAGGCGTCTTTCATGGTGAACTCTCGAGTGCGAATCAGTCCGCTTCTGGGACGGGGTTCATCACGAAATTTTGTCTGGAGTTGGTAAACAAGTAAGGGCAACTGCCGGTAACTTTGTACGATACCAGCGACGAGGGCCGTCACCACCTCCTCATGGGTCATGCCGAGGCAAAAGTCGCGCCCCGCGCGGTCTTGAAACCTCGCCAAGTTAGGACCGACGCTGTCCCACCGCCCGGAGGCTTGCCACAGTTCGGCAGGTTGCACGACGGGCAGGCGCAATTCTTGAGCACCGAGTACGTCCATTTCACTACGTATGATGGTCTCGAGCTGCTGCGTCACCCTCAACCCCAAAGGCAGGGTGGCAAAAATCCCCGCTGCTACCTGGCGAATGTAGCCAGCGCGCAAGAGTAACTGGTGACTGATACTGTCAGCCTCGTTGGGCACTTCACGCAAACTTTGAAAGAACAAATTCGACATCTTCATAAAAATCCTCCTAATGAACTCGTGACCCATTAAGCTAATGGCACAGAAAGACCCCGCCAGTTTTAAGCTGGCGGGGTCTAATAACGTAAAGCCTTGTAAAACGCTACACAGTACCCCTTGAGTGTGGCGGGAGTGTTTCGTTACAAGAAATAGTCAGAGCTTTTAACATGTGTAGCAGAGTATAGGGCGGCGCAACTTTGGGTGTCAACCTAGACAAATTTTCGACATCTCATTTTAGCTTACAGAACTGCCCTCACTAGCTAGTCTAGGCTGGATAGAGAAAAGTCATTATCTACTAAGAGGGGGTTTAGCTTGTTCTGAAACGCAAAATCCACCAAGCCAATTACTAGCAGCTAAATTTTAAAGGGGGCACTTTCGTGTGATTACACTCGAGCCAGCTAACAAAACGACAAGCAAACCTGATACAAAAAAGTCGCCTGATAAACAGCTCATCACCTTAGAGGTCAATGGGCAACCCCATACCCTCGCCGTAGAGCCCAGACGCGTGCTACTCGACGCGCTGCGGCACGACCTCGGTTTCACGGGAACCAAAAAAGTTTGCACGATGGGCAACTGCGGCGCGTGTACCGTTCATTTAGATGGGGAGGCCGTATATTCGTGCCTCGTGCTAGCCGCCGAGTGTGAGGGTAGCGAAGTTACGACTATTGAGGGTATTGCTGACGGTACCGAGTTAGACCCTATTCAAACGGCATTTATCGAGGCAGATGCTTACCAATGCGGCTTTTGCACGCCTGGGCAAATCATGAGTTTGAAGGCGCTGTTCAGTGAAAACGCTCAGCCTGATGATGACGAGATACTCCGCGCCGTGAGCGGTAACTTGTGCCGTTGCGGCGCGTACCGCAACATTTTGGATGCGGCGCAGCGCGTGAAAGAGGGGGCAAACCGTGGCGACTAAAACACTCGAGTTTGAAGCGGAAACAAAGAAAAAAGAGGGCGAAAAGAAAACGGTTTTAAGCGTGCCGCAGCAAGATATACTCGGCGACTGGCAGAAAGACGCCTCTTTAGCCGTTGTAGGTAAGGGGCACTCGAGGCTCGAAGGCCCCGCCAAGGTTACAGGCCGCGCCCAGTACACCCACGATGTACGCCTAGCAGGTCAACTTTACGGGGGCGTTTTGCGCAGCCCCCACGCCCACGCACGCATTCTCAGCGTCGACACCTCAGAGGCCGAGGCGCTGCCCGGTGTCCACGCTGTCCTCGCGCTCAATGATGATTTGGACATTGCCTGGTACGAAGAGGAAACGCTGCTATTTAGCAAGACCGTGCGCTTTATTGGGGATGAGGTCGCGGCGGTCGCTGCCAAAACCGAAGAACTTGTCGAAGACGCGCTGCGCCTTATCGAAGTTAAGTATGAGCCTCTGGCGTTCGTCGTAGACATGACGCACGCTCTGGATGACGACGCTCCCAAAGTTCATGAGGATGGCAACTTAATTGATGAGCCTGACACTTACAAGCGGGGTAATGTCGAAGAGGGTTTTAAAGAGGCCGAAGTTACCGTAGAAGCAAGTTATAGCACCCAAACAGCGCTGCACAACGCTCTCGAGGCTCACGGAACCGTAGCGCAGTGGCAAGGCGACGAGCTTATACTTTATGAGTCCACTCAGGGTATCTTTGCGGTCCGTGAAGAGATGGCGAACAAGTTAGGGCTACCGCAGCACAAGGTGCGCGTGATTAAAGAGCATATGGGCGGCGGCTTCGGGGCAAAACAAGTTCCCTGGAAGCAAACAATGTTTGCCGCGTTGCTTGCCAAGCGCACGGGTCGCCCCGTACAAATCATGCTTGACCGGGAGGGCGAAAACTTAGCCACGGGCAACCGCAACCCAACCCGTCAGCAGCTGCGTATCGGCGCTAAAAAAGACGGCACCCTGACGGCTATTGATTTAGAGTCCTTGGTTACGTCCGGCGCTTACCGCGTGGGCGGCGAGGGCAGCGACGTGGGCAGTTTGTACCAGCATCTTTATAAGTGCGAGAACGTCAAAACAAAGCAAACGAGCGTTTATACAAACTTGGGGCCTGCGGTAGCGTTTCGCGCACCGGGCTACGCTGAGGCGTGTTTCGCCCTCGAGACCGCGATGGATGAACTCGCCGAAAAGATGAGCATGGACCCACTCGAGCTTAGGCGCAAAAACTATAGCGAGCGCGACCAGAAGCAAGACCTCCCCTGGTCTTCACCAGACGGTTTGCGCAGTTGCTATGACCGCTTAGAAGAGGCGTTCGACTGGAAGAACTACAAAAAGCCAGAGGCCAAAGGCAGCAAACGCCGCGGCGTCGGCGTCGCCGCGCACGAATGGATGGCGGGCAGCGGCAACCCACCGGCTTATGCCAACGTCAAGCTGAACAGTGACGGCAGCGCTGAGGTCATTACGGGTACGCAAGACATCGGCACGGGTAGCCGCACGGTGCTAGCGCAGGTCGCGGCTGAAACACTCGGTTTGCCGCTCGAGAGCGTGCGCCTGCAACTGGGCGACACCGCTACCGGACCTTACTCGCCCACCAGTTCAGGCAGCTTTACTGTGCCGACCGTGGGACCTGCCGTACGCGCCGCCGCCGCAGACGCGCGCAAACAACTGCTTGAGGCCACCGCAACCCTGTTAGACACCGAGGTGAGCGACCTCTCTATTGAAGAGGGCAAGGTTAAGGGTGGCAAGAAAGTTATGAGCGTTTCAGAGATTATGGAGCGCCTGGCTCCACATACCATTCACGGACAAGGGGCCCGTCACGCGAATCCGGAAGGCTCGAGCATTCGCCCCTTCGGTGCACAAGCCGCCGAGGTCGAGGTCGATATAGAGACAGGTGAGGTCACCGTACTGCGTGTCGTGTCGGCCCCCGATTGCGGACGCATTTTAAACCCGAAACTCGCCCGCAATCAGGTTATCGGCGGCGTTACCCAGGGCATTGGTTTCGCCCTGACCGAAGAACGCGTGGTCGATGTGAACTTGGGCGCGGTCATGAACGCAAACTTAGAGGATTACAGCGTTCCTACTGTTGCCGATGTACCGCCGATTGAACATGCCGAAGTCAACTTACCTGACCTGAACGCCAACCCCACAGGCGCAAAAGGTTTAGGAGAATTACCGCTCATTCCCGCTGCGCCCGCGATTGTCAACGCTATTTACGACGCCACGGGTGTCCGGCTTTACGACCTACCCATATCGAGAAGCCGTATGGTCAGGGCTCTAGCTGAAAAGGATAAGGACAACGCATGAGACCCTTTACCTATTCCCGCACCCAGGACACTGATGAGACGCTCGAGCTTATAAATGCAAACACACGCCCCTATGCGGGCGGCACCGACCTGCTTACCCGTATGAAGGCCGATATCGACGCGCCCGAAGCTCTGGTCGATATCAAACGTACCAACCTCCCCAAAGGCATTCGCGAAACGGAGAATGGTATAAGTATCGGCGCACTCACCACGCTTACCGAAATTGAGAAAAGTGACCTGCTCAAAGAAAAGTGCACGCTTCTGTCCGAGGCTGCCTCACTCGCAGCAACGCCCCAGTTGCGCAACCGCGCCACGCTCGGCGGTAACTTGTTGCAGCGCCCGCGCTGCTGGTACTACCGCAGTTCACACATAGATTGCTGGCTCAAAGGTGGCGAGAGCTGCCCCGCCAAAGAGGGACGTAATGAACACCATGCCCTGTTCGGTGACAGCCCCTGCATTGCCGTTCATCCGTCGGACCTGGCGTCTTGCCTGACCGCCTTAGGCGCTAGCGTAAAGCTGCGGGGACCCGGCGACGAACGCGAGCTTACTCTCACTGACTTTTACAAAGAACCCGAAGCTGGACGGCGCTACGAAACCGTTATAGAGGACGATGAACTCATCACTGCTATAAATGTTTCAGCGCTACCTGAGGGTGCAAAAAGCACCTATCTGAAAGCGATGGACCGCAAGGTGTGGGCCTTTGCCCTTGTCGGCGTTGCCGCCGTTTTGCATGTAGAGAACAGCACGATTCAAGACGCCCGCCTTGCCCTCTCCGGCGTCGCGCCTATTCCCTGGCGTTTAGACGCTGTTGAAAATGACCTTAAAGGGCAAGCGCCGAGTCAGACACTTTTTGCAGAGGTAGCTGAGAGGGCTCTTGAAGGTGCAAAGGCACTCGAGCACAACGCCTACAAGATCCCCCTAGCCAAACGCCTAATCAAACGAGCCTTGAGTAACTTGAGTGGTTTGGAAAGCTAAATATTTGCAATAAAAGGGGTCGGTTGCGAGTTGATTCGCAACCGACCCCTTAATATGAGCTATCTTTTATCTTTCTTTTTTCTTCTTACTTCTGTCAATTCTTCACAAACTCTTTTGCAACGACAACATCATTTGTTCAGGCGTTGCCTGGGACGGATGGGGCAACGCGTCACAGGTTGCCTCCTGCCCCTCCTCAAGCGGCCAGCCCACAGGCGCTAAACTGCCGCATAAATCCACCATATAATGCGCGTAAAAGTTAGCAAAGCCCTCGTTCGGTTTGCACCAATAGTCGCCGTAATGACAGCCCTCATTGGCAAAACCGTTGTGCGTATGCTCCAAAACGTACTTGTCCAAACAGTGCGCCACTTCGTGAGCGACGACGGTGCGTAAGCTATCCGCATCGGCCTCGTCAAAATAACTGCGGCGTAGTAGTACATTACAACCGCGCTCGAGCGGTTCATAGACCACCATGCCCACATAGCGCGTGCCGTCGCGGTTACTTAGATAATTTAGGTCATCATGCGGAAACGAGTAGCGCACGTTAACGCCAAAAACATCCGCCTCACCAATAAACTCACCGTCGAACCAGGGCAGCACATTACAGGACGTCAGCCCGCCTAAAATGTAAAGGGACGAAACGTATAAAAGGGGGATGAGTGCGCGTCTTAACAAGCTCAAGCGTGAAGGTTTTTGGGGTTGCTTAAGCTCTGTCATCGTAAGACCTATTAGAGCAGAGAGGTTCTTACAAAGCTCTGACAAATGACGTGCTGGACGCACTTTGTGAGAAACCTCTCAACAAGCTATGAAAGTTATTCTCATGGTGAGAGGTCGGTGTTGCGCTAGCTCGAGTACAGGATTCGGCCGACTTTTTTGTACGACGTAGGAGTGCATTTTGGATGCCTTTATTGAGGTGAGTCTCAAGAACCTCTTATACCCAAATAGCCTCTTGTAAAACTGGCTTGGCTCTCGAGTGTGTTTTAGCAAGCTTTACGTAGCCCGAAGCCTTGTGCTAGACTCACGTTTGGCTTTGCCGTCGGCACCCCCGATCCGCTGACTGGTGAGCGTTTAAACTGCAAGGTTTTAGATTGCAAGCTTAAGGACGTGACTGACAAGTGAAAACGTATTTTCCAAAAGAGGCGCAAAATGGTTGGCTCGTCGTTGACGCAGAAAACCAAACCGTGGGCCGCCTAGCAACGCAAATTGCCAGCGCCCTGCGCGGCAAGCACAAAGTAGACTTTACCCCCAACCAGTCCGGCGGCGATTTCGTTATCGTGATAAACGCTGACAAGGTCAGATTTACAGGTAATAAACTCGACGCCAAAGTGTATACGCGCTATAGCGGCTATCAGGGCGGCTTGAAAAAGCAAACTGCTCGCGACATTTTAGACAAGCACCCCGAGCGCATTATCGAACATGCCGTTTGGGGCATGTTGCCTAAAAACCACCTGGGCCGCAAGCTAATACGCCGCCTAAAAGTGTATGCGGGCAGCGCTCACCCCCACAGCGCCCAACAACCCAAAGAGATGGAGCTTAGATAAATGGCTTTAGAACAGTATTACGGCACCGGACGCCGCAAGGCCGCCGTTGCCCGCGTTTTTTTGCGTCCTGGTCAGGGCCGCATTATGGTGAACGGTAAAGATTTTCAGGTTTACTTTCAGGGTATTTTCAAAGGCGTTCAAGCCTTAGAGCCACTTAAAGTTACGGGTACCGCCGGACGCTATGACGCGCTTATTACCGTTGACGGCGGCGGACCTACGGGTCAAGCCGACGCGATTAAACTCGGTATCTCGAGAGCGCTCTTAAAAGTAGACCCCAACTTTCGCGCCACACTGAAGCAAGCTGGTTACTTGACCCGCGACGCCCGTGTGGTCGAGCGCAAAAAGTACGGTCTGCGCAAAGCACGCCGCGCACCGCAGTACAGCAAACGTTAAGTCCGGTTATCAGTCTTTAGTTATAAGTTATTAGTTTGAGGTTGAAGGCGATATCGCCTTCAACCTCTTTTGTATTATGTTTAGACTCGAGCTTTTCACACATGTCCCAAGCCATCTGATATAAGCTTGCACCCGTATGTCTTTATTCCAGGCCGTTGTCTTAGGAATCGTTCAGGGTTTGACCGAGTTTTTACCAGTCTCGAGTTCTGGGCATTTGGTTCTTGCCAACTATTATTTCGGTTGGGGCCACCTCCCCTTTTATGCAGAAATTGCAACGAATACGGGAACGCTTTTAGCTGTGCTGGTCGCGCTACGCAAAGATGTTCGGCTCGCTGCTAGTGGCTTTGCAGGGCTCACTTCGGCAGGCGCGCGCCAGGGCGAGGGCTGGTGGCTAGCAATACTCGTCATCTTAGGTTCAATTCCGACAGCCATCATTGGCTTGGCGCTCAAAGATTTTATCGAGGCGCGACTGCTCGCCCCCTTTCCCGTGTGTATTGCACTTATTGCCACGGGTTTTATCTTGTGGTTTTCTCCTACCTCAGGTAAAAAAACCGATACCCGCGAACTCCGCAAACGTGACGCAGTTATCGGCGGTATTACTCAGGGGCTCGCCGTGATACCCGGCATTTCGCGCTCAGGTACGACCATTGCCACCATGATGTGGCGCGGCGCGGCGGCTGAACTCGCGGCGCGGTTTTCGTTTCTTATGTACTTAGTTGTCTCGGTGGGCGTAACGCTTATCGGCATTGTCGATATACGCGAATCGGGTATCGAGGCTATTCCCCTTATCGGGATGATTTTGGCGTCGTTTTTAACGGGTTACGCAGCTATCCTTTTGCTTTTTTCGCTTTTACGCCGAGGGCAGTTTAAGTGGTTTGCACCGTATTTGTGGGTGGTTGCTGGAATTACGCTGGCGCGACTTTTTCTAACTTGAACCTGGTAACGATAGAGACACTCTTTTTGGGCCAAACGCGGCAGTTATCTTCAATGAGAGCTATATTCAGGGATAGATTCCTTGCTCGATCCAGATGAGCCGTTCTAATATGCGTTCTTGATCATTGAAACGGAAGAGTCTTTCGGTTACGCGCCCCTCCGGCGTGATACCCCTGATGTGACCTTCGGACAATTGAAAGTGAGCACTCCATTGCCCCTTGCGAGGATGAAAGAAAGCCACTAGCTCTCCGCTCTCAGGGTCGAGGCTGCCGAGATTTGGACCTTTATAGCGGTTGCAACGCACACAGCAAAGCACTAGGTTACTCAAGTCGTCTGCCCCGCCGTGCTGGACGGCGACCACATGATCTATCTGGTGGCTATGGTAGGCCACTTTATCCGGCATCAGACAATACTCGCAGCGTCCCCCAGCGCGGTCATAAACTACTTGGCGCGTTGACTCGAAAAGTGTCACGAAGCTTAGACTGCGTTGGTATTCGTTTTGAGCATGACCAGGGCGTGCTCGAGCTTAAGAAGTTCATCCAATTCTTGCTGTTCAGTTTCGCTGATAACCCCAGCGCGGTTCAAAGCTAAAAGTTTATCCGTTCGCGCCTGCCGCTGGGCTGAGGCTCGGTAACTACTTACCTCGTTAACAGAAGGATTACCCGCTAGAAAAGCCATCACTTCGTGAGCGGCGACGGCAGCGGGGGTGCTAAACTCAATCAGGCTTAGCTCGAGAATAGAGGGTAGCCAGCGGCTGAAAGGTTCAACCCGCTTTAGCAAGCTCTCCGGCATATCTAGCATTAAAGTTGCCATAGACTTCAGTTTAGCAGAGCGGCAGCGGGGCAGGGGCCGAGTCCGTCGCATCTTACTTCCGATGTTCAGAACATAGTAATCAGCCATAATCTTTAATCGCGTTAGCGCTTAGGGCGTTCGGCGCAACAGTTCCTCCCCCCCTTTCTAAGCTACAATTGGAACATTTGGGAGGAAGCTCCATGTCTAGTTCGACACAGTCAAAACCAATTGTTACGCGTATCGCGCCGTCACCCACAGGCGACCCGCACGTGGGCACGGCCTATATGAGCTTGTTCGATTACGTTTTTGCCAAGCAGCAGGGCGGCAGCTTTATTTTGCGGGTTGAAGATACCGACCAGAAACGCTATAACCCCGAGTCTGAGGAGAGGGTTTTGGATGCCCTCGAGTGGTTAGGTCTGTCCCCCGACGAAAGCCCCAAAGTGGGCGGCCCCAACGCGCCCTACCGACAGACCGAGCGTAAAGAAACGTACCAGAAATATGCTGATGAATTGCTCAACGCAGGCAAAGCCTACCGCGCCTTCGAAACCGCAGAAGAGTTAGACGCCATCCGCACCGACTTACAGCGCCGAGGCTTAGGTCAAGGTTACGACGGGCGAGGTCGGAACCTCGGCCAAGAAGAGTCCGACAAGCGCGCCGCGGCTGGCGAGCCTTTTGTTATTCGCCTCATCACGCCTGATGAGGGTGAAACGGTTGTGAACGACGCGCTGCGCGGCGAGGTTAAAATTCCCAATACCGAAGTCACCGACGCGGTCATCATGAAAAGTGATGGTTTACCGACCTATCACCTGGCTGTCGTCGTAGATGACCATTTAATGGGCGTCACGCACGCAGTGCGAGGTGAAGAGTGGATTTCCACCGCGCCAATCCACGTGCTGCTTTATGAGGCGTTCAGTTGGGAAGAACCCGTTTGGGTTCACATGCCGCTACTACGCAACGCCGAAGGCAAAAAACTCAGCAAGCGCAAAGATGACGTCAGCCTTGACTCCTATAAAAGCCAGGGCTTTTTGCCCGAAGCCTTGCTAAATTATCTGGGCACAATGGGCTGGAGTATGCCCGACGGACGCGAGTTTTTTAGCGTTCAGGACATGATTGACAACTTTACCTTTAAACGCATTTCGCTGGGTGGTCCAGTTTTCGACGCTAAGCGCTTGAGGTTTTATAACGCGCACTATATGCGTGAGGCTTTGCCACTCGAGACCCTAGCCGAACGCGCCAAACCCTTTTTTAAAGCGGCGGGTTACAGCTTAGACGACGAGGATTACTTGCTCGATGTTATTGACGTCCTGCTGCCCCGCGCTGAAACTTTGCAAGACTTAGCTGAGCAAAGTGCCTACTTTTTCAGCGGCAACTTTGAGTACACCGAAGACGCCAAACGCAGGCTCGAGGGTGGTCAAAAGTACCTGCAAGACTTAGAGCGCGAATTCTCCCGGCTAGACTTTTTCGACTTTGACGACGTAGACGACACCATCCGCGATTATGTCCAGTCGCAGTCGGTCAAAATGGGCGAGGTCATGCAGCCGCTACGCGCCGCTTTTACAGGCACGACGCAAGCGCCTGGTGTCACAGACTTAGCCGTGATTCTCGGCAAACAAAAGGTTTTGGAGCGTATCGGGCGGGCGCTGGATTTTTTGCAGGGCGGCCTGCCTGACGACAACCCGCAGGCCAAAAAAGAGGCTGAGGAGAAAGAGAAAGCTAAAGAAGCCAAGGAAAAACAAGCTAAAGCAAAAGTAACTAAACATAAAAAAGAGGCCGTTTAGATGGCCTGGTTTGACCGATTACGTGACGGGCTAGGTAAAACCCGCGACGTGTTGACAACCGACGTGCGCGACTTGGGCAAGTCATGGGAAATGGACTGGGATGACTTAGAGTTCGCCCTCATCGGCGCAGATACAGGCGCAAAAATTGCCGCTGAGATTGTCGAGGAAACCAAAAAAGAGCGCGAGCGCGGCACGACCTTTGTCGAGTCGTTAGAGGTCGCGCTGATGCGGCAGCTCGAGCCTGACCGCACACGTCAAATTTTGCGTAACGTCGGCTTTCAGTTAGATGTGGGGCGTAACCAGGTGCCTATCAAAGGCAAAGTCGTCATGGTTGTCGGTGTCAACGGCGTTGGTAAAACGACCACGATTGCCAAACTCGGTCAGTATTACCAGGGACACGGCAAGCGCGTGATGTTTGCTGCGGGCGATACCTTCCGCGCGGCGGCGACGGCGCAGTTAGAGGTTTGGGGTAAGCGCCTTGATATTCCCACCATTACCGGACCCGATGGCGGCGACCCGAGCGCAGTTGCCTTTGACGCAGCGCAGGCCAGAAAAGCTCGAGGCTACGACCTCTTATTTGTCGATACCGCCGGACGCCTGCACAACAAACACAACCTCATGGAAGAGTTGAAAAAAGTCAAACGTGTGATTGCTAAAGCTGATTCTGACGAGCCCAAGGAAGTATGGCTTGTGCTGGACGCAGTGACAGGTCAAAACGGCCTCGAGCAAGCCAGAAAGTTCAACGAGATCGTAGACCTGACCGGAGTTGTTGTCACCAAGTTAGACGGAACCGCAAAGGGCGGCATCCTCTTACCCATCGTGCGTGAGCTTAATTTGCCAATTAAGTTTATCGGTGTGGGTGAACAGGCTGATGATTTGCAACCTTACGACGCGGCGGCCTATGTTCGGGCCTTGCTCGATATGCCCACCCAAGCTGCTTAAGTGAGCCCTAAGCCCTATAAAGATACCGACTTCATCGCGTTTGTTTCTTTGCTGAACGACCTCGCGGCTGACTTTGATGGTCAGGCTACTGACGAAGCGGCGCAGCTCGAGTACGAAAGTTTTATAGGCCGCGACCTGACCAAGCAGCGCGTCGTCATTCGCCATCCTGAAGACCCGTCACAACTGATTGCCTACGCAGACTTTTTTGTGCCCCATGACAGCGCCGAGGCCAATCTGGCGCTGGGCGTGCGCGCACATGTTCGGGGGCGTGAGCCTAGTCTTTATGACTGGCTCGCCTCGCAGGTGAAATCTCTAAATGTTAACACTTTGAATATGTACGCACCTGGCAAAGCCAGGGGGTTGAGAGCCTTTCTTGAAACGCAAGGTTTTGAAGAGGCGGGGGCCTACCGAATGCTGGTGCTCGAGCCCTTCAATAAACCCGAAAGTTCTGCGCTGCCTGATGGTTACACGCTGACGACCTATGCGAACACGCCTGACGACGCCCTTTTTATTAGCGCGAGTGATTTAAGTTTTTCTGACCTGTGGGGGCATACGCCAGCGACGAAAGAGGCTTGGGAGATGCTGCTCGAGTTTTACGAGCCAGAAAATCTTTATTTACTTTTATACGAAGGGTCTCCCGCAGGTATTTTCAAACTGCGCGTTAGTGACAATGAAGGCTTTATCGATTCACCAGGTTTAGCGCCCGGGCACCGCAGCGCCGACCTTTACAGAGCACTTACCCTAGCAGGCTTGGACCACCTTGCCCCGCACACTATTGAGAGGGTTTGGCTCGAGACCTGGGGTGAACCCGAAGAAACAGTCAATGTTTATAAGGGCTTAGGATTCAAGGTAGATACCTTAGAAATCGGTTACAAGCATACGTTAGACTAAGCGTTATGAGCCTACCTATTCGCGTTGGCGCTAAAGCTATTATCATTGAAAATGAGCAGATTCTCTTAGTCGAATATGATGACGACTCCGGGCTTCATTACAATTTACCTGGCGGCGGCACCGAGCTGGGCGAATCTGTTAAAGAAGGCTTGAAACGCGAAATCAAAGAGGAAACCTGCGCCGAGGCTGAAGTGGGCGACCTCCTTTTTATTCACGAATATGAACCAGGGCGGAACAAGGACTTGCGTGGGCCTCAGCAAAAAGTTTATTTTATGTTCGCTTGTACACTGACAACGCGCCCCGCTATGCCCGATTCGCCTGACCCGAACCAGACAGACGTCAAATGGATAAAGCTGACGGAGCTTGACGCCGTTGAACTTCTCCCGCACCTCACACCCTACATTCACGCTTACGTTAAGGGCGACCTCAACCCGCCGCTGCACCTCGAGGAGCCCCTCGATTGGGACAGGGCCAAACGCTATTTATGACAGTATTCAATTTATGACAGTGCAGCATTTAAAAACGGTTGTCTGGCAAAGCCATGACTGCACCAGCCTCGAGTACTGCTCGCTTTTTCAAGGGGACAGCCTTAGCCTTGAGGGTACGGTCATCGCCACGCTTGACGAGCAGTCCTATAGCCTCAGTTACAGCGTTCTTTGTGACCTAGCGGGGCGCACGGTCAGTGTGAGCGTTCTCTTGAGTTCTGAAGGGCAAGAAAACAAGCTGGAACTCGAGGTCGATAGCGAACAACGCTGGTGGACAGATGGAAAAGAGCTAACGGCGCTACGAGGCTGTACCGATATCGACTTGGGCATCACCCCCGCGACCAACACGCTGCCCATACGGCGGCTCAACCTTGCCGAGGGTGAGGGTGCCCATGTAAGCGCCGCCTGGTTGCGTTTTCCAGGGCTCGAGCTTCAGCCGCTGGCGCAGCGCTACACCCGGCTCGACCAAACGACCTACCTTTACGAAAGTCATAGTGAAACTAATAGTGGAGGCTATAAAAGTCAGCTCGAGGTTGATGAGCACAGCCTGGTTGCCAACTACGCCAACGGTTGGGCGCGGCTCACTTAAATGTTTTACGATCTCGCCTTTAGTTTTTGGTCGCAGGTTTCAACTGAGCAAGCCAAACTCCCTGGCGGCACGGCTTTCGCTCATACGGACGTACCCTATTATCTGAGCAACGCCGCCTGGTATCCCAAAATCGGTGAGCTTGCTAGCGTAACCGAGTGGTACGCTGCGAGGAACCTGCCGCCCTCTTTAATCGTTCCGTCACTGCGCGATGACGCCGTTGAGCAAACCCTGCAAGATGGTCCTTTCATGTTAGAAAAAAGTTTTCACTTCCGCGCTGCTGAGGCAAATTTTGACACTGCCCATATCGTTGAACAGGTCAGTTGGAGCCAGTCGCGTTACGCCGCTGAGCTTTTAGCCAACGCTTACGAACAGCCAGACCTCAGCTTCGCCATCGCTAAAAGTCTCACAACTGCATTGCAAGCTGAACCAAAGATTCAACTCTTTCTCGCTTACGGAGATAAACCTGTAGGGACGATGGTTACATTTGAAAGCGAGGACGTACTGAGCGCTATGTTGCTAGTTGGTTCAGATGGCAGCCTCGAGACGCGCCTTGTTCAAGAAGCCGAGAGTAGAGGTTTGAACCCCCTCATCTTGGAACTCCTCCCTGACCATACGACGCTCAAATCTGTAAGGGGTCTCGAGCGCTGGTCGATTTATTGACGGTAGGGGCGCGCTGAACATTTCATCCTACCCATAGAGACGAACCCCGTGTTCGCCCTTCGTTTGCAGCGCCTACCTGCGAAGAAGGGCAGGCCCATGTGCCTGCTCCTACAAATAATTAACCGATGACCTCTTCTCTGCGAAAAGGGTAGCCACAAGGGGCTACCCCTACAGGTATAAAGATGATGTGGAAATATCGTTCGATTTTTCTGATATTCGATTAGATTCGTCTTTCAATCTTCAATTTTTGATCGCCTTCCTACGCTATACTCTTAGGCATGGCACTCAAATCAGGACTAGAAATCTTACAAGCAGCAAGAGACGGTCAGTACGGCGTTGGCGCGTTCAATACGAACGATATGGAAATTACCCAGGCGATTTTGGAAGCGGCTGAAGCAACCCGCAGCCCAGTTATTTTGGCGCTGTCCGAAGGCGCGATCAAATATGGCGGCAGGCCACTTATCGACATGGTCATTCACGAGGCGAAAATAGCTGACGTTCCGGTAGCCGTTCACTTGGACCACGGCTCATCGTATGAGTCTTGCATGAACTGCATACGCTGGGGTTTTAGCTCGGTGATGATTGACAAGTCGCACGAAGATGAAGAAACCAATACCTCTGAAGTAAAACGCGTAGTCGAGGCGGCGCACGCTGTCGGCGTTACTGTCGAGGCTGAAATCGGACGTTTGGGCGGTGTCGAAGAACATGTAGTTGTCGCTGAGGAAGACGCTATTCTAACCAAGGCTGATGAGGCTGAACGGTTCATGAAAAATACGGACGCTGACTACTTGGCGGTTGCTATTGGCACCTCGCACGGTGCGAACAAGGGTAAAGGGCGCCCCTTCATTCATCACGAGCGCATTCAAGAAATTGCAGGACTGGTATCTAAGCCGCTTGTCATGCACGGCGCGTCGGGCGTACCGCAGGATGTTGTCGAACGCCTAAACGCAGCAGGTGGCAGCTTGCAAAACGCCAGCGGTATTCATGAAGACGACGTTCGCAAAGCTGTCACCGAAGGCATTGCTAAAATCAACACGGACACCGACCTTCGTTTAGCCTTTACGGCGGCGGTGCGAGAAGTTCTGCAAAAAGACCCTAAACAGTTCGATCCCCGTAAAATTTTAGGTCCCGCTCGAGACGAAATGCGGCGCATTGTCGAAGAACGTATGGAGGTGTTCGGTTCCGCTGGTCAGGCCTGAGAAAACATACGGGCTCTTTGTACTATTGCCACTTAGGTTAGACAGAAAGCTTGATGCCTGGACGTGCGCCACCCCGGGGGCTACCTGGCCCGAGTGGCGCGGTCATATTACGCTGCTCAACAGTTTCACGCTTAAAGTAAGCCAAAAACGTTTACTGGCGTCCTTGCAAGATATTTGCCAGGACACGCCTGCTTTTGACATAACTTTGGCTAGAGTCTCAAGGCAACGCCACCTCGTCAGAGAAAGTTTGGAAACTGTGATGCTGGTCGAATCCGAACCTGATACCTCTGCGGGTCTCTATACAGTACGTTCACAGTTGCGTGACAAGCTCAGGCGTATCAAAGAAGATGGGGATATTACGCGTAAGGTCGCCGCGCGCCCTTTTTTGCCGCACCTTAGCCTGACAATGGGGCTTCCCCAGGAGGAGGCTCGAGCCCTCGCACAAAGCGCTAAAGACGCTCAGCTATCGGTTCAGTTTCGGGTGGACCGCGTTCATCTGGTCAGCTTTGAGAACCCCGACAAACCTAAGGTGAGAGGGGTTTTGCATCTCGCTGAAAGCTAGGCAAATCGACCTTAGAAACCTCGAAATTTACTGAGGATCTTAGCGATCTGAACCCACCTCACCCGAACTTTTTATGCGGCCTTCATACTTTTTAAGTGCCGCTAACAGAGCATCTTCGACGCTCACATCTGTCTGCTTGGCAAGGACAAAGATGGCAAATAAAACGTCACCGAATTCGTCGCGCCACGCGTCTGTTACTTCAAATGACTCTTTGCCGTAGTTGGTACCTTTTAAAGTAGCTTTAGCCAGCTCACCCACTTCGCTAAGCAGGTCAAGCAGGCGAGTTTCCAGGGAGGTCTCGAGTCCATTTTCTTCAATAAATTTATTAACCCGGTTTTGTAAGTCAGTCACAATCATTATCACTAACATCCTACTAACATCTGTGGGTCATTCTAAAGCTACCTCTTGCGGAGGTGTCAACTCGAGCAAGGAATTCGTAGATCTTCGTCATCCTAAATTCCAGCTTTCGCAAGAGGCTTTTATTTTGCTTATTTTAAGGAAGCTTTTAGTGTTTGAAACCCATCTCCACAAACCGCAACTCAGTGTCGCTACCCTCCGTACCCTCGACCTCGAAAAAGTAAAAGCCCTATGCGCACGTTGTGAAGTGCTTATCGAGGCTTCTCAGGCGGATGTAGAGGATTACGAACTGTATTTGAACTGTCAAAACGAAATCGTCAGGCGAACGTCTCAGCGAAGCCCACACGTTTTCCTGAGCAAGTTTTTCCCACATTTTATTAGCACTGACGCTTAGATCAGCCCGTGTCGGGGCGTCGGCTCGGCGTTACATAGACCGTTTTTTGCTGCGCGTAATGCACGGCTCCGGGGGCAGCACCCTTAGATTTCCAGACATCCTTTCTAAGCGCGTAATCAACGGGTACATTATCCGACTGGCCTGCTTTTGAATAGGCGGCAGCGAGTTGGGCGGCAAACAAAATCGTGTCGAACGGCACCTCGGTATTGTCCGCTTTGATAATCACATGCGAGCCTGGATAACCCTGCGCATGCAGCCACACATCGCGGCTACGTGCCAGGCGAAACGTGACGATGTCATTCTCGCGCGAGTTACGCCCGACGATTATGGGGTAACCGTGCGGACCCTCGTAGCGAATACCTGGCTGGGTCCGTTTTTGGGCTTTGGCCTTGGGGGCGTAACGCTCGAGCAGTTCCTTCAACTCGTCATCGCTCAAGGCCTCGAGTCCCTCCAAAAACCCCTCTACCTCAGCAAATTTCGGTTTCAACTCAGCCTCGCGGCTCTCCGCTTCTATCACACGGTTTTCGCGCTTACGCGCCCGCTCGTAATAGGCTTGAGCGTTCTCTACCGCGCTCAGTTTAGGGTCGAGCTGTAAGTTGATGTCATTGCCCTCAAAATCCGTCAGAGTGACGTTCGTTATGTTTTTAGGTACTTGATGCTGGTAGGCCATGAGTATATCCGCCTGGTTTCGAATGTCACTGGCTTTGGCGGCGGCGTTTCGTGCTTTGTCGATATCCTTTAGGCGGTTGCGTAGTAACGTGCGCTCTTTCTCGAGGGCAAACTTCAAACGCTCACGCATGGCGGCCCTCGCTTCACGGCGGCGTAGTTCGTCTACATCGGGCAGCTCGAGAGCTTCTTTCATAACAGTTGAAGGTTCTTTGGATAGGCGGCGTAGTGCGGGGACAAGCTTAGCTAAGTCGGAGGGCTCGAGCTTTTTATCCAAACTAACTCCGCTCGTTACTGCCAGCGCTCTGGATAAATCAGGACCGACGCCGTCAACTAAGCTTCTAACTTTCTTAAGCGACTTTCCAGCCAAGGTCTGCTCTAAAACCGCGTCACTCGCCGTGCGTGGGTCTAGCTTTTCATAGGGCGGCGGCGGGGTATAGGGTAAGCCGGAGCGCACCTGCCGAAAGCGGTTGACATCCGCGCCGATATCCCGCGCTGCGCCGAGGATTTTGCCGTCATCATCCAGCAAAATGAGGTTACAGTTACGCCCTGTCAGCTCCGCGACGAGCGTTACGGGCGGTGTTGGCACAAAGCCCTCTCCCGGGCCAAACGACAACTTGACAACGCGGTCAAGCTTGATTTGCTCAGCGGCTATAAGAGCGCCGTTCGCCCTCGAGACCAGCAGGTCTTGAAAGCCAGAGTTCGGTCCTGCTTGCGGTGGCATTTCTTCAAGATAAGCAACGCGAGGATTAGGTGGGCGGTTAAACAGCCACAGCGCTCCTTTGCTAATCGGCAAAATATAGGTATAAGCATCAGGAAAGCGCCAGGCGATGCGCTTACTTGGTAGTAGCGCCTCTAGCTTGGCGAGTTCTTCGGCAATGAGCAAACCTTCCACGCTCCAAAGTCTAAACTCTTGGCAACAAAAGAAACCCTTGCCTCGCAACACTTGCGTTTTTACGACGCGTTTGCTAAGCTTCGGAGCTTGCTAGATTCATACTAAAGCTCATTCGTCATTCGGTCATTCGGCGCCCCGCTGGACAGTTCAATCGTTCGTTCTTGAGACAAGCAAACTTTTCTAAGATTCCCAACATTTCAGATTTTTTGATCTTCGATTTTAGATTTTGGATTTCTTTTGACCCTTTTTATCGAATTCACTAAGTGTTCGTTCCGGCGCACCCTCACCTACCGCGCGGCGGCCTTTGCGGGACTCGTCACAAACTTTTTCTTCGGTCTATTGCGGGTTGCTGTGCTCCTCGCCCTTTTTGGCGACGAGCAAAACGTACAGGGCTACTCGGTGGCGGGCGTGATTACCTATACAGCGCTGACCCAGGCACTAATCGCGTTTCTAAGTTTGTTCGGCTGGTATGGGCTTATGCAATCGGTTCATAGCGGCGAGGTCGGGGCAGACCTGCTTAAACCAATGAACTATTTTTCATTTTGGATGGCGCACGACGCGGGCAGGGCCGCAGCAAGCCTGCTGCTCAACGGTGTAACGTTTATGCTTATTTTCGACCTTGTTTTTGACATGGTTTATCCAAACGGTTTGCTGCAATGGTTGGCCTTAACCGTTTCGCTTGGCTTAGCGTGGCTGCTGAGTTTTGCGTTTCGCTTTCTGGTCAATCTAGCCGCTTTTTGGTCGCCAAATGCCATGGGTACGGGGCGCTTTATTTTCTTCACAGCCATGTTTTGCTCAGGCTTTATGATGCCACTGGGCTTGTTTCCCGACTGGGTGCAGCGGCTTTGCTACCTGACACCGTTCCCACACATCTTGAACACGGTTATCGATATTTACTTAAACCGAATCGTGGGCTGGGATTTGCTGGGGTCACTCTTATTACAGGCACTTTGGGCCTTTATACTCGTCGTTGCGGGTCAGCTTTTACTGGGGCGCGGGATTCGCCGTCTCGTTATTTTAGGAGGTTAGAAAAGGCGATGAAAGATCTAAGAAGAAAGAAGGAAGAGAATTTATGGCTAGTGTTCTGGACGTTGAAAGCTGCGCTGAGTCCCGGTAGGGATAAGTCTAATCATGGGTGAGCGGACAAATTAAAATGTTGCGAACGCTCGACCTCTACAGACGCTTTATCGGTGTTCAGCTTCGTAGTCAGCTTCAGTACCGCTTTTCGTTTCTCCTCGACACGCTGGGGTCCGTTGCGGTGACGGGGCTCGAGTTCTCCGCAATCGCGCTTGTCTTTCAACGCTTTGAAAGTATCGAAGGTTGGAGCTTAGCCGAAGTCGCTTTTTTGTACGGCCTGGTTGAAATAGCCTTTGGATCTATGGAAATCATTTTCAGCGGCTTCGACCCACGCCGTTTCGGCGAGTGGATTCGGCGCGGCACGCTCGACCAGCTCATGCTGCGCCCTGTCAGCGTTACCTTGCAGGTGTTCGGCTCTGACTTTGCGCTGCGACGTATCGGGCACACCCTTATAGGTATTATTATTTTCTCCTACGCTCTTAGCAACGCAGATATTAGCTGGACTTTAACGAAACTCAGTTATCTGCCCGTCGTGCTAGCCAGCATGATTCTTTACTTTGGCGGCCTGTTTATCGTCGGCGCAACGCTCACCTTTTGGACAGTTGAGGCTGTTGAAACAATGAATATTTTGACCTATGGCGGCAGCTTTCTAATTTCCTACCCGATGCACATCTATGATGCCTGGTTGCGGCGGCTTTTTACCTATCTTATCCCTGCCATTTTTTTGAATTATTACCCCGCGCTTTATTTTTTAGACAAACCCGACCCGTTTGGGTTGCCTGCCTTTGCACCCTTTTTGTCACCCGTTGCAGGACTGATTATCTTTGCCGCGTCACTGGCATTTTGGCGCTACGGACTTAAAAACTATCAGAGTACGGGAACGTGAGAATCAGTATCAGTGAATCACAGAAACCAAAGTCATCGTGTTTTACACAGGGAGTAAGCTTGCCATGACTCGTATAAATCCCCCTCAGTCCGGTCAGTCTCGCTTGCAGCTCGGAACCTTTGAAAAAGGGGGAGGCAGTATTGTTCCCTCCTTTTCTAAAGGCTCCGAGCTTGCGAGACTGATTGGGCTAGGGAGGATTTTGGTCGTTGGAGACACATTCCGTGGTTCACTGAGTCTTCAGCAATCAGTTTTTACAGACTTGGCAGTTAGGAGGTGGCGAACATTTCGGCAATAATTAAAGTTGAAGGGTTGTGTAAATATTTCCAGGTGCGCAAACATCACAAAGGGCGCTTGGCGGCGCTGCGGAACTTTGTAACACAGGAAAGTACGACGGTTAAAGCGGTTGATGACATCAGTTTTTCAGTGGCTAAAGGGGGACTTGTCGGCTATTTGGGTCCGAACGGTGCGGGGAAATCTACTACTATTAAGATGCTTACCGGGCTGCTCGTCCCAACGGGGGGTGCGCTGAATGTCAACGGCTTCGTTCCCTGGCAGGAGCGCGTGCGCTACGTAGCGCGTATCGGCGCAGTATTCGGGCAGCGAACGACCCTATGGTGGGACTTGCCAGTTACCGAATCCCTAGAACTGCTACAACATGTTTACAAGATACCGAGTGCGCGGTTCAAAGAGAATTTGCAGAGTTTTACGGAGCTACTCGAGCTTTCACCTTTTCTAAATACACCTGTTCGCGCCCTTTCCCTCGGTCAGCGGATGCGCGCCGATATTTGCGCCGCCCTGCTACATGACCCCGACCTGCTTTTTTTAGATGAGCCGACCATTGGCTTAGATGTCGTTGCCAAAGAGCGCATTCGGCAGTTTATTAAGCACATCAACGAGGAGCGCGGCACGACGGTTTTGCTGACGACCCATGACCTTGCCGACGTACAAAAACTTTGCCACCGCGTCATGATTATCGACGCGGGTAAATTACTTTTTGGTGGTGATTTGAGCGAATTGCAGGAGCGCTTCGGCGGCAAGCGGCAACTTCTGGTTGACTTTAATGATGATTATAAAAGCGCCCAGGTTGCAGGTGCAGAGCTTGTGAGCTTTCAGAATAACCGCGCCGTTTACGAGTTTGACCGCCGTGATATAAGCGCCAGTGACCTGATTGGGAAAATCTCGAGCAACTATCAGATTAGAGACCTGACTGTTCAAGAGCCTGATATCGAGGCGACTATTCGGGAGATTTATGAAAATAGGTTGCTCGAGAAAAAACCTTGACTTAGCCTTACACGTGTAAACACCCTTCACGACCAGGTCTAAAGTTTGATAAGCTAATCCCCTAAACAGCAAATGCGCATGCCAAGATTATGGCCTAAGCGCTTATAAGACCTCCTAGTCATGCAAGTGGAATTACGTTTCGTCTTGCAAGTTTTGGAGGTTATGAAGGAGGCATAGACGGACATTAGACATTTGAGAAATTTAAAAAGTATTTAGCATTTCATTTTTTAAGGGAGAAACGATGAAGAAAGCACTATTTTTAATACTAGCTGCCTTGTTGCTGTTGCCTGTTGGCTCGGCGCAAACCGAACTGCGCATCGCCTGGTGGGGTTCACAAAACAGGCATGACCGCACCATCCAGGTTATCGAAATGTTCGAAGCCGAGAATCCTGATGTAGACATTATTTTCGAGCCCTCCGGTTGGAACGACCACTGGACCAAAATGACCACGCAGGCAGCAGGCGGCAACCTGCCCGACATTATGCAGCAAGACTACGCCAAGCTGCAAGAATGGGCCTCGAGAGGACTTGTCGTACCGCTAGACGACTATATGGGCAGCGTGATTGACACCTCTACGATTGGGGAAGCGGCGCTGGCAGGCGGCATGATTGACGGGCAGCTTTACGGTGTTAATTTAGGCACCAACTCACAAACGGTTGCGTTAGATGTCGACGCGTTTGAAGCTGCGGGCATTGACTTGCCCTCACCCGACTGGACCTGGACCGAGTTTGAAGAAATCGCTATGAAGCTGCACGAAGAACTCGGTATTTGGGCGATTGGACCTGGGCTTTACGGCGACCAAATGTGGAAGTCTCTCTATCTGGGTTTAGGCGAATGGGCATACGCTGATGACGGCACTGCCCTCGGCTACGAAGACGATGAGGCGTTTATTGCTTATCTCGAGATGATTCAGCGCCTCATGGAAGCAGGTGCTATTCCCACCCGCGCCGAAGACGTTGCTGAATTTGCTGACCAGGGCGTCGAGACTATGCCAGTTGTTGCGGGCCGCGCCGCTATGGACACCTTTTGGAGCAATCAGGTTGTAGCTGTCTGGACAGCTGCTGGCGAAGACCGCAACTTTAAACTGTGGCCCCTGCCCAGAACCGAAGGCGGTGTATCTCAAAATTACATCAAGCCTTCTATGTTCTTTTCCGTTACCAAAGATTCCCAAAATCCCGAACTGGCAGCAGAGTTTATTAACTTCTTTACGAACTCTCTAGAGGCTAATGACGTGCTTTTTGCTGAGCGCGGCGTACCCATTGCCGAAACGGTTCGGGACGGCTTAACGCCTAAACTGTCACCTGCACAATCAGAAATGTTTGACTATCTGGCCCGCATCGAGGCTGACAATAGCCCGATTCGTCCGCCCGACCCTGCTGGGCACTCTGACATTGTCAGCAACGTTTACAATCCGATTATTATCGATCAGATTTTCTACGGGCAGATTCCGCCGGAGCGCGCCGTTGAAATGTTGCGCCAGGAAGCTAGCCGCATCCTTGCAGAATCAATAAGGGTTAAGGGTGAAAAGGCGTATTTCGAGCACAAGCTGAGATGTGCCCTTAAACTCGAGAGGGAAATTAGCAACATCCTACCAGACTCAACATTTACCGTAGGGACGCACGGCCGTGCGTCCCTACCGCGCAGAACGCCGTTTCTATGAGGGCTTGTGTTCCCTTTTACCAAAGGAACTGATTATGGCACTGGCAAAGCGGACACCCAAAAGGGTTAAAAACGAAAATTTAGTGGGCTACTTATTTATATCCCCCTGGCTGATTATTTTTCTACTTTTTACGTTTATTCCTATGCTCGCTTCCTTCTTTCTCGCCTTTACCGATTACGACCTTTTAGGCAGTTGGAAATTTGTCGGCTTAGAAAATTTTGACCGTATGTTCAACTGGGATTTTCGCTACTGGAACTCGGTTAGAGCAACCCTGAAATATGTTGTTTTTGCCGTGCCATTGCGCCTTATCTTTGCACTGCTTGTCGCTATGCTACTCAACACTGCGCACCGGGGCGTTTACTTTTACCGCGCCGCTTATTACGCACCGTCGATTGTGGGCGGCAGCGTCGCAGTTGCCGTTATGTGGCGTGAAATCTTTGGGTCCGAGGGGCTTATCAACGCCATCTTCAACAGTCAAACGGTATGGTTAGGCGACCCCAGGTTTGCTATCTGGACGCTTATTCTTTTGGCAATTTGGCAGTTCGGGTCACCGATGCTTATCTTTTTAGCAGGGCTCAAACAAATACCTGTCGACTACTACGACGCTGCGGCGATTGACGGGGCGGGGATCGTACCCAAATTCTTCCGCATTACCTTGCCGCTCTTAACCCCTATCATTTTGTTCAATCTTATTATGCAAACGATTAGTGGTTTTTTGGTCTTCACGCAAGCCTTTATTGTGACGGGCGGCGCGCCGCTTGACACGACGCTTTTTTACGCGCTTTACGTTTACAACCGCGCCTTTGAAACCTTTGAAATGGGTTACGCCTCGGCTATGGCGATTGTTCTTTTAGCTGTTGTCGCCGCCGCAACAGCAGTTATTTTCATGACTTCGAACAAGTGGGTTTTTTACGCTTCGGAGGAAGGATAAGTATGAGTATTCGTCCACTCGAGCAAGAGGGCACCGTCACCGCCGGAGAGACATTAGAGACGCACAGAAAACGCTCGCGTAACCGCAAACTCCGCACCTCACTGCTCTACCACGCTGGCGTCGGCATTTTGGCGTTTATTATGCTCTACCCCATTTTGTGGCTCTTTGCGAGTTCACTCAAAGGCCCCGCAGAAATTTGGACGAACGTCAGCTCGCTTATCCCACGCGACCTCTTTTTTCAAAATTATACGAACGGTTGGAAAGGCTTTGGCGGCATCACCTTTGCCACGTTTTACCGGAACTCGTTTATCTACGCCGGGCTCGGTACGCTGTTTGCCGTAACCGCGTCTGCGTTTGTGGCTTACGGCTTTGCGCGGGTCAACTTTGTTGGCAAGCGCTTCTGGTTCGCCATGATGCTCTCGACGCTTATGCTGCCGGTTCAGGTGCAAATTATTCCGCAGTACATCGTCTTTCAAAAGCTCGGCTGGCTCAATACCTTTTATCCGCTGCTGATTCCTATGCTGGGCGGACGCGCCTTCTTCATTTTTATGATTGTTCAGTTTATTCGCGGCATTCCCTTAGACCTTGATGAGGCTGCTAAAATTGACGGCTGCTCCAAAGCAGGCATCTTTTTCAGAATCATTTTGCCGCAACTAAAACCTGCGCTGATTACCGCCGCGATATTCTCGTTTTACTGGACCTGGGAGGACTTTTTAACACCGCTTATTTACTTAAATAACCCCAAGCTATACACCGTATCGCTGGCACTGAGAACTTACGCCGACCCTGCCGCCGCTACTGATTGGGGCGCTATTTTTGCTATGGCAAGTTTGTCGCTTGTGCCTGTATTCGTTATCTTCGTGTTCTTCCAACGCTACCTGGTTCAAGGTATTTCGACAACAGGTTTGAAATAGTCAGGCAAGCGCCCAACACTTAGCGCGCACCTAGCTACTAGACCAGATGGATGGCGTAAGCGTTAAAACTTAGATGGGAAATCGAGGTCGAGGGTCTTTTTGACCTTGACCGTTGATTGGGTTTTCTTCGGGTCGATAAAGGGCTCAGGTTGCGGCGCAAGCTCTGGGGGCGGTGTTTCGTTTTTCAAAAATGGGTTTTGTGCTTCCCAGATTTGCTGACGCAGCATACTTAAGCGCTCACGGTTGACCTTACGCGCGAGTTGCAACGTCTGACCAGTCGGAGACACTTTAAAGCGTTTCTCCTGAGCCTCTTTTAAAAGCTTGGCGCGTAAATTGTAAAGCTTACTTTTACGCTGAGAAACGTAAGCAAAGACTTGCAAAGTTCCGCCGTCGCCCAAAAGCTCTGTTGGCAAAACCGCCTCGAGTTCCACCAATTCTTGTGGTAATAAAAGCTCGATTGCTTCAACTGCGATAGGCCGACTTAGACTTGTTTGTACAATAAGCTCGAGCAGTTGCACGGGCGTCGCGCCCATATTGCTGATGGTAAAGTTCAACTGTTGCAAAGAGCTATTTTCCAACTGGCGAATACTACCCTTTGAAATAAGAAGGTCGGGCTTCAGTGAAAGGCGCGGCTGAGCTTTAGAGGGCGCAGGGTCGAACCAACTGCGAAACATAAGGGCAAGCATAAGCGCGCATAAACCCGCTACCATCCAGGTAAGAGGGGTCCAGCTTAGGGGATTCCAACCTGGGCTACCAAGCCAAAACCAAAATGTACCTAGCATAATGAGCAAAGTATCAGCTACCGTTCCCAGGGCATTTGTCACAGCTTCTAGCATAACGGTAAAGGGTGAGAAAAGTATTCACAAACCCCTGCTTCGGCGCACCGAGTTACGCGGACCAGGCTGTTTAAAGTGAGGATGTTTGTAAGCAAAGACATAGCGACCTTCACAACGTAATGACAAGATGGCGAACCCAAGACCTAAGCGTTTCTCAAATCTTAATCAAGTTTAAAGCTTGAGGCGCAAAACGTGTGTTCATCGCGCACACCGGCGCGTACACTCGCCGCGCGTTTCTCCCTTAAGTAATCTATGAAGCCCACTACATTGTTAGTCCCCGCTTCAGGTGATATGGTTTCGCTCGAGTAAATCACATTCTATTGAGTACTATGAAAAGGAGAGTCTCACCCCATGAAAAACCCACTTAATTCTCTGATATATTTGCTAAGCGTTAGCCTGTTTGTTTTTGGCATGTTTTTTGGCGCAGCTTTCGCCCAGGACAGCAGTTGGACCTGTCCCGAAGGCTACGAAGGTCAGGAACTCACCGTTTATAACTGGACAACGTATATTGCCGAAGACACGATTAGCAATTTTGAGGAACTTTGCAGCGTTACGGTTACCTATGACACCTTCCCGACTGACGATGATATGTTGGCGCGTATTCGCCAGGGCAACCCGGGCTACGACATTGTCGTACCCTCAGCAACTGTACTCACCACGATGATTAACGAAGACCTCGTTTTGCCCCTGAACAAAGACAATATTCCCAACTTTGCGAATCTCGAGAGCACCTTTCTAAACTTACCCTTCGACGAGGACAATACCTACAGCGTTCCTTATCAGTGGGGCACAATCGGCTTTGGGTATAACACTGAAAAGGTCGGCGAGATTTCAACCTGGGAAGAGCTTTTCAACTATGACGGTCCGGTTAGTTGGCTCGAGGACGTTCGCTCGGTTATGGGTATCGCCATGATTAAGCTAGGCTACGACCCCAACAGCAGCGATCCTGATGAGGTTAGCGAAGCCAAAGACTACATGATTGAGCAGGGCGGTAACGTCGTCTACATCAACCAGGACGATGGGCAAGAAGTTCTCGTGCGCGGCGAAGCCGATATTGTGGTTGAGTACTCGGGCGACATTTTCCAAATTATGGATGAGTGCGAGTGCGACACCTACGCCTACGTGATTCCCGAAGACGGCGCTAGCTTCTGGATTGACAACTTAGCCGTTCCTGTCGACGCGCCGAACCAGGCCCTTGCAGAAGTGTTTATCGACTACGTTCTCGACCCGCAAGTGGGTGCTGACATTAGCAATTATACCGCTTATGGTAGCCCGAATCAGGCCGCTATCGAGGGCGGTTTTATCGACGAAGAGTTGCTTAATGATACCGGCATTTACCCGACACAAGAAACCTTAGACCGCCTCTTTTTCGTCGAGCAAGACGCCGAGCGCGAGCAGCTTTATCAAAACGCTTGGGATGAAGTCAGGATTTTTGTAGGACAGTAAGTTGAAAGAAGATTAAAGAAGAAAGATAGAAAAAGAAAAGAACAAGGTCGCCCCAGCAAGAGGGCGACCTTGTTCTTTAGTTGATATCCGCGTCTACGAAACGGGGTAATCTAAGCCCTATGCAGACCTCTTCGGTTGACCTGAACAGGGTCGTTAAAGAGTTTTATGACGCACGTTCGGGGCAGAGCGTCCGGGCAATAGATGACGTTTCTTTGAGTATTCAAGATGGCGAATTTTTCGCGCTGCTCGGTCCCAGTGGCTGCGGCAAAACAACCACCCTCAGAACGATTGCAGGTTTCGAACAGCCGACCTCGGGTGAGGTGCTGATTCGCGGGCGGGCGGTGCAGGGTATTCCGCCCTTCCACCGACCTGTCAATACGGTGTTTCAAGACTACGCACTGTTTCCGCACATGAGCGTGCTGCAAAACGTGATGTTCGGTTTGAAAATGTCGAAGGTGCCCAGAGCTGAGGCGAGAACGAGAGCGGTAGAAGCTTTGGAACTCGTTCAACTCGCCCATACCGCCGAGCGCAAACCGCATCAGCTTTCGGGTGGGCAGCGGCAGCGCGTCGCCTTAGCACGGGCACTAGTGAACAAGCCTGCTGTCTTACTTTTGGATGAACCCCTCGGCGCACTCGACCTGAAGCTGCGCAAAACAATGCAGTTTGAACTCAAAATGATGCAGCGTGAGGTCGGCATTACCTTTATTTTTGTTACGCACGATCAGGAAGAAGCCATGACGATGGCGGACCGCATCGCTGTTATGAATGCAGGCAAAGTTTTGCAAGTAGGCCGCGCCGACGAAATTTACGAAGCACCCGCCAACCGCTTCGTTGCAGATTTTATCGGTGAAACGAACTTTATCGAGGGGACTCTGATAGGTCAAGTTGAGCAGCGGGGAACCCTCAAACTCTCTGATGGACGCACCCTCGGGGCAAACTTGAAAGGCAACAGTTTAAGCGAGGGCGAGGCGGTCAGTATCGCCATTCGACCTGAGAAAATTGCACTGCGCCCCTTAGCAGACGCCCTGACTGCTTCAGATGGGGTAACAGTGCTCGAGGGTGAAATTGCCGAAGCCTATTACATCGGCACCGATACCCGCTACCGCGTTGTTTCCGGAACAGACGTTGACTTAGTCGTGCGCGTTCAGAATTTAAACTCCGGCTTTGATTCGATGCTTAAAGCAGGCGAACAAGTCAGCGTGTCGTGGCAAAATGAAAACGCAACCTTACTTGCTTAGAGGCGGGGGTTAGGGATCAGGGGTCAGGGGCCGGATGTATTAAACTTCCTCATGTCTCTTCAAGTTTTAATCAAAACCCTTTTTGCACTCGCGTTTGTCGTGGGCGGCGTCAACCACTTTGTGAATCCCAAACTCTACCTGAGTATTATGCCGCCCTACCTACCTTGGCACGGTCCGCTCGTTTTTATAAGCGGGGTGCTCGAGATTTTACTTGGTGTCCTCTTACTTTTTCCCGTCACGCAGAGCCTGGCAGCCTGGGGGCTTATTGCACTGCTCATCGCCGTTTTCCCTGCCAACTTTCACATGGCGCTCAATACCGGGAGCTACGCCAACATTCCAGCACTGCTCCTGTGGTTGCGCTTGCCGCTGCAATTTGCCCTCATCACCTGGGCGTACGCTTACACCTGAGCCTGACTTTAAGGTGGCATGCTTTCTTTTAGCCCTTTAGCTTTCATACTGTAGCTAGAAGGAGTTGACTTTAAGCATGGATAAAAAACAAATTATTACGCCAGGTGCTAGCGAACAAGACAGCGAACTTTTAGACAAACAGGGTCAGGCCCTAGACGCCTCTAGCGAAGCGGAGCTTCTCAATGCTCACGGTGAGGCGGTAGATGGTGTGGCGCGTGACCCCCACCTGTTTGACGCCCACGGCAACGCCGTAAATGAGGAACATGCTCCCCCTCTTTATAACGAACAGGGCTACAGGCTCGAGCCCTCCCGTGCAGACCAAACCCGCACCGATGACGTTCTAAAAGGTTTCGTGGCAGGCATGGTTGGTGGGTTGGTTGGCACTGCGGTAAAAAGCCTAGCCGAGCAGGTCTTTCCCCCGCGCCCACCCGAGCAAGATTCACCGCCCGTCATCGCCGCAGAGCGCATAGTGGGTGAGCCCTTGAGTGACAACCAAAAACAAGTGGCAGAGCAGTCAATTCACTGGACCTTTGGCACAGTGACAGGCGGTGTTTACGGTGCCCTTGCCGAGGCCGTACCGCAGGTGAGCGCAGGCTACGGCGTGCCTTTTTCAGGCGTTCTATTTGCCGCCGCCCACGAAGCCGCGCTACCCGCACTCGACTTAGAAGAGGGCTTGACTGAGCAACCCGCAAACGAGCAAGTCAACGAGCTTATTACCCACGTGGCTTACGGCGTGACCACCGACCTTGTAAGGCGTTACATTCGCAAATTACTTTAAACGGTTGAAAGAGAGACGTTCAGCAAAAACCACCTGCCAGAGTTTGGCAGGCGGTTTTTATTAGATTGAGTTTGGTTTAGCCTTTAGCATGCTCTGCGGCGGTTCGACCTTGGGGTCTTTTACCACTTAGAGCTAACATCTGTTCGTAGTCTTCATAGGCCGAGAGTTCGGGAGAATTATTCGCATTTTTACTCATAAATAAGCTGAGGATAAAGAAAAGAGTCACCGATGAAAATGCTAGTACAGTTATCAACATAAAACCTTTCCCCAGGTACTCGAGCGTCGTAGATGATAAAGGTAGCTGTACTACCTAAGAGGCGACCCAGAACACTAAACTATAGAAAAAGTTTAGCGAGTTTGTCTGACAAAAATCTTACACCGCAGCGTCTCTGCAAATATTTCAAAGTGTTAGCAAGTGCCTGTTGGCGGTTAAGGGCTGGAACATGATATCTATAGGCGTCATAGGTACAAGCGTAGTGTCCATCTGTCAGGCCGGTATCAAGGAAATGTCATGAATGTCAGCCCTGCTGTCGATAAGCGGCGAACACAACCCTTTTGAACAGCGAGAAAATAACGAGTTTTTACACAACGGCAAAGAGAACATTCATAACTGGAAGCACCGACTAAGCAAAGAAGAAATCACATCCGTTAGAGAAAAACGTAGGATGTCACTAGCTCTTTCTACAGCGAAGAGGCGTGGTAGCGAGTATTGATGTGGCGTTGAGATTAGAAGCCAGACGAATCTTTTTAAGCTTGTGCAGGCCCCAGCGTCGCCATGTCATACCCCTCTGGATAGGTGCGCGGCGGCGGCAAACGGTAGGGCCGAATACGCGGGGGCAAAAAGCGCAAGGCTTTCTTTCGCAACCACAGGCCCGTTTCGACACTCAGTTTTGCCCACAGCTTGGCCTTTGGAAAACCAAACGCGTCGCGCATGGGTTTGTCCATAAGGGCATAGACGAACTGTTCGCCTATGGGCCAAAGCGCCCTAGGCAGGGTCCAGCTTAAAAAGAGGTCTCTTGTTGCTTCAGCCAGGGCGCGGTTGTAGTCGCTATAGGCAAAGTGCGCTCTCTCGTACTCGAGGCTGAAATGCGCTAAGTCCTCCAGTGACGCCGGTATTCTTTGAATATTCATATAGCGCCCTACCTCGGCCCAAAAGTAGTACGAAGCCTGTTTTTCGTTTTCGCTTAGGGGTCGCCAGCCGTAACGCGCGTTCCAGCGAATCGGCTCTAAAACAAAGGTTGTCAGTACATACAAAAACTCGTCGTTAGGGATGGGGTAGCGGCTGTGAATCTGGTTCATACGCCGAATCGCAGCGCGCCCCTCAGGACTGCTGTAACCATAAGCGCCGATGGTCGAAATGATAATGGTGGTATCGTCGTAACGCTTCTGAGTGCGCTTCACGAACTCCTCGGTTTTGACCATGAGTTTTGAACTGTTGGGCACGGCGAAGGTGCGCAAGAGGGCTAGCTCGAGCGCCCGCTGCGTGTCCCAGGGAAAATCGAAACTACCGCTCAAATAAGCGATGCGCTCGTTATCTATTTGCGGGTCTAATGATTCGATTTCACGTAGAACATCAAAGCGGGCCATCAGCGGCTACGGTTGGCCCAATAGATACCGCCGACGAATACAGCAAACATAAGACTACCTGTGATGATATTCCCTAGAATAGCCAAAATCTCAAATCGTGGTTCAGCTAAGTACAACACAAATCTGCCAATATCCCAGCTTCGCGGGTCCGAGGGGTAAACGGCGAAGGTTAGTGCGAGAGCTGTAAAGATAACGCCTGCTACCACGAATCCTCTATAAACAGAATTTCGTGGCATTTGCCTGAGCACAGCCGCTGTCCCTATGTAGAGGACTATCAGACTAACTAGCAGCAGCGCCGAGGTCATACTTAGTTTTACCCTTTAGGCCTCGACCTCGGCTATAAGCTGCTTTACCTTTTCGACGTAGGCATCTGGGTCGGCTTTGCGTTTTAAGCCGTTGGCGTTCATATAGCGAATTTTGCCAAACACCGCCCGCTCGGTCCAGGCGCGGTCATGGTTACCAAAACACCAGGCGACACCTGTAAAAGAGTTGGCGTCACGACCATCTAAAAAGTATTTGTTGTTTAAATAAAGCGCCGTTTGGAACGCGTACTGCGGCGTGTTGGTCCACTCGAGAATCTTCTTACCCCAGTACATGCGCATGTAATTGTGCATGTAGCCGGTATAACGCATTTCATTCATGGCGGCGTTCCAGTATTCGTCGTGCGTTTGAGCGTTTTCTAATTCGTCACGGGTGTAGATGTACTCACGAGCATCATCTTTATGTTCTTCGAGCGTCTTTTTCGCCCAGTCGGGCAAACAACTATACGAATCGTAATTGGGCGTAAAGTTTGTAAAGTTCATCGCCAATTCGCGCCGCACGACGAGTTCTTCGATATAACTTTCAATGTTTGCTTGCGACCCGCTCGAGTGCCGAATCTCTTGCGCGACATACACAGGCGAAACCTGCCCAAAATGGAGATATTTGCTCATGTGCGACACGTCATCGGTTTGCGGTTGATTACGGTTTTTATCGTAGTCGGAAAACTTGTTGTCTAAAAAGGTTCGCAAAATGGTTTTGGCCTGCGTGGTGCCGCCCATAAAAAATTGACTGGCTGGGGGAACAGCTTGCTCGAGCTTCAAACCCTTCGCCAAGTTGTGAGGGTCGCTCAAATCCACACTCTCAACACTTAAATTGAGAGAGGATTTATCCACGGCTGTTGTCGTTAAATCAACTAAAAAATCCATAAGATGTTTGTTGATTTTAGGCCGGATGGTTCGCGCCGCGTATTCGCGCTTGTTTGAAACAAGGTCAACCGGAACAACCACATTGTCCTCAATTTGAATGAGCGAACAAGAAAGCTTTTCGGTAACCTGCTCGCGCCACTCGCTTTGAATAGTTAAATAACCTCTGTCCGTCACGACGAGCGCCGCGTCTTTACCAAGCTTGGCCGCAACTTCGTCTGGACTACCGCGCTGCACAACCATTTTTATTTTGCGCCGCTTTAGGCTCGCTTGGGTTTCTTTTAAACCCTCGAGCATAAACACGTAGTGCCGCAAATTTGCCTCGGGGTAATCATCCATAAGCCCAAAGGCAACTAACAGCGGCTTCTTTAGCTCATTAGCCTTTTGAACAGCGTACTCGAGGGCGTAGTTATCCTCGGCGCGTTGTGAGGCTTGCATCCAGTAAAGAACGTACTTTCCCGCTTGAACCTTTTTATCGTTAAGCGCTTGAATACGCTCGAGTTGAATTATTTTTGTCGCCATAAGCTATGCTACCGACTCGCTCACGTTAAGACCGTGGTCTCGAGCTGACTTAATACAGCAAGCAAAAGGGCCGTCTCGTTCTGAAACGACCCTTTAGACATTCAAATACGCTGTAAGTCTTGGTAACCCGGCCTAACTAACTGCCTTGCGGTACTTTGCCATGACGAAGCAGTAAACGCCGTAACACACTAAACCGACCCCCGCCGCCCCAACAAGCCACGGCCCGTAAGGTTGCTCTTGTAGCGTGCTGAGCGCCTTACCAATGCCACCTACCTCGCTCGAGGTCGAACTGAGCGCCGCGTCTATGAATAGCCAGCCGATAACAAAATAAACCACGCTCCGCGCTGCGTGACCAATACGCCCCGCCCGCTCGGCCCACGTTTGCTCGGTCGCGCTCATCTTTCCCAAAGCAAAGTCTTCGGTAAAACCTGCGCTAATGGCCTGGTAAAGCTGGTGCAAACCGCCCAACAAAATGCCTACTGCCACCGCGCCCACCAAAAACTGTCCAAACGGAAGCTCTAGGACTCGAGCCACTAAACCTTGTGAACCGCCGCCCCCACCGCCACTTGCAAAAACAATTTGCGCCGCTGATACGGCTAAGCCGACATAAACAGCGCCACTTGCAATGTAACCCACACGCTTGCCAATACTTGTGGCGTCATCACCCTCATTTTCTGGGTCGGCGAAGCCTTGCACAAAACGCCAGGCCGCGTACGCGAGTAAACCTATTGCAACCAGGCTAAGCAACACTTTGCCAAAAGGCTGTTGCGCAATTTTCGACAGCGCACCATCTGAGCCGCCGCTTGAAATTCCTTGCACAGCCAAACCGCCAACAACCAAATAGACCACGCCCTTAGCCGCGTAGCCGGTTCTAGCTAGAAATTTCATCCAATCTGCTTCACTGCTTGCAGCCATACTACTTGCGCTCATAAATTCCCCCTTATATACCTTGTTAAAAGTCTAAGCTAGCTGCCCCGTAGCTTCCGTAGGCTACCGCTAGGTCACGCTGTTGCCAGGACCCGCACTTAAGAAACTCGAACTCTGCTTACCAATTTGCCGAACAATGTAACCAACAAACCGGCGCACCCCCCTAAGACTGTCGAGAATTTCATATACATTCCCGTAAGGGTCTGCGGTAAGTTGATAATGAATTTTTACAGCGCACAGCCACCAGGGGGTCATAGATGCGCAGAATCAATAAACTGCTTACCGTCGTTGCCGTTACGCTGTGTTTTTTTGTCGGCGCCGCGTCTGCTAATTTTGTACTTATGAGCTTAAGTATCGTTATTGCTGTGGCAGCCCTGATAATAGAGGCCTACGATGTTCCAGATAAGCTTCGCAGGCGACCTAAATTATAAGTATGTTTGGCTAGATAGCGTACTCTTTAATTAAGTATGGGTTTATCAAGACACCGGAATTTTAGGTTTGATAAGCACGTTAAATCCCTTACCATCAGGCAAGGGTAAAATTTCGCCAACAGGCTCAAAGGCGCAACCCACTGACGAAGGCCAACTAGGGGTATAGTCTAGGCGCCGCGTTAGGTAGTTCTTATAGGTAACAAAAGTTGTACTGGGTGCGAGCATGCGGTGCTCGAAACAGTAAACGCCTTCCTCTTCGGTCTTGCTCAACTGACCTATAAGGCTGGCAAGTAAAATTGATCCTTCAACAACGTTGTAATGCACAGTGCCGCCTTTCTCATCTTACTCATATTAGAAAATAACCTATGGACTCTTACAAAAAACTTACTCGAGCTACTTTATGAGCAATTTATGAAGGTTTTATGATGGAAAAGTGCTTGTTCCACTTAGATTTTGCTTTTTGAGTGTTTGGGTTCTCGAGCATTGAGTCAGTAAAGCGCTTGCTATACTTCGACAGACATGAGCACCCCTTCATTTAAAACTTGGCTTGTCGCCGCCCGCCCACGCACCCTACTTTTAGCCGTTGCCAATATAGGCATGGGCATTTTTTTAGCCTTCTCCGATCAGCGTGGTGACTTTGCCGTCGGTTTTTTCTGCTTACTCACCGCCATCCTCTTGCAAATCTTATCCAACCTGGCAAATGACTACGGCGATTCACGCCACGGCGCTGACAGCTCGAGTTCGGGTCGACTCGGTCCCAAACGTGCCGTGCAAAGCGGGCTGATTAGTTCAGTGCAAATGCGCAACGCGGTTGGGGTACTAGCGAGCTTAGCAGTGCTCAGCGGCATTACGCTCGTTGGTCTGGCGTTTGGTCTCGAGCGCCTTTTACTCAGCCTCTTGTTCATCGCCCTGGGCGGCGCGGCAATATGGGCGGCCATTGCCTACACAGCCACCCAAAACCCTTACGGTTACGCTGGTCTAGGCGACCTTATGGTCTTCATTTTTTTCGGTTTAGTTGCCGTTTTAGGAACGTACTATTTGCAGGCAAAAACGCTCGGTTGGGATTTACTGCTACCCGCAACGGCTAGTGGTCTTTTCTCCGTTGCCGTTTTAAATGTCAACAACATTCGTGACCTGGAAAGTGATAAGCGGGCAGGTAAATATTCTATTCCAGTGCGCATAGGTCCGCGTAACGCCAAGCTGTACCATGTTGCGCTGCTTCTTGTAGGAACGCTGGCGGCACTTGGCTATGTCGCTATAAACTACGCAAATCCATGGCAGTTTTTGTTTCTGTTATCACTGCCCCTGCTTGCTATAAACGGCGCGAGGGTTTGGCAAGGCAAGAACCCAGCAGCGCTCGACCCGCTTTTAAAACAGATGTCGATAAGCACTTTGGTTTTTACCCTGTTATTCGGAATTGGGCTGAGCCTTGGGGGCTGAGTCTTGGGAACTAGGTGGTAAGCTGAACTCGGGCAAGCCGAATCTGTTAACCAAAGTCTGTTCAAACCTAAGGAGCAACTATGTCAGCATTTGAAAACGCCAATAAATTCTTTGAAGCTTGTGAAACTGCTAAGGGTTGGGGAGCTTGTCAAGACTTCGTTGCAGAGGGTGCTTCGTTTGTAGCTCAGAGTGAACCCATTGCTGACATAGATACGGTAGAGGCTTACACGCAGTGGATGGCTGCCCTCGGCAACCAGATTACGCCAGGTTCGAGCTACGATTTGCACGCCTCGAGCTATAACGATGCGACGAAAACAGCCATGTACTTTGCAACCTTCAAAGGAACACATACGGGCGACGCGGGTCCTGTACCGGCAACAGATAAATCAACCGAGTCGCACTATGTCTATATTCTTACGATGGATGATAATGATAAAGTCAAGCACATGGTCAAAGTCTGGAATGCTCCTTGGGCTATGAAAGAATTAGGTTGGATGTAAGTTGACAAATCGACAACTCAGACAACTTAACGTCTTTTGCCCATAGACTTACAGAGCCTCTCGAAGCTTCTTTGAGCATAGAATAAAACGTATGACAATACCTTTACGTATAGCAATTATTGGAACGGCTCGGCGCTCGGATTACCTCTATGGTCCGTTACTCAAAGCGCTACCCGAGGTCGAACTCGTTAGCGTTTGGGGCCGAAGTGAAGGCTCAGCGCGGCAGCTTGGTGAAAGTTTAGATGTGCCTTACTTTACCGACCTGGGCAAGCTTATCTCTGAAACTGCGCCCGTGGCAGCGGTTGTATCGGTAGCCTACTCTGCCAATAGTGAGGTCGGCTTGATGGCGGTGGAAAGTGGGCTTAATGTTTTACTCGAGACCCCCATCGCTCACGACCTAAACGAAGCCGACGCGATTATCAAAGCAGCTAATGAACGCGGGCTAAAAGTCGAGGTCGCCGAGCAGTTTTACCGCCGTCCTATGGAGCAAATAAAGTTGAAGCTGCTGGGGTCTGGTTTGTTCGGAAAAGTTCACAGCTCCTCAAATGACTTTGCTGGACACGGCTACCACGGTGTCAGTGTGATGCGGAGTTACTTAGGTTTTGACGCTAAGCCTATTCAAGTGAAGGGCGCAGTGAGAAAGTACGACCTAGCGCCGCACTGGTCACGCTTGGCGGACACGAGGGACGCCAGAACGGAAACCCAAGAACACGGCGTGATTGAGTTTGAAGGCGGGCAGCTCGGTCTGTTCCACTGGACGAGTGTCGGCTACGATTCGCCGCTGCGCTGGTGGCGTAGTAGCCGTTTTTTGGCTGAGAAAGGCATGGGCGTAACCACGGGCGTTTATCCTGACTTACAAGAGCAGCTTAGCTTGCTGGCACCCGGCGGCGAAGGGCCGAATTTTATAAGGCTTGAGCGGCGCTATGAACGCAACGACGGCGGTGCACTTGTGTCTATCGCCGCATTTACCAATGACCCCGAGCAACCCATTATCACCTGGGATAACCCGTTTGCTCCCGTCAAAAAAGGCCACGGCGTTCAGTGGCACGACGACGAAATCGGCGTAGCAAGCTGCATTATGAGCTTGGTCGAGGCGGTGCGCAGTGACACCGAGCCAAGCTACGGGGCAGCGCAAGGACGCTTAGACCAGGAAATCATCCTCGCCATTAGAAAATCTTCAGAAGAGGGCGGGCAACCCGTAGCCTTAGCTCTCTAAGTTATGGCCTCCCCTATCTCTTTTCCCTTCAACTTCTAATGGCAACGATTACCCTCGAGAATGTCACAAAACGCTTCGGCAAACGCCGTACAGCGGCTGTTGAAGGCGGGGGACGCTCGAGTAGTTTTCACCTAGAAGACATTAACTTGACGATTCCAAACGGTCTAACAACTGTGATTTTGGGGCCGAGCGGCTGCGGCAAAACGACCCTACTCAGGCTTGTAGCGGGCCTCGTAAGTCCTGATGAGGGCAAGATTTATTTCGGCTCTCAAGATATGACGAAGCTGCCCCCCCGAGAGCGCCGCCTTGGTATGGTCTTTCAAGATTACGCGCTGTACCCGCACTTTACAGCGAAGAAAAACATTTTGGCACATTTCTTTTTCAAGGGCAAAACTCCTGAAATAGATGAAGAGGCTCGAGAAAAGTATCAGCGCACCAGTGACTTAATGGGCGTAGATATCGCTTATCTGCTAGACCGCAAACCCAAAGGCCTATCCACTGGAGAGCGTCAGCGTGTGGCGCTTGCACGCTGCATTACCCGTGACCCCAGCCTCTTCTTATTAGATGAGCCTTTCAGCAGCCTCGACCAGGCGTTACGCGAAAAGTACCGCACCAACTTGAAACGCCTACTCAACGAATTTCGTATTACCACGCTTTATGTCACTCACGACCAGCAAGAAGCGCTGCTGTTAGGCGACAGCATTGCGATTATGGATGTCGGTGAGATTGTCCAGGTGGGTACCTACCGCGAACTCTACCAGTCGCCCAAAAACATCTTTGTCGCTGGCTTTCTAAACCCCGACCCGCTGACCCCAGCACTCAATGTAGTCGACGGGGAACGTGTAGACCCCAGGTTTGAGGGTATGCAACTCGGCGTGCGTCCTGAAGACGTTCGTTTGAGTGAGGAGCGCAAAGCGTTTGGTGTAGAGCTTCGGGTTAAAGAGCGGCTCGACCTTCCCACCAAACCGCAAACCCTTTTAACAGGCGAGGTCGGCGGCGAACCCTTTCACGCTTCGGTTGAGCATCCTAATAAGCTCTTACCCGAATATGTTTGGGTTCATTTTGAAACGTTTCAGGTGTTTGATAAGGCTACGGGGAGGAAGCTCGAGAGCTATCCATAAAAAGCTGTGGGTTTAGAAGACTCGAGGGGTTGGCAAGCTTGGAGGTGAAAATTAGGAAGGCGATTTTTAACGAATATTTCTGGCTAGATGGCCTAAAATATTCTGGTGGGGACGCTATCGGACACATAGTCCTACAATCATTAGTTAAGTGTCAATTACTAGACTCTAGGAATATGTAGATTTGAACTCTCTAAATAAAATGAGTAAGCGCGAATGGCAAACTATTCTAGAGTGCTTAAAAGCCTCAGCTTATGGCCCCTTTTTTTCGGATGGCGAGTTTGGTACTATCTTTGGCTTAGAACGTGATGAGCTTGAGGTTGTGATTGATGAGTGGTGGGTCGATGACCCTGCGCCATCAAGAAATGTTATGTATGCCATCAACAATTCACTTAATAATTTACTTGGGTATCCTCATCGAAAAGACCATTTATGGTCTGATTACATTTCTGTATCCCCCAGAGAAGTTAGGCGTGTCTTTACAAAGTGGAAAGAGGAGCAACTCCCTGTGTATATCCACGAATGGTAATCTCAGATTGCCGCTTAACTATATGCTACAAAGGATTCGGAGTGGTCCTGCTGAAATTATAGAATGGATTTAACATACTTCAAATCTCACCATCCTCTCCTTCCAAACTGCTGGGCTACAGTTGTTAAAGTGGCGTTTACGCAATCAACTAACAACTCTTCACCCAACGTGCTCACTCCCAATATCCAAAAACTCTTTTTTTAGGTTCACCGTCGAATGCTTATTTAACGCGTCGAAGTGACGCTCGAGCCAACTGTCCATCACGCGGTAACCCTTACCACGTAGATAGGTCAAAAAGCCCCAGTCGGTATCGAACTTGCTCATTACGTCGAATTCGCGCATGGCTTCGTCGGCGCGTAACGAGTGGACCAGCATGTAGTTGAGCTTGTCTTTGTGCTCGTCTTTTAGCCAGTCCTGGTCAATAAGTTTATGAACAAAAGCAATCGCCCGCATCTCTTTGAGCAGTGACGAATTGAAACTTATTTCGTTGACGCGGTTGGCAATCTCGTCGGCAGTGGTCGGTATCTCATCGCGCTCGAGCGGATTGATGTGAACAATCAAAATATCGTGGCAGTCGGTGTGATAAAAGAAAGGGAACAGCGCCGGATTTGCTGTGTAGCCGCCGTCCCAGTAGTAATCATCATCCACCTCAACAGCTTTATAAATTTGCGGTAAGCAGGCCGAGGCCATAGCAACATCCAGCGAAATTTCATCAGTATTGAACACGCGCACCTTGCCTGTACGCACCCTGGTTGTACTGATAAACAGCTTGACCCCATTACAGGTCTTAAGAACCGTGTCGTCTAAGATATCGCGCAGCGGATTAATATCAAATGGGTTGAATTGGTAAGGCGAGAGCATTCGCGTGGTTGCGTCGAACAAGTCGTAACTGAGGTTTTGAAAGTTGCCCCAGGGTGCGGGCCACTGTTGCCAGGGTAGGCGCTTAATGGGGCTAAAGGTTTCGCCTGACTCGCTGATTTTTCGCCAGAAGGTTTCTAGTGTTTCCTTTGCCCCTTCTCGCCCGCCCACCGTTAAACCGTAGGCAAAACAAACCGCGTTCATTGTGCCTGCGCTCGTTGCTGAGATGCCTTCAATGTCAATTCGCTCATCTTCCAAAAGCCTATCCAATACACCCCAGGTAAACGCGCCGTGTGAGCCGCCGCCTTGTAGAGCAAGATTTATCTTTTTTTGCGTCGCCATGCGCGCCACCTCTCGAGAATCGTTTGATTAAAGAAGGAAAAAGAAAGAAGAAAGAAAAGAGCGCATTCTGGTTTCTAGTATAAGCATGAGCCCCATAAGAACTTGGGGGTCAACGGTGTGAGTTGCGCCGCTGACATCCATCTTTGTCATTGCGAGTCTCAGTTGGAACTGTCAGTTGAAGGTCAACTAAATTCATTATTTCTACCGTCACGAAGCAATCTTACTTTACAAAATTTGTAGCAAGGTCGAAGGTAGAAATTATTTTGCCGCTTGCTCTTTTGAAGAACATTGGCAACGTAATTATAAATTAACAATATCGACTTCGACCCCAAAAGCCTCAGCAAACAGGTCTTTACGCAGATTCGTTTCGCGCAGTTCGACGCTTACGTCTTCATCAGCTTTCACGTTTATTTGTACGTAGTTCTCGCTCACATGGCACTCGAGCCCCGTGACAAGTTGCGCCTTGCTACGCTCGAGGTATTCAGCCAAGCGTAAGATACTCGCAAGCTTATTCACCCGCTCCATATCGCCCTCTTGTAGAACATCTCCCAGGCCCTCATCAGCGGGGCTGCCCTGACGGTGATAGCGCACGAGAAGCGCCAGAATGACCTGTTCACGGTGGCTAAAACCTGGCAGTTCGGTATTTAAAAGCAGGTAAAAGCCGTGTTTGTGGTGGTCGTTGTAATTCACTGCCATGCCTATATCATGAATAAGCGCCGCCGCGCCCAGCAGGTCGCGCTCCGGTTCACCGTAGCTGTGGAGGTCTTCGAGCCCATCAAAAAGTGTTAGTGCCAAAGTCTTTACATGCTCGTTATGCGCCTCAAAGTCGTAGTAGTGCCGCGCCAAGTTGCGAATGCTAAAGTCACGAACATCCTCGAGCAACGGCTCTTTTTCACCGAGCAAGTAGCCGTAGAAAACGCCTTCGCGCAAGCCTTGGCTCGCGATGATATAGCCATTTGCACCAGAACGTTTCAACACCTCTAAAGCAATAATCCCACCCGCTGTAATAATATCGGCCCTATCCGTTTTAAGCCCCGATACACTGCGCTTTTCCTCAACGGTTTTGTCAATGAGGTCTTCAACAATGTCCTCTAAATCGTCCTTGGGTATAAAGTAATCGTTGAGCAAGTCAAGCGGATAGCTTTGCTCTTTTTTGTGAATTTTTGCCAGGTTGCGAAGAGTGCCGCCCATGCCGATAAGGGGAAGGTCTTTGGAAAAGCCGTCTAGATCGTCACCTAATTGTTCTCCCACAAATTTTCTTAGCGCTTTGACCTCTTTTTTCTTAGCTGGGTCTTTTTTCAAGAAGCGCTCGGTCATAACAAGTGCCCCCAAGGGCCAGGAATCACCCCAGTCGAATTGTCGGTCTTTAATAAAGCTCAGCTCTGCGCTGCCTCCGCCGATATCAAAGACATAGGCGTCTTCATAAGACATACTGTTGACAATAGCAATCGTCTCAAACTTTGCCTCATCCTCGCCGGAGATAATTTGCGGCATTAGTCCGACGCGCTCTTTAATTAGTTCAATAAACGCCTCGCCGTTTTCAGCTTCGCGCACAGCGCTGGTAGCGGTGGCGCGAATCTCTTCGACACCTGCCGCCTCGCAGTAAGCGCGGAACGTTTGTAGGGCATCTAAACCCCGTTCGAACGCATCAGCCCGCATAACCTTTGAAGTACCCATGCCCTCAGCTAAACGCACGACTTGCCGTAACTCGTCAACCTGCCGGTAGCTATGATCAGGCCGATACTCCATCAAAATAAGCTTGCTGGTATTCGAGCCGAGATCAATGATGGCAACGCGTTTAGGGTCAGTCATGGGTTCAAATTACCACGCTTGAGAGAACAGTTTGACTCTACCCTTTCTTTTAGCTACCGTCTCCACATATCCCTTTCACACACTGGCCTAGCTTGTTATTTCGACTGGAGCAACGCGGAAAGAGAAATCTTGAAAACTACATTTGTAGACACCCTTTCTCTCACTAAGATATCTCTCTACGTTTCGCTGCCGCTGCACTTCGTTCGATATGACAAATTGAGCCGGAGAAGTTCGTTCCAGACGCACTTTCTCGACCTGTGTAAAGACAGTAATTTCTTTTAGAGAGGATAACATTATCCGTTCAAAAAATATTTTCTAGATGCTCAACGTTATATTTTTCTTGCGTACCGTTAAGAAACACCGCATCAAACCGCACGGGTAAATCATCCCGCTCGAAGGTTGTTACCAAATAGTGCAGCGCCGTTTTTCTAAGCCGCGCTAGCTTTTGCGCGGTAATAGAAGCTGCTGCTGAGCCGTAACGCGCACTCTTGCGTTGCCGCACCTCAATAAAAACAATGACCTTACCTTGCTGCATAATAAGGTCAATTTCACCGCCACGTATGGCGTAGTTCTCAGCGAGTAGTTTGTAACCCCCATTTAGAAGGTGGTTTTTAGCAACGGTTTCGGACCAGTGGCGGGGCATAGGTTAATTAGAAAATTAGAAAATGTAAAATCAGAAAATAAAGATCAAAAGCTGGGTTTAATTTTCCAATTTTCAAATCTTCCAATTTTTAATTAGCTGTTACCTCGAGCCGCTCGGCGTCGGCCCAGAGGCCCTCGAGGTCGTAAAACTCTCTTGCATCGGGGCTCATAACGTGGGCAATAATGTGACCAAAGTCAATTAAAACCCAGCGCTCTGAGGGGCCTTCGATACTTTTAGGCGGAAAACCCTGCGCTTTCAAATCTTCTTTGACCCCGTTTTCCATCGCTTTGATTTGCACGGTCGATTCGCCCGTGGCAACAATAAAATAGTCGAGCGTTTCAGAGACCTCTAGCAAATTTAAAACGGTAATATCTTTGGCCCGCTTATCGTCCAGGGCGTCGACAATGAGTTGAATTTCTTGGGGGATGGTGGTTGTAATAATCGCTACCTCGTTCCCTTTCTCTAGGCTTTTAGCGTAATTGTGCGTTAAACGTAGTATGGCCCAATTTTTGGCTTAAGACTGTCATACCCGCACCCTCACCGAGTACAAGTTCCAGACCGATTTCTTTATCCTCAACCGACTCAAAGCGGTCTATTTGTTGCTTACTCGCGCCAAAAAGACTGGTGTAATAGTCAGCGTCTTGCCAGTAGTCACTCGTCGTCAAAATACGAATTTCACTCGGGTCAACCGAGGCTTCGCGTGTGATAAGCCTGTCTTTGGGAATCCCCATTTTCACCAGGCGTTCTTTAAAGAGGGTCTCGAGACCCTCCACACCGCTACGGTTGGTAATAAGCAAATTGACCTCGGGGGCGCGGGTAAAGGAGCGCGCTTCCCCGCCAAAGGTCTCAGCCAAAAACGCCTCGATGTCCTCAGCGTCATAGGTCAGAATGCCCTTATCCTCAATTTCAATAAAGGGTAGGGTGGCAGCTTGCAGTTGCAACTTATTGATGCGCGGCACAAGCGCTGTGACCAGGGCAGGGCTAGCATTAGTTTCCATATTGCTGAAAACAGCCTCGATAAGTTCAGGCGCTTTGAAGGCCGTTCTCACATTGAGTTCCTTAACGCGCGAGAGCATCGCGTAAGCAAGGCGTTTCACGTTATCAATACGGTCAATATCGCCGCGCAACATGTCGCGGTAGCGCACAAAATGCGAAGCGTCTTCACCGTCCAAGTGGGCAGGACCTGGCTGAAAGTCAATCGTTAAATCTGCCGCCGCGTCACGGTGATACATCCGCACAGGAATATTGACGTCCACGCCGCCCAGAGCGTCTACCATCTCTTCAAAAATATCAATGCTTATAACAGCGTAATAGTCAATGGGTAAGCCTATGACGTCTTCTACACTCTCTTTTAAGCCCTCGGCACCCTGATAGCCGTACATGGCGTTAATGCGCGTTTGCCACTGGGGCAACCAAATATCGCGGGGTATGTTAATCATGGTGATGGTGTCACCGACCATTTGCACAAACATAATCGTGTCGGTTCGGTTACCCAGCCGGAACTCGCCCACTCTATCTCTAATACATTCACCGTCCACGTAGCGGCACGGGCTGGCGTAACTAGAAATATCGTAGTCACGCCCAGCAACCACAAAACTCGCGCGAAAAACGTCTTCTTTTTCAACCGGGTCAATGCCTAAGACTTCCAACTGGTCTTCACTGAGTTGTGTTTTAGGAATATCGCGGTTAAGCCAGAAACCTACCAGACCTACAGCAGCAATAATCAACCCAGCAAGCTGCAAAAGCCTGGCGTTACGTAAGCTCACACAGTTCCTTGTAGACCTTCAGCGTTGTGGGATGTACGGCTTTGCCTTTAGCACGCAGATAATTCACCTTAGAGTCGACAGCCCGCTGATAAGCCCTGAATAAATTTGTCATGGCAAGCTCGCGTATATCTTCGTTCACACCTCTGGCAGGCTCGGACACGTCAGCAACATAAACTGCCATACCCGCGCGGTTGCTCACTGGCACCCCGAACACATGACCTTCGATAGCACCTAATATACGCTCGTCGGTGACGCCCCAATTCTCAGCGATAACGCGGCCCGCCCGTCCGTGAATGGACATGGGATGCAGGCGCTCGAGTTCTGTCTGTGGTGGTGAAATATCGAACATTTGTTCTGGGCTCAGGTCTCTAGCAACGTCGTGTAAAACAGCGGCAAGTGCCGTTGCGCGAATCTCCCCACGCTTAAACGCGTTTGCCCGCGCAATCGTATCGGCAAGAGTTGCCACGCGCATAATATGCTTAAAGCGCCGCTCGCAGACCATCGCTTTTACGCGGTCACAGTAGGCCGACACGCTCGAGCGCGAACAAGGATTATCGGGTGAAAAAATAGGCTCTGTCAACGTTACTCCCCACGAAGTAAAAGGCTTGCCCTTAGGTCACTATTTTTCTTACTTGTTTAGCCCCCACGGCTAAACTGTTTTGTGAGTATACACCTAAAAGTGTGAGGGGGGCTTCAAATGTCACACTTAGGTACATCATATACCAAAAAGATAAGTGGCATAGGCGCAGTGCTCACTGGATCAAGGCCTGTTGCCGTTCTATGAAGCTTCCGTAAACTCGCTATCATCTAGGCTGTCCGGGTTACTCTCACCAGGCTCGCTGTTAAACTCAGCGTCAGCTAGTTTTGCTTGTTCCTCATCAAAATATTCAAAAACACCCTCGCCAATAAAAACATCATCCCCATTTTGCGCGCCTGCACGTTTCAGCAGTTTGTTGATATTCATTGACGCGAAAAAATGTTGCAAGTACGCGACGACCTCTTTGTTCGTCGGGTCGAAGCGGTCTAAAAGGGCTTCGATTTCTTCTCCGGTAACAACCCAACCTTCACCGCTCATAGCGCGTTTGACTTGAACGGGGTCAGCTTTGATGCGGGTCGTGCCTTTCGCGGCAGGCTCGAGCTTGGGCTTTTCAGGTAAGAGGGCAAAAATAGCCTCTTTCAAATCATCAAGTCCTGTGCCCTCATCAGCAGAAATTGGCATAACCGCAAGTCCAAACTGAGTCAGGCCAGATATGATTTCGTCGACTTCATTCTGACTTGCCAAGTCGATTTTATTCAGCGCAATCATGGCGGGCAACTCTAAGAGTTTGGCGTCGTACTCTCTAAGTTCGTGTTGTAAGGCTTCAAAGGTCGCCTCAGGGTCGTCGGCTATATCGAGGACATAAATAAGCAAGCGCGTGCGCGAAATATGGCGTAAAAACTCAAAGCCTAAGCCCTTACCCTTGTGCGCGTCCTCGATAATGCCAGGAATGTCAGCCAGGGTAAAGCGCTCCAGATTGTTTTCAACCACGCCCAGGTTCGGGCTTAAGGTCGTAAAAGGATAGGAGGCAATTTCGGGCTTCGCGTTGGAGAGAACCGCTAACAGGCTTGACTTACCCGCGTTCGGATAACCCACCAGGCCGACATCGGCAATCATACGCAACTCTAAGCGGATACGGCGTTTTTCGCCCTTTGTCCCGAGTTCGGAAAAGCGCGGGGTACGGCGTTTGGAGGTCGCGAACGCCGCGTTACCACGGCCCCCCAGGCCACCACTAGCAACGACGATTTGCTGGTCGACCTCGAGTAAATCCGCTAAGACCTCGCCCGTTTCAGCGTCATAGGCAGTAGTGCCCACCGGCACCTCGATAATAAGGTCATCACCCTTGGCACCGTCGCGGTCACGGCCTTCACCCTGCATGCCTGTTCCCGCTCTATAGCTTTGCTTACCCACCAGGCGGTCTAGTGAGGTCACGTTATTGATAGACTTTAAGTAAACGCTGCCGCCGCCGCCACCATTACCCCCATCAGGACCACCCTTGGGCACATATTTGAGCCGCAGAAACGACATACCACCGTCGCCACCTTTGCCGCCTTGTACAGTTATATCTAAGATGTCACGGAAGGGCACATCGACTCCTAAAATCCCCCCTGATTAACGCTTCGCTCAATCGGTCCCCCCTTTGTTAAAGGGGGGCTGTTAAGCGTCAGCGCAAACAGGGGGGATTTGAAACGCGGACACAAACCCGGTCCACAAAAGTGTTTAAGATTTAGTCAGCAGCAATCGCTTCTGAGCTTTGCTCGTCAATGTTGATAAAGCGGCCTTTGTGACCCTTATTCTCAAAACGGACGACGCCCGTGCGCAGGGCAAACAGCGTAAAGTCCTTACCCTGACCGACGTTCATACCAGGCTTGAACTTGCTACCGCGCTGACGTACCAGAATGTTGCCCGCAGGAACGAGTTGACCGTCGAAGCGTTTAACGCCTAATCGCTTGGACTGGCTGTCGCGTCCGTTTTTTGAACTACCTACACCTTTTTTATGGGCCATTGTCTTACTCCTTCGTCGCTTCTACGACTTCGCGCTCTTCGGCAGGGGCCTCTACCTTAGATTCAGCTTTAGGGGGCTCGGCCTTGACAGGCTCGACTTTAGCGGCCTCAGTCTTGACCTCAGCTTCTTTGGCTTTAGGGGTGGCTTCTGCTTTTTTCTGCTTGGGCTTGTTACCTTCACCCGCGATTTCAGTAATTCGCACTTCGGTGTAATCCTGGCGGTGACCGTTTTTACGGCGATAGTTCGACTTGGCTTTGAATTTATAAATATAAAGCTTTTCACCGCGTCCGTGGTCCAACACTTCAGCCTTAACCGATGCGCCACTAACAAGAGGCGTACCAACTTGCACGCTGTCGCCACCCAGCATCATAACGGGCAAATCGACGGTGTCACCGGGCTCGGCACCTAGGGCCTCGAGCCTTACGACATCACCCTCGGCAACGCGGTACTGTTTACCGCCACTTTGAACAATTGCAAACATCACTCTACCTCCGTGAACCCAGTTGCGGGTTCACATCACCTGCACGGGCTTTTTAGGTCTTGAATAAATGTCAGACAGTAGGAAAATAATAGGGCAGCCTGACAACCAGCTAGAAAGTATAGCTAATAAAGGCGCAAAGTGCAAGCGTTTGCGATAGATAAACTCAAACTGACAACTATGTCATTAGTCACTTTAGCGTTATGTATTCGCTAAACTCGAGCCAGTCGAGTGTGTATTGGCACGGTAGAACTTTCAGTACAAGCGATGTAAGCAGTGTTCATTTATTACAATATGTAATATAATGCTGGAGTGTGGGTCATTACCGAAAAGCGCCTCAAAACGTTCTACCAAACTCACCCAAATGCTAAAGCACCGACACCTACCTGGGTGCGCCTTATGAAGCAGCATGGCTTTAACAGTTTTAG
>ENA-ORXM01000724-ORXM01000724.1-marine-metagenome-genome-assembly--contig:-NODE-724-length-52805-cov-4.140533_pt1 | contig 52805 bp, 25 predicted proteins | sample MGYA00237867_ERZ511480 | MGnify/ENA primary metagenome ERZ511480 (study PRJEB26309, sample SAMN06266103) | marine metagenome | isolation source: Algal blade | place: United Kingdom:Sidmouth, United...
GGAATCGACTTCGAGCAACTAGTTTGCTATGCTCACTTTCATCCGGCGCACGTGGTTCACTTTGACCGGCTCATCCACCTCCAGTAGAGGAACAAAAAGAAATTGTTAAATATATTAAAGCCAAGAATTTATTAATTCAAAATAAGGTAGAGGATATTCAGAATGAGATAGAATTGCTTCAAGAATACAAGGAAGCCTTAATATTTGAAGCCGTTACAGGCAAAATAGATGTTACAACACCTAGTTTAAATTAATTGGTATGAGTACAGCCACACTATTTTCGGGTTTAAAATTAGCAGACTCTGTTTTAGGTAAAGTTCTGAGCAAAAAAGGAACAAGACTTCAAAAGAAAATAGAAGCTGTGCGTGTCATGCAGAGAGCAATTAACAATACAAGGCAATACTTGGTTGAATCAAATAATAACTATGCGCCCAATGCCGAGCTATCAAACCTTTGGAATGATGCTTTTGGTGTGATGATGCCTATTGACAAAACATTGGCGGTAAGATTGAATAATAAAAGTAGATTTTGGAGTAATCCCCAAGTTTGGTTAATGCATGACGGAGCAATGGAAATAGTGCCAGATTTAAATGAATTAGACGAAAAATGTGATACAATAATCGTGGAGCTTCAAAAAAGGCTGTAGGTGATTTTATAGCTACTAATAGAAGTCATGTTAAAGATATTAACAAAAATTATTAAGATAAAAAGAACTATATTCTTATTTGATAGCATAGAACAACTAATGCTAATAAACCTTGAGAAACCCATATAAATAAGGAGATAGCTTATTTGATGGTTATTTGATAAGAGATGACAAAAGCACAACTAGAGAACCTATTATTAGAGTTGGTAAAACAACCCAAAGAAAGTGAATGGGTAGAGTTTAAACATAACAATGATTCTTTTGAAGAAATAGGTAAACGTATTTCAGCTTTATCTAACGGTGCCTGTATTCATAATCAAGAATATGGTTATTTAGTGTACGGTATTGAAGATGGTACTCATAAAATTGTAGGAACTAAATTTACTCCTAATACTGCTAAAAAGGGTAAAGAAGAAATAGAACATTGGCTAGCGCAAAGGTTGAACCCTAGAATTGATTTTGAGATTGAAGAATTTGATTATGGCGGTAAACATATTGCTATGTTTATTGTTCCGGCAACCCATAACCAACCTGTTGAGTTCATGCACAATGCTTACGTGAGAGTTGGGAGCATTACCAGAAATTTACAAGAGTTTCCTGAGAAAGCCAGAAAAATTTGGAAGAAAGGAGATAAAACGAGTTTTGAGGAACGCATTGCAATAGAAAAGGTAGCGGCAGACGAAGTAGTAAACCTTCTTTCTACCCAAAGTTACTTTGATATGTTGGAATTGCCCTATCCATCAGATAGAGAAGGGGTCATCGAAAAATTTATTTCTGAAAAGCTAATAGTCAAAAATAGGAGTAGTTATAATATCACTAATCTTGGCGCATTATTGTTTGCTAAAGACCTCAATGATTTTCCAACACTAAAAAGAAAAGTCGTTAGGGTAATCGTTTATGAAGCAAAGAGCAAGCTTAAAACCATTAGAGAACAAATAGGCAAGCGTGGTTATGCAGTAGGATTTTTAGGTTTGATAAATTGGGTGAATGGTCAACTTCCTAAAAATGAAGTCATTGGTAAGGCACTACGAAAAGAGGTAAGTATGTACCCTGAAATAGCGGTTAGAGAATTAGTTGCGAACGCCTTAATCCACCAAGACTATGAAGAAAAGGGCTTTCCGATGATAGAAATCTATTCTGATAGAATTGAGATTACCAACCCTGGCATTCCTTTAATAACACCAAACCGCTTTATTGATGAATATCAGTCCCGTAACGAAAAACTCGCAGACCTTATGAGAAGATTAGGTATTTGCGAGGAAAAGGGTAGTGGAATCGATAAGGTTATTGATGCGGCAGAGGCTTTTCAGTTACCAGCCCCTGACTTTTTAGTCCAACAGAGACATACTAAAGCTGTAATGTATGCTTACAAAGACCTGAATGACATGGATAAAAAGGATAAGGTCAGGGCATGTTATCAGCATTGTTGTTTACGATATGTTATTAATGAAAAAATGACCAATCAATCTTTGCGTGAACGATTTAAAATTGAAAAGCGTAATGCTGCGACTGCATCTAGAATTATAAGAGATACTATTCAACAAGATTTAATAAAAGATGATGACCCAACTACTAATACTAGAAAGTATGCCAAATACATTCCTTTTTGGGCCTAAATCTTATTTGATAGCAAATAACGAATTTAGATGCTGTACCTCCTAAAGGTACTGATAGTAAGACAATTCTTATTTGATTGTTATTTGACAAAACAATAGTAATGAACCAACCAAGACCACATACTGAACTTGCTTTTGAAGAAGTTATTGAATCTGTTCTTCTAAACACAGGTTATATAAAAGGTAATCCTGAAGATTTTAATAGAAGTATAGCTATTGATGCTAAAATGCTGTTTCAATTCCTCAAAACTACGCAGGAAGACAAATGGAAAGCGTTGGAGCTTATTCATAGGAAAGGAATAGAGGATAAAATTCTATCGCGCCTAAATAAAGAATTGGAGTTAAAAGGGGTGCTGCAAGTTCTGCGAAGAGGGTTTACTGATATGGGCGTTAATTTTGAATTAGCCTATTTTAAACCAGAAACCTCGTTAAACCCCGATACGGAACGTAATTATGCTAATAATATCCTTTCAATTACAAGACAAGTAAAATATAGTCTCAAGAATGAAAATTCGTTGGATATTGTTTTATTCTTAAATGGAATCCCAATTATAACAGTTGAACTAAAAAATCAATTTACCAATCAAAACACGCAAAACGCCAAAAGACAGTACATTGAAGACAGAGACCCCAGAGAGACCATTTTTAAGTTTAAAAGAGGAGCATTAGCACATTTTGCGGTTGACACAGATGAGGCTTTCTTAACTACTGAACTTAAAAAAGAGAAAACATTCTTCTTGCCTTTTAATTTGGGTTATAAAAATAGTGCTGGCAATCCTCCAAACCCTAATGGTCATAGAACTGCCTATTTATGGGAAGACGTTTGGCAAAAGGACAGTATATTGGATATTGTTGGCAAGTTTATCCATATTCAGAAAGATGAATATGTTCAGAAAGGGAAAAAGTATAAAAAAGAGAAAATGATTTTCCCTCGATACCATCAATTAGATGTGGTGCGTGAATTGTCTAAAGATGCCAAAACTAATGGGGCTGGTGTAAATTACCTTGTACAGCATTCTGCGGGTTCAGGAAAATCAAACTCTATTGCTTGGCTAGCCTATCGGTTGTTTAGTCTGCATAAAAATGACAAGCAAGTTTTTGACTCCGTAATCGTCATTACAGATAGAAGAGTTTTAGATAAACAATTGCAGGATACCATTTATCAATTCGAACATAAACAAGGGGTAGTAAAACGAATCGACCAATCTAGTTCACAATTGGCAGAGGCTATTAAAAAGGGTTCGAGTATTATCATCACTACTTTACAAAAATTTCCATTTGCGGCGATATTGGATGAAACGAAGGAACTCCCAAATCGTAACTATGCCATTATAGTAGATGAAGCTCATAGTTCACAGGGAGGAGAAGCATCTAAAAAGTTAAAAGAAGTTTTATCCGCCAATGAGGACGAAGATGAAACCTTAGAAGATTCCATTAGAAAATCTATGCAAGCGAGAGGAAAGCAGGAAAACTTAAGTTTTTTCGGTTTTACAGCCACTCCAAAGCCAAAAACCATAGAGGTATTCGGTACACCTGATGCTTCCGGAATACCTAAGCCTTTTCATCTATATTCCATGAGACAGGCTATTCAGGAAGGGTTCATTATGGATATCCTTAAAGGTTATATGACCTATAAGACATACTTTAAGGTTTCCAAAAGTATTGAGGATAATCCAAAGGTCAACAAAAAGAAAGCAGCTAGAGCCATTGCAAGATACCTGTCTTTACACCCTTATAATCTTACACAAAAAACCGAAGTTATTATTGAGCATTTTAGGCAGATTGTTGCAAAAAAAATCGGTGGCAAAGCGAAAGCCATGGTCGTGACAAGCTCTAGATTGCATGCTGTAAGATATTTTTTTGAATTTCAGCGTTACATCAAACAGAACAACTATACTGATGTAAGACCACTAGTAGCTTTCTCAGGGAAAGTCAAAGACCCTGAAAGACCTGATGATGAAATTACAGAAGCTAAATTGAATGGTTTTGCCGAAAAAGAGCTACCAGCCAAATTTGATTCTGATGAATATCAAATCTTGCTCGTAGCCGAAAAATATCAAACGGGATTTGACCAGCCACTACTACATACTATGTATGTAGATAAAAAACTATCTGGTGTTAAAGCTGTCCAGACTTTATCCCGCTTAAATAGAATTTGTGCTGGTAAAGAAGATACATTCGTATTGGATTTTGCTAATGAAGAACAGGAGATAATCGATTCCTTTCAACCCTTTTATGAGCTAACAACAGTTAGTGAAACTTCAGACCCCAATCGTCTATATGATTTAAAGGATAGGATAGAAGAAAAACAAGTAGTTTGGCTTTCCGAGGTTGATTCTTTTATTAAAGAGTACTATAAGAAAAGTAGTTTGCAAAATAGAAAGGCTCATGCGATGCTAAATGCATATATTGACCCAGCTGTGGATAGGTTTAAAGGCTTGGAGTCTGATGAAATAAAAGACGATTTCAAGCATACATTAGACAGTTATGTTAAGGCGTATGCATTTTTAAGTCAGATAATGCCATTTACGGACGAAAGCTTAGAGAAATTCTATGTTTACGGCAAGCATTTATTAAGTAAGCTACCAAAGCAAACATTTGAAGAAAGATTTAAACTTACGGATGAAGTAGCACTATCATACTATAGACTTCAAAAGATTAACGAGAATAATTTACTTTTAGAACATCAGGAAGAATATGAACTGCAGCCAGCATCTGAAGCAGGTTTACGAAAAGACAAAGAGGAGGAAGCAACGTTAATCGAAATCATCGAAAAAATTAATGACCGTTTAGGAACAGAATTTACCGAAGCTGATAAACTATTTTTTGACCAAATCGGTATAGACCTTGCTCAAAACGAAACCATTATCAAACAGGCAAAAAACAATTCTTTTGATAAATTCCTTCAAGGAAGCCTCCGTGATTTGTCTATTCAACAGTTCATTGATAGAATGGATACAAATAATGATACAACCGAAAAAATGCTTACTGATGAAAAGCTAGCAGACGCGGTAATATTTAAATATTTAGCCAAATTTATTTATGATAGGGTGAATTTTTAAAGTTTAAGTCAAAAATATTATAATCTACAATTCCGAATTTAGAACCAGATTTATGTCAGATACTTTTGCTAATACCTTTCAAATTTTACTTTAGGTTACTGTTGGATTAGATAAAGGCGAATAGTCGCGTATTTTTTTGGCCGTTTCGAAATCTATCCTACCGCTGACACTTCCGCTATTTGGATTGATATCGTTGGGCAACAAAGTTCTATTAGTATTACTAAAGGCTCTTATTCTAAACACTTTTATAGCCTCTTCTGTCTTTTCAGTAAAATGGCCATCGGTATTGACCAGATAACCAATTGCTTTTAAATCATTCTGTATGAGTTGTATAACATCGTTTGAGATTTCAGGATCTAATGTCCTTACACGACCTCCATAACGCGAAATACTATCATTATCTCCATCTCTTAGCTTTAAATTATTAATATGATTAAAGATTTTTAGATAAAATACATCATTTGCAGAATCTCTTTGAGTGCTAAATGTTAAGTTTTCGGCTTCTAAACGTTTCCAGTCAAATAAAGGGCCTGGATCTTGAATTCTCCTACTTGATTCGATACTAATATTCCTATTATCATAATTTGGTTCCGCTCTTCTACTAAATTCTGAAGTTGCTATATCTGAATGGCCAATAATATTTCTTATCGAATCAGGAGATAAGGTGCCGTCGTCTACAATAGTTCTTAGTAAAAAAACTAAAGCATCGATTTGTTCGGGCGCATAGTTTTCACCATTTCCATTGCATATTTCAATTCCTAAACAACCATCATTTAGTCTAAATGTTCCATTCCAATAACTATTTCCAGCATGATTTGCAATCTCGTTTTCATTAACCATTTTTATTAATCTTCCGTTAATATCCATTAGATAATGAATAGAGGTGACATTACCACCAATGAATGTATTTATAGAACGATTTGCTTCCGAGTTACCGGTGTGATGAATTACCAAATTTCTTATTTCTCGAGATCTTCCGTACGGAGCAGTCCCAATGTTATTTGAGCGTAACCAAAGTGGTTGTAATCTTATGATAAGATTCATTTCATCGATTTCTACAACATTTCTAAACGAATTTTGACCTATTCGAACACTTTCATTTCTTATTTCTTCAGGAATAGATACAGATCTCAGACCACTCTGATTTACCGAAATTACGATTTGAATATTTCTTATATTGCTTTCATATATTTTATCAATATCGTCGGAAACATTATTTCTTAGGTTTTCTAAGCTGTAATCGAATGCATGATTTGGAATCACGTTTAAAAAATATGTTCCTTCACTTAAGCCATCTATATTGATATTACCCCTGCCGTTAGCTGAAGTTTGAACAACCAGATTTGGCTCATCACCCTCGGCTAAATCAATGTCTTTTATTTCAATTCTAGCTTCACCTACATTACCTAATCTATGTCCCAAACTAGGAATGTGTACATTTCTAAGATTGATGGATAATAGGCTTGAGCTTCCGCCAGTCCCCAAGACAGGTTGATTATCTATTAAAACCTCTCGAAAATGAATTATTTGAGAGATTAAATCGGCACTTGAATCAGCATCTAACACCAGTTGCTCATACCCTCTTATAAAATCCGTGAACGATTCATTAGCAATTCTTCCTATTGCTGGATCCACAAAACTTAAGTTAACTTCACTTGGATCACCCTTAACATCACCAGTAATATTAATCAAAATCTTGGCATGGGGTGAGAAGTTTGTTGAGCTATCCGAGTCTATATTAATCCAAAGAGGGCCATACGTTGTAAGTAGATTTTTGTAGCTTTCGGGCGTAAAGCTTGCATGTGATTCGGCGACTAAACCAAGAACATCAATGAGTCCATCGACTTCCTCAATAGGAAGCCCATTGTCCTCGATGTTTTCATAAATACTCACATATCTATTTTCATCAGGGGGTACTAGTCTGTTGCCAATTTCTCTTAAGACTTCAATAACATCATTATTTTCACCATTTTTCCAGTTATACATCATTGTTGCCACGGTCGCCCAACATGAGTTCCTTACCTGTCGTATAGGAGTAACGTCATATGGAGGCCCTACCAATTGATGATTAAGATTATTGTTATTATTTTCTTCTACTGATATCTGTTCCCTAGTTCCGTCAGAATCTGTCCGTTCTGCCTGTACTGATTGTCCGCGATTAACAGCATCTGCCGCTACATCGCTTAATGATGTTCTATTTTGTTCTCGTTCAAATTGTGATGCATCTCTATCACTTTCCCCACCATCTATTTGGTGCTGTAAATGTTGGCGAGTTAAATCACGAGCATCTCCCTCGCTAATGTTTCCATCTCGTCTAGCCTGTCCAATACCGTCAGTGATTGAAGGCGAATTTTGGGTATTATGTTGCTGTTTAGCCAAGCTTGAGGCCATTTTCGCATATTCTTGGGCAGCTTTTGTATTAGCTTTAAAAGTCTCAATTACATTAGATTGATTGCCTGCCAAACCAGTAATGTCTCGGAAGGCATCCGATTTCCCTAATAGCTCATTTAATCCTGATAAGCCAGCAGCAGGAGCCGGAGCATCAGGGGCATTTTGTATGTTTACCAAGGGTTGGGCAAAATCTTTATATTCTGGACTGTAATTCGTAATTGTGGGTGTCGGAGTTACAATGGGCTGGATAGAAGTGGTTTCCTCGGTTCTAAATTTATCCCAATCCTGTGAGGAGTTTTCCTTGACCATTTCACAGGCATCGCAATTACCTTGAATTGCCTCCATAAATACACCGCGCGTGGGTACGCTCAAACGATATGGCGGCATAGGGGTCAAAGGTTTATAGTAATCTAATAACGGGGTTTCCACAAACTCGTTATCGCCTACCTCCTCTAGCATCGAATTTCTACCTACTTTATATCCATCTGCTACAGGAAGGACTAAAGAATTTCCTGCAATGTTAATCAACTCATTCTTAACCACCGATGCTAGACTTCTCATTGCTGATTTTCGCCCTTTTGAGGTATAAGTTTGAATCGTAAAACCATCTAAAAGCATATATCGTCTATCTGGATCAAGGTTGGTCCACAAAACTTTATTATAATGCTCAAGATTACTATTTAAATGTTCAATCAACTTACTGACTACATACTCGTCTTCCTTATGTGGACTTTTTTTATCATTCGAATTCAATGGAATGTAAAGATTGGTACCATCCAACAAATCATCATTTACATACCCTCTGAATATCGTACCCTGGAAATATGCTGTCGAATAATCTATGTTTACGGATCCAATATTTAATTTCAAATGATTCCTCAACTTATATGCATCTTCATTTGTGCAAACAACAGCTAAATAATCTCCATTGCTACTTAGATCTCTCCTTGTGCCACTATGATAACCACTAAAATTCACTCTAATAGTCTTATTTCCTCCCGTATACTTTGTGTTAGTGGAAATGTCCAAATCTGGTCCATTATCAGAAAATTCCAGTTCAAATCTATCGAGATTTCCAACCTCCTCAATTTTTACAACCTTTACTCTACCTTTTGACAATTTAATTGAATCAGCAATTCTTGAAAAGACTAGAGGAAGAATATCATTATAAAATATAGCATCCCATTCAGCAATTAATCTACCTGCAAAATAATAGTTCATCATGTCGGCAGCAGCTTCAGTTCCGTTGTAGCCTAGGATGCGTGCATAAGAAGTCCAAAGTAATTCGTCTATATGGCCATCTTCAAAGAACTTGTACACATCGATTGCCACGGTAATTCCGAACAAGGTGACATCTTGAGTCGAAAAAGTCTTAATTCTTATACAATTAGCAGGACTTACCGTTCTAAAATTATCGTCCATTGTCATGAAAGCATCAGAAATTTTCTGTGCAAGCTGAACTTCGACAACTTGTTGTTCTTGTCCCCCCATGAAAAGGCCTGCAAATGGACCTATAAAGGCTGCAGCAACTCCAGCAAGGGCATTTCTCTTAACTGCAGCCTCTACAGTTTCACCTGATATAATCTTCTCAGTATAAACAGGAAATGATTTAATTCTGTCATACTTTGTTTTTGGCCTAGGCATATTAACGTTCATGGTGAAACTTCCCCTGATCTGCTTAATATCACCATCGGCAAACGTTTGACCCTTAGGAGGGAAGCCAACTCTGGCCCAATCAGTTTTGACTCTCTCATTAGCATCAAAAGCCTTTAATAGTGGATGTTCTCTATAAAAAGATCTTGTCAAGTATGTGTTCGAAGGAATTGGTAATAAGTTAACAGCTAAAATATCTTTCCATTTATGGATATTTTCAGTTGTAAAACTAGTCAACAGTAGTGGTACAAATATACATTCCTCCACATGTGATACTTCTTGGTAAATCGCAAAATGCCTTAATACCTCAAAGTACATCATGGTTAAGGAATGACAATGGTTATGATTAGCAATAGTTTCGGCAGTTACGCCATAATCTTGTCCTTCGGTTACAGTCGTAACAACGGAAGCATTTAATTCACGGTAGCTTTCTGCATTTTGCATTAATGTTTGGCGAAGCTTTTCATCAAAGAACTGGGATACATTACGGGAGCCGTTCTGAGAGGCTGATGAGTTGGAATTTGAAAAGCCCCCGGCAATTCCCAAAGAAGCGCCAATACCACCATAAGAACCTGCCGCCCCAAGTCCAGCAGACATTCCTGACGTATGCGCCCTGCTGCGCCCTCTTAGTGACTCATGTATTCCGCCACCCAGTTGATCTGTTATATAGCGGTCACTAATTAGACCGGCTGTCAAACTTTCTCCTTGCGAGATGGACTGTGATTCGGCTCCTTGGAGTGTATGAGAAGATTCAAATACCACTATTTGTTTTTTTTGGCCAGGGGCAAGAGGCAAGGAATATACCAAATCACCCAAAGAATATCCGTCAGCTTTGAACACAGATTTAAAATGTAATATATGCCCTGTGGCAACTGTTACTGCTTGGTACAAAGAAAGATTATCCTTGGCATCAGGAGCATCTTCCCATCGAATAGGATTGTCCAGGTCTACTACTCCCCTTTCTAATTTTTCATCTCCCCCTACCAATTTATATTCAACTTTGCCTGCTATTTCTTCTTTCTTCAAAACATAGTTAGAAACATCCGGATCAGAAACTCTGACAATTGCATTGTAGCTATACTCTTTTAAAGTTCTATTTGGGGTAGATAAGTTAATGCAACTTCCACCTATATCTTGGGTATATTCGTCAGAGTCAATAAGGTCGGCTTGGTCGGGTAATCTTTTTGCCTTGTTTGGGGTACTACAATCGCAATCGTCATGCTTATCTCCTTCATTATCCTCAATTGGAGAAACAACTGCCTCATCTGAAATTAAAAGGTAGATAAAATCATCCGAGATGGTTTCATTAGGTTTATTTACAATTTCTACTATCGCAGGGTCATTGGGCATCAAGGATACGAACGCCCGGGCCTGTTTATATGACCCAAATGGATAATCAAGCGAAAAATTTCCGGATTTATCAGTTTGCCCAGCAGAAACAATTTTAAAATTTTCATCTAGTTCTGTATTGGCTCGGATTATTATAGTAAGGTCGTTTAATTCGTGGGTAGTTCCATGTTGTAAAACCTTGCCACGAAGACGTTTTGTACTTTTTGGTTTGCCGGTACTCGAATCAGTCGTTATTTCGCCCGCTGGATAAGCATTGATTTTGATTTGAATATCTTCTAATTTAGGATCAGAGGGGCTATACCTCTTTTGCCAAAGAACGGCTCCGTCATACCCCTTTAATCTTACCGTTATCAGTCCACTGATATTATTCGCTACAATTTGGCCATCCTTGGTAAACGAGAAATCAATCTTATTATCCACCAATTGATTTTCTTCATGTGCCCAATCATATCGAAGAATAACTGGAAGCGCATTCTTTTGACCATATTCTATATTTAAGTCGTAAAAATCTAAATGGGCATGGGTCAATGCGTATTTTGATTCGATCTCAAGACTGCCTTCTATTGAAATTTGTTTTATTTCGGAAATTGAGAGGGGAAAATCAAAGAGCAAATTATAAAAAGGATCGATTCCTTCACCTATTTCATCCAATTTTATATTGGCTAATCTAAGTTCCTTACCATCAAGGTAGCTTTTTAGCTCAAATTCCCATTTTTCAGATTCTTTAGAAATCATTATAGGAGTGGACCCAGAAAAATCGGTTAATATTTCAATTAGTTCTAAAATTGATATATGGGACAAGTTGTGATTAGGAAACATCCCATTCAATAAACCACGAACCATTTCTAACTTCTCTTTATTGAGTATATAGACCAGTTTTTCATTTACTTTGGGCAGCTGTTTTAGACCCTTTATATTGAGTTCGTCTAAATCACCATATATAGAGACGAAATTATCCTTCTCGAACTTATAATTACGATAGTCGTAATCCGATGAAGCGGATTTAACTCTATAGAATATCCCATCAAAAGTTTCCGTATTGATTTCATTTCCTTTATTGTCTTTAACCAAGACCGTAAAAGGAATTGAAAAATCATTAATATTATTCTCAGGATTGAGTATTTCAATGAAGTGGTAAAGAAAAAAACCATAAATATCATTAACGTTGTTTCCAACAATTTTAGAAAGTGGTATTTTAACTCCATATTCCTCATCATTTGGATTATGGGATACCGTAAAGGTTATATGGTCAGACACAAAACGCTCGATTTTTTCATCAAGGATTCGAAATGAGAACCTCGGGAATACAACTACAATCTGAACGTTTTCCAGTTCTGTACCAATAGATAGATTTTCAAATGAGAAGGAATGTTGAATGGAGGGCATAGCTATAATATTTGGATGTGAAATACATGGGTTTTTGGGGGATAAGAGCGGGGGGAGAATAATCTTACTAAACCTTTAATTGAAAGTAAATATTTTATAAAAATGTAAGTTAAAATTTGTATATATGGATACAAAAAGTGTATAACTTGTAAGAATATATGTGTAGTTGGTGAATTTACCTCTTGCGAGAACTTTCAACTATAATAGTAGCTTTACTTCAAAAGCTTTCTACTTGTAACCAATATTTATTATAAACTATTGATAATATTACTAGTGTTAATTGAAAATGATATAGTTTGTAGACAACATTATTTTAAAACATCAGTCCTATAGAACTGATTAGTTAGTGCTGTCTAGTAAGTGCTCAAATGAAGTACTTTTTACAATAACAATTCAGCAGCTTCATCAAGTACAGAACTTCCCAACTCTTTAAGATATACCTGAGTAGTGTTTAAATCTTTGTGTCCCAGAGATTCACCAATGATATCAGTTGCTACTCCTTTTTGCTTTAGGCAATTGGCAAAACTGTGCCGGGCAACATAGCTAGATAGTGGTTTAGAAATACCGCATAATTTGGCTATTTCTTTCAGGTCTCTATTGTACTTAGCCAAAGTTTTCTTTTTACGGTGTTCAATTTGAAGTGGTGTCAACCCATCTTTTAAGAGAATAGGAAAAACATATTTTGTCGGTAAAGCGTGCTCCCAATAATAGTCGAGAATTTCTTGAACTGGGGGAAGTATGGAGATAACAAATCTACCTTTGGTTTTGTTACGAATGTAAGAGACTGTTTTTGGGTCTATATCATTCCACTCAAGCACCATCATATCTGCAAAGTTCATACCTCTGGTATAGAAGCTAAACACAAAGTAATTTCTGGCATCCCTTAGATGTAGATTATTCCGAGTATCAAATTGAATTATTTGAGATACTTGCTCAAAATTTAGTGCTTTCTTGATTCCCCTACCTTTTAGCTTAGAAACCTTATAAGTCTTGAAGGGGTGATTGACGTCTTTAATGATATTGCGTTCAATAGCTTTGTTGTATAACGCTCTTAAGGTTCGCTGCTTAATGCTGATACCGCCATCCGCTCCGCCGCGAGACCGGAGCCATGCCTCATATTTATTCAAAAAAGCATTGTTTATATCAATGAATCGGAGTTTCTTAAGATCTGTAAATCGCCTTGTTGATTTCAAAGTTTCATTATACAATCTGGCATTACCCATTCTGCCAGCCAATTGCATTTCTGAAATAATCTCCTCCCAAAACGGAAAAACATAATCGCTTGCGGGATTGGAATGCACTCGAAATCGTCGACTAAAATCATCTAAATTGAAGTACTCTTTTTCAAAATCTAAGTCAGCATATACCTTAAGCGCACGTGCTTTTATTTTCAATAGCAACCGATTGTTTTGAATGTAATTAGAGTTTTTCCGATTAAAACATCCTGCAGGGGTATCCCATTCTTTTTCTGAGCTTTTGTAAATGGTATTAAAGTATTTAGTTTTTCTATCTTTAGTTATTCTTAAACAGATGGGATAAGTGCCATCGGAAAGCCCTTTTTTTCGTAAAACGATTTTAATACTTGACATATCTTCTAGTTAAATGGGTACAACATAGGTACAACAAATTGGATTTTAGAACCATATTTGATGACAGCCGATACAAATTTACAAATTGTAAATAACTGGAAATCAGTTAAATGACAACAAATGATGCTAAATGAAATGCGATTTTAGTCGACTGTCACGCAGGGGGTCGCGGGTTCGAGTCCCGTCCAGACCGCCAATAAAATCAAGCCCTCACATCTGTGAGGGCTTTTTTATTTTCTCGTTTATAAACTATTTATAAACAATTCATGCTAATTTAAAATTTCTTAGAACTGCCCTAATCTATAGTTGAAGATCACTTTTCCCCTAGATTCCCACATAACATGAATTATTAAACAAACTTAGGATCTAGTGCCGCAAGGTGTGAGAGTTCGAGTCTCTCCGCCTGTACAAAAGGGAAGTCGACTTTTAGGAGTCGGCTTTTTTAGTTCTGGGTAACACATGGGTAACACAAATGATGGTTTTACTACAATCTGCAAAAACTACTAAGGACAGGATACCTATCAACGATTTAATCTTTGGATATTCGAGATAAAGTATCCTTTCCAACAGAAAATCATAATTTCTGCTGAACACTTTTTATAAATTAAATTATGTAAGTTGTTTGTCTACAGGACTAAGCATTCTGTGTCCTGTTCGATAAGCTATACAAAGTTTCCATTTGAGAATATCATATAGATTCCGAAATCTATTCTTCAAACAAAATTGAAAGTGCTTTAAGCACCAATAGAAAATTTGTCTTTCCAAATCTTTTGTTTAGTGTTTGTTATCGCTTTTAGAAATTATAGTGTATTTGAACTTTTAGTTCTCGACTAGGCTCTTTCTTTTAAAAACAATTCAAAGTACTCAGACAAAACTATCGAATGCAAGTTCTTGATTATTTTTTATAAAGGAACTTATGAGGAGTTTATAATTCAAAATTTTGATATTCAGTTGTTTATGTGTGTATGAAATTATAGGGTGTAACGTAGGGATAAGCAAATTTACAGATCTACCGGAAAGGAAACACTTTTCGATACTGAGAATACGAAGAAAAACCTATCCGAGACTGGGAATCCGCTGTAGAAGATCGTCAAGGTGATCGATTTCGAGATGTTTAGACTCATGTTGGAGGGGAAGCTGCTGAACGGGTCGAAGAAGAACAATGTCGTGGTCGGGCTTTTCGATGTGGTACTTATATTCAAAATAATGATTCTACAGCGATAATACGGACTTGTTGACAAGCAGGTCGAATACCAGATATTGGACAGATCGGGCTTCAAGGATTTTCTAGGGCTGGAAACGGGCGACACCGACGAAAAAACGGTATGGGCATTCAGGGAGAAATTTACGGGTTCCGGGTTCGTCGAGGACCTGCTCCGACTGTTCAACGCCCATTTGGATAAATGGGAACTGATATTCAACGAAGGGCAAATACCCAAAAGACATTTAGTTCCAAAAGCGAAATTCACCATTTTTCGCGAATAGAGGCGCACATGTTCTTGAAAAACGAGGGTTTAAACTCAAATGTGATAAAAAAAATCAATTAACTTAGGCACTTAACCGATAACGTCGAACTAATATTGTGGGGGATTTAGTGCTTTTTAGAATGTGGTCATTACCTCAATACCCGTCCAAGATTGGTTTAAACGCAAGGTGCACAAGGATTTATGCAAAGAGCAAAAAGGTTTTATCTTCTGATTTTCTTTGCGAACTTTGCGGTTAAAATTTTGTCTTAAATTTGGTTTTCCATCTATACATTTTAATTCTTATTGTCTATGTGCCTAAGTTAGAAAATCAGTTTTTGAAACCCACCTTATTTGAGTTATTGGCGAAGTTGTAATTAAGAAAAGTTGTTGAGTTAGTTTTTTAAAAAGGGGGTTTCTTGATATGGGAATCCCTTTCTAACTTTAAGTTCCCTGTTCAATTACCGCTCAATAGTTCTGGTTCATAATTAAAATAATATTAATGAATAGAATAATCTTTTTGTTTGCCTTAAGCTCATTTGTATTATTTCCTTCCTGCAAATCGAATACGAATGAAGTAAAAAAAGTAGAGGATAGAAAACCCAATATCATTCTCATTTATGCCGATGATCTGGGTATAGGTCTATTGGGCCATGAAGGGCAAAAAATCATCAATACGCCCCACATTGATAAATTGGCCGAAGAGGGGCTGCGTTTTAAAAATGCATATTCTAATATGCTTTGTGCGCCCGCCAGGGCTTCCCTTATAACCGGTCTTACCGATTGCCTTGCCAAGCAATTTGAAATTACCCCTGGTGCGATGTATAAAAAAATGAGTGCCGGTCAATACGAGAAGGAAGGCGTTGAAAACACCATAAATGCCGCCTTGACCCCGATACCCGAAAATCAGGTATTTCTGGGCCAAGTTGCCAAAGAAGCCGGGTATAAAACAGCTCAGATCGGAAAACTGGAATGGGGTTTTTCGGCTACTGACCATCAGATGAAAAGGCATGGTTGGGACTATTATTACGGATATCTAGATCATGTACGGGCACACGGCTTCTATCCTCCGTTTTTGTTCGAAAACGGAAAAAAGGTCGATATTGATGGTAACACTCTTGCAAACTCAGGAAAATCGGGTGAGCCCGAAACTCCTGAAAATTATAGGGAACGGCATGACATGGCCGGCAAGGAAAAGTATTCGCAAAACTTGTTTATGGATAAGGCCCTCAACTTTATCGACCAAAATAAGAATACACCCTTCTTTCTTTATTTTCCCACCCAGCTGCCGCATGGCCCCGTAGCCATTCCTGAAATACATGCCGAATTTGTAAATGATGATCGGCTGACTCAAATTGAAAAAGAATATGCCTCTATGGTCAAAATGTTGGATGATAATGTTGGGCAAATTATGAAAAAACTAAAAGGGCTGAATATCGACGATAATACCATGGTCATATTTACGGCCGATAATGGCCATGAAATTTACTACGGGCAAGAAGGTCGAGTTGTAAAACCCTATGCAAACATACAAACTGGAGAGCGTTTCGATAATGTAGAACATAAGTATTATAGCGAACTATCGGGAGACGTTTTTGACGGAAATGGTGGCCAAGCCGGTATGAAAAGAAGTAACCTGCAGGGCGGAATTCGGGTGCCGCTTATTTTCCGATGGCCTGCGAAAATCAAAGCTGAAGCGGTCAGTGAGCGCCTAGTCGCCAACTACGATTTGTTGGGAACCTTGGCCGAAACCACTGGTTTTTCGAAATCTTTTACTACTGACGGAATTTCATTCTATGATGAGTTGATAGGAGAAAGTAAAAATGCCAGACATGAGTCTGTGGTCTATTCATCCTATACGGGTCCCACTTTGATTACCAACGAGGGTTGGAAAATCAGAACAGATTTAGAAAAGGATGTATTCGAACTCTTCTATCTACCCGATGATTTTAGAGAGGAAAAAAATCTGGCGATCGATAATCCTGAAAAAATGGAAGCCTTGAAAAAACAGCTTTTGACGGCTTGTGAAGGAGATTTCAAAAACGGTCTTTTCAGCAATATGGGCAGTATTATAAACATCCCGGATATGGTAAAAAAGTAGAAGACGAGTTTTATGTAAATTATGGTTTTAAGATGTGGGTCGGTTAAGATATTATAAAAAATGATTAAAGAGTGGACGTGACTATTTTTAGTCAGTAGCAGTTTCTGTTTTCTCTTGGTACAGGGTAATACCATTCTCGAGGTTCAGCTAGGCAGCACTATCAAATTTCATGCTAATCATATTTTGCTCCTTCCGATACATGGGCCGCCCAATTTTTTGAAAATTGGTCGGACACAAAAAAGGAATGCCATAGTCGTTGTTATATAGTGTGAATTAAGAGGCTAAGGGCTCTCCCGAGGGAAAAATCTTTACGAATGGTGTTCAATATCGGGGTAGAAAGCCTCACTTAAGAGGATGAAAGTGGGATCAAAAAACAATGGCGAAGAACGGAAGGTTTGTCAGAGGACGATGGAAACTATAATTGGAAGAATCTAATCACGCAGCAATGGCTTTTAATGGCCGCCCAATTAAAGACTTATGAATTAATGGATTGCCTTTGTTGATAGTCCATTCTTAAAATTTAAAAAAAATGGAAAAGCTAATTCCTCTGATGGTCTTTCTTCAGATGTTTGAAAAGATAACTATGTAGCCTACGCTTCTTTTTTGAATAAGGTTCTCCAGAATTTTGAAAGTGATAATAATTGTGCTGTTTTGGCATACGAAATCTGAAATAAAAAATGATTCTAAGAGAGTAAAATCGATAACTTGAACAGCTAAAGAAATAGCCATGAGAACATTTTGTTTTAATACGTTTCTGATTCTATTTTCAATCAGTTCATTATTTGCCCAAGAACTAAAACTTGGATCACCATTTCAAGAGCATATGGTGCTACAACGAAATATGCCCTTAGCCATTTGGGGCGAGGCAGCTCCGAATGCAAAGGTTACTATACACCTGGGTAAAGATGTTACAAGTACGATTGCTAATGTGGATGGGGAGTGGCAGGCCAACCTGCCATCCCGTAAGGCCGGAGGGCCTTATGGTTTTACCGTAAATTCCGGAGCAGCGTCGGTCAAGTTTTCCGATGTAATGGTAGGGGAGGTCTGGATCTGTGCAGGGCAGTCTAATATGGCGATGCAATATAAAAATATTCCTGAAATTCTGAAATTGGAAGCGTCAGCCAAAAACATTCGGACATTTGAAATACAAAGAACCGTAGCTTTTAAAGAACAAAAATATCTTCAGGGAGAATGGAAAATCGGAAACCCATCAAGTGCCGTTGCTTTTTCCTTTGCCTATTTTTTAGAGCAGGCTGCCGATATTCCTGTAGGCATCATACTGACCGCTTGGGGCAGTTCTTCCATTGAAGGTTGGATGCCGCGTAATATGACCGAAAAGCTTCCCCATTTTGAAGCTATAATGGCAAACTTCGATGCTGATACTTTAAAACAGGAACGTATCATAGAAATATTGAAAAAAGGAATGGATAGAACGACTAAGGAGGATATTTTTCTTCGTACCCAGCCCAATGTCATTTATAATGCAATGCTAAAACCACTGGCCCCTCTTTCATGTCGTGGCCTAGTTTGGTATCAGGGGGAAGCGAACGCAACGTCCATCAAAAAAATGGCACAGTATGGTGAAACCCTTCCTCTTTGGGTCGAACAGCTAAGAAAGTTATGGGATAACGAATATTTTCAGTTCTTGGGAGTGACCTTGCCCGGATTTGTTGGGAAAAAGAACGCTGATAAAAATCCAGCTCCCGAAAACCCAGATGATGTGTCGTGGGCATGGATGCGGGAGTCCCAATATAAAATACTGAAGTTGCCATATACTCAAATGGTCACTACCATCGATTTGGGCGAAATGTTTAATATCCATCCAAAGGACAAGCTTCCCATTGGAAAACGACTTGCACTCTTGGCGCAAAAAGCCGTGCTCGATAGCACCGTTATGGCTGATGGTCCATCCCTGAAGAACCTAGAAATTTCCGGTAATTCTATCATCGTAAATTACAATGATTCGATTGGATTGAAAACTGTTGAAGGTAAGATGCCAACCGCCTTTTGGTTGGCTGATGAATCGGGAAATTGGTATAAGGCGAAGGCAAAGGTAAACGGGCAAAGTGTTGTTTTGAACTCCTCCAAAGTGAAAAAACCCCTTTACGTCAGATATGCCTTCTCCGCCAAACCCGAAGTCAATTTGGTCAATTCGGTCGGGTTGCCGGCACGTCCTTTCCGTACGGATGATTTTGAGCCAAAAATTCCCAATACAACTACTCGAAAATAATAGAATCAAAGTGTAGCACTTTTAAAATTTCATATGGACAAAGGTTCCTTTGAATATAAATTGTACAAACTAAAAAGGCAGGAATCTATCTTTTTAAAATTAATAGCATAAGTCTATTAAATTTTTTAATAAATAGTATAAATAACTGTATTTCAGCATCTTGAAATTCCAAGAATAAATTCATACTAACTTAAGGAAATCAATAGTACTAATCCATTGGATAGATTGTAAAGTAATTTTAATATTTTTGAAGAATTACATGCTACTATGCGAAAAAAACATGCAAAAATGGATGTGGGGTTGTTGCACCTCGCAAATAAGAAACTAGTCTTAGGTCTTATAAAGAATAACGACGAAATAAGTCGTTCTGCACTTACAAAAAAAACGGGATTAACACCGCCATCGATTACAAGGATAGTCGACGAATTGATCAATGAAGATAAATTGGTGAAGAGTCTGGGCGTGGGCAGCTCCAGCGGAGGAAGGCCACCGGTAATCGTCAAATTCAAAAACGAAAGCAATCATATCATCGGGATTGATCTTGGTGCCACTTATATAAGGGGTTGCCTAGTCGACCTCAATGCGAATTTTATTTCCGAAATACAGGTTCCTACCGAATTGGAAAAAGGCTTTACGAGCATTATCGAAAAGGTAATCAAGGTCATTCACAAACTTGAAAAAAGAAATAACGGTCATACTAAAATTTGGGGCATTGGCATCGGTGTTGCAGGCCTTGTCAATAGTGAAACCGGAATTATTGAAGCCTCACCAGATTTTGGTTGGTCGAACATCGATTTGAGAAAGGAACTTGAACAGCGATTAGAACTGCCGTTCTTTTATGATAATTCGACCCGTTTAATGGCTTTGGGAGAGTTGAATATGGGCGTAAATACCAATCAAAGGAATTTTGCGGTCATCAATGTTGGCTATGGTATTGCTTCTGGTCTTGTGGTAGATGGTAATCTTTTGAAGGGGTTTTCAGGCTATGCCGGCGAATTCGGGCATATTTCGGTCGATACCGACAGTTCCGTTCAGTGCAAATGTGGAATGTACGGTTGCTTGGAAGCTTTGGCATCGGGCCATAGGATTGCTTCCTTGGGAAAACAAGCATTGGCCGACGACCGTTCAGAGTGGTTGAAAGAACTCTGTATGGGCAATGAAAGTTTGGTTACCGCTGAATTGGTCGCAACGGCCGCTAAAAAGGGTGATCAGGTCTCTATTGATATTTATGACGGAATAGCAGAGTATTTATGTAAGGGAATCGGGGTCATTGCAAACCTTCTAAATCCGGAAACGGTGTATGTGGGGGGTGGAATTTCTTTAAGTGGTGAGTTATTGTTCGATCTGTTGGAGAAGAAAAAGGAGAGGTATCTGTTGCCCGGAAATTCCCAAGTAAAAATATGCCCTACCACCTTCGGTGACCAAGCGACTTCGATCGGTGCGGTTTCTTTGGTGCTGCAAAAAATAATGAATTTAGAAATGACCCCAAGTTAGGGTGGTGATTCTGGAGCAATTAATAGACTTTTAAAATGGCAAAATTGAACTTTTATATCGTCTCGTTCGCCCTATTTGTTGTTTTTGCACAATGTAAACAGGCTCCAGAAAAAATCAGCACAAAAACGGTATCAAAGAGGCCGAACGTAATCCTAGTAATGACCGATGACCAGGGGTACGGGGATCTAGGCCGTCACGGCAGCCCGTATGTAAAAACTCCGGCATTGGATGCACTTTATGATGAAAGTGTACGCTTTACTGATTTTCACGTGGATCCGGCATGTTCTCCTACTAGATCCTCATTATTGACAGGAAACTATTCTTCTCGTGCAGGTGTATGGCATACTATCGGCGGTAGGTCGCTGCTAAAGGAGGGGATGGTCACCATGCCCGAAATATTTGCCGCAAATGGATATGAAACGGGAATTTTCGGAAAGTGGCATTTGGGGGAAAACTATCCCTTTAGGCCCCAAGACCGAGGTTTTAAAGAGGTACTCGTGCACGGTGGCGGCGGGGTAGGGCAAGGTCCCGACTACTGGGGAAACGATTACAACGACGATACTTACATGCATAACGGTAGCTTCGAAAAATACGATGGCTATTGCAATACGGTATGGTTTTCCGAAGCCATCGATTATATCAAAAAAAATAAGGACAAACCATTTTTCTGCTATCTCTCCACCAATTTGCCCCACGCTCCCCTTACCATCGATAAAAAATATGTAGCACCTTATAAAGGTAAGGTATCAGATAGGCTGGCGAGCTATTACGGTATGGTCGATAAGATCGATGAAGATATGGCTACGCTGCTTAGAGAGGTCAAGAATATGGGCTTGGAAGAAAATACAATAGTGATTTTCATGACGGATAATGGGCCTTGTCCGTGGTTTGGGGGCGTTGTTATTGATTTTGAAACGGGTTCGGTTCAAGAGGGTTTTACCGATGGTATGCGAGGTGGTAAAATCTGGGGTTATGAGAATGCACATCGTGTGCCTTTTTTTATGCGTTGGCCAAAAGGCAACCTGACCACCGGAAAGGATATCGATGCACTTGCAGGGCATATCGATGTCATGCCGACTCTGATCGACCTTTGCGAATTAAAGGTTGACGAAAATCTTAAGGTTGATGGTAGAAGTCTCGCTCCTTTAGTACGAGGGGAAAGTAAAAAGTGGTCCGATGATCGCACAATGATCGTTCATAACCAGCGTGTGGAATACCCTGTAAAAGATAAAGAATATCAGGTTCTTACTGAGGATTGGAGGCTCGTAAAACGAGAAACTGACGAGTTATACGACATAAAAAATGATCCGGGACAGAATTTGAATATCGCCGATCAGCATCCAGATGTAGTCAATGAGCTGTATGATAAATATGAAGAGTGGTGGACGGATGTTTCTGTAGATTTTGATAAGTATGCCGAAATACATGTCGGCACCCAATATGAAAATCCCGTAAAACTATACGCGCATGATGCGCATACCCGAAACGGAAAAAAGATATGGGTCGTGAATGTGGCTCGAGATGGAAAATATGAGATACAATTGAACCGTTGGCGTGAGGAATCGGGGAAAAGGATGGTCGAAAACCGAGAGGGAAATAAAGAAGTAGCGATTGAAGACGTATGGTTAAGAGTTGGGAATATTGAAAAACGAACCGGAGTAGATCAAAAAATGACTTCCGTAAAGTTTGAAGTGGATCTAAAGGCGGGTTCGACGTGTTTTGAAACTGCGATTAACCTCATGGAAAAAGGCAAAACCCTGAACACGGAGTGTGTCTATGTACGCTATGTTGGAGAAACGGAAGAAAAGAATCTAGAAGCATATGTGCATTCGGCACCCGATGCAATCTTAAAAGAGGGCTATGAGCAAAAGTTGATTCCATATGATTGATATGGACTTTTCATGGCATAAAGCCTAGAAGCAAGACGATTAATAAGCCAGGCTCATTTTAAAAATAATAATAATGAAAAAGTTAATTTTTGCGGTATTTGCTATAGCTATATTTTCTTTCGGTTGTAACGAGGAAAGTAAGGAAAATGGAAAAAAGATTGCCGTAAAAAGACCGAACATTATTTTTATCCTTACAGATGATCAAAGGTGGGATGCTTTGGGGTATGTGGGAAACGCAATTATAAAAACCCCGAATATGGATGCATTGGCAAAAGACGGTCTGTATTTTAAGAACGCGTTCGTAACCACCCCGATATGTGCTGTCAGTAGGGCAACCTTATTGACCGGATTATACGAACGTACCCATGATTTTAATTTTGGGAAGCCCAATCTTAAAGATACCTATCTCTATGAGAGTTATCCCTACCTACTCAAAAAATCGGGGTACAGAACCGGCTTGATAGGAAAATTTGGAGTTAAGGTCAACCAAGGAATTACCGATTCGTTGTTCGATACGTTCACGACTACGCGCTGGCCCTATCTAAAAGAAGTGGATGGGGAGGAAATACATCTCGCCGATATCAATGGAAATCATGCCATAAATTTTATAAAACAAGAAGATTCGGCGCCCTTCTGCCTTTCCCTGTCGTTTTGGTCCCCGCATGCCGATGATGGTGCTGAAGATCAATACTTTTGGCCTAAATATGTAGATAGTCTTTATCGCGATATAAAGATACCTGAACCCGCAACTGCGAATCCTGCTTTTTTTGATTCCCTGCCCGAATTTATGAAACAGAGCATGAACAGAAAACGATGGTACTGGCGTTACGATACCCCTGAAAAGTTTCAAGAAATGGTGAAAGGATACTATAGGATGATAAGTGCCGTAGACAGTGTAGTCGGAAGAATCAGAACTACACTTGAGGAAGAAGGATTGGACAAAAACACGATAATCGTTTTCATGGGTGACAACGGCTACTACCTTGGAGACCGAGGGTTTGCAGGCAAATGGCTCATGCACGAGCAATCGCTTCGTGTGCCGTTGATGATCTATGACCCTAGGCAGCCCGAATCGGCACAAGGAAAAACGATCGAAGAAATGGTACTCAATCTAGATATTGCCCCGACGCTTTTAGAACTTGCCGGTGTTGCGACTCCAGAGCGCTATCAGGGCAAAAGCCTTGCTTCATTCTATGGTTCCGGTGCCGAGAGTTGGCGGACTTCCGCTTTTTTTGAACATCAGCATAATAAGGAGCCCGTGCTACTCCCCAAAACTGAAGGGTACAGAGATGAAACTTATAAATTCATCCGTTACGAGGCCAGTCCGGAATTTTTGGAACTGTACAACTTAAAGGAAGATATAAACGAAACTAATAATTTGGCCTTTGTTGAAAAGTATTCAGATAGGGTTGATCGTTATGCTCAAAAATGTGATTCCATCGTCAACGAATTGATGGCCGATCGTATTAGTGAACAATAGTTTCTGCTTAGGGAAACTAAGATTTCCGAGGTAAAAGAAATGCGGCCAAAGATTGCCGTTTTGTTAACATAGTGTCAGAAAAGGCTAATCTTGGTATTCATAAACACGAACCCATCTCTTAACTTCAACTTTTAATTGGAGCGTTCTCATGGGGCCAAACTCAAAACACAGGAAGAACTTTATAAAAAGCTATTCGGTTGTATTCTTTGTGCGTTTGGAGTTTTATTCTCGATGTACATACAAACAAAAGACAACAACACGAAAAAATGGACTGAAAGTGGTTTTCAACCATTGACATCAAGTTTTAATAGTTTTGCAATCATTCTATGGTATCTAAAAATTTACTTCTCGTTATAGTCTTTATCACCGGTGTACTAAGTAGCATTGCTCAGACGGCGGGAACACGGCCGGTCAAATTATTTATCCTAGGAGGACAATCTAATATGGATGGTTGTGGTTTATCGGAAGAACTTCCAGAGGCGTATTCGACACCCCCAAAGAATAGTATGACTTGGGACAATAAGAAGAATCAATGGGTGAGTTTGGGCACTGACTCTTTTGCGGAAAGAAGAAGGTTCCAGTTTGGTCCGGAAATCGCTTTTACCGCAGTATTAGCTAAAAAATTTCCTGATCGCACTATTGCCATTGTGAAGACCTCGGGCGGAGGCACTAAATTGTGGAAACATTGGCTTCCTGATCAGCCTATGTATAGTAGGTTCCTTAAAAATATGGAGAATGCCATTGAAAACTTAAAAGCGAAGGGAACTCCTTTTGAAATATGTGGTATGCTTTGGATGCAAGGGGAGTCGGACGCTGAATTTCTCGATTGGGCAAATGCCTATGAAGATAACCTAAAGGTGCTTTTTGAAGATGTTAGGTTACAAACAGAAAAAAAAGACCTTCCTATCGTAATGGGAAGAATTTCTATTGGTCTTTTACGAAAAACACCTTGGAATTTTGATTTTACTACCGTTGTTCAAGAAGCTCAAGAGAACGTGTCGAACCAAGACAAAAATGTTTTTATCATCAACACCGACAAACTAAAAACCTTAAAGGATAATACGCATTTTAATACGGAAGCCCAGATCTGGTTGGGTAAAAAAATGGGGAAACTAATGCTCAAGCAGCACCTTATCCAATAAATATCTTTTTTGATATAATTGCAAAAGGCTCCTAGTATTTTAACATCTAAAGCGATTTATGAAAGAGTGTTGTTTTTAACACTTCACAAATGTCATTTACTAAGATTAATTTCTATGTGCGGGAGTTGATCTAGTACAATTTTGGCAAATGGGTATTCGACAGACAAGTAATCCTTTGGCTTAACGCAAGGATAGTCAGTTCCAATTTATTGGTCTCGAATTAGGGTTTAAAACCCGCAATTTCATTGCATTACTTTAGTAATACGAAAAAATCAAAATCCAGAATCTATTTCGAAGACTTGTAGTATTTTTAAATAATAAGGATTTTAGTCCTTAGTTAAATAAATCCCTGCACTTCTAGTTCTAGTGCAGGGTGGTTTAGTTGCATTCTTCTCTTCTAATTAGTGGAAACTAGAATGCTATAAGAGCCTTCATGAAGTTCAAATCTTCCGGTTGCCAAGTTTTGAATTTTCCCAGTTTTAAGCGCTTTACCGTTTTGTGATATGCTTATTTTTTCAGAGGAGCCCATTTCTAGGTTTACCTTGGCAATACTGCTTTTGGGGATTGTCATTTCGTAACGATAATCGCCCGATGGTTCTTTTTTCCAATTGGAAATTATGGTGCCATGGGGAGATTTATACTGCGTGTTAACAAAATCAAGTCCGTCCGGGGTAGAAGGTGCGAGAAAGAACTTTTTAAAACCGGGACGCTCTGGGTCGGGGCGAATACCGCCCAGCCATCTATAGAACCATTCGGAAACAGAACCGAACATGGGGTGGTTGTTCGAAAAGGTATCGTCACTTTCTTTCCAGGTCTCCCAAATTGTGGTTGCCCCATTGTCTATCATAAAGCCCCACCCCGGGTATGCCTTGCTGTTGACGATATCAAAAACAGCATCTGGGGAAATATTCTTCGAAACGGTCTCAAGAACGTATTTAGTGCCAAAAATACCGGTATTAAAGTGTTTTGAAGGGCCCTTGTTAATGGCTTTTTGTAAAGAGTCCTTGGCGGCTTCAAGTTCTTCTTCGGGTACGATATTGTGATAAAGCAAGGTTGAAAATAAGGTTTGACGGTTAATTTTTTCGGTTACCGGTTTGTCCCAAAATTCATTTTTAACGAGCTTTCTTAAGTGTTCCGCAAGCTTGTCATATTTCAATTCGTTTTCTTGATCGCCCAGTACCTTGGCGAAGGTTTCCATTATTTCTGCGCATTGCAGATAGTGTGTCGTGCCCGTTAATTGTACGGGTACAGGCTCTAGGGATTCATGATCGCTAAGCCCGTCATTGACCATACCCTCTGGATGGATCCTGGCCACTTTGTCCATCCACTTTAAGTTAGTGGCATAAAGTTCCTTGACGAAATCCGTATCATTATAATATAAATATAGGTAATACTGCGTGGTCAGATAGGCAGACTCCCAACTAATACCACAATATTCTATGCCCGCGAAAGGGGCGGTGTCCACAAAGGTGGAATCTTTCATGGCATCGATCCAGTCGTATATTGTTTTGCGATAGAAATCTTGCATATCGTAATTAACGATGTAAGATTCACTGATGGCATTCAGATCTCCGCCGTACCCGAATTTTTCCCTTGCCGCACAATCGGACTGCACACTGACCAAGTTGGTCAAAAACGTTCTCTCGGCAACCTCCTCGATACTATTCAATAACGCCGATGAGCTATTGAAATCGCCGGCATCGGTAACATTGGTGTGCATCAATAAACCTTGAATGTCTGAAATATTCGGGGCTTTGTCCAAACCTTTGATTTCCATATACCTGTAAACATGGTATGTGAATTCTGGTTCGAACCAAGACGGTGCTTCTTTGCCCACAATATAACTATCGGTCTGCCAAGCGATGTCGGGAGCGCCGAGCCCGCCAACTCCCTTTTTCTTTATTTGGCCTATTACCGTAGTCATTGGATTTAGGGTTCCATCATCATAGATACGCTCGCCGAACCTAAAATTTATAGTGTCGCCTACTTTGCCGCTTAGCTTGATTTTATAAGTACCTGTAAAATTCACACCCATGTCAACAACATAAACCCCTTTTTCGGGGTTGGTTATGGCAACGGGAGTTATTGTTTTGGTTACTTGAACAGGGGGGAAGAAAGCCTTTTGTAATTTTCCGCCCGGACCTTTGTTTACTACTGCATCAGACCATGAGGTGGCTTCAAAACCGGGTCGGTTCCAATTTTCTATTTCTTGTTTTGCATCGTACATAGTACCTATATAAACACTGTTCTTCAAAATAGGGCCATAGGTATACTTCCAGGTATCGTCAGTACTGATCGTATCGGTTTTACCGCTTTTATACTGCACTATCAATTTGGCTATAAAGGTAGGTTTGCCAACGGTTAGATCTTTTCTCGGATTTCGTCTGCCCCATTTTTTAAGGGGAAGTGGATTGTAGAAACCATTGCCTAAACTCACTCCAAGGCAATTGTTTCCTTTTTTTAGTTGTGAGGTTAAATCGTACTCCGTGTAATAGGTTCTTTTGCTATAATCTGTCCATGCGGGATCCAAAACATTTTTTCCTATGGCTTCCCCGTTAATCGTTCCTTTATAATATCCGGCGGATGTTATGTAAAGGGTCGCTTTTGAAATGGCTCCTTTAGATTCAAATTCTTTTCTGAAAATAGGGGCCGGGTGCTCTAAGTAGAACAAGGAGTCTTTTTTTGGCAAATCGCGGTTGTGCGAAATCCAAAAGGCACCATCGAGTTCTGAGGTGTTTGAATCGAGATGTTCCTTGACATGGGTATTTGTTGGTAATTGCGAGTTACGAAAACCGAAAAAGGAAACAAGGCATAATAGTAGTGCTATGGCAATTAAGAAAGGGGCATAAGGTAGATTCTTCACTTTCATTTTTTATATGTTCTGGGTCATGAGATGATTATAAAGTTGATTTTTTTAGTTGCACTTTGAGTAGGATAGATAAAATCATAAGGCATTTTAGACTTGGGAATAGTATAGGATATTAGTTTTGCATCAACCCTTTTTTATAAACTCCTTTGGAAATTTAGCATCAACCTCGTCCCACCATTCATAAAGTTTCTCGTATAAATGGTTCGTAAGTTCAGGTAATTTAGGTGCTAAATTGTTTGTTTCGCCAATGTCGCTCTTTATATTGTAGAGTTCCAGTCTATTTTCGTTTAAAAATAGGATCAATTTGTAGTCTCCATCACGTATAGCACTACTTGGCCCTCCTTTTTGATTGGAGCGATGGGGGTAATGATAGTAGGTGGCTTCATGTATTTTATTGGCATCACCTTTAAGTAGCGGGACCAAACTTTTACCATCTATATGTAAATCCGGTCGTAAGGGTTGTCCTGTAATTTCGAGAATGGTAGGGTAAAAATCCATACTGGTGATAATGGCATCCGATACGGTACCGGGCTTTATTTTTCCGGGCCACTTGAAAATCGCAGGCTCTCGAATGCCCCCTTCATATAACCACCCTTTGCCAGCGCGCAGAGGAGTATTGGCGGTCGGAGTACCCTCGGAAGTGGATAGCCCACCATTATCCGAAAAAAATATAACGACCGTATTATCGGCTATTCCTTCTCTTTTTAGCTTACCAAGAATTCGTCCCACGGCCATATCCATAGATTCGACCATAGCGGCGTAGGCGGGATGATCTTGTTTTTTTCTGTAGGTAAACGGTTTTTCGCCATTACTTTCTTGGGCAAACCGTTCTTCATCCGTGAGGGCCAATTTCTCTTTTTTCTTGTCGTATTTTTCTATTCTATCTGCCGGTGCGCTGAAGGGCGCATGTACGGAATAGAGCGAGAAATAGAGCAGAAAAGGGTTGTTGGCGTTTTCGTCGATAAAGTTAACGGCTTCGTTCGCCAAGCGGTCCGTCATATATTCTCCTTCCGGTCCGTTCTCTAAATTCGGAATGTCCCACGGGGAAAAGTATTTGTTTTCTATATATAGCCCTCCCCTGAAATGACCGGCAATATTGATATCGAAACCTTGTTTATCGGGCCAGTAGGTTTCCTCGCCAGCTTTGTTGTTCAGATGCCATTTTCCCATAAAGGCTGTTTTGTAGCCTGCTTCTTGCAGCAGTTCAGGAAAGAGCACTTCATCGAGCGGAAGGTTTCTTGCGTAATCAGGATTTCCCGGACCGCCGATCCATTGGGTCAAGTTAATTCGAGCTGGATTCTTTCCCGTTAAAATCGAGGCACGTGTGGGAGAGCAAATGGGTGAGGCAGCATAGGCCTGCGTAAAGCGCATGCCTTCGCTGGCCAGTTGGTCTATATTTGGTGTTTCGTAAAAGGTGCTTCCGTTCGCACCAATGTCCATCCAACCCAGATCATCTACTAGGATAAAAACAATATTTGGTTTCTGGTCGCTTTGCGCGTTTAGGGGAAAACACAACAAAAATAGGCCGATAAGTACAATTTGAACTTTATAGTGGTATGGCAATTTCATTCTTTAGAATTTTCGGTAAGTTCTAAACAAAATTAATTGTTCAGAACTCCTTGTTCAGTTTTTTTGAAAGCATCTCCGCCATCTCTTGGCTATCTTTATTTTGTGCAATATTATTATTTTCTTGTGGGTCGATAGCATGGTCAAAGAGTTCACTTGCCAAGAAATCTCCTTTAGTTTTTCCATTCTTGTCCCAATCGTACCATTCTATATATCTGTACTGGTCGGTTTTGATAGAATACCCCATACGCTCTCGTTGGCGGGTTTCCTTGGGGCCGAACCTGCCAAGAAGATATTGACTGTACACCGCTGTTTTCCATTTGGTCTCCGGATTTTCCAATAGGGGAACAACACTTTTGCCTTGTAAATGACTTGGTACGGGAAGACCGGCAGCTTCACAAAGGGTAGGATAAATGTCGAGAAGTTCTGTTAGGGCATCGCTCTTTTTTCCTTTGGCAACTACCGATGCTCCGCTGAAAATCATAGGTACGTGCACATCGGTCTCGTAATTGGTCATTTTCCCCCAACCATTATGTTCTCCGAGTTTCCAGCCATGGTCTCCCCAAAGTACGATAAGGGTATTTTCCAAGAGGTTTGATCGTTCCAATTCGTCAATCAGCCTTCCGATTTGGGCATCTACGTAAGAAACAGAAGCATAGTAGCCATGTTTTAGCTCTCGTTGCCTATCCGCATCCAAGGGTTCGTCAGATGGCAGGGGCAATTCGTGATTGTCGTCGTACCATCTTAGTTCTTGGTCGCCGTGTACGGTATAAGCCGGACTTCCCTTGGGAATGTATTGATTGGTTGCCAAGGGTATGGAGCCACGGTTATAAAGATCCCAATATTTCTTTGGGGCATTAAAGGGCAAGTGGGGTTTGTAATATCCTACGGAGAGAAAGAACGGCGTTTCTTGTTTAGCCAGTTCTTGCAGCCTTTTAATGGCAAAAGTGGTCTGCGCGCCATCATAATAGGCATCATCATCAACAGCTGCACTTTCAATCGAATTTGCTTTTAGGTACCACTGGCCCAGAGGATCTATCCTATTCTTCCCTTCGGCAATCAGTTTTTGTTTCTTGTCTTCTTGAATCTGCAGGTTTTTTCCCCCGGCATATACGGCATCCGGATCGTACGGAAAACCCTTTAGATGGTATCTTTCGGTCCACGATATGCTGTCTTGAATAACGTTATGAAAGGTTTTTCCGAGACCAATGGTGGTATAGCCGTTCTGTTTAAAGTATTGTGGTAGGGTGACCACGTCCGGTACATTTTTCCTGAATCTTGTGGCTAGGTCCCAAACTTGTATGGAGTCTGGACGAAGACCCGTCAAAAGACTTGCCCTAGAAGGATTGCAAACTGCCTGCTGGCAGTAAGTGCGATTAAAAACGACTCCATCCTTTGCCAAGCGGTCTATGTTCGGAGTCTTTATGAAGCTGTTCCCATATGCTCCGAGTTCTGGACGCAGATCATCCACAGGAATAAATAGGATATTTAGCTTTGCTGACGCTGTACTCAATTCTTTTTCTTTTGTGCCGCATGATAAGAGGGCAAGAATACCAAAGAATAACATCGATCTCGAAACAATTTGTATTCTCATAGCGTTAATCTTCGATAGCATTATAATTTACTTACTTTTGAATATGATATTTAAAAGTAAGAATAAATATCTAATTTAAACGGAGTCATATGGTTTAACCTAATTTGATTTTTAGTAATAATCCCATACGCTAAAGGTAAGTGCTATGAAAGTTATTTTACTATCTGTAAATTACACTGAATAAATTTTAGGATTTACGATACGTATCGCAAACCATAAATAATGGTAGGTTGACATCGGCCATTCATCGTTGGATTTTAAAAACAAATATCTAGGCTTAAATTTATGAAAGTACTATGAACAAAATAGTGGAACGCGTAGCAGTTTGCTTTCTTGTAATTTTTTTACACGCTTGCGGTGACAAAACAGAAAAACAGGAACAAATCACGGCAAAGAAAAATACACTGCCCAATATTGTAATCATCTATGCCGATGACATGGGCTACGGTGATCTCAATTGCCAAAACCCCGATTCAAAAATACCAACGCCCCATCTTGATCGACTTGCCTCTGAGGGAATGCGATTTACAGATGCCCATAGCTCTTCGGCCATTTGTTCGCCAAGCCGATATGCACTGCTCACCGGCACGTATCATTGGCGGCGGCAGCACGATATTGTAAAATCGTTTGGAAAGCCTTTCTTTAACGAAACGGATTTGACCCTTCCGCAACTGTTGAAAAAGTCTGGATATTCTACCGCATGTATTGGCAAATGGCATTTGGGCTGGAACTGGCAATTCAAGAACGAGCCATCAGGTGAAGTTATGCAATGGGGAAAAATGCGAAAGTACTACCGCCCCGAAGATATCGACTTGACGGTACCTATTACTGGAGGTCCTTTAGATAGGGGTTTTGACTACTACTTTGGTGATGGAACCATAAACTTCCCGCCGTACGCTTGGGTGGAAAACGACAGATTTATTGAGATACCTACGGCCGTACAAAATCTCGAAAATATTGGTTACGAAACCAAAGAGGGTAATTGGGGTTTTAGGGCAGGCCCGATGGTAGAAGGATGGAACCCCTATGAAGTATTGCCCGCACTTACCGAAAAAGTCGTGAATTACATTAACGACCAGAAAAAAGACGAACCATTTTTTTTATACTTTGCTCTTCCCTCACCACATGTGCCAATCATACCAAACGATGAATTTACCGGAAAATCAAAAGCAGGAGGTTATGGTGACTTTATGTACCAGACCGATTGGGTGTCCGGCCAGGTCTTAAAGGCTTTAAAAGACAAGGGGCTAGACAACAATACATTGGTCATCTTTAGCTCCGATAATGGTCCTGAAAATTTTGCCTTTGAAAGGGCCGAAAATTATGAGCATTATAGTATGGGTGATTTTAGGGGCCTCAAACGAGATGTTTGGGAAGGGGGTCATCGCGTGCCTCTTATCGTCAAATGGCCGGGAAAAATTGAATCCGGAAGCGTTTCCAACGAAGTAATTTCCCAAGTAGATTTTATGGCTACCATTGCAGCCGCCATTGACGCAGACCTTCCAGAAAATAGCGCTCCGGACAGCTATAATTTTCTACCGGTCTTTAAAGGAGAGAAATATAGTTCTCCTTTACGGGAAGCTACGGTACATAATACCTTAAAACCCATTTGGGGATTGCGTAAAGATAAATGGCTCTACATTGATGGGCCAACCGGAGAACATTCAAAAATGCCCGAATCATTTAAAGAACTTCGGGGATACACCGATTTTAAAACCGATGGACTTTTGTTCGACCTAGAAAACGATGCGGAACAACGAAATAATCTATATGCCGAATATTCCGATACGGTGGAAGGTATGAAACGGTTGTTACTGAAATACCGCAAGCAAGGGTATTCCGTCAAGCGTTCAAAAGTAAGTGTAGAACAATAATTAACCTTTATCACAGTAGTCTTCAAATAAACCAAGCTTTAATCTATGAATATATACAAACAAGCCTTGCTATTTTTTGGAACTATTTTCATCTCGCTATACAGCGTATCCGGCCAAAATAATAATAGGATATCGCAGGCCGATGATGATGCCAACCGAAACAAACTGTGGTACCAGAATCCAGCGAATGACTGGATGAAAGCCTTACCGGTTGGTAATGGCCGATTGGGCGCCATGGTTTTCGGAAATATAACGAACGATACGCTACAACTGAACGAAGAATCGGTTTGGGCCGGCCCACCGATACCCGAGGGACGAGAAGGGGCATCCGAGTATCTCGAAAAGGCTAGACAGCTCATTTTTCAGGGCCGATATAGTGAGGCAGATAAATTGGTTCAAGACCATGTCATGGGTGAACGTATTTCCCCGAGAAGTTACCAGCCATTGGGCAACGTAATCCTAAAGTTTGGTTTGCAGGGCGAAACGGAAAACTATAGAAGGGAACTCGATTTAGATCGTGCCATTGCCAAAACAACCTTCACTTTAGATGGTGTAAACTATACCCGCGAGGTATTTTCAAGTCCAATAGATCAAGTAATCATTGTGCTATTAAGTGCGGACAAGCCGAAATCTATTTCTGTGGATATAAGTATGAATCGGCCGGCCGATTTTGATGTGGCAAATACTGGAAAAAATAAAATACGGTTGTGGGGCCAAGCAAGTCAAAAGGGGAAACATTTAGGGGTTAAGTATGAGACTCAGGTGATGGCCGTTCCAAAAGGTGGGCGACTGGTGTCCGCAGACGGAACTATATCAATAAGCGATGCCGATTCGGTTACCTTACTTATTGCCGCCGCTACCGATTATAATCGTAACGACCCGGCAACACCCTTGAACGACGATTTGAGCAAGCAATGTTCCACGACTTTGAAAGCGGCTTCCAAAAAGCGTGTGAATACAATGATTTCCGAGCATGCAACGGAACACCAAAGACTCTTCAGAAGAATGGCCATTCAATTGGGAACGGATGCATCACGAGAATTGCCGACCGATGAACGTCTGGAGGCCGTAAAAAATGGAGTGGATGATGCGGGTCTAATGGCACTATATTTTCAATATGGGCGCTATTTATTGATTTCGTCATCGCGTGCGGGTACTTTGCCTGCCAATTTACAGGGTATTTGGAACCATCATCTGGCAGCACCTTGGAATAGTGATTATCACACCAACATTAATATGCAGATGAACTATTGGCCTGCCGAGGTGACCAATCTCTCGGAATGCCATGAGCCGTTTTTCACGTTCATAGAATCCTTAGTGCCGTCGGGACAGCAAACCGCAAAAAAGGTATACGACAGCGACGGTTTTGTGGTACACCACACCACCGATGTTTGGCATTGGACGGCACCTATCGGTAAGGTACAATATGGCATGTGGCCTTTTGGGGGCGCCTGGTCAACACAACATTTTATGGAGCATTATCGGTTTACGGGCGATACCACTTTCCTAAAAGAGCGGGCCTATCCTATTATTAGGGAGTCTTCAAAGTTTATGATGGACTGGCTGACCAAAGACCCAAGGTCAGGAAAATGGGTTTCTGGCCCATCGACATCCCCAGAAAATAAATTCTTGACACCCGCAGGTGATGATGAATGGGCTAATTTAGGAATGGGCAATGCCATGGATCAAGAGATTATCTGGGATAATTTTACGAACTTATTGGAGGCTGCGGAAATACTTAAAATCGAGGATGATTTTTTGACCGAGGTAAAGGCTTCACTCGACAACCTTGCACTTCCTAAAATCGGTTCGGATGGTCGGTTGATGGAATGGTCACAAGAATTCGGTGAAGTAGATGCAGGTCATCGTCACCTAAGTCATTTGTACAGCCTGCATCCCGGTAGGCAATTCAACGAAAAAGATACGCCCTTTATGATCGATGCCATCAATCGAAGCATTGACTACCGATTGGCCAGCGGTGGTGGCCATACTGGGTGGAGCCGGGCCTGGATTATCAATTTCTTTGCACGTTTGGGCGAATCTGAAAAAGCATACGAGAACATAAAAGCACTACTTCAAAAATCTACCGCAGCAAATCTTTTTGATTATCATCCGCCCTTTCAAATTGATGGTAACTTTGGCGGCACGGCCGGTATTGCGGAGATGCTGTTACAAAGTCATGTTCAGGATGACATGGGAAATACTATTTTGTATCTCATTCCCGCTTTGCCAAAGGCTTGGTCACAAGGTCATATTAGCGGTCTGAAAGCACGTGGCGGTTTTGAAATCGATATGGAATGGAATAATAGCACGTTGACATCGGCAACTATTAAGGCAACCCAAAGGGGAACCTGTAAAGTACGTGTTGGGGACAAAATAATCGATTTGACTTTAGCAAAAGGGGAGAAGCGAACCTTGAGCGATTTCTAAATAATTTTATAGAGTATGAAAAACACTAAAATAGAATACGTACTTCTTTTACTGCTACCCTTCTTTCTTTGTGGTCAACAAGAGATTGAACTGAACAAGGAAACAACGCTCTGGTATGAATCTCCCGCAAAACAATGGACGGATGCCTTCCCTTTGGGTAATGGTAAACTTGGGGCCATGTGTTATGGCGGAGCGAACGAGGAACATTTTCAACTGAACGAAGAAACGTTATGGGCCGGTTGTCCCAGCAATCCGTATCCGGAGGATTATCACGGTAAGCTGAAAACAATTCAAAAAATGCTTTTGGAGGGAGAAAACGAAAAGGCCAATACGTTCGGATTGGAAAATATGACCGCTGCACCTACATCCTTTCGATCATACGAACCTTTGGCAGATCTGCGTATTACCTTTCAAGGACAAGATTCGATTACCGATTATAAAAGGGAATTAGACTTTTCAAAAGGAATTTATAGGGTAACCTATAAGACAGGTGATTCCGAAAGAATACGAGAATCGTTCGTTTCAGCCGTTGACAATGCACTCTGCATTCGTTTTGTCTCAAGCGGCAAGGATAAAATTAATTGTACCATCGGGTTGAAGCGGCAAAAGGATGCTCAAGTTACAGCGATGAGTGACGGTAGCTTACGCCTAGACGGGCAAATAGTAGATATGGAGGCACCGGAAGGGTATGATGACAATGCGGGTGGTTCAGGGGAAGGCGGAAAACACATGCGTTTTGCTGCACGTCTTCAAAGTAAGATTATAGGCGGTAGTGTTAAGGCCGACGGCAATACATTGAAGATCAAAGATGCGAATGAGGTTATTCTGAAATTTACCGCCGCAACGGATTATAATCTCGCATTGCTAAATTTCGATGCCAGTATTGATCCGGGCAAAAAAGCTGATCAGACTTTGCAGAAAGTTGTCAATACTTCTTGGGACGTATTAAAAAGGTCCCATTTGGAAGAACACGGCGAAATGTTCGACCGGGCAAGTCTCTATTTGGGAGATTCACCGAATTCGTCCCTTCCCACGGATGAACGTTTAATAGCCTATAAGGATGGAGCGAACGACCCAGGTTTGGAGGTGCAATTATTCCAGTTCGGGAGATATCTGTTAATGGGAAGTTCTAGGGCTAATACTATCCTTCCAGCAAACCTTCAGGGCATTTGGAGCGAAAGGATGTGGGCGCCCTGGGAGGCTGATTTTCATCTAAATATCAACCTTCAAATGAACTATTGGCCGGCCGATGTGACCAATCTTTCGGAGACGATGCATCCGTTGATCAATTGGTTCGAAAAGATTGTAGAAACTAGTAAACCTTTGGCAAAGACCATTTATAATAGTGATGGCTGGTTTTCGCACCATGCTACCAATCCGTTCGGACGGGTTACCGCCTCGGCCTCCACACCTTCTTCTCAATTCAATAATGGTGTTTTAGACCCACTTCCCGGTGCGTGGATGGTTATGAGTCTTTGGGATCACTATGAATTTACACAGGATAGAATCTTTTTAAAGGAAAAACTGTATCCTATGCTCAGTGGTGCCAGTGCGTTTATTTTAGATGTCATGGTGGCGGATTCAGAGGGTATGCTCCATTTTATGCCTTCGTCTTCACCCGAAAACCAGTATCGCGACGTTGCATCAGGCGAAATGTTACGGATAACGTCTAATTCAACGTATCACTTGTCCATCATTAAAGCAGTGTTTAAGGCGACATTAGAGGCCGCTTCAATTTTAAACACTAAGAACAGCCTTACCGAAAAAATAGTTAATGCACAAAAAGCACTACCGGACTTACCAATAGCTCAGAATGGAAGACTTATGGAATGGGCAACGGAAAGAGAGGAAAAGGAGCCCGGTCATCGTCATCTTTCGCATCTCTTGGGAGCGCATCCTTTCTCTTTGATTACGGAAGAAACCCCTGAGTATTTTGAGGCTGTTCGAAAGAGTTTGGCCTGGCGCGAAGAAAATGGCCATGGCGGAATGGGTTGGGCCTACGCGCATGCCCAGTTGATGCATGCAAGATTACTGGATGGTGAAAAAGCATATGGCAGGCTAAAGACTTTGTTGAGCAATGGTAGAACCTATAGTCTTCTTAATACAATCGGCCCTTTTCAAATCGATGGAAATCTGGGTGGCACCGCCGGAGTAGCGGAAATGTTACTCCAAAGCCATCTAAAAGATGAAAAAGGGAACTTTATTCTTCACCTATTACCCGCAATACCATCTGAATGGTCTAGTGGAAGTCTTACCGGATTTAAGGCAAGAGGGAATTTTGAAGTAGACATGGCGTGGGAAAACAATATAATTTTATCAGCAACGATATATTCTAAAAATGGCGGAGCCTGTAAAGTCCGGTTTCAAGATAAAATCTTGGATGTAACGCTCGGTCAGGGCGAAGAAAAGGTTTTAACCGAATGGTAGCGAATCGCTCTTTGCCCAATGAGTGAGAAACACATTATTTAACCTGTCCCCAGTCGGGGCCTTCATCCCTGATTTCCTTCCAGAGGTCAACCATTTTCGGTTTTAGTTTATCCACAATTTCCGGTTTCGTCGCGGCAAGGTCATTTTTTTGCCCTGGGTCTGCGGTCAGGTCATACAGCGCGAACTTCACGGGAATGGAAGACTTCATCCATTCGAGGAGTGTAGTGCCGTCGTCCGATTTTTCGGGAAACCATCCCATAAGGGTATACTCGTCATACCGCATGGCTATGTGCGGCATCCTAAAATAGGTGTCCTCATGGGTGGGGAAAAGCCATAAATAAGGTTTCTCCCTTTCCGTTTTTTCTCCAAGAAATGAAGGAAAGGCATCTATCCCGTCCATTTTCCTGTTCGTCGGTATTTTTGCCTGGGCCAGTTCGGCAATGGTCGGTAAGAAATCGGTTGCGACTACCAATGCGTCGCTTGTTGTTCCAGCAGGTATTTTGGCCGGATAGCGTACGATCCCCGGAACCCGATGCCCTCCTTCATAGGGATAGCGCTTCATTCCCTTATAAATTCCCGGAGTGCCAAAACAATAATCCCGAATGGGTTCATACCAATTCCCTTGGGATTCTTCCAAATTCACCGGATGTTCGGGGCCATTATCACTGGTGAAAATGACCATGGTGTTTTCTTTTAAATTTTCCTCGTCAACCGTTTTCATCAGATTGGCGAAAGCATTGTCCAATTGTGAAATAGTGCCATAGTATTCCTTTTTATTTGGACTGATATCATATTCGGTTCGACCCACGTCACCATATTGAATCGTCTGTTCCAAGCTATCCACTTTTGCATTGTCATAAACTTCACTGAATGCTTTTGGCGGTTCAATTGGGGTATGAGGCTCGTGGGTAGAAACCACTAGGAGAAAGGGTTTGTTCTTATCCCGTACTTGGGTTAGCCATTTCGTTGCCTCCTCGGTAAGCACATCGCAGTACCAACCCTCAACTTTGCCAACCTCTTCTCCGTTTCTAAGAAATTTCGGAAAATTCTGGGGACCGCTAAATGCATTTAGGGTAGAGCCGAACCAATGGTCGAAGCCTTGGTCGCCCGGCCCTGGTTCATCGTGTTTTTCGGTCTTTTCCAAGCGGGACAAATGCCATTTTCCCATAAAGGCGGTTTCGTAGCCATGAGCCTTTAAAAGTTCGGCGATAGTCGTTTCCTCTTCCTTTAAATATGAGCCATAAGCACCTTGTATGTAATAGAAACCACTTCGATACGGATTTCTACCTGTCAATAGGCCGGCACGGGATGGAGAACAGACCGTTCCGGCAGAGTGACAGTCGGTAAGCAAAACACCTTCGGAGGCAAATGTATCGATACCCGGTGTTTGTATAATCGGATTACCATAACACCCCAAATCCCCATACCCTAGATCATCGGTCAGATAAATAATGAAGTTGGGTTTTGAAACTTCTTTTTCCTCTTTTTTTGAAGTGCAGCCTAGAAGTATGAGTGCTAGAAAAAGAAAAGTATATAGTTTTGATTTTTGCTCGGCCTTCATGTTTGAATCAGTTCATTAGGTTTGTTTATTGAAATATAACATACAGTAGGGCAATAGTCGCTAATAAAAGAAAAGCGTAGAAACGAACATCGGATCTACCTTGAAATTTTTCTTTGGTAAGAAATTGTAAAGGGCTGCCCCATATATATTTCAACTGCGCATCCCTAGGTTTTGGACTGAAGTAGCTAACTGCAAAATATACTATGGTGCATATGCAAAAGAGCCACCAGGCCTGCATCATAAAAGGTATGCCCCATTGGTCGGTTATGATACTCGGTTTGTTTGAAAGTGACGGTATAAAGTCTGCGGCAAATGATATGGTTCCGAGTAAAAAACCGAATATCAAGGTAATCAATGATGCTTCTTTAGTTCCCCTCTTACCGAATACGCCGAATAAGAATACAGTGGCAATAGGAGGTGCCAGAGCCGCCGCAATTTTGTTGATCGCTTCAAAAATACTGGTGAATTTGCCTCCTTGGGTCGACCATGCCATCGCCAATAACATAACCAATACAGCGACCCATTTGCCTATATTCACTTGTTTTTTGTCAGAAAGGGATGGTTTTATCCTTTTTGCGATGTCAACGGCCACCAAGGTAGAACAGCTATTAAGTGCTGCGGCAATGGTACTCATTAGGGCGGATAAAAGTGCTGCGGCGAATATGCCCTTAATGCCAATGGGAAGCAGTTCGTTGATCAATACCGGTAAGGTTTCGTTGCTGGTTGCTATTTTATCCTTAAAAAGAACATAACCGATTACTCCGGGCAAGACCATGATAAAGACAGGGAGTATTTTTAGAAATCCGGCGAAAATAGGTCCTTTTTGGGCATCGTCTTCACTTTTGGCAGCCAATACCCGCTGTACGATGGTTTGGTCAGAACACCAATACCAAAGGCCTAAAATGGGATACCCCAAAAATATCGCGTACCATGATAATCCGGAATTGCCAGCATTATCACCACTTCTTAGCATGCTCAGTTGATCAGGTTTTATAGCGTCCTTGAATTCACTTATGGAGTTTATTCCGATGTCCGGAAGGGCGTTAATAGCAAATATGGTAAGTAAGGTCGCTCCAAAAATCAAGACTACTGCTTGAACGGTTTCAGTAACTACAACGGCCTTAAGACCTCCAAGAATCGTGTACGTGGCCGTTATGACCGAAATAATAAAAATGGAAACGAATACGTCGATCCCAAAAAAAGATTTAAAAACGATTGCACCCGCATAAAGGCTCATTCCGATATGCACGAACAATGCGCCCACGATGGCCATAAAGGCCAAAAAAGACCTGGAACGCCCGTCATATCTTTTTTCTAAAAACTCAGGTAGTGTGCTGATCTTACTCTTAAAGTAAAAAGGGGCAAAAATCAGACCTAAGACAATCAGCATTATGGATGCCATCCATTCAAAATTTCCCCAAACCAATCCATCTTCAAAACCTGAAGCTGCCAAACCTACCAAATGAATGGTAGATATATTACTGGCAAAGAGCGCCGCTCCGATAACTATCCAATTCAAACTGCGACCTGCCAAGAAATAGTTGACAGCGGTCATTTTCGTTTTTTTACTGGCCCATATGCCCAAGGCTAGAATTGCTGCCAAGTAAAGAACGATGATGACCAAATCTATATTTTCCATATTATTGGTTATATGCCCCAAAGTCAAAATCCAGATTTCTAAGGGGCTCAAGAATTGAGCATACTTGCGCCACCATTATACTATCCAAAGGCTCTTCGAACCAATCAATATTTTTATCAAGGATCTTTCGATTTGTACAACTGAACAGCGTGGTAGGTATCTGGGGATTATCCATGGCAAATTGTAAGGCTATTTTTTCAATTTGAATCTTTTTTTTGCTACAAAAATCAAGAGCTTCCTTAACATGGTAAAGTTCTTTTTTCGTGACGGGATACCAATCTGGAGGTCCTTTGCTTGTCAACAGTCCGCTGGCAAAGGGCGAAGCACTTACTAGACCGATTCCTTTGGAATTTATTTTCGGTATCAATTCCAATAACTCATCGTTTATGAGTGTATAATGGTTATGTATTAAAATCGTATCCATATCGTGATTGTCCAATACTTTGTGGAGAACTTCTATCGAATAACATGAGATACCAAAAAATCTGATTTTTCCTTCATTTTTTAATTTTTCCAAGGCGTTGAGTCCTTCGTTTAGGGCAATATTTAAATACTTTCCACCGTCGTACTCAATGTCATGTAAGAATACCATATCGATATAATCCGTTTGAAGACGTTTTAAACTCGCTTCTACGGAATTAATTATGGCATTGTATGTAAAATTAAATTTAGGTGGGAGTGATGCCGTTTTCCCGGCTTTTGACGAAAGTATTATTTTGGAACGGTCGATGGTCTTTAAGCCTTTTCCTAAAGTTGTTTCAGAAGTTGCCGGCCCAAAGCTTGAATTATTTCTTCCATAAGCAGGTGAGGTGTCAAAATAGTTTATACCGCGGTCAAACGCCTGACGCACAGTTTTTATGGCCTCGCTTTCATCTGCTTCGTCAAACATACCCCCAATTCCAGAAGCTCCAAAACCTAATTCGCTAACTATTAATCCTGTATCTCCAAGTACGTTGTAATCCATAATGGGTATTTCAATTTGCTATCATAATTTTTACATCCGCTAAAGAGTTGGATGCTTTTTTCATGGCTACGGGAATTTTATCAAATGGAAATCGGCCCGTTATAATCGCTGTTACGTCTATTTTCTTAGTCTCCAACAGATCCATAGCTTTCATATATTCCATGTTAAAGCGAAAGGAGGGTCGAAAAGTCAGTTCGTTCTTCATAAAAGCAGCGAATGGAAATTCGGCATCGTCATGATACATACCCAATTGTATAATTACGCCCCCTTTTTTTATGAATTTAACCGTATGGGTCAAAATAGTAGCGGCACCGGATGCCTCTAATAAAATATTAAACCCGTTAGGTGCAATCGAAAGCAAGTTCTTTTTGAAACCGGCTTCGTTCGGATTTAGGGCGGCCGTTACCCCGATCTGCCTTGCTTTTTCAAGGGCAGCGATTCTTGGGTCGGTAATTACAATGGGCGCTGTTGTGTGAAGTGCAGCCACCATATGGCATAGTTGGCCAATAGTGCCAGCCCCGGTAATCAGCACCGATTTTCCCTTTAGATTACCCGCTAGCGATAAAGCGTGCAATACTACGGAAAGTGGTTCTAATAAGGCTGCCATTTCAAAACTGATAAAATCTGCCAATGGAACACAATTTTCCCCAGGAATCTTTATGTATTCGGAAAAACCACCGTTCAGGTGAGGAAAAACACTTGCTGAACCAAGATATTTCATTGATGGACATAAATTGTACTTTTTTGCCATGCACTGGACACATTTCTTACATGGTCGTGATGGATTGACACCAATTCGGGTTCCTTTCTTTAAATTAGGGTATAGTGGGCTTTCCTTATCGATTATTCCTGCGAGTTCGTGGCCCAGTGCAAAGGGTTTTTTGGGTACAAAATCACCAATCTTGCCATCCTTGAAATAATGGATATCGGATCCGCATATACCAACGGACTTTACTTTTACTACAACCTCGTCAGTTTTTGTTTCAGGATAGGGTATTTCGCAAAAGCGCATATCCTTTTTTCCGTACAACAAATATGATTTCATATACCTTTAATGGAATATGTCTTCCCTTTAACGGTCTTGAATTCCATAATGTTGTCAGAATGTTTTTTTACTTTGACTCGTTTCCCGTCAGAGAACACTTGAATGTTATTTGTAAATTTTATTCGACACGTATTGCCCACCTTGGAAAATATGGTAACTGAATTAAGGGCTTTTTCTTTCCAAACAAAATCGAGTTCAAAACCACCTCTTGCGCGGACTCCTTTAAATTGACCATCTTTCCATTCGGAAGGAAGTGCAGGCAATAAATCGATATACCCTTCATGAGATTGAATGAGCATCTCGGTTATTCCTGCAGTTACACCAAAAGATCCATCAACTTGTAACGGTTTTCCGCATTTGGCAAAAAGGGACATATAACACTGCTCTTTTAAGTAGCCCTTAAAAATGGAGTTGGCCCTATCGCCATCATATAGTCGGGCCCACAATGCCATTTTCCAACCACGCGAAAACCCTGTGCCGCCATCACCTCGTTGTTCAAGTACTTTCTTTACGGGAGCAATAAATTCGGGGGTTCTGTTTACGGAGAGCACATTTCCTGGATAGAGGCCATATAGGTGGGAGAAGTGTCTGTGCTTGTCTTCCATTTGCTCGTAATCTTCCGTCCATTCTTGTAACATACCGTCTCGCCCAATTTGAGAGGGTGGAAACCGTTCTCTTGCTTCGAGTACCTTTTTTGTGAAATCATGGTCGACATCCAAAACTTCGGATGCAGAGGCGTAGTAACTGAACAGGTCTTTTAATATTTGCATATCCATTGTAGCCCCAGCCACTATCGTGGTGAAATAGTACATTCCGGTAACTTCGTCATAGAAGTACTTATAACCTTTTCCCTTTGGGGGGTTCTCTGGGGAATTGGAAGGGTTGGTTACCAACCAATCCCTTCCAGGATATTCTACCAGAAAATCCATGAAAAATTCAACGGAACCTTTCATCACCGGATAAATCTCTTTAAGATATTCTTTGTCTTGGGTAAAAAGATAGTGTTCCCACAAGTGCGTGGTAAGCCATGCACCGCCCACGGTAAAGGTTCCCCATGTTGGCCCATCCATTGGAGCGGCAACACGCCATAGGTCGGTATTCTGGTGAAATACCCATCCGTCCGCACCATAATGTTCTTTGGCCACTTCGGCACCTTGGTCCGTAAGTTCTTTGACCATTGTAACCAGTGGTTCTGAAAGCTCCGATAGATTTGCTGTTTCTACAGGCCAATAGTTCATTTGGGTATTAATGTTCGTGGTGTACTTTGAGTCCCAGGAAGGGTTCATATCGTTGTTCCAAATACCTTGCAGATTGGCAGGTTGGGAACCCGGTCTTGACGAAGCAATAAGCAGATACCTACCAAAATTGTAGCATAAGGTCGCCAATTGAGGGTCGGGGGCCGATTGGATTTTGGACATTCTTTCATCCGTAGGCAATGAAGAAGTCGCTGTTGTCGGCAAGGTTAGGGAAACTCGGTCGAAATACTTTTTATAATCACCAAGTGCCGCTTCCTTAATATTGGTAAATGATTTTTGTTCTACTTGGGCCAACATGGCTTCGACACGGGCATGTTGATCGGCATTTACGTTCTTATAATCTTCAAAATTAGTGGCAGCTACGAAATATAGCGTTACCGCATCGGCGTTTTTGATGCTAAGCATCGTATCGTCAGAGCTCATGGTGCCACCTTCTGGAATTGCTTTTATTCTGGCCTCATATTTTAATTTACCTTCCACACCAAGATAGTCGGCAGATTTTCCTGTTAGTTTTAATTGGTTGTTTTCAAGAGCATCCATGCGGAAGTAATCTGTCGCATAGTTTGAATGCGCACTATTTCTAACGCCCCTAAGTTGGGCATCGAATGATATACTGCCAGATTTATCGGCAGTAATACGTATTGCAATGGTTTGGTCAACAGCAGAAGCAAAAATCTCGCGGGTATAGTTGACTCCTTTGAAGTTATATTTGATTGTTACTATTCCCGTTTTTAAGTCTAGTGATCTTTTATAGTTTTGTACGCTATCTTCTTCGAAAAAAAGATGTAGGTTGGCCATAGATTGGTATTTCTGCTGTTCTACAGGATACCCCATCAATGCCCGCCCGAAAAGCTTGTGCGCTTTTATTGGTTCGCCATTGAAGATGTGTTTCTGAATTTCAGGCAGTTTTTCATAACCTCCTTTAACAACTGTATTATAAGGGCCCCCGGTCCAATAAGTTTCTTCATTAAATTGAATTTGGTCCTCCCCGTATTTACCATAGACCATGGCGCCAAGTCGCCCGTTACCAACGGGTAAGGCCTCTTCCCAAATAGAAGCGGGCTTATCGAACCAAAGTACTGTGCCTGGGTCAAAAGTGGCTTGCTCGATTTTGATGGGAGTTCCCATATTTTTATCCCCTTGCGCTAGTAGAAAATTAACGGTAAAGGCAAGCGTAAAAATTAGTATGTTCTTTAAATTCATAATCGATAAAATATTAATTTTTTTTTAGAAATTTTTGATTTCGAACAAAAACTCAATTCGAGTTCGGTCTTCAAAAAAATAGCGGCAAAAAATCCGCCGCTATTTTCAACTAACTCAAACAACTCAAAATTATAATAACAACCAATTGCTTACTTAGTATTATTGTCTATTGAACATTCTCACGTTTGTCCCACCAGAGCTGTGTACCCCAAAAAATATCTTTTTCAACTATATCTGTAGGAAAGCTCGTATTTAATGATTTTTCAGAATCAGGGTATGCCATTTTAAAGGGTGGTCTATTATGCAATCCCACGTAATCTAGGGAGACATCGACCATTAAAGGTATGTCGGTTCTTCTGGCTTCCGCCCAGGCTTCCACACTTTGCTTAAATAAAGAAATCCATTTCTGAAGGTAAATTTTCTCTAGATTGGTTGTTGTTCCTCCATCCCATGCGACTTCAGGCTCGGTAAGAAAAGTTGCTATTGCGGCCTCTTCGATTCCGTTTTCTTCTAATGACAACCTTATTCCCGCTTCATAGACGTCTTTTGCATTACCACCGGTAATTAAATTACGTTGATAGGCCTCGGCAATTATAAAGTGTACTTCCGCTGTATTCATAAAAGGAGAAAAACCTGCCGGATCGTTACCAAACCTATCGCCAATATGGGATACATTGTTACCGTTATTCAACGTGTCGATCAATTGCGTAGCGCCAAATTTATAGCCTCGGTAGGTATCATTTTTATTTTTATCGGCATACACGGGTAACCTAGGATCATTATTTCCGTCAAGAGCTGAAATTAGTGTGTTGTTGGTACGGTACTGATCCGTTTTGTTACCGTCATCAGCACCCATTCTGGCATACCATGGCTCTAGGTCTGGGGCCACCCCGGGCCAAAAAAGATAGGCATTCGCATCATTCGAAGTAATGATGGGATACTTGTCAGGGTTATTGAGAACGTCTGCAATAGTAGACTTTGAACCTTCTTCATCAGCTGAGGACATCCTGATCGCTACACGTAACCTAATTGAATTACAAAATTTTTGCCACATCTCGACATCGCCATTGTACAGAAAATCACCCGCCCCTATATCCTCGCCATTAGTATTGAACATATCCGCCGCAGATTTTAATTCAGCCAATATTTGCGCGTAAACGTCCTGTTCTGTATCATATTTAGGGTAGATTATTCCTTCTTCTAGACGAAATGCTTCGGAATAAGGTATTTGCCCCCACATATCCGTTGCCTTGTGCGCCATATAACTCTTTAAAGTCAGGGCGGCGGCATAAAGATTATCATTGCCCTCCTCTTGAGAAAGCTTCATTGCTTCAACTGCATAAGTCATTGATGAGAACATTTGATCCCATTGACTATTGTTAATGTTTACACGATATTCATAATCCCCTAAACCTATGGGCGCTGTATGCCCGGAATACGCGCCAGCATAGTTTGCACCGAGCCTCTCACCATACAGTATTCTTGAAGAGGATAACAGTGCGCTTCCTAAGACATTCGTGGCTGGTACCAATATAGGACTATTTGGACTCGTATTTATCGTTTCAAAATCATCGGTACAACCTACAGACAAGATGATCAGCAGTACTGAAGAAAAAATAAGATTTTTAGTATTGATTTTCATGTTATTTTCTTAAAAATTAAAAACTTGCGGTTAATCTAAATCCATAGTTTCTTGTTGTGGGTATCTGAAAATTCTCATAACCGACCCCTGCATCTCCGCCACCGAAACCGACCTCTGGATCAATGCCTAGTTCGGCCGTACCTTTTCCTCTATACAGAATGGCAAGATTTCTTCCAACCATAGAAAGGTTCAGTTTAGAAAGTATGCCTATTTTTGAAACGTTGAAATTATACCCTATGGATAGCTCCCTTAGTTTTACGTATGATGCATCAAGAATAGAATATTCATGATTGTTCCACATCCAAGAACCACCAAAATAATCTTGGGCCGACACACGTACATTGTTAGGGGTACCATCTTCAAAAACTCCATCAACAATTAAACCCGTTTCACGAACATTATTTTCTACCGTATTCTGATAGGCTCCTGTAGGGTATGAATGCCAAGCTGTGGTACTGAACATATCTCCGCCGATCTTGGCATCGATTAAAAAACTAAGGTTTACGCCTTTATAACTAAAAGTATTCGATATACCCCCTGTCCAATCCGGTGTTATATTACCAAGATTCTCAGCCTCATTAGTGGTCAGGGGAATTCCATTTGCGTTAACGACAATTTCGCCGGCATCGCTTCTTTCGAAAGGCAAGCCCCATAATACGCCCCATTCCTCTCCGGGAATTCCTAAGGTGCTAACCCCTCCGAATCCTGGTGAAATTTGGTAAGATTCTAAGTTTCTGTATAATGTATTAACGATACTTTTGTTAGTTGCCCAGTTTACGACCACATCCCAATTTAAACCTGACGGGTTTCGAAGAATGTCGGCAGATACCATTAATTCGATACCCTCATTGGCTATTTCCCCCGCATTCAGTCGGGTAGACCTATAGCCCGTCGTGCTAGATGTTGCCACATCAAGTATTTGATTAACCGTTGTTTGTTTGTAATACGTAAAATCCAGTCCTATCCGATTATCCCAAAACCTCATATCCGCACCTATTTCATATGATGTGGTTTCTTCTGGTAATAATGAGGTCGGGGGCAGCGTTCGGGCCGGTGTAAATGTCGATACTCCGTTGAATGTGTTTGCTGAATAGATAAGGTCTAGTTGGTACGGATCGGTATCGCCACCAACTCTTGCCCAACTTCCTCTTAGTTTAGCGTACGATAAAATATTTGAATTCATCTTCAAGGCATCGGTGACGCTAAAACCAAGGCTTACGGAAGGGTAGAAATACGACCAATTTTCTTTAGGAAGGGCGGAGCTCCAATCATTACGACCTGTAATGCCGAAATATAGAATCTTTTTGTATGAGCCATTAACTGCAAAATATACACTGTTGGTCTCATATATACTATTGAACATGCTAGTACTCGGTATTCCTTTCGCATTAGAAATATTGTATAGGTCGGCAACGGTGAGGTCGGCAGCACCAACTGAGATGCTGTTGTAGTTGTTTCTTCTTTTGTTAGCTCCTATTAGCCCGTCTAACCGAATGTTGCCAAATGTTTTGTCAAAGTTCAGCGTCAAATCGGTATTCATTTCTTTCTTGTTGATCTGCGTTTCGTTAAATTGACCATTTAGCCCTCTTCGCTGATTTCGAACGGTGCCCGATTGGGTAATGTTCTTTCTAGTCTCATTATAATAATCCATACCCACCATGGCATTTGCGGACAGCCAATCTGTTAACTTATAGGAAACATTTACGTTTCCAAAGAACCGCTCTCTGTTAAATGCATGTGTATTCCTTAGATTATAAAAAGGATTGTCTCCGTCGAAAATATAGTCTTCGTTTCCTTTTTCATAAAAAAGGTCTTTTGCATATTGGGTCGGAAAGTCTCTTTGAAGCCAAGCAAAAATATCGGCCCAAGAATACCCGTTTGCGGGCAGGTTGTCACTTTCTTTTCTTACGTAATTAAAATTTACCGATGCTGATAATTTTTCGGAGGGATTAAGGTTGACGTTTGCCGTCAACGAATTTTGTTTTTGCCCTGTGTTGTTTATAATACCATCGCTCTCATCGGTCGTAAAGCCGATACGGCCTGATGCTTTTTCACCATTGGCAGTCACGGCAACACTATTTTGAATGGTAATGCCGGTATTGAACCATTCCTTTATATTATTGGGCCGTGATATCCATGGACTGTTAGGGCCGGTGGACCATTGGTCCAATAACAGTCCGGCATCCATTCTAGGCCCCCAGTTTATGGGATAGGAGTCATTTACACCACCACCGGTACCATCAACATAATTATATGCGAATTGCCGGGCATATTGATTATAGGTCAAAGAGGTGCCGTTCTCTTGATTGTGTTGATTAAAGATATACTCGCTACCATTAAACCCACCTCCGTATTCGTTTTGGAGCTTTGGGAAGTAGGCAGGTTTATCGAAAATAACCGATGATGTAAAGCTAACTCCGAGGTTGTTGCCAGTCTTGCCCCCTTTTTTAGTGGTGATAATTATTACGCCGTTCGCTGCACGAACACCATAGAGAGCAGATGCATTTGCCCCTTTAAGTACAGATACCGACGCTATCGTGTTCGGGTCAATGTCTGAAGCAGTGTTACCCCAATCTACACCGCCGCCGCCAGCAATGTTCGGAGAGGAGTTATCTATAGGTGTGCCATCTACAACAAATAATGGTTGGTTATTTCCAAAAGATGCGTTGCCACGGATTACTATTCTCGAAGAAGAACCTACCGTACTTCCTCCACCAGTTACTTGCACACCCGCAATTTTACCTGAAAGCGAATTGATAATGTTGGGTTCTGGCGTGATGGTCAGCTTGTCGCCCCCAATTTCTTGAACGGCGTAGCCAAGCGTTTGTTTTTCTCGACTTATACCTAGGGCGGTTACAACTACCTCATCAAGAGATTCAGCATCTGGCTCCATGGCCAAGTTAATTGTTGTTCTTGAGCCAACATTAATATCTTGTGCTTTGTAACCAATATAGCTGAAGATCAAGGTAGTATTCGTGCCGGTTACAACTTCGTAATTACCGTCAAAATCTGTCGTCGTTCCTGATGTGGTTCCTTTTTTAAGTACTGTAACACCTGGCAAAGGTTCGCCTGTTTCATCGGTTACGGTTCCTGAAATGGCGAGGTCTTGAGCAATTAACGTATTCGATGCAACTAGAACAACCCCGAAAAAAAGCAGCCGTGAAATTGAAACTAATTTGAAATAATTTTTCATCTGTTATTAATGTTATTTTAATAATGCGATAAAAATATGCTAAATACGAATTTAAATACGATGTTAAGTTAGCCAGATACTATACTATTTTTACATAGCGTGTTAATTTTTTGAATGAATAACCCCTAAAAATAAGTACTTATAGGGTTTTTTCTTTAATAAGATAGTTATGGGAATAAATGGTTAGTACAATTTTGATGATAATCTTATAAAGGTTTATATGAGCGAATAAAAGTGTCATTTATATTTAAATAATATACTTTTTATATATTATTTAATAATGATAATTTAGAATTGTGGTAGGCCTATATATGTGCTGTGTATTATCTAGCTGCCGTCACCTGTATATACCCGAGTTTAATGTGCCTTGCGGTTTACGCCTATAAAACTTAGGCTAGGGAATGGTCGCATCTACGGTTAGCCATTAAAAAAGTGCCCCCAAAGTCATTGTAGAGTCTTGCCCGCCCATTATTAAAATGAAAAAGGGTGGTTTTCGCCTAATTTTGGCACTGGTGAAATTTGTTTGCTGAAAAAAAGAGGAATAGGAAAAGTCGAGCTTGCAGGTGGAATTAATACAAAAGTAAACCCAGATTATTTAATGAAGGTATTTACTAAGCAAATGGTACCTGAATAACAACAGCGTCGTTTATAATGACTTGAGTACATCCATTTTCTAGTATGGCGAAGTTGTTTCAAACTTTAAACATGGGCTTAACAATATTTAAATGCTCCCGGTTTTGTCATAAGTTGATTTTTGGCCAGGCTCGCCTCAATTTTTTTAGCGGTCTTAGTTATCGCAAGTCCACCTAAACCTGTACATCTTAAGGCGTGGGGAATGGCATCGCCCACACTCTTCATAGTTTCGATGACTTCATCTAAAGGTATTACTTGATCATAGTCCGATAAGGCCATGTTGGCACATGAGATAGCGGTAGAGGCAGCCATTACATTGCGGTTTAGGCACGGGGCTTCGACCCTATCTCCAATGGTGTCACAGATCAAACCTAAAGAACTCTGCAATGCCATGGAAGCTGCAGCCAAAGATTGATCAAGGGTTCCGTTCTGTAAAGTAACAACGGCGGAGGCCGCCATGCCTGACGCTGAACCACATTCGCCCATACACCCGCCTACCTCTGCCGAGAATGTGGCGTGCGCTGTTATGAAAACGCCTATAAGCCCTGCGGCTAGTAAGGCTTCTACGATTTGTTCCCTAGACAGCCCTAAGGTCGAAGCCGTACCGATAACAGTACCGGGCAAAGCACCACATGATCCGGCAGTTGGTGCTGCAACGATAATTCCCATAGCGCTTTTTACTTCCATCATTGCCGAAGTAAATAAAACGGAATTGTTCAAAACATCTCCGGGCACTAGCTTTTTTTCCTCCATTTTCTTTTTGAAGACCAATGATTGGCTGCCGAGAATCCGGTCTTTATAATGGGTGCCTTTTAAGCCCAAGGTGATAGAATTCTGCATCGTATCTGCAATATCACCCATCTTTTGAATAACCTCATTTTCCGATATGTCGCCTCTAATGCTTTCGTAGCGTACCGCCAGTTCCCATAAACTTAAATCTTTCCCCTCGTTGTATTGCAATAGCTCGGCTACGGTAATAAATGGAACTTGAAGGTCTTTTCTTGATAAAATCGGGAGTACCGGTGCTATTGTTTTGGTACAAGACACTTGTTTGACCGACGGAATTTGGGCCATAAGTTGTTGCTGTTCAGCTTCATTGGAACGTACCATGATAAACTTCGATGCGCCTTCATGTACCGATGTTTGACCAAATTCCATTCTGCTTACGGCGCTCAATACATCTTGTACATTCTCCGTATAAAGTAGTGTCATGAAAGAACCGCCCATAAAGGAAACGGGTGCCTCGTCGATTTCAATAATTTCAATCATTCCGCCTCCGGTTGAAATACCGATGACCTGATGGGTCTCTACTTTGCTCTTTAAGGTGATTTTATAGGTGTTGGGGTGCTCGGCACCTATGGAATGTATATCTATCGTAATGTTGATTCCGGCCTCTTTGATGTGATATTCATAATCC
>ENA-ORXM01000726-ORXM01000726.1-marine-metagenome-genome-assembly--contig:-NODE-726-length-52680-cov-114.468661_pt1 | contig 52680 bp, 39 predicted proteins | sample MGYA00237867_ERZ511480 | MGnify/ENA primary metagenome ERZ511480 (study PRJEB26309, sample SAMN06266103) | marine metagenome | isolation source: Algal blade | place: United Kingdom:Sidmouth, United...
TTATAATCTACCTGATTTAGGGTAATAATTGCTTCAGTTTTTAAAGTGTAGACATAGCAGTGCTAAGAGCAGTATTCATCAGTACTCATCTCAGTTCAACTTTTCTATATGCTGGAATCGGTCTTGTATATATTTTTACATCTGGATCTGATCCTCTTATTTTTGAAGACTGACTGATCTCTGCTCTTGCAGAGTCGATGTCCATACGCGACATCGAAAGGAAGAAATCGCAAGCGGATGGGTGGTGAGATGACCTTTTCACCTTTATGACACTTGGGGCATAAGTGAGGATTTATGCCTGTAGTAGCGGTAATAAAGTCTCGTGTATTTTTATACTCTATCACTTCAGGCGGACATACCTTTAAGTGTTTGCGAATAGATTTCAAATTGCGTGCTTTGAATCTCGGTGCAAGAAATCCGATATGTCTGATTTTGATAAATCGCTTTGGCAGTATATGCTCAGCAAATAGTTTTAGAAATTTGACGCCACATATGGTTTTACACTTTACTTGATTTTTCCTTCTGTCAGTGTATCTGAATGTGATATGAGTTTTAGTCATTTTCAATATTCTGTTTTTAGAAACACAATGAAAAGAGCTAAGAGATGGCAAGTGCTGGTGAGATCAGACTTTCTTCGGTCGTTCCCTCCACACGAAATAAAATCGAACATCTTTACTTTGCAGCAGTATAAGATGGGAATCAAAGATATAGAATCGTGGGCAAGAAAATCGTCATTAATACCTTACAGGAAATAATAAATAGACTTCAAGATACTGAAGATAGTTACAGAGAGAACTATTCTTATTCTTCAGAATCGACTATTGATAATTGGATGGTTGCTTCCGCAATATCCGACAAAATCTATTCTATAATTGGCCATAAAAACTTCATTAATCATATGATGGTCGCTGCAATTTTTGCTCTTTCATTTTATTTTCTTATCACGCAACAATTTGGATAAGAGTCAAAGCATTGTCACAGCATAATTAATTATGGCAGGATTTACTGCGAATAGTTAATAGATCTATATAATTGGATCTACCTCAATTTAATTATTTCCAGTGATGCGCTATTAGAGATCAGTCAGCAAGCTGCTTATCTGATTTAAGAAAGTTAAAATATTGCGATAGAATATCCTCATTGGGCTCATTAAGCGTCATAATTTCTAAAATTGCAGGCCTGACGAATGTATTATCGTAGAGCCAATCAAGAGAAGACTTGAGCTCTGACTCAGAGCTTGCCTGACGATAAGGAGATTTAAATGTCTTTGCTATGTACTCTGCAGTATAAGATTGCTCAGTAGCAAAGAACTCTTTGTATTGATCTGTAGTCTCAGGTCCAGGAATTATCTTAAATATACCCCCACCACCATTATTGACAATTATAATTTTTAGCCATCCAGCCATATATTGATTCCACAATGCATTGGAGTCGTACATGAAAGCTAAGTCACCTGTGATAATAGTAGTTACTCTTCGATTAGCATGAGCTGCGCCAGCTGCTGTAGATGTACATCCGTCAATTCCGCTCACCCCTCTATTACAAAAATAATTTATATCTGCTCTTTGATTAAAAAGCTGGGTGTACCTGATCGGTGAGCTATTAGAAATATGCAAATCTGAATGAGGCGGCACGCTGCTCAGTATATGATCAAATACCTTTAGATCAGACCAGGGGCATTTCTCTAAAAACTTATTGTGTTTTACTTGAGTGGAAGCATGATGATGATTCCACTGCTGTTGATAGTGGGAGCTCAGTTTCGGCAGTTGCTGTAGTGCAGTCAAAAAATCTAATGCAGAGGCTTTAATATGCATAGTCAGGCACTCATAGGTATCTAAAGCCTTATCTTGTTCATTGACGTACCAATGTTCATTAGGTCTATGATTTATAAAAAGTGTTTTTATTCTCTTTGAGACAATGGCATCGCCCAAGGAGATAATGACATCTGGTATGATCGCATTAATCTCATTATTAGATAAGATAGTGATCATTCGGTCAATACATGGATTTACTTGACTGGATGTAACATTAGAAGTCGTCTCGGAAATGACCGCTATATCTTCTCTCTCAGCCAAGTTAGCTAAGATCAAATTAACGTCATCATTGGGCATAGCCTGTCCAAATATGATGAGCTTTTTATCGAAAGTTTTCCACTTCTCGATGATGGCATTAACTATTGAATGCGTCGGAAGCCTATGCTCGCCCTGCAAATTCCCGACGACAAGATCATCGTGGTTCTTGTAAACTGTTTGCTGATAGAGTGGCTCTTTGAGTGGAAAGTTAATGTGTACAGGGCCAAAGGAACCTCTGCTACATTGATCTATAGCGTCAGATATCAATTGATCATTGGCTTGAAGGTCGGCAATATTGACTGCTTCTTGCTGAAGCTGATAGCTGGCTTTTATATAATTAGCATATACATTATGCTGCCTCATGGTTTGGCCGGCACCCTGATCTATTTTCTCCTCGGGTCTGTCTGCGGTGATGACGAGTAGTGGAATTTTTTGGTAGTAAGCTTCTACTACAGCAGGAGCATAATTAACTACGGCACTTCCTGAAGTACAACAGATCACAACGGGCCTGAGGAGCTGTTGAGCCATTCCCATGGCAAAGAAACCAGCTACTCTCTCATCCGGTATTGTCATACATTCGAAAGCGGGATCACCAGCAAAGCTTATAACCAGGGGAGAATTACGAGATCCAGGAGAAAAAACAACCTCCTTAATACCTTTCAGTTTACAAATCTGAACAAGTCGCTGGACTCCTGGCTTATCAGATACCATCAGCCTCAATATGAGCATCTTCAATCACCTGTAGAAGAGTTTTGCTTTTGAGCTCAGTTTCTTTCCACTCATCCTCAGGCACAGAGGCAGCCGTATAGCCACCACCTACGTAAAGAGCTGCTGCATTAGAGAATAGCTGCATACATCTGAGATTTATAAATAAACTGGTCTTCTCAAAGTCTTGAGGACCCAAAAAACCGCAGTAGTAGGCTCTATCGTGGGTTTCTAATGAGCGGATAGTTTTAATGGCGTCACCTACTGGATAACCAGAAATAGCAGGACCGGGATGAAGACTCAGAGCAAGCTCAACTGGATCAATGTTATCATTTGAATTAAAGACTGACTTTAGATGATAAACATTCCCTGCTTTAGAAGTTTGCGGACCTGACAGCGTAAAATCTATCTGTTTCTCTTTCAATCTAGCAGCCACATAGTCTACAATAATAGCTTGTTCTTCTATTTCCTTTTCGCCCCATTCAATAACGTCATGCGGTATATCAGGCACTGCTTGGGTACCGGCCAAAGCTACTGTACTAAATCCTACTTGGTGACTTTCCAGCAGGACTTCAGGAGAAGCGCCCATCCAACTCCCTTCACCTGGAATATTATAAAAGTAACAAAATGCTTTAGGATAAGTCTCCACAAGCTGCTGGAAAATGGATACATAATTAGGGCGATCTACAACTGCAAGCTTAATTCGAGAAAGGATGGCTTTACGTAACTTTCCATTCTGTAGCAGGCGTTGTAGTATACCAGCTTGATCCATATATGCTCTTTTGGATGTCTCCGCAGCTGAGCATTCAGTGGATGTGGAGAACTCTACTATTGGATCAGCTATAATCTGATCTGTCTTGAGGATGGTCGTGGGAATCTGATGTCTGATGAAGGGATGAATGACAAATTGATGTTGAGAGGCTGAGTCATCATGTATGTATAGATCGACGCTTCGACTACCAGGCATGCTGTACATGACAAATAAGTCATCTTCACAGAAATTATACTTCTCCTTTGTCATATCCACTAAACAGTGATCATGTCTTCAAAGTTTGCATAACCGTTTCTTTTCGCCTAATTTTTCCTGTGTTCGTGTAAGTAAATTTTGTGCAATGATGGACTTGTCGAGGTCTCTCTGCTCCCGTAAAACCGTCAAAGTGTTGTGATATGTCACTTACCTCATCACTTTCATTCGCTTCTATGAATAATTCTACTCTCTCACCAAGAAGATCATCTGGTACTCCGTATACGAAGAACGGGTATTGAATATATGCAGATAGTTGACGCTCTATTTTCTCTGGATATACCTTGATACCTCCAGAATTAATGATGTTATCCATACGCCCTACCCAGATAAATGATGTAGTAGAGTAGAGCTTCACGATATCTGTGGTAAACAGTGTATCGGGTAGATGATCAGCACTTATGATGAGTGAGCCGTCTTTACTCTGCTGAAAACTAATTCCAGGAAGAGCCTGGTAAACGTCTGATGCTGCTGTTCCGTTAAGTCTCTTAACTGCGATGTGAGTGATGGTCTCCGTCATTCCATAGCCGATGAAAATCTTATTATTCAATGAATATATCTGCTTTTGTAGAGAAGGGGAGACTGGTCCACCACCAAGTAGAATTTTTTCAACAAACTGCAATTTATCAGGATTTTCTTCCAGAATATGACTGAGCTGATGAGGTGTCAAGGCAATGAAGTCAATACGCTGATCAAGATCCCTGAGGGGATTACTGCTTGGCTTAGATATGATCAGATCCCACCCTAATACCATGGCGCGTATGATCATCATCTTGCCAGCAATGAAGGTGTATGGGAGGCAGGCTAAAGCGGTGGTGCCTGTACTTAGATCAAAATAAGAACCTGTCTTTTCAGCACTGTCGCGCATCGCTGATTTAAGATGCGAAATATGTTTTGGTCTTCCAGTAGAACCAGAGGTGGTCATAGTTATGGCTTGCTCGTCGCTTCGCCATTCTTTCAGGAGTCTTCCTACATCTCGATGCCAGTGTTGATCCGACTGAATCATTTGTTCAGATAAAGACTCCAATTTTGATGAATCATGGCTGATATCGTCAATGATCAATCTCATACGCTAAAAAATATTATCCCATTTACTGGCCGGATTGTACTGAATATATTGACCTGCGAGATAGAGAGGACTCTGTATATTGTTTTCAAATAGCTGGCCAGTGCCGAGTCCTTGAGGCATGTTAGGTTGATGATGATACGCCCACTGACTGATAGCACTAAGGCCCACATTTGACTCTAATGCTGAAGTGGCCCACCACTTTATTTGTAGCGCTTCTGCGATGTCGATCCATTGATCTGCTTGTCCAAGTCCCCCGAGCAAACTTGGTTTCAATATGATGTACTGCGGCATGATCACTTCTAATAGCTTCATCCTATCACCTCTGTTGCTGACACCAATTAATTCTTCATCCAAAGCAATATCTATGGGTGACAACTGGCAGAGTCTCGCCATCTCCTCTGACTGCCCTTGCTTGATGGGCTGCTCTATAGAGTGAAGGTAATATTCTGATAGATCCTTAAGTCTTTCGAGAGCTTCTGCTGGAGCGAATGCACCATTAGCATCGACGCGCAGCTCTACGTCGGACGGGCTAAAGTGCTTCCGAATATAAGCCAAAAGAGACAGTTCGTGCTGAAAATCAATGGCTCCGATCTTTAGCTTAATGCACTGAAATCCTTGAGTTATTTTAGTTTTTATCTGATCATACATATAGTTCTTCTCTCCCATCCAGATGAGTCCGTTAATGAGTATGCCAGCCTTTCCCTGAGTAAAGGCTGATGGCAGGAGCACGTGAGGATCATCAACTTGCATATCTAAGTTTGCCATTTCAATAGCTGTACGTATGGCGGGGAATGAGTGAAAGATCTGATCAAGGTTTCTGATGAATCTATCTGGTGCTTTACAAAACGCAGAAAGCTCCGCGTCAATCATCAAGGGATTATCTAGACTCAGGCCTTCTATGATAGAACATTCACCTATACCGCTACGGCCCGTTGCATCATCTACCAGAGCTATATACCAGCTATCCTTACTTCTTAAAATACCGCGCGAGGTACCTGAAGGCGTTTTAAATCTCAGTCGATGCTTTTTGAATCTGGCTCGAATCATAATTGAATTATAGAAGTCCCATAATTGTGAGGCAAAGAAAGTGCTTTATGCAGAAACATCATACTTTTGAAATTGTTATACATGCCTATGATCAGACATTGGATTACTGCTCTTCGATTACGCACCTTACCACTGGGTGTGGCTTCGATCGCGATGTCTGGTATTCTTGCCTATGCTGACGGTCAATTCAAGGTTTTAATTTTCTGTATGACACTGCTGACGACAGTCCTACTTCAGATCCTATCTAATCTTGCTAATGACTATGGAGATAGTGTCAATGGAGCCGATAACGAGTTTCGAGAAGGACCAGAAAGACAAACACAAATTGCAGCTATCTCTGTAGAACAAATGAAACTGGCGATCACGCTCATGATAGGGCTGACCCTAATATCGGGTATCACATTACTTTATATCTCAGGCTTAACATTACAAGTGATTGGACTCTTTCTGATAGCAGGAATTATCTGTATAGGAGCGGCTATCAAGTACACTGCCGGTGATAGCCCCTATGGATATGCAGGTCTCGGAGATTTATCTGTTTTAATTTTCTTTGGTTGGGTTGGTATCCTCGGAGCGTATTATCTCCATACCCTGGCATTTGAGTGGCACTATATATTGCCAGCCACCAGCTGTGGCCTCTTCATGGTGGCCGTGCTCAATGTCAACAACATACGAGATATTTATTCTGATGAGAAAGCAGGTAAATATTCGATCCCAGTGAGACTGGGAAGACGAAAAGCGGTGTGGTACCATTGGGCTTTATTGACCCTGGGGCTTGGTTTGTCAATACTCTTCGTTTGCTTAGATTTTCGACAATATCACCAATTTCTCTTTTTATTGATCGTACCTCTGCTCATTATAAATGGAAAATCAGTGAAACATAAAACTGAGGCTATGCAACTGGATCCTTACCTTAAGCAAATGGTATTGACCACGATCCTTTATGTGATAACTTTCGGCGCTGGGCATCTGATCAGCCATATTTAGAATCGGTCTAAGAACTCTTTAGCTGGTTAATGCATTTATTCTACTTTACAAACACCGATAAAATACTTAAAATGGATTTACCTAAAATAGCAGGAAAAGCACCGATGAAGCACGTAGCAGAGGCTGGCAAAACTTACGCATGGTGTACCTGTGGTCTATCAGATAAGCAGCCATTCTGCAATGGGGCACACAGAGAGAGTGGCATGACTAACTTAAAAGTGGCGGAAGAAACATCTAAAGATGTGTGGCTTTGTGCCTGCAAGCAGACGAAGACCCCACCTTATTGCGATGGTAGTCATAAGACCCTTGCATGATTCTCATAAGCTGATCGCCTTAATCATTTAGACCACGGTCAAACAAGTGTAGGCGTTGCGCTGTTAAGTGTTTAGCTATGATACTTATAATAATACTATTTATGATGCAGCAGCAAAATGAATTAACGCTCGTTGATTTTCAAAATGATATAGGAATTGATCAGTGGAGAGTAGTAGATGACGTAGTCATGGGCGGTCGATCATCTGGAACTTTTCAGGTTAATAATGATGGATTTGGCATTTTCGAAGGCAGTGTTTCATTAGAGAATAACGGTGGATTTTCCTCTGTAAGAGCCGTCTTCGATCGTACTGACGTATCTGAGTATAGCAACATCATACTTACTATTAGGGGAGATGGTAAGCCATACCAATTTAGACTAAAGCCACAGCGCGATGATCAGCACTCCTATATTCATACTATTGGGACGACTGGCGAGTGGGAGGTGATAGAACTAAACTTAGCAGACTTCTATCCTGGGTACAGGGGCCGACAGCTCAGCATCCCTAACTACAGTCCAAGCTACTTAGAGGAGATTCGATTCCTTATTGGTAATAAGAAAGCAGAAGATTTTCGCTTGGAGATACGGAAAATAGAATTAAAGTAGCTGACAATCACTAACCACTATATTTCTGATGACGCTGTGCTACGTCCCTCGTATTATCACATTAGGCTGTCAGTTATAGGATCCTCTATGCTAAAGTATAGTCACCAAATTTATAGCGAGTATACACCTCTTATATTGCAACTCAGCAAAGCCATCAGCTGAACCTAATGCGATAGCCACATATTATCTTTTAGCTCAAGTTTTTCACCTTCATCATCCATCACGTTACATCATCAATCAGTTAAAATAGTGCTTCATACTTAACTAAGTCCGCTCGGCATGAAGCTTCTTAAAGCGAATAATAGCTCAGGTACAGCTTCTAATCGATCACTGCGCATTTATCATCTGCTCGCCCTCATCTTTGTAATGTAAATAGATTACATAATCACTAAAACTTAGAAAGATGAAACACATACTATTTTTATTTACCCTGCTTACAGGGATGATCTGCACTGGATTGGCTAATGGTAATAAATCCATGTTAACTGCAGAAGTCGTGGCACAATCAGGCTTAAGTTTAAGAGCGGGGCCTTCCATGTATAGCGTTGTTTTAGAGGTGATTCCATTCGCTGAATCTGTCACCATTATAGAGGATGATAGGCTTAATGCAGAAAAAATTGATTGGGTACAAGGAGCCTGGGTCAAAGTTGAGTTTGCAGGAGTATCTGGATATGTCTTTGATGGGTTTCTGTCACCTCTCCCCACGCCGCTTAAAGAGTTCGAATTAGTGAGTGACGACCTTAACTTTACCTACGCTTTTGAATCGTGGATGGACTATCGTTTTGTAAAAGTACAGACAAGTGACACCATACAAAAAGAGGACAGCTTCGCAAAGATCATCCATTATTTTGATAATGACCAGATGCTGTTTCAGCAAGATGGGGCTGACTACTATATGGTAGGGGGCATCATTTCGGATGTGCGTATTATGGATGTCTATCATCTAATCCTGAGTATGGTGTCTGATAAAGTCAGTCGGCAGTACGTCAGCAATCAGACTGTCTATGTAGAGAATGCTGATCAAGAGGTATATGAAATTAAAGTCCGAATAGACAACCAGATAAAAATAAAACAACTTGATAGTGGCAAAATTGAAGTGAAGCTGTATTCGCCACATTATGGATGCGGTCTGTGATTATGCTATGAGTTGCGATGAGAATTAGGCGGTCTGCGGATCGCCTTTTATCGTAGGTATCAAATTCTTCTTTATTGGATTAGTAGTTTTGCCATTAATGCATGTCGGCCTTCGCTATGATAAAGGAATACTTCACCATATCGGGTGAATATACGCTCCCTGATATAAATCATGCCATGCCCAATTGTTTGAGTACCTCAGTTCTTTTTCTAATGGACACTGATACCCTACTCCCATCCTTCATGAGTAGATAGCCGCCTTCGGTTTTGATGAATTCTTTCACCTCTTCGGCATTGATTAAATGGGACTGATGGGTCCTGATAAATTGATGGTTAGACAGCATCTTTTCAAAGTCTTTCAGCGTTTTGGTGATCAGTAACTTGCTACCATCGACGAAGTAGAAATAAGTGTAATTTCCAGAGGATTCTAAGCGAGTGATTTTATTGATATCTGTGCTGACGATCTTTTCTAGAGTGTGTAGGACTATCTTTTTGGTGCTTTTATCCGTCAACTCATCGTGTAAGACTGATAGCTGATCTGAGTTGTAATTTTTGCCGAGGGTGGCTTTATTAACAGCCTGCTGCAGTAATGTAGGATCTATTGGTTTAAGAAGATAGTCCACCGCTGATATTTGAAAAGCCTTAATGGCATACTCATCAGAAGCTGTAATAAATATAACTTGGAAGTCATACTGATCTATTAATTCTAATATGTCAAATCCGATACCATCATCGAGTTCTATATCCAGAAAGAGAAGGTCTAATTTAGTGTTTTTTAGCATTTTTAGGCCAGTCACTACACTACTTGCTTCTGCAGTAATATCAATGTGAGGGCAGTATTCCAGGAGGTCAGCTTTAAGTGAGGCTCTGGCCATATCCATGTCATCTATAATGGCTGCTTTGATTGTATTAAGCATAGGGCTGAGGTTTGAAGCAGAATAAATAATTAATGTAAGGTAAGTTTTAACATCTTATTTAGACCCTACAGAATAGGTAATTTGGCAGTGACCTGGGTGCCTGCTGGTTCATTTTTTTCATTAACCTTATCAATGATGATTAAGTGATTCTCTTTACGCAGTTTACTGTAAGACTGAAGACGCTTTTGCAAAATGGAGATACCATGAGATTTGTGCTCTCCAATACTGGCCTTGCTGCGGCCTACACCATTATCATCTACCGTCACGTTTAGGTAATTTTTTGTCTTCTTAATGGTTAGCTTAATTAAACCTGTATGTTGGATGCCTTTCATACCATGGACGATGGCATTCTCCAGTATAGGCTGAATGATCATAGGCGGGATGAGGAGCTCTTGATTGACGTCTTCATCGATCATGATCTGGAAGTCAAATTTATGATTACGAGCTATTTTTTCTAATGATAAATAGTGCTTGTTAAATTTAATTTCGTTCTCCAAGGTGATGGCGTCAGCTCTGGACTGGTCCAGTAGGGACCGCATAATCTGTGCGTAGCTATTGATCATTTTTCTGGCTTTGGCTGGTTCGTCACTGGCGATGACACCCTGTATTGTATTAAGTATATTGAAGATAAAGTGAGGATTCATCTGAAGCTGCTGCGTGCGCTGCTCCTCATGCAGTAGCTGGTTCTGTAGCCGCAGCTGCTGCGAGGTCGTATTGAGCTTATTGATCTGACGATTATAATTAAGTAAGGAGAATATCCACAGTAAGCTAAATGCTACTAATCCGATGGCAGTATATAGTAGGTAGCCATTCCAGAGAGATTCACTCACTACGAAAGGTATGATATCTGAATACCCATAATTGATTTGGTCAATGCTTGATCGCATCTGAAGCTCATATCTGCCAGCAGCCAGATTAGTTAGATTCACCGTGGAGGATTCCGAAGGAGCTGACCACTGACCAGGCTGTAGGCTGTACTGATAGGAGAGAGGGGCTCCCCTCAAGTCAATTGTCGAGGTTTTTACTGTGAGCACCATTTCCTCACTGTCAAATCTAAGATCGCTCCAAGGTCTGGGCAGAGAGGCGAAGGAGGATTGGATATCACTAATTCTTATGATTGGCACATATATGCCGCCCAAGATCGGCATGCGGTGGATCTCTTGATCAGAGAGTAGCCATAGCTGCCCCCAGTCATCCGTCGTGATATCCTTAATATAGGGAAGCTTAGAGATATCTATGGCATTAAGATCATATTTTGTATTGTCCCAAAGGTATAAGCGACTGTCCGTGGTGAGTATAAAGAGCTGATCTCCATTAGCAACATGTATGCTGAATATATTCTCAGGAAAGGAAGACGCGGATGGTGTAAATTTTCTGAGTCCCGCTGCTTTTTCTATCCAAAGGCCTTGGGTCATGGAGGCATAGATAGGAGCTCTCAGGAAAACTGACTGATCCGAGATAGGGCCTATTCCTAAACTATCTGAAGGATACAACCTATCCACCTGAAGGTCAGATATGATAAATGAGTGACCATCGTACAGACTCGCAGCAGCTCTGTCAGCCATAATAAGCAGTCGTCCTGTAGCATCGATACCCAAGCTGTGGTAATCCTTGCCACTCGGTTGGATAGTCACCTTTGCTGTCGCCTGCGCATTGATCTGCACAAGGCTGACGATGAAGATCAGGGCGTGGATGGTATATAAGTACATTAACTTCAATAGAACGAAGGTACGCTTATGTCATATTTTCTCCGGCCGATCACGATGACTTGATCCGGATGGCTGTAATACAATGACGCTGGAGCATATTTTAATCGTGCCCCATGCGTCAGTTGCAAGATTTTTTTTTGTGCAGTTCACTATTGATTTAAAAATATCTGATGCCACTCAGGTAGTCGGCCATTTTTATTTTTACGTCTTCCGCCGCTTGCCAGATTAATTCCTCATCAGCAGGAAAGCGGTCTGGACTTGTGCGTAGTCGATTTCTGGTACGGGTGGCTAAAGCTCTTTCATCTCCGCTGTATCGACTGGCGTAGCTTTGATATGTAGCCTCGGATGCTATCGGGAAGTGATCAATGATTTGATCTTTACGGAGATCGATGATCTTTAGCGAGCCCTTCACATAGGCTGCCTTCTCTCTGTAGAGCTCATAGACTTCTGCTCTAATTTCGATGTATCGATCTTCTCTAATGTCATTACCCAGCGTATCTTTTGCGACATTACCTTCTGTATCCAAGACATAGTTATATCCATCTTGTATCTGACGAGTGTCCACATAGATACTCTCTGACTCCCGCTCAGGGCTGACTTCAAGTTCTTCTATTTCAATAATGGCTCTGAAATCCATGGGTGCTTCAGCAGACTTCTGTCTGTAGTATTGTGTCCAGAAGCTATTCAGGCCGACTAAATTAATGCTCAATAGCTCCGCTTCCAATGCAGATGTCATGACAACATTAGCTGCATTATGAATGTCTATATGTACTCTTGTCATTCCATAGTGATGAGCCGTCTCTTTTAGTGCATCTTTATTCTGATAGTTATCAAAATAGTTGTCTATTTTTCTCAGAGCTGCGTGAGCATCCGTGGCCGCACGCTTCTTGTCATAGCTAATGCCGTCTAAAAGTCTTGAGGCTTCTGCATAATGATGTGCTGATGCCTGCTCAGCTGCTTCTGCAAGCAGTGGGTTGACCTCCACCATTTCAAAATGCGCTAAGTAACCGTCCTTACTGACCAAAGGCAAGAAAGGGGCGACTTTGTGTTGTCGGCGATCTATCTGCGCTAAGACTTCGTACACTTTATCCCAGCGTTCTGGGTAGAGATCAGCTCTGAGCGCATTGATGAAGTCCATATCTCTCTCAGTGACTTTACCGAATGCCTTTTCCAAAGATTTGACATGTTTCGTCTTTTTATGTTTTTTACCATGCAGCTTTTCTGCTGCTATGTAGATCGCTTCATCATATTCTCCTTGATCCACCAGTTTTTGCACAGATCGGCAAGAAGTTATAGTCATAAATATAAGTAGTGTGTAGATCTTCCATTTCATAATCATCGTTTTAGATTAGATAATACGGCAACATGTCTATCTGCTGCTTATATACCAAAGACTGTTCTTTATTGTGATTGGTATACACATAGTTTCAGTATTAATAAGTAATTAACTTCTACGTGCGATTATGAAATGAGATGGTCCTTAAACGAATTAGCTGTCATAGAAAGAAGGCAACTCGAAACGAGCGGCGTTTTCCTCATTTGGTCGAATTTATTTCTTCTAACTTATAGACATATTAAATTGTAGTGTGGCTAAAGCATCCACACTTGGCGCATCGGAGCAATCTACAAGTTAATTGCAACTCGAAATGAACGGCATTATCCTCATCTGGTCAAATATATTGCATCTAACTCATTGACATATCTACTTTCAGCGATCTCATAAATGAAGTCTCGAAAGTCATGATAGTATTAGTCTCTTCGATACCCTTAATCGTTTGGATTTTTTCGTAGACGATATCTCTGAGGTGGGTGTTATTCACCGCGAATATCTTAATCATAATTGCATACCGGCCAGCAATGTTGACGCACTCTACGATCTCAGGTACTTGCTCTAATTCATGGACGACGGACCTGAGAAATTTAGACTGACTGATGATGATTTGTGTAAAAGCGCAGGTCTCGTAACCTAAGAGTCTTGGATCAAGACGATACTGAGCTTTACCCAAAATACCTGCTTCTTCCAGCTTTTTAATCCGCTGATGGATCAGTGAATTGGATACATTAAGCTGATTAGCTAGCTGAGAAAAAGGTATTCTGGCATTCTCTGTCAATTCATTCAAAATTCTGCTATCGAGCGGATCAAGTTGATTATTTAGCTTTTGTTTTTCCATTGTATAATATCAATTTGACATTAATATAATAATTTGGCTATTAAATTAACTTAAAAGAGAACGGAAAAGTGTTACATATCCTTTATTTGCCGTCTTAACCATGCAAATAAACGCTAATACTTATAAATAAATATGCCATGTTACTAAAGTCAATTTTATCCGTTACACTGATTCTATTTTCTGTCATTGATATTCCTGGTTCGCTACCCGTGATCTTGAGTATGAAGAGGGAAGGGATTAAAATACACCCAGCCACAGCTACCCTTACAGCTGGCTTCATCATGTTGGTATTCTTCTACGGAGGTGCCAGTGTGCTTAGTCTATTAGGTATCGAGATGTCCTCATTTGCAATAGCAGGTTCGCTCATTATCTTCTTTATCGGACTGGAGATGGTCTTAGGCATCCGCTTCTTTAGAGATTCTCATGAGCAGGGTGGTTCTGGCAGTATTGTGCCGATCGCTTTTCCGCTGATCGCTGGTGCTGGTACGCTGACCACATTAATCTCCCTAAAGACAGAATTCGATGTTTTATCGATATCTATTGCGGTTTTGATCAACTTATTGATTGTTTATCTTGTTTTACGATCTTCTGATTGGTTATCTACCAGATTATCAGAACAAGCAATATCTACATTTAGAAAAGTATTCGGAATCGTTCTTTTGGCGATTGCCATTCAGATGTTCAAAGCAAATGTAATGGTATAGTCATGTATGTGATTCCTTCATTCAAAGATTACATAATATGAGTTATCAAGAAACAGCCGCTACTAAAACTGTCAAAACAGCATTGAAGGATCTAAATCTTGCCACTATTGATGCGGCTTCCATTAAATTAAAAGATTGGCAGATCGCTGTCCATGAGCTAATGTCAAGAGACTAAAGCGATCAGATAAGCTATAAAGTGAAAGCCTTGGTGTGAGCCAAGGCTTTTTAGATATTGACGCTTTCTACATAGCATCATAACATTAACGTGCCTATAGTATTTGTCAATTATTAAAGCCTATTTACTTTGATATAAGTACCCATGTCCACGCTACATGCTACATATCATTTTATTCTATAATCTTACTGCATGCTCAAGAGCGCTGTCCAAATACTTGTACCCGCCTTATCCATCTGTGTCCAGATAGGCCTAATTTGATTGTCATAAGCACTGATATCATTATAATCTCCAAGGAAAACCATACTGCTTGGCGTGAAGGTGCTTTCGTTTATTTTAGTATTGACAAATGATGTGCCTCCATCAGTAGAATAGGCGAGATACACATCCGTACGATTGTCAGGAAAATGCCTACGATCATAGAACACTATATAAATATAACCAGTCTTAGGATCTACGTCCATCCAGCTGAAAAACTGATGTTTGCCTGCAGCGTCGTCATTCACTCTTTTGGGATCTGTCCAGGTCTCACCTTGGTCATCAGATGAAATACACCAGATGTCTGTATCATCAGTTCCATTTCTTTGATCAGCCCAATTGATGTAAATTCTACCTCTATGGGGACCCTGGCTCAGGTCTACCTCTGTCACAGGCATGCCATTGACCCTGCCGAAACCCGGAACAGAGATATCCCACCCTTCAAACTGGTCAGCGACGATTTTATCTTGCTTCATCCAAGTATCCCCACCATCCAGCGATTTGTCAAAATAGAGCTTATGATTATAACTCCAGGTAACGTACACTTGGCCCCGTGGACCTACAGCAGGTACAGCTCCTTCAGTCGTGAGATCACTATCTAAGCAGTCACCGTTGTACTGATTGATGGATTTTGGCTCGCTCCAGCTCTGCCCAGCATTTACTGTCTTAGAAAAAAGAATTCGAGATTTATCCTCTGGTTTTTTACTACCATATTTATCGAATTCTGTCCATGTCATATATACAGTATTCGTAGTGGGATCTACGGCCATCCACTGCTTATCTTGATCCTTAGTGCCTCTGACAGCTGGGTGACTGCCATCGCTCCAAGTCTTACCCTGATCAGTAGAAGTCTGTACGACTATGCGGTCTAAGAATGCCTCACTTCTATATGGTGCATCATCAGGATCCGAAAGGTGAGCATAGTAAAATTGACCATTCATATCAGCTCGGATGACAGGGTCGCCATAGACGCCCATGGTGGAACTGAGCTTTTGCTGTGACCAGCTGCGGCCTCCATCGTGGGAATGATATACGTTATTCAAGATCGATCCCGCTACGATATGGTTGGGAGATGCAGGATTGATGCAAATGGTTGGCTCGCAAGCGGTAAACCCTGACTGAAAACTGCTACTGTCTATTTTTATCGCACCGCTATTAGAAATTCCTATTAGATGCTCCCCCATTGGTAGCTGACTACTTTTGCAACGGATATGGATGATGAGCAGGTAAGCTATTAAGATTAATGAGATGCTTCGTTTCATGATTTTCTGCGTAGGTATTTGAATTGAATATATGAATTTTTGATTAGTCCATACTGATTAGCGGGACTTGCTGCAAATGTACGATCAACTACTGGGTAGTCATGTTGGGTCTCTCGTTCTCTGGGCCCTCTTATGATATCTTCATACGGCTCGTCATCATGGTATTAGATGGTGTTAGCATGATCATCTGCCGCATTTGACACATAGATAAGCTTTCGCCGATATCTTAGGTGTAGATGTTGATTAAGATAAACTGCTGTAGCCTTAATTAAGGATCGCTTTTAACTTACTTATAGATTTTTTTCAAAAAGAAATTAGGTCTTACAGGAAGCAATTAGAGATTGTAGATCGTTTTCCGCTCGAGTTACTTAAATAATGAAGAGATATATTACATTTGTACAGGCATAACTGAATTATAAGATCAATTGAGATCAATAATCAGTATTATGTTTTATATACATGTCATTTGCCAGAAGTATATTTCAGACTTTTGCAAAGTAGACATATTATCAAGACAGCAGAATTTCTTCAGTTTTGAGCTGTCATGATAGCTTCCGTTCTAAATTTATTAACAAATTATTTTTCATGAAAAGACTTTTTTTTACGTGTAAGTGCATCCTACTCATCATGTGTTTGGGTGTTACTGTTTCATTTGCTCAGCGGACTGTTTCTGGTACGGTAACTGACCAGAATAATGACCCCGTTATAGGAGCTGCTGTCCTGGTAAAAGGTACGACAAGTGGGACGACCACTGATCTTGATGGTCAGTTTAGTATAGATGTGCCTTCGACTGATGCTCAGCTTGAAATATCATACTTAGGATACCGTAAGCAACTCGTAGAAATTGACGATGATAACTCAGTAATGACCATCGCCATGTTTGAAGATGTTAATCAGCTCGACGAAGTCGTCGTCACAGGATTAGGATCTGGGGTGAAGAGATCTAACTCTGGTAACTCTGTGGCCAGTGTCTCAGCCGAACAGCTCACCGGTAATACTGCACCTCAGACTTTAGATGGTGCACTATTTGGGAAAGTAGCAGGCGTACAGATGTCATCTAATAGCGGAGCTCCAGGTGGAGGTATCAGCATGCAGCTTAGAGGCGTCTCTACACTGGGAGCCGGATCATCTCAGCCGCTATTCATCATAGATGGTGTCTATGTGAATAATAATACCATCAGAACAGGACGGACGCAGGTGAGTGGTGCCAGTGGTGGACAGAACGCAGCGACACAGGATGATGCTGCTAACAGAATATCTGACATCAATCCTGATGATATAGAAAAGATAGAAGTACTGAAAGGACCATCTGCAGCTGCGATATATGGGACACGTGCGAATGCTGGTGTGGTCATCATTACTACTAAGAGAGGAAAAGCAGGGGAGACTAATATTTCATTATCACAAGATATTGGATTTGCTAAGGGACAGAATTTTCAGAATTTCGGTATCTGGGATGCTGCGAGAACAGCTACGTACTCAGGTGATAATGCAGATGAGATAGCCGCACAGGCAGCTGCAGAATCTGAAGGACGAAATACTGACTGGGAAAAATTCTTTTATGGGGAGACTGCGTTATTATCTAGCACGCAGCTTAGTGTATCAGGTGGTAATCAGAAGACACAGTTTCGTATTTCAGGTGGTATCACCGATGAGGATGGGATCATAGAGCGTACCGGATTTCAGCGATATTCTGCAAGAGTGAATGTAGATCATAGAATCAGTGATAATATTAAGGTCGGACTGAGTTCCGGATATTACAGAACGAATAATGATCGTGGATTTACAGGAAACCAGAATGATACAGGCGGGAGTATTGGCTATGCATTAGCTTATACACCATCATATGCTAATCTGTTTCCTGATGAAAATGGAAACTATCCTAATAGCTCTTACTTCGATGATAACCCGATTGCGATTCGTGATTTAGGTGTCAATAATCAGAAAGTAGATCGCTTTATAACTGCAGGTAATATTGATTTTAATCTTTATTCTGATGCGACTTCATTCTTGAAATTTAATGTGACAGGAGGAGTCGATTATACCAGTGGTAATTCTCTTGTTTATTTTCCTGAGATACTTCAGCACCAAGAAGCATTTCCGAACCCTGGAGATTTAATGAGAGGAAGAGATGATCAATTTAATTCTAATCTTCAAGGTCTTCTAATCTATAATAAAGATTTTGGTGGCTTTAATTCTAATACCTCAGTCGGTGTAGTGAGACTGGATCAGAATTCAGAGTTTGTGTTGAATAGAGGACGTGGTCTGGCAGGCGGCCAAACAAATATCGAATGGGCGACAATACAGTCTATACAAAATCAATCTGCGACGCGGGTGACTGACTTGGGTTATGTCATTCAAGAAGATTTGAACTTTCAAGATAAGATCATTGCTTCTGTCGGAATGCGTTTTGATCGATCTACGCTTAATGCTGATCAGTCTAAATTTTATGCATTCCCTAAAGCATCATTGGCTTTGAATCTGCATAACTTTGATTTTTGGAGCAGCGATGGAATATTTGATAATTTAAAGCTTAGGGCGGCATACGGCGAGACTGGTGGACTACCAAGATTTGGCGTGACATATGAATCTTTAACTCCACAGCTCATTGGTGGAAGACTCGGTTCTCAAGTTGGTGCTCGAGCCATAGTGCCAGGCTTAGTACCTGAGACAGCCTCGGAGATAGAGTTTGGAATAGATGCAGGATTATTAGACGGAAGAGTTTTATTAGAAGCGACATATTATAACAAGACAGTGAATGACTTGATATTTGATGTCACACCACCTGAGTCTACTGGAATTACTGCTATTGGAACTAATGCAGGCGACCTGAGGAATAGAGGATTTGAATTATCACTTGGTGTGAATTCGATCAGAACGGCTAAGCTAAACATGTTTTCAAGATTGGTATTTTGGAGAAATGTGTCAGAATTAACGAAATGGGAAAATCCCCAAACGACAGGAGGATTCGGCCCTTCACTAGGGACTTATTTATTTGCCGAAGGCTTCTCTCCGACGACAATTGTAGGTACGCCAGCAGGGACTGATAATCCACTGGGATTCACTGTCTATGGTGATAGACAGCCTGACTTTACAATGACATTCTCTAATGATCTGAATATTGCTAAGAATCTTGATCTGAACTTCTTACTTCACTGGCAGAGTGGAGGATCAGCGATTAATCTTTCAGCTCTACTTTGGGATATTGGTGGTACAACGCCAGGTTGGGACGATATTGTAACTGCCACGGATGGATCAGAGTCCACTCGTGGAAGTGAGAGACTGGGAGACTGGGCAGGTAACGGAAATACTGGTCGGTACATTGAAGAGACGAGCTATGTCAAGCTGAGAGAAGTAGGTCTTTATTATACGATCCCTGGATCAGCTTTCAGCGACTTTGTAAAAGGATTGAAGGTAGGTGCATCAGTCAATAACTTGTTACTATGGACTAACTATGGTTCTTACGATCCTGAGGTATCTAACTTCGGTACACAGTCGATTACTGGTAACATCGAGGTGACACCATTCCCGAGTTCAAGAAGATTATTTTTTCACGTAAAACTTGATTTTTAATCGAAGCCATTAAAAAATTGAAAATTATGAATACGATATATAACTTTTTAAGTTGTTTTTTGATTGTGTGTATGTTCTGTTTTACTTCTTGCGAAATTGAAGAAGTATTCGACCCTAATAATCCATCATTAGCCAGTGTGACAGGAGATCCGTCTAAGGCAGAGTTACAAGGCTTAATCACAGGATTAGAAGCAAGACACAGAAACTATTTTGGAAGTGCCACTGAGATGTTTGGTAGTTTTGGCAGAGAGATTTGGGCGTTCTTTGGTTCTGATCCGAGATTTACTGGTGATTGGTTAGGTGTCGGTCTTAATGGTGAGACTTATCCTGATTTCTTTGCGTCAGGAGGAACGTATACCACACCATATTTAGCAGTGAAGCAGGCTAATGTACTTGTAGATGCTGCTAATTCCAGTACTTCTTTAACAGCTTCTGAGAAGGCAGCTTACTCAGGATTTGCAAAGACAGTGAAAGGTCATCAATTACTATATCCATTACTTCAGCAATTTGAAAATGGTATCAGGATCGATGTATCTGATCCATTGAATCCTGGTCCTATTGTCAGTTATGATGAAGCTTTAGCTGCGCTGAGAGCTGAGCTTGACGCAGGATTTAGCGAATTAAGTGGAGTAGATGGTGATTTACCATTTGGATTATCGAAGGGATATAAAGGTTTTATGTCAGGAAATGGACTTGCTTCTATTAATCGAGCGATTGCAGCAAGAGCAGCGATATATGCCGGTGATGGAGCGGGTGCATTGATGGCATTGAGTTCATCATTCATGAATCTGGATGTAACAATGATGGATATGACTCAAGAAAATCTTCAAGCTGGACCTGCCCATGTATATGGCAATTCACCAGATGTGAGTAATCCATTATTTTATCCATTTGATAAGGCTACAAGTACGATTATTGTCGTTCATCCTGCACTTCTTGAAGATGCTGAAGCTGGTGATACTAGATTATCAAAATTCGCACAGAGAATTGAGAATCCTGCAGAAAGTGCAGATGTAGATTTTATTGGTCATTATCAGGATGGTAGATGGGAATCAAACATTGCATCGATACCTTACATCAGAAATGAAGAGCTGATCTTAATATATGCTGAGGCTAACATGATGACGGGTAATATAGAAGAGGCAGTGAATGCCATTAATATCATCCGAAACGCACATGGTTTAGACGATTACAGCGGAGGTAACTCCAGTGATGAGCTTATCGAAGAGATTCTACATCAAAGAAGATATTCTCTTTGGGCAGAAGCTGGTCATAGATGGGTGGATCTGAGAAGAACAGGTAAATTGGATGCTGATCATGTGGACCTGAGAGATGGAGGCTCACTGTTTACTCAAGTCGCCAGAAGGACTTCAGAAAGTAACTAACTAATATTATCAAAATATAATGGTACAGAGGCTTGGAGCAGAAATGCTTCAGGCCTCTGCATATTTTATTAAGCTACACACTGAGGGTGTGTCTTGAATAAAGCGACTTAAATACATCAGTCGATAATGCAACTGATGTACTATGCTCAATACAATTTTTGCTGAGATCTACGAGAGTATCGTACATCCTACCTCTTGATAGTCCACATTGATTTGTCGCTGTGTGTTTGTTGTTTTATGAGGTCTTACACTGAAGACTCCCACCTAATGATGAGACATCTGGTCTATTACCAATTATCATTAGGCCGCGATTAAAAAAAAGATCGGTAAGCTTACCTTTGGTGGCTTAAGCTGATTATACTTGCAACCTGAATTAGTAGTATGAAGAAGCTTATTGCCGAAGAACAGAGGCTCAGAGAGTCAGCAGATAAAAGAGAATGGAACCGATGGGGTCCTTATTTAGCAGAGCGTCAGTGGGGCACAGTAAGAGAAGACTACAGCCAGCATGGGGAGTCTTGGGACTATATCACCCATGATAAGTCTCGGAGCAATGCCTATCGCTGGGGTGAAGAAGGCATAGCTGGATATTGCGACTATAGGCAGATCCTGTGTTTCGCACCTGCCTTTTGGAATGGTCAGGACAACATACTGAAAGAGCGGCTATTTGGCTTGACTAATAGCCAAGGTAATCATGGTGAAGACGTTAAGGAATTATACTTCCATCTGGACTCTTCACCGACTCACTCGTACAGCAAATATCTTTATAAATATCCACAGTCAGCTTTCCCTTATGCTGATCTAGTATCATCTAATCGTAAGTCAAAGAGCGAACCCGAATACGAATTATTAGATACAGGTGCTTTCGCCAATGGGGCATACTTTGATTGCTATATTGAGTATGCTAAAGCAGATAAGGACGATATTCTAATGAAGATTACTGTCCATAATCGACACTCAGAGGCTGCACCGATACATGTTCTACCACATCTATGGTTTAGAAATTTTTGGAAGCATAATCCTAGATATGATCGACCAGAAATTCAATTCACTAAGGACGGTTGCCTCGAAGCGAGATCCATACGTAATGGTAAGCATTATCTCTATTATGAACACGGCAAGGCCCTATTCTGTGAAAATGAAACAAATAATAAAAGAATATACAAATTCAAAAATCAAACGCCCTTCGTTAAGGATGGCATCGGTGAGCACGTCATCAATGGCAAAAGAACGGTAAATCCTGCTATGACAGGTTCTAAAGTGGCTATATGGTATCAAGCTGTAATACCAGCATATGGGACACAAATATTCAAAGTGAGATTATCTAAGAAAACGAAAGCTGACCCGTGGAAAGATTTTGATGAGGTATTTTCAGTGCGACAAGCAGAAACGGATGAGTACTACGATAACATCATTCCTGCCACCGTTTCTGATGATCGCCGGCACGTTATCAGGAGTGCATTCGGAGGTTTGTTCTGGACAAAGCAGTTTTATTACTTTGATGTATTTAAATGGATGAACGGCGGTCCTGGTGAGGGAAGACCAGATCGACAAATGCTGCGTAATCATGACTGGCAACACATGACTCACAGGCACGTGATCTCGATGCCTGATAAGTGGGAGTATCCATGGTACGCTGCTTGGGATTTGGCATTTCACACAGCAAGTTTTGCCATCGTCGATCCTAACTACGCTAAGAATCAGCTGCTGCTCATGCTGAAAGAATATTGCATGCACCCCAATGGACAGATACCTGCCTATGAGTGGAACTTTAGCGATGTCAATCCCCCCGTACACTCATGGGCTGTATGGGATGTCTATGAGAAAGATAAATCAAAAACGGGTATAGCTGACTATGATTTCTTAGAGAGATGCTTTCAGAAGTTGCTGATAAATTATACTTGGTGGGTGAATCAGAAAGACCAAGATGGCAATGACCTATTCGATGGCGGATTCTTAGGATTAGATAATATCGGTGTGTTTGATCGAAATCATATGCCTGCAGGGATCAATCGTATGCAGCAAGCTGATGCGACAAGCTGGATGGCAATGTTCTCTCTTAATATGCTCAGAATGTCATTGGAGCTTTGTAAGATAAATAAAGCCTATGAAGAATCTGCGGCTAAGTTTTTCAGGCATTTCCTTAATATCGCATGGGCCATGCATCACATCGGAGATAAGGATATTTCGCTTTGGGATGATGAGGATAACTTTTATTATGATGTTGTCCAAATGGAGAGTGGTTACACTGCCCGAATGAAAGTCAGATCGCTCGTTGGGGTAATTCCTTTATTCGCGGTGGATGTGATTCATAAAGACCTCTTTAAGGGACTTGACGAATTCAATGACCGTGCAGCCAGAATTATCAGAACCAGGCCAGACTTAGCATCCCTTATATCTAGAATCGAAGAAGAGAATGAGGAGGGCTATTACCTATTTTCTATATTAAGAGGATTTAGATTAGAGCATATATTAAAACGTCTGTTAGATCAAGCAGAATTTTTAAGTGAGTATGGTATCAGATCTTTATCTAAGTATCATGAGCAGAATCCATTCGTCTTCGAGCATCACGGGCAGCATACTATTCAGTACGAGCCAGGAGAGAGTCAGACTAATATGTTTGGTGGTAACTCCAATTGGCGAGGGCCTATCTGGTTCCCGATCAACTATATGATAATTCAGTCCCTGCGCAAATTTTATAAATTTTACGGTTCCAGTTATATCTATGAATTTCCTAAAGGTTCAGGGCGAAAGCTGAGTTTAAAGGAAATAGCTGCCGAACTGACTAAGCGATTAGCTAAAATATTTGAGCGAGACCAAAGCGGTAAATTTACTTATCACAATGATGACGCTCATCACCAATTCGCCGTTGATGAAAGCTTTAAGAACCATCATCTCTTTTACGAATTTTTCCATGGAGAGACAGGCAGGGGTTTGGGGGCATCACATCAAACGGGATGGACGGCACTCATCGCCAATCTTTTGATAGAGTTAGAAGAGGAGGGCCAAGCATAAGAAAGTGTGTTCAAAGGAGAATAGATAGCAACTTGATTAGGAGATATATCTTCTCATCATGTATATAGCACAATGTAATGCAATAGCTATTTAGGGGTATTCAGAAGTAAAGCATAAACACATTTTCTATAGATGCAAAGCTAACTCGCACTCGCCGTGCGGGCCTTACTGCCCATCCGTACTCAGTGGTACGGTTCCTTCTTTATTATAGATACATTTAGAATCTATGATTTCCGACGTTGTCGGGACCATTCAGTCTTAATTGCAAAAAAAGTAAGCAAAAATGCTATGCCAGCTAATGCTAACCTACCCAAGGGCAAATCCTCGGTTCCTTCATTATTAAATGTCCATTTGGGACATTGAATTCCCTATAGGACCATTCAGTCATGGGTACCTGGCAGGCAGCCGCCACTTCTAAAAATCCCTTTACGATTCTAAAAAGATTTTTACACTTAAGACCTTATTCATATCGGAAGTTTAGTCTATTAATTGACAGTCTTGAATTTGAAATATCACCTCGCTTTTAAGGGTTTTTGGCAATAAACGGGTTAACGAATCTAATCCAGATAAAAGCAACCTAAAAGGTATTTGACAGACTTAAATTATACCCAAGTATTTGTATGGATTTTGACTTAAAAGTGGCAAAGTCATAGCAGCTTGACCAAGAGTTCTCTTACTTCTGAATTTATTTACTACTACTGAACATGCCTATTTGTGAATGTAGGTTGATAAAAACAATCCGAAGCCTATGCTCGCCATACACATCAATAGACTCATACCAATATACAGTAGTGCTGTCTGGTATTGCCCTTTCTCAAATAGCTGAAATGTCTCAGCGCTAAACGTTGAAAAGGTACTGAAACCCCCGCAGAAGCCAGTCATCCACAAAAGCATTTGCTGATCAGAAAGCCCCTCTTTTAGGCTCATCCCGCTCAGTAGGCCCAATATGATACAGCTGATCACATTAGCTGTGAGGGTAGCGATAGGTAAGTTGAGTTGATAATGATTAAGTATAGCGGCAATACCATATCTACAGAGACTGCCAAGGCCCCCACCTAAGAAGACAAATACAAAATTCATAAAGCTAAGGTCTTAATTCTTTCAGTTTTTTCTTATTCGAAGCGATGAATAATAATATGGTGGATAGTAAGGCGGCAATACCCAAGATCAAGATTAGTAAATTAAGCGTTCCAATGTGCTGCAGCTTAACTACGATAAAAATAAAAAAACAATTGACCACTACGAGCATGAAGGTCGCTTGCATGTGAGTTAATCCAGAGTCTAAGAGAAGGTGATGGATATGCTGTCGGTCTGGATGAAATGGAGACTTACCTTGGAATACTCTGGTGATAAATACGCGCAGTGTATCGAAGAGCGGTAAAATCAAGATGCCAAATGCCACAGAGGGTGCAGCTTTGAATGCATAGGGTGAGGGTCCGATGATGTTATGCAATTCGATGAATAGAATAGCTAAGATAGAGCACACTGATCCTAAAAGTAATGAGCCCGTATCTCCCATAAATATCCTAGCGGGCGTGATGTTATACTTCAAGAATGCGATAGTGGATCCTGCGGTGGCAAAAGCTAAGATGGCAATCTCAATGCGGTCAATCATCAAAAACCAAGTGCCTAATGTAATAGCGATTAATGATCCGATGCTGGCTGACAGTCCATTGATGCCATCGATCAGATTAAAACTGTTGATGATGACTAATATGGTGAAGATGGAAAGGAGAATGCTTACCCAAGCTGGTACTTCATAAATACCTAAAATGCCGTAAAGGCTGGTTAGTCTGATATTAGCCTTGAAAACTAAGATGCCGGCAGCGAGTAGCTCTCCGATAAATTTTTTCATGGGTGAGATAGGATCGATATCATCTTTGGCACCTATCAAGAATATGATGATGAAGGCAGATAGAATATACTTAAGATCACCGAAAAAATTAAAGGGCGTCCAAAGTATGACGGAGAATATAGTGCCTGCAAAGATGCCAATGCCACCCAAAGAAGGCGTGCTGACCTGATGTGACTTGCGACCACCTGGCTCATCAAAGAGCTTCTTCTTCTTGGCTACATTAATGATCGACGGTATAGCCAGATATGTCAGTAGAAATGCAGTGCTGAATGCAAGTATGATATGATACATACGTCCTAAAGATACAAAGCATTGTTAATCAGCGGGGTATTCTACGTAGTTTCTTGGAGTTTCGTATAAGCGTACCTTGACTTCTAAATCGGATCCCAGTTTTTCTTGGAGTATACCGTGGATAAGATAGCAGAAATTTTCAGTTGAGGGTATCTTATCTTTAAAGTAAGGAATGTCCAAATTGAGGTTCTTATGATCAAACCGATTCTCGACGTGCTCTTTAATGATGTCACTTAGGACCTTGAGGTCTATCAGATAGCCCGAGTCTTCATCCACTTCTCCTGTGACCTTCACTTCCATATCGTAGTTATGTCCATGATAATGAGCATTGTTACACAGGCCATAGACTTCGGCATTTTTTTCGTCCGACCATTTGGGATTATGCAGTCTATGGGCTGCATTAAAGTGCGCTTTTCTGAATACTGAGATCCTCATAATGTGATGTTGAATTTACTCACTATATAACAGGTAGAGCCCAGATATTGTTTCTTGCTTCTGAAATAGCTGTTCACGTATATTCGGATGGATTAGGCCGCACCAGCATGATCATGATAGTCAAGCATATCTAACAAATCAGCGCCAATTTTTCAATTCATTAAAATATATTTTACTGCTGAAATATCATCATATCTCCTTATCACATAAGCAATTATCTTCCAGCCAAAATTCACATATTAGATAATTACATATAATAAAAATAACATATATAAATATTTTATTATATTTACATCACAGATATTCAGGTTAGAACCTATTATAAGAATATCTATGTTTGAAAACTATAATTGATAATAACCAATCTGATGATGAAAGCGAGCCTAATTTCAGCTTTTTTAATGGTATTCATTTGCCACGTGGTGCACTCCCAATGCCCTGCTATTTCATGTAATGACAAAATCCAGATAAGTATAGGAAGCGAATGCTTTGTAGCTCTTGATGCCGACCTTTTGATAGAGAGTCCTGGGGATGCTGACTACACTGTCAAAGTCTTTGATCAATTTGAAAACTTAATAGGAGATACCCTCACAGCAACTTACACTAATCAGCAACTTAAATACAAGGTGATTGATGAATGTGGTAATAGCTGCACGGGCGAAATTATCTTAGAGTTTAATGCTGTACTACCAGGAATTGAAGCTCAATGCGAATTTATACCAGGCGTGTCAGTCACTGGTGCTGGCAAATTAGATGCTTTTAATAAGGTAGATTCTGTCATGATTATGCCGACAGAAAGTTGTCATACCTCATTAGATATTGATATCGAGACTAAGTTCTTCTTTAATGAAGGTAGCTATGCACATGGTGAGCCCAGTTTTGACCAATCTACGTCTACCGCAGAACTCTTAGATCCATTAGGTAATGTGGTAACTACCATACTTATAGATGACACAGGTCTATTCTCAGGGTCATTCGTTATCAACCCTAATCTAAAATATACGCTTACCATCACAGCTGATGATAGTAGAGCCTTTGGTTCATATGAGATTAGCCTTGATATAGATGACTGTGGTATAGACCCAGACTGCGTAAGCTGGTGTGGTAGCACCCCTAAAAATTTCATCACAGTCGATAGCGTATTGACTCTGATTAATACAGGATGTTCTGCTCCTATAGTGGGCGATATTATGGTCGATATTCATACCTCAGGTGATATATGTTCTCCAGATGGAGAGCTGAGCGTAGTGAATTATACAGCCACAACAATCATGCATGGTGAGAAGGTCAATACCCTGCTACTTAGACAAGCATATCGTACTGAGAAATTAGACATCAGTCCTTCTCTGACGGGATCTGGTACGGTGACACCAATATTTTTTCCTAATAACTTAAACTTAGGCTGTAATGCAGATGCATCTCCAGAAGCGATTTTTGCAGAGACGGGTTCGGGTACTTTAGCTTATCCATACTACATAGATGAGTACACGGAAATTCCTGATACTGTCTTCAAAGAGGTGATCGTCCATTATCACGTTGTTAAGGACACTACGGAGGAGATGACCCTCATCAGGACAGATGTCGATGGTGATGGCACTCCAGAGGAGATATGGTCATTAGTTGAAGTTATCAATAAAGAGCTGAAGGACTCCATTAGAATTGATACGGTCATTGAAGGATTTAGAAATCCGATTGTACTCATTCAAGAGAAGCGCTGTAATTTGGTCGCAGCTTTCTCAGACGATGAATTTCAAGCATGCATGGGAGGCAAAAAAATCGTCAGAAACTGGACTATCATTGATTGGTGTGATGGAAGGACTACGCTTAGTGCCACCCAAAATATAGAGCTATTTGATGATGAAGCTCCTGTGGTGTTGCAGCCAGATGATATAGTGATCAGTATCGATCCGTGGACTTGCGCAGGAAGAGCACCACTTCCTATTTTAGACATAACTGATAATTGTGCTACCGAGTTTGATATTACCTATAAGTCTCCATATGGAATTATAGAAAATGGATTTATCTCAGGTATTCCTGCTCAAGATTCGTTGATACCTGTGGAACTCACCGTGACAGATGGCTGTAGCAATATGACTTCAGTCATCCTCAATGTGCAGGTCGTGGATCTGATCAGCCCCGTAGCGGTATGTCAGGATAATATTGTCGTCTCGCTGACCAGAGGTGACAAGGTCAGTTTTGATGGGGTCGCCAAGGTGATGGCTGATGTATTTGATGCGAATAGCCACGATTCGGGTTGTGGTGAAATCACGTTCAAAGTGATCAGAATGGAAGACACTGAAGAGTTTGTCACAGACTGCGATGGGAAAGAGTTGGGTTTCAAGCCTGTTACTTGCTTCCCGACTACGGAGGAGGTAGATCTACTCTGCGTCAAGGATAGCAGCCAGTATTCTGCTGTAGCAGTACCGGGAGACTATGTGAAATTTTGCTGTGAAGATGTCGGCAAGGAATTATTTGTCATCGTCATAGTGACTGATAAGTTTGGAAATGAAAACCGATGCATGGTCAGTGTCAATGTAACTAATAAGGGTGGGGGCAATTTAGTATGCGAACCGATCACAGTAGGTTGTGCAGCTGACTTAGAGGGCGCTGAAAAGCCTCAAATCATCGGAGATATATGTGCTGATGATTTAGAGGTAGTCTTACTTGCAGAGACTGATAACGAATTAGGATGCGGATCAGGTACAATCATCAGAGAGTGGTACATTGATTTGGATGCCAGTGGTGATCTATCAGGAGGTGACGGCTACTGTGAGCAGCTTGTGACTATAGATGCAGCTGTAGAAGGTTTCGATCCATATACGATCAAATGGCCCAAACATTACGATGGCAACTACTTTGATGGATTTAATTTAGAATGTACTGCTGGTGAAGGAGTAGAGCGAGAGCAAACCGTAGTGCTCATGGGAGAGGCTTTCACCTGTATGTCAGGACTCTTAGATCAGATACCTGTATGGTGCGAGCCTACATGTGGATTGGTAGGGTATAGTGTTGAGTCTGATACAGTGATAGCCAGTGATGCTTGCTTAAAGATCATCAATCGATGGACTGTAGTGGACTGGTGCTTGTGGGATTCTAATGCTGACAATCAGGACGATGAAAATGACCAAATCTCTGATAGCTTCGTGGCTATTGAGGACTGGACGCAGGGTATATGTACCAGCTGCCCTGAGTATGGGCCTGAGATTCTGGACTCAGTATACTTTCAATATGACAAGGTGGATGTAGATGGATACTACACTTATGATCAAGTTATTAAGGTAGTAGATGATAGTGCTCCAATAGTCGTTCTTGAGTCTGACACAGTCGTGGTCAATACAACTGGTGGGTCTGACCAAAAGCAAGGCGATAGGCTGTGCTTTGGTTCTGAAGTCATCACAGCTAGCGCAATGGACTTTTGTGATGGCATTGAGTCTCCTGCAGAATTTCTCCAGTGGACGATAGAAGTGGAGGATGAGAATGGAGACCCCGTGTTAGGAGATGATGGCACAAATATCAAATTAAGCAGAGGCTCCACTGCATCTATCAGTACCCGAGAGGGAAGTCCTGGAGATGTGCGCTATATTAAGTGGAGAGTCGCCGACGGTTGTGGTAATCAGGGCTTCGGTAGAACCACGGTCTTGTACGGAGATGAGAAGAAGCCGACTCCGGTATGTATCGTTGGTCTGACTACGGTATTTATGGCTTCTGACAATACCGCTGCGATTTGGGCGAAAGATTATGATTTAGGCAGCTTTGATAATTGCACGGCTAAGGAAGATTTAAGATTCTCTGTTGTACCATTAGGCGGCACGCCAGTGCATCCGGATGATGAAGGCTTCGTAGATCAAGCGAGTATATTTTTTACTTGTGAAGGTCTCACGGAATCTCTTCAAGTATTAGATGTCTATGTGTGGGATGCGTCAGGAAATGGTGATTACTGCACAGTCTCATTATTATTTTCTAACGACTGTGATAATGATGATCCAGAACCAGGTAATGGAGCTATGATCTCAGGCGTCATCGAGACTGAGCTTGGAGATAGAATACCATCGACGACTGTGAGTGTCAATAGTGTCTTAGAAGAATATCCATTAGCCACCATCACTGGTGATGAAGGTATGTACGCATTCGCTAATAATCCGATTGATGTGGACTATCAGCTTAGTGCAAGTAAAGATGATAGTCACGTAAATGGAGTAACTACGATAGATATCGTGTTGATCCAGAAGCATATATTGAGTGTAGCTAAATTTGATACACCCTATAAATTAATTGCTGCTGATGCTAATGCTGACCAGAAAATCACCGCATTAGATTTGATAGAATTGAGAAAATTAATACTGGGGATTAATACGGAATTTACTAATAATCAGAGCTGGTTATTTGCAGATGCTCAACAAACATTTTTCGACGATCTAAGTCCATGGCCTTTCGTTAGTCGCTTAGGGCTGAATAACCTTGAAAGGGATCAGATGGATGAAGACTTCATTGGTATCAAAGTGGGTGATGTGAATAATAGTGTCATCGTCAACAGTTTAAAACGAGCAGACATTAGATCTGAAGATCAGGTCTCACTGGGAGTAGAAGTTAAGCAGTTAGTGAAAGGACAGACAGAATTTATCAAGGTTTATGCTCAGGATTTTGATGAGGTTTACGGTTTCCAGTTTACATTATCGCATCCTGGCATAAAGGTAAAGAATATCATGGGTGGAGATATAGCGATAGCCTCCGAGCATTATCGCATCGTAGATGGCAGGACCATGTTCAGCTGGTCTGCGGTAGAGAGTGTGAGTAGCGATGGCGTACTCTTTGTAATGGAGGTTGAAGCCATGTCGGATCTGACCATTGAGTCTAATTTGGCAATAGATCAGTCCTTGCAGTTTGATATAGCAGGCATCACTGCTGCTGAAGCATATGTCGGTGATGATTTAAGAAGAGTGAACATAGACATGATGGTCATAAATGGGTTAGGTCCTATAGAGGTCAGCACGACACTTTACCAAAACGAACCAAATCCGTTCAAGCGTCAAACTACGATCAGCTTTTATCTGGCCGAAGCAGGAGAAGCGACCTTAAGCATCTTAGGATCGGATGGTAAATTAATTGAGACATTGGTAGCAGACTACTCAGCTGGTGATCAGGAGTATTTACTGGACTGGACTGGACATGAGTCAGGCGTGTACTACTACCAGTTGGAGAGCGGGGCTGAGACTATAACTAAAAAAATGATTGTGCTTGAATAAAGATTAATATTAGGCTGAATTAGGAAGAGGTGGTCATGTCTCTCAGGTGTGACTGCCTCCCTTTTCTACGCTTTATTAATCACACCTACACACTGATTATATTGAAAATGAATTATAGATTATTATTAGGCTGAATTAGGATGGGTGATCATATATCTCAGGTATGATTACCCCCTTTTACTTGCCAATTTAATTTAGCATCAGCGAAAACCAAAAGAATTATTGTTTTTAGATTAATATTAGGCTGAATTTAGGACGAGCAGTCATACTCTCAGGTTGACTGCTCTCCTCTTTAAGGCTCTCCACAATAAAAACGACTCCATTAACTTTCATGTTTCATATAAGCTTCATGCACAGTCAGCTGAATTTATACCTTGGTTAGCTACTATGATAAAACTTTGCAGAGGTCTGTGGCACTCTACAAATAGATTATAGTAGATGACAAATCGTTGACATGTGCTCTCTTCCACACTATTATTATATGTATACGGCTTAGGAGCCTACGGCTTTACGTATTACAAGCATACAGATATTAATTCTGCCGCAAAATAGATACTTGTGAAGTTTTATTATTTACAATAAATTTGTTTTATCAGTAAGCTCCTTTATTCTTGATAAAAGCAGACCAATGAGTTTGTATATAGATGCCAATAATCTTTTCTGGCCATATTCTATAAATACGGAGAATAACAAATCTATTTCTCCATCCTTTACGAAGTTTTGTGAATTGTTATTATAGATTTATTTTGAGTAGATGTTTGAATTGAAAGAGGGTTCGTGGGCTAAACGAATCCTTCTTTCAATCAATTGAAAATCTGGCTCATAAATAGTAGTGCGATTTGCAGCAGCCATTTAAATAGCATACTTACCATGTAAATCTAAATTCGCAGCTATTTTTTCCAGATAGAAAGCTGCATTATTCATAGCCTCTTTTTTGTCTTTTGCAAAGTCCATGACTTGATGCACTTGTACGATGCCCCGCCCTCGTAATGTATCATTATCAATATCTGTTTGCCCTACGATAGCGATGAGCGGGACCTGCATATTATGACATATTGCCGCCATGTTGCCGATGACTTTACCCTGAAAGGACTGATCATCCAAGTAGCCTTCTCCCGTAATGACTAAGTCAGCCTGTCTAATTTTATCTTCGATACGTAGTACATCTTTTAAGTATCCGAACCCCGAAGTGAGCGTGGCTCCGAGCAGTGCATGCAGTCCAGCTGCTATGCCACCCGCCGCACCTCCACCCTGAAGATTATTGATGGAGGACACATGGTCTGACTCAAGGAGGTGAGCAATATGAGTGAGTCCTTTATCTAATAGAATGACATTGGAGTCTGAGGCCCCTTTTTGGGCAGCGAAGATATGGGCAGCTCCGTGAAGGCCATATAAAGGATTGACCACGTCCGTTAAGATGATCATTTTAATATTGAGGTTTGCCTCTGGAGGGCAGATGTGCGCTATCTGAGATAAGTTGCCACCAGTCGGTATAATAAGCTGACCATCTAAAGTTAGGAATCGGAAGCCTAAAGCATAAGCAATAGATAGCCCAGCTTCATTGGTGCAGCTGCCGCCCAGACAAAGCACTATCTTTTGAAATCCATCATCTATGGCTTTTCTTATGAGGATGCCTGTACCAATGCAGTGAGTGACCATCGGATTAAGCTCCTGCTGTGTCAGATGGGATATGCCCGATGCCTCTGCCAGCTCTATATATGCTGTATCCTTATTGTGATGATAAGCTGCTTTTATGGATCGATTAATTGGATCCACGGTATCTATAGAAACAGAATGTAACTCTAATGCATCCTTAAGTATGGCAGCTGTGCCGTCGCCTCCGTCAGCAAGAGCTTGTATTACACAGTGAGTGTTTGCGTTATTTTCTGAGATACCCTTAGCTATGCTTTCGCATACTTCGAGTGCCTTTAGAGAGGCTTTAAATTTGTCACATGCGATCAGGATATTCATAGAATCAAAGTTAGTAGTTCTCAAATCGATTTATCAAAAGTATGTCCGAATCAGATGCTTAAGATCAGTGACTATTCTGAGATATGATCGAAAAAATTTAGAAATCTCAACCATACCCTTATATCAAAGAACTTGCTTCATCTGAGGCTTAGAAGGTTAGTTGATGTAATCATACAGATTATTCAAAACCATTATCAGTTTTGTACATCAGGAGTAAAAAAAAATTAATTGAAGACATGGAAATATAATATTTGTGGTAAATATTATAATAACTATTGATTCTGATCCCAGACCAAATGTCGAGATAACTGATGCCTGTTAATCGGATAAAGACATAAACATGCTCTAAAAATCTTATTAATTGCGGTGGCCACGAGCTGGTATATTAGAGATGTTTATTTTATGTATTTAAAGTATACATTTGTCTAATAACCAGATGCTAAGTCGCTAAACTCATATATGAAATGATTATAAATTCAAGCTCGAGTATATGAGTCATCTGTCTGCTGAAGCATATCTCTTTGGATGAGACCTTATTTAGTAACTGACAAATGAAGAAAAGTAAATTATCTGACTACGGCTCCGTCCATCACTCCATTTTCTGGAGTCATAAAAGCAAGCTTACCAGTCTCATCCTCCGCCATTAAGATCATGCCATTGGATTCGATACCTCTTATCTTTCGTGGCGCCAGATTAGCGAGTAGAGATACTTTTTTACCTATGATGTCAGTCGGCGAAAAGTGCTCCGCAATACCAGAGACGACTGTTCTCTTCTCAAATCCTAAGTCCAAAGTTATCTTTAATAGTTTGTCTGCGTTAGGATGTTTTTCAGCTTCCACTATAGTAGCTGTACGAATATCTAATTTTGTAAAGTCATCAAAATTAACCGTCTTCTTTAGATCTACAGCTGGTGGTACAGCATCAGTAGATGTGGCGAAAAGTTTATTTATCTGAGTCTGAATGAGCTCATCCTCTATTCTACTAAAGATATGTTTGGAAGGATTTATCTGATGCCCTTCTTCTATGAGAAGCGACTCTCCTTCAGCTAAGGTATTCATCATGTCTATCCATTCACCGTCTTCTTTGACCTCTGGCAGACCTAAAAGTTGCCTCAAAGAGTCTGAAGTGTCAGGCATAAATGGTCTGACAGCAATGCTCAGTGCTGCTACGTATTGAAGACCTAAGTTTATCACGACTTTTACTAATTCTGGATCAGACTTGACTACCTTCCACGGCTCATTAAATTGCAGGAGCTGATTCCCCTGCGACGATACTTGCATCAACATTTTGAGCGCACCTCTGAAGTCAAAGTCTCTGATCTGCTGGCCCAATTCTGATAGAGCATCGAATAAGGTGATGATCTCGCTGTCGTGAAATGACAGTTCATCTTGATCATTGCAGCTGGCAATACCTTGATTTTCATCAAAGGCTGGCACCACTCCATCATAGTACTTATGTGCTAAGACCATGACTCTATTCGTGAAGTTCGCCAAGTTGTTGACCAGTTCATTATTCACGGACTCTTGATAGCCTTTCCAAGTGAATTCTGAATCTCGCTGCTCAGGCATGATTTTAATCATATGATACCTGAGTTCATCCACTTTATTGGGTATGTCTTGAAGATAGTCATTGACCCATACGGCCCAGTTTTTCGAAGTAGAGATTTTCTTACCTTCTAAGTTCAAAAACTGATTCGCAGGGACATTGATGGGAAGGATATAATCGCCGTGTGCTTTTAAGATGGCGGGAAATGTAAGACAGTGAAATACGATATTATCCTTACCTATAAAATGTACAAGTGCGGTGTCTTCATCTTTCCAATAGGGTTCCCAATCCTTATCGTTGTCGAGGGCCCACTGTTTTGTGGCTGAGATATATCCAATGGGGGCATCCATCCACACATAGAGTTTTTTACCTTGAGCTCCAGGAATATCGCTCGGCACATCCACGCCCCAATTAAGATCCCTGGTCATAGAGCGCGGCTGAAGTCCACCGTCTAGCCAAGACTTGCACTGACCTACTACATGGTTCTTCCATGACTCAGGATCGTGATGGTACTCCCCATCTAATTTGCCTTCTTCTATATAAGTCTTTAACCAATCCTCGTGTTTGTCTAATGCAAGGTACCAATGAGTAGTTTTTCTCAGCACGGGTTCGTTACCCGATAGAGTTGATTTTACATTGATGAGTTCTGTAGGACTGAGTGAAGAGCCGCAGCTCTCACATTGATCCCCGTAAGCTTCTTCATAACTGCACTTTGGACAAGTTCCTTTTATATAGCGATCAGCCAAAAACTGTTTGGCGCCTTCATCATAATATTGTTCAGACTCAATCTCTTGAAACTCACCTTTCTCATAAAGCGTCCTAAAAAATGCCTGACTAGTATCATGGTGTATGGCTTCAGAAGTACGGTGGTAGATATCAAAGGAAATACGCATCTGAGTGAACGCGTCTTTAAATTCTTGATGATATTGATCTATGATGACTCGAGGTGTGGTATTTTCTCTGAGCGCTTTTATGGTAATTGCAGCTCCGTGCTCGTCGGATCCTCCCACATATACTACGTCTTTACCTGAAAGTCTAAGAAATCGAACATATATATCTGCTGAAATGTATGCACCTGCAAGATGACCAATGTGAAGGGGGCCATTAGCATATGGTAAAGCCGATGTGACTAAATATCGTTTAGCCTGGTGCATAATTATTATAGAATATCATACGAAGATAATCTTAGGTATTGACTAATCAACACTTTTTCAACAAATATTTAAATTATTATTATATGTATTTTCGTATACCTCATCTACTTTATCTTCATAACTAACATCTTGTTAGAATATATTGAACATAACAAACAACTCCTTTACAGTCATGTTACATAAATAAAAGACAAGCTTTTATAATGACAAAAAGTAAGCGCGATCTACCAACTAAACGATGTCCCGTGTGCGAGTTACCATTCGCATGGCGAAAGAAGTGGGAGCGCTCGTGGGAAGATGTCCGCTACTGTAGTGAGAAGTGTAGAAGATCCAAACATTTAATTAAATCAACTAAAACCTGAGCAAGCTTTGAAGAAACTACGATTGATACTCGGTGATCAACTCAATCATCAGCATAGTTGGTATGATGAGGTAGATAATGATGTCACCTATTGCTTATTTGAGATGAGGCAAGAGACGGATTATGTCACTCATCATATACAGAAAGTTGTAGCCTTCTTTGCAGCTATGAGAGCCTTTGCCGCACACCTGACGGATGAGGGTCACCAGGTGATCTACTACCAGATAGATCATGAGCATAATCAACAAACACTTGATAGAAACCTAAATCATCTGATTAATAAATTAGATACTGAAATCTTAGAATATCAGCTGCCTGACGAGTATCGATTAGATCAGCAGATGAGTGCGATCTGTGATTCACTAACCATCAATAGCCAAAGCTATGACACAGAGCACTTTCTGACAGCGAGGGATGACGTTGCCACATTCTTTGAAGGCAAGAAGACATTTCTGATGGAGAGTTTCTACCGATCGATGAGAAAAAAGTACAATATCTTAATGGACGGAGATAAGCCCCTGACGGATAAATGGAATTATGATGCAGATAACCGCAAAAAGCTAAAGGCTAAGCAAGAGGTTGTCGCCGCTAAAGTCTTTCCCACTGACGTTAGTCCTATTCAAGAGGCTATTCAGTCGGCAGGGATAGAGACCATAGGCCGCATAAATGCTGAAGCGTTCATTTGGCCAGTGACTCGTGATAAGAGCCTTGAGTTGCTTGAATTTTTTGCAACTAACTGTCTGGAGCTTTTTGGTAAGTTTCAGGACGCTATGCATGTAGATCATTGGAGTATATATCATTGTCGGCTATCATTCTCGATTAATACTAAGATACTTCACCCCATGGAAGTCATTGATCGAGTACTTCAGGAGTGGAAGAATCATCAGGAGACCATCCACATTTCTACTGTAGAAGGTTTCATCAGACAAATTCTGGGTTGGAGAGAATATATGCGAGGTATCTACTGGATGAAAATGCCAAGCTATGCGACTTTGAATTTCTTTGAGTACCAGCGTAAGTTGCCTAGCTGGTATTGGACAGGTAAGACTAAGATGAACTGCCTTGCTCATGCCATCGGCCAGTCACTTGATTATGCATACGCCCATCATATACAGAGACTGATGATCACAGGAAATTTTGCCTTGCTAGCTGGCATAGACCCTGACGCGGTAGATTCATGGTATTTAGGTATATATATAGATGCGATAGAGTGGGTAGAAATAACCAACACGCGGGGCATGTCACAATATGCGGATGGGGGCATCGTAGGCTCTAAGCCATACGTCTCATCTGCTAATTATGTGAATAAGATGAGTAACTACTGTAAGGGATGCCACTATAACTATAAGGAGAAAATAGGGGACAAGGCCTGCCCCTTCAATAGCTTATATTGGAATTTTTACGATGCACACCGGGATAAACTTATTAAAAATGCTCGGGTGAGTATGATGTATCGAGTTTGGGATAAATTTCCCCGGGATCAGCAGGTGGCTATCCTTCAACAAGCAGATTTTCACTTGAAAAACATCGAAAACCTCTAAAAATCCCCCTTTTTAGGGATGGTGCAGCTTTATTTATTGATCTATATTTACATCAATAGTTTGGCAGGCTGTGATAGCATAGTCACCCAAATTATTCTTTCCTACACAGACATATTAGTTAACGGACGGCAGTCCTACTTTCCTGAGTAGGGCTGCTTTTATTTTTAGCCTGTCCGTCGTGATCCTGGCAAATATTCTGATTGAACATTTCATTAACGTATATAGTTTAGATTATCACATGCTTAGCGTTCGCTATCATACACGATATATATGAAGTATAATTTGACAGAAATTGATTTAGATAGAGTCATTGAAATGGCATGGGAGGATCGCACTCCATTCGAAGCAATATTTTTCCAGTTTGGGCTGGCCGAAAAAGATGTCATCAAAGTCATGAGAACTGAGCTCAGACCTAAGAGCTTCCGTCTCTGGAGAAAAAGAGTAAACGAAGGCGTATCTCAAAAGCACTTAAAAAAAAGAAGTGACGACATCACTCGCTTCAAATGTAGTAGACAGCGCTCCATCAGTCATAACAAGATCTCTAAGCGATAAGCTTACAGCTTCTCAATAAATATTTAATTAGAGTAGTTGAGTCATAGTTTTTTCCAGATACTGCATGAAGATTCATTCGGTAGTTTCACCTCGGAGGATTTATCATCATAGTCTATTAGCGATAGTACATAACGCATAGCTTGGATCCTCCGCTCTTCTCGTCTCTTGTCTTTGACAATGTGCCACGGGCACAGCTCTGTGCTGGTGTGGTTGAACATTCTATTTTTATACTTAGTATATTCTTCCCACTTTTCTTGAGCGGCAAGATCCACAGGACTGACCTTCCACCTTTCTAAAGGTGAGTCCAGTCGTTTCTGAATCCTTGCCTTTTGTTCTTCTGCACTTATTGAAAACCAAAACTTGACCACATATATTCCATCGTCTATGAGCATAGTCTCAAGCGGATTAATCTGTCGCATAAATTGATCATATTGCTCAGACGTACAGAAACCCATTACTGGATCGACCACTGCTCGATTATACCAGCTCCTATCAAAGAAGACCATCTCTCCAGGGTCAGGTAGTCTCTTTAAGTATCTTTGAAAGTACCATTGGCCTTTCTCTCTTTTAGTGGGTTTACCCAAGGCTACTACGTTGTAACTTTGTGGATTAAGAAATTGGGTGAATCTGCTGATGCCACTTCCTTTACCTGCTGTATCTCGCCCTTCGAATAGGATGATCATGCGTAAGCTGTTGTCGTAGATATATTTCTGAAGCTTAAGAAGCTCAGTCTGTAATAGAAATAATTCGTCAACGAATATGGGATCTATATTGTAATAGTCTAACTTATTGATCATATAATAAAGATATTGGTGAGATGCCTTATGGATCGCGATGACGCGTTGATCATATATGCTGATTTTGAAAAAATGAATTGCTGTCTTAAAGCTATCAAAATAACTTAGGGATGTACAGATGGGCGGCCAAAAAAAAAGAGCCAGCTCTGTTGAGCTGGCACTTTTATAATTAAGCCGTGTATTATAGATGAGGGTTAGGCATGCACAACTTGTCCTTCGTGTACACCTTCTTTCACCTCTTCTATTAATTTGTTGTTGAAAGCTGGAAGATCATCTGGAGTTCTACTGGTGACTAATCCCTGATCTACCACTACTTCCGAATCAACCCAGTTAGCTCCAGCGTTTTCTAAGTCCATTTTAATTGACTTGTAGCTAGTCATCTTTCTATTATTCACTACCCCAGAATTAATCAAAATCTGCGGCCCGTGACATATGGCTGCTACTGGTTTTCCTTCTTTGAAGAATTGTTTTACAAAGCCCGTTGCGTCGGTATTTACTCTGAGTATATCAGGGTTTATGACTCCTCCAGGCAGCACCAGTGCATTATAGTCTGAGACTTTTGCATCTTTTATTTTCTTGTCCACTTTTGTGGATTTGCCCCAATCGGAACCGCTCCAGCCTTTTATTTCACCAGATTTATCTGACACAACATGCACCTCTGCACCTTCCGCTTTCAGCGCTTTCATTGGTTCAAAAAGTTCGCTTTGTTCAAAACCGTCTGTAGCCATAATGGCCACTCTTTTTCCTCGTAATTTCATTGATATATGTATTTGATGAAAATTGGATGTTTCTTATTCTTCGTTACCTTTCGATTCTTATAATAACTAATCGAAATTGACACAACATCACTAATTTTCTATGTGATAAAAATAATGAATGGCTCTTGCAAGATTGTGCACTACATAAAGTAGTACATGCTATTCACCTATTTATACTGTTGAACTGTGCTATTGTTCGATTTAGAATAAAATTACTTGGGTCACTACATCCATAAATGATACTGAATATAGATGCATGTGGGATGCTAATCATTACTTTCACTGTTCAATGAAGTACCTTAAACCTGTTGTGCTTGTAATATTTATGCTGGTACTACTGGCATACATATGTATAGGAAGACCGATGCTTAATATCCTGGCAGGATTCAGCGCTAAAGCCTTATGTTCTTGTCATTTTATTTCTGATCGGACTGTAAGAGATATCGTAAACCACGAGTTGTCTATTGCTACATGGGCTAATCATGCTATCGACAATGAGCGACAGATTGCCAGCACATCAGCCTTGGGTGTCACCAGGCACGCGCTATATAGAGAAGGCCGAGGATGCACTCTTGTTTCGGAAGTAGACATAGAGGATCTGATGTCAAGCGCATCTTATAGCTATCAGAGAGATGTCCGACCTTTTGAATTTCCATTAGATACTTTGGATACGTCTGAAAGGCTGAATATGATTATGAATAATGCATTTGCAGAACCTTATGAAGATAAGAAGGTGAACACCAGAGCTGTCGTGGTCATTAAAGGTGGTAAGTTAATAGCTGAGCGTTATGCTCCAGGCTATAATCAGGATACACCTCAGATGGGGTGGTCCATGACGAAAAGTGTCATTAATGCTCTGATGGGTATATTAGTAGGTCAAGGCACACTGGATATCTATGCGCCCGCCAGAATACCTGAATGGTACAACCAAACGCAGGACCCCCGACAGGACATCACGATAGATCACCTATTACGCATGAGCTCTGGTTTATATTTTGAAGAGGATTATAGCTCAGCATCTACGGTGAATCAAATGCTATGGACCAAAGCTGACGCAGCGCTCGAAGCCTATAGTCAGACGCTTGCATACGAGCCTGACTCCCTCTGGTATTACGCTAGCGGTACGACAAATATTATTTCCAAAATTATCAGAAACCAATTTCAAGATGACGCCAGCTATTTAAGTTTCCCTTACAAATACTTATTTGATATTATAGGCATGAGCACCGCAGTGATGGAGACCGATGCCAGCGGGACTTATGTGGGATCTTCGCTAATGTATGCTTCCGCTCGTGACTGGGCTAAGTTCGGTCAGCTATATCTGAACGATGGTATCTGGGAGGGTAAACGAATATTACCTGAGGGATGGGTAGCTTATTCCAGTACACCATCAAGTACGACGGCTCCATATGATTTTTATGGAGCGCAGTTTTGGCTTAATGCGAAGCATCCAGCTCCTAAGGGATCAGGCTATCCAGAGCCTTGGACCGGAGTTCCTTCAGATGCATACTATGCTAGCGGCTTTGAAGGACAGACTGTATTAATCATCCCCAGCATAGAGATGATCATTGTCAGGTTAGGGCAGACACTGGATAGATCTCTCTGGGATATGGGGTCTTTCGCAGCTGCCATCATTCAGGAGCTGGATTAATATAGCATGCGGTCAGTACTGCAAGAGACTATTTATAAAATGACTAAGCTCAAGGTCCAGCGTATCTCCCACACATTAGTATTTTTATCTCCTGACTCAAGGTATGTTTACTCAATACACGGCAAAGCTCAGGATATTGAAGAAACCATCTTAATAGCACTTATTGCTGAGATTCAATCTGTAGCTAAATAAGCTATGAAGATGCTTGATGCATTATGGAAAGAGTATATAACCGGAAGAATAGTCACAGATAAATATTTAAAACAAAAGGATAGATAATTAACCTACAATAGTATCACATTTATTAAAATACACAATCCAATTCACCAATAGGCAGTTCTAAGCCTTGTATAGTGACATCGCAAAAGCTCATAGAGTCATCATCGACTTTATGGGCTGCATGCATGAATAAATTAGTATAGAAACAGAAGATATGAAACACGATATGATACGCGCAATATGCGTCTTGATAAGTATAGTATGCTTGACCTCCTGTGGATCTAAGCTCACACAATTAGAAGAGCAACTACAGACAAAAGAGGAGCAGGTCACTCAGCTGGAGTCACAGCTCAATCACATCAGAGAGACGAATAGCAGTCTCTTAGAGAGGCTCTCAGATATGTCTGTTATCACACAGACAGATGCTAAGTCTATCCAGAACTCACTGGAATCAATGAATAGGCAAAATGACTACATCCAAAATCTTACGAATAAAATTCATGAAAAGGATTCGATCAATCTGGCACTGGTGACCAACCTAAAAAGATCTCTATTAGACTTTGATGATGAAGATATCCAAGTAGAAGTAAAGGGGAGCGCTGTATATGTATCAATTGCTGATAAGATGTTGTTCGGGTCCGGTAGTACGCGACTCTCAGCGGCATCAGGTGCTGTGTTGCAGAAGGTGGCTTCCATTATTAATGACTATGATGATATCAATGTTTTAGTGGAGGGACACACTGATAATGTACCCATAGCGAATGAGAAAGTGAATGATAACTGGGATCTGAGCGTGCTGAGAGCTACTGCAGTAGTCAGGGAGCTACAGTCAAAACACCAGGTAGAGCCAGGCAGGCTAACAGCGGCTGGCAGATCAGAGTATATGCCCAAAGGAGATAACGATACAAGAGAAGGAAAATCTCTTAATAGGAGAACTGAGATTATTATCACTCCAAAACTGGAGCAATTTTTCAAATTATTGAAAGCTCCTGAGCTTTTGGGGTAATAAGTAGTATGATCCGTAGTGGTCGTCGAGGGTCATTGTCCGCTGTTATCATTGAATTAACCATCATGTATCAGGAAGTTAGACCTGTTCTACCTTCGCTATTGCCATGACTCTGCGATTCATACGTCGTTTGGCATTGAGGACGATATCAGCATTCTGGATCTGATCAACTAAATGTGCTGTATTAGGGGAACTCAAGTTAATATCTACTACTTAGATTGTTTTTTATGCTTTAATTTTTTTCTTATTAAATGCTTATGTAATTTAGATAAGCTGAAAGGACGAGACGATCTAAAAGATTTTTCTATATCTTAACATTTATTGAGCACTGATTACTTGATTAAGCAATTGAAGCAGAATTCATATTGTTCTCATGCCAGTAAACTTTATCTACAAATTTGAGGATATTAGAACCCATGCAATCAAATGTTGTTATCTTGATATAGATTGTTATCCAGGCTATAATAGTACTCAGAATACTCAGAAATATCTTTGCACTGCCGCTATATGACTCTTATAAAATAATATCATCAGCACAGATGCGAAAAATACTTCTAATTGCTACTATTCTCTCGCTGCACTTGATCGTCCTGCGTGGTTCTTCAGGTGATAGAATAAAGAATTTAGAGGCACAGCTTCAGATAGAAGCTTCTGAAACCAAGGTAATCGACCTACTCAACAAGATAGCTTCTACTTATCAGGTAACAGATATTGAAAAAATGTTGGCCTATGCACAAAGAGCTTTATCTGAGGCAGAAAAGATAAATTATCAAAAAGGTATTGCAGGTGCATTCAATAGAATTGCAATATACCATAGTAGGTCAGGAAATCGTCTTGAGGCTATTCAATATAATCAAAAAGCTTTAGAAATAAGTAGAGAGATAAAGCATGATTCATTATTAGCCTATATGCTAAATAATCTTGGTTACGCACTATATAATATTGGCTTATACGATAAAGCTTTGGAGCATTACTATGAATCTCTTCAGTACACTGAAAGCTCTATGGATGGTGTCCATGTCATCACTTTGGAGAATATTGGAAATCTTTTCGATGCTATAGGTGACGAAGATAAGACCAAGATATATTATACCAAAGCTGGTGATAAAGCTAATAGTAGTACTGACTCAACGCTGCATTATATTCCTGATTTACATAGGGCGCAGACGGCGGTTGACTCAGAGGACTTTACACTGGCAGATAGGTATTTCAATGCTTCTTTAAATAAGGCGTATGACTCTAAACATAAGGCATATATTTTAAGAAGATTTGCCATTTCTAAAATGAGTGAGGGTCAGTTTTTAGAGGCTGAGAAAAAGATGAGAGAAGCCTTAGACATGTATCAGCAAGTAGGTAACATCGACGAAATCATTACTACGAAAGTTGAGCTAGTAGGTATATTGAATAAGCAATCGAGGTATAGAGAAGCACTACAGCTCGTTTCAGAATTGCTAAATAAATATAAAGATGAAAACACAGAAAAAAGTAATTTATCTACGTTGCATCTTACTGCAGCGCAAGCATATGAGCAGGTAGGAAATCCTAAAGAAGCTATCAATAATTATAAAATATTACTAACACTTAAAGATTCCATTTTTAGTGATCAGAAAATTAAGATTATTAATGGCTTAGAAGTGAAATACAATTTAAAGGATAAAGCAAAGGAAAATGAATATTTAAGATCGCAGAAGGAGAAAAGTGAGTTAATCGCAAGTCAGCAGAAAAATTTAGGACTATTGGGAGGCGTATTTCTTGTCCTTCTGTCAGTGGTTAGCTTATTGCTGTATAGAAATAATCAGCAGGAGAAGAAATTTAATAATAGACTAGAGGAAGAAGTAAGTACGAAAACCACGAAGCTGCAGCAAGCTAATCTGCAGCTCAAGGAATCTAATATGGAATTAGAACGATTCGCGCATATAGCGTCTCATGATTTGAAAGAACCGCTTAGAAATATATCAAGTTTTTCTCAACTGCTCGTCAGAAATATCGACAATCCTAATGCTAAAACCGAAATTGCTGAATATGCCTCTTACATTCAGAAGAGCGCTAAGCAGATGAATGGTTTGATAGAAGATGTATTGGAATTTTCTAGCGAAGGATCACAATCGCTTCCATACGAAGAAATCGATACTCATAATGTCCTGTCAAACGTAGTAGATCTGCTGGCATATGAGATTAAATCTCGAAATGCAGTGCTATCTATATCTCCCGATATACCGCATGTTTATGGCGATAGAACTCAGCTCATGCTGGTGTTCAAAAACTTAATCATGAATGGTCTAAAATATAATAAGGATAATAAACCTTTAATAGAAATCATATACAGTGAAGTAGATGGTTTTCATCAATTTTGTATCAAAGACAATGGTATAGGCATAGATGTACAATATCACGAGTCAATATTTGATATGTTTAAGCGACTTCATAATAGAGATAACTATGAAGGTAGTGGACTCGGACTCGCCTTTTGCAGAAAAGTGGTGAATAAGATGGGTGGACAAATCTGGGTGGCGGACTCCGACATAGGAAGTCGTTTCTGCTTCACAATCCCGATCGAACCATAAACCTTATGCTGGAGTATGTTAATATTAAGCTAACGAGGAGGATGATATGTATACAACGACCAGTCTGAGAAATCGTACAGCTGAGACACTGATTCTCTCCTCACGCTTAATAATCAAGGAGCGCCATCAGCTCGCAGCTCCAGTTAAATTAGTAAGCTTATAACTTTTATAATCATGATGACACGAAGATCGTTTATAGCTCAAAGCGCATTGACTGCCTCAGCCATCGGACTCGGCTGCACTGCTGGTTCAGCTTTCAGCAGAGTGAAGGCACCCGATTACAGATTTAAGATGAAATTTGCTCCTCATTTGGGCATGTTTAAACATCACGCAGGTGAAGACCCGATAGATCAACTTAACTTCATGGCCGATCAGGGTTTTTCAGGATTTGAGGATAATGATATGCGCGTCCGTGACATAAGTTTACAAGAGGAGATGGCTGATACTATGGCTAAAAGAGGACTTGAGATGGGTGTCTTCGTCGCTCATAAGATATACTGGCGAGAAGCTAATCTGGCGAGTGGCGTCCAAGATAAAAGAGACGAATTTCTCCAATACATCCGCGAAGCTGTTGATGTTGCCAAGCGGGTTAATGCTAAATGGATGACAGTCGTACCAGGTCACTTGGACCTCCGACAAGATATGGGATACCAGACCTCCCATGTTGTGGAGTCGCTAAAGCAAGCCAGCGGTATATTAGAGCCTCACGGTCTCACTATGGTTTTAGAACCGCTCAACTTTAGAGATCATCCTGGATTATTTCTGACCAAAGCTGCTCAAGGATTTGAAATCTGTAAAGCTGTGGACAGTCCCGCCTGCAAGATCTTATTCGATGTGTATCATCAGCAAATTCAAGAAGGCAATCTCATACCTAACATCGAAAAATCGTGGGACGAGATCGCTTACTTTCAGATCGGCGATAATCCTGGTAGAAAGGAGCCCACCACGGGAGAAATAAACTACTCAACTATTTTCAAGCTAATACATAATAAAGGATATGATGGCATCTTAGGCATGGAGCATGGAAACTATCACGATGGCCTGATGGGCGAGCAGCGAGTGATTGATGCCTATAAATCTCTGGACCAGCAAGCATAGAATAAGAGTAGAGTTAATTGAAGTATTTCTGATTATAGAGAGCTGTGTCTACTAGCTCATATACGCTGAAGCTTAGTTTATTGATGGGATAATACCGACTATAAATTAAGAAGGACATTTAAAATTTCCCAAAGTATAAACGGGCTCAGTGCTGGCGATAAGATTTTGCTTGACGCCACTATGTACTGTTCTTAGATAAATCAAGACAAACTAATCAACAAGAAGCACTAATTGTATATGGCTCTCTGGCTCCAGGAGAGTCTAATCATTGGGTCTTGGCTCAGATAGCTGGTGTATGGCGTACGGCCACGATAATGGCTAGGATAATTGATATCGGTTGGTCAGAGAGGAGAGGCTTTCCCCAGTATACACCTGATAATTCTTCTCAGATAGATGTTTTGGTAATTATCTCCGAGGAGCTGCGGGATCAATGGCCGATGATCGATCAATTCGAAGGCACGGCGTATTATGAAAGAGTCCCGATCAGCTATAAACTGGAAAACGGGACTTTTTCGATGGGCAGCATTTATCAAGTAGTAAGTTAGCAGATCATTATTGTTGAGCTAAATTGACATCCATTTTTTTTCAGGCCATGACTTTAAATATTTCTTCGTAGCTAAAACTATTTTTATGGAGCAGCTTATCCATAATATCCTTTAGCTGATGTAGAAAGCGGCTTATCTGATCTTTCGTATGTAGCCTAGTTATGGTAAATCTTACGCCTGTATTTTTTAAGGGTACGGCTGGGTAAATTCCTAGATTGACAAAATATCCAGCATCTATGAGTAAGCTGATGGCCTCTTGTGTCATCCCTTCGAAGCTCATCGTGATGAAAAAGATTGGCGAATCATTCTTCAGTGACATGCAGGGTAGATTCATCCGCTGGATTAACTTTTTGGTATAGCTTATATTTTCGCTAAGCTTATCCTGATATTGGTAAATATCAGAACTTAGATGAATCTTTGCACTTGCTACGGCAGCACCTAAGCTTGCAGGCTGTAGGGGGCCAGAGAAAAGTAGAGGCCCTCCACAATTCTTCACTAATGTAGCCCACTGACTATCCTTAAATATCAGAACCCCACCGCCAGTAGCGAATGCTTTAGCAAGGGATACGGCAAGTACGATCTTAGGGTGCAATTCCAGCTGGCTAGCTACGTAACCACACCCGTGTTTTCCAAAACAACTCATGCCATGCGCATCATCTATATAAGCATGAAATTGATCATATTTTCTAAGTAAATACTCCAGCTCAAACATGGAGCAAGCATCTCCATACATAGAATATATACCATCCGCCATGTACCATATTTTTTGGCAATTATCTTTTAATCGGATGATCTTCTCCTCTATGGCTGCGAAATCATTATGCCTGACCACCTGAGTATGGATGCCTCGTGCCCTCAATTGGGCGACTGTCATCTGCACCGAGTTATGCACTTGCTGATCAATTAAAACAGCATCTTTCTGGCCTACGATAACTGGTATCGCAGCGAGGTGTCCCAGGGTAGTGGTAGGTGTCACAATGCAGTGTGCATCATACATCCTATTGAATAGTGACTCTAATTCGCCATATAGAGAAAGAGAGACGTATGACCTTGATGATGAAAACTGGCTACCATATTTATGCAGGGCTTCAGTCGCTCCACATAATATCCGATCATCGAATTCTAAACCTAAATAGCTACACGAACCAAAATTGACAACCTCCCTATTACCTAATGTAATGTGATTGTCGACTAAGGCGTCCCCGTTAGTCAGTAAGTGAACGATACCTTGTCTTTTACCAGACTCAGCGATACCATTTACGGTATACAGCATTTTCTCAAAATTGCTCATAAGCTTTTTGAAGTTATATTAGTTAACAAATAGTACGGGAATACTACGGGGAGTGTATGGAGTTGATTTGCAGTCCTACAGGAAAGAAGTCATTCAAAATTACTTATTATATTTAATCACCATATAATAGTAAACCCTTAAATTTTCTTTTTTTGTTGTTGTTTAATAAGTAGCTAAATAGATTAAAACCATATTAATTATATCCACGTTATTCTATCATGACTAACATCAAACCCGCAGCTACCGCGCAGGTGATCAGAGAGCTACCACAAGGCGGTATTGAAGTATTAATGTTGAGAAGGAATCGAGCAGTCAAATTTGCTTCTGGGTTTTGGGTATACCCCGGTGGTAAAATAGAACCTGAAGAGATGGCTGGAGTGACTGACTTACAAGCCGCAAAGACTGCTGCCGTCAGAGAAGCAAAGGAAGAGGCCAACCTCAATCTGAAAGATGTGGACCTTCACTTTTTTGTACACTGGACGACCCCTACAACGCAGCCCAAGCGCTTCGGTACATTCTTTTATCACACGCAAGTGCCTTATGAAGGGACGAAAATCACTGTGGATAATTCTGAGATAGTGGAGCATAGATGGATGACACCACAGGTCGCTATGGATGCAGCTCTTTCTAAAGAAATATTACTCATGCCACCTACCTACATCAGTCTACAGCGGATCAGATACTGTATGAACTACAGCGAAGTCACAGCAGAGTGGAAGCGATCCAATCCGCTCTATATCCTGCCCGTGGTACATATGGTAGGTAGTCAGGCTGTATCCATGTACGAAGGAGATGCTGGTTATGAATCGGGTGACTGTGAGCTGGAGGGACCTCGTCATAGATTGCTATTCGATTATAAGAAAGCCTCATTTGAATTTCAATATTCCGATTGTGACCATCACTTCCCTGTGAATGGATTGAGGCATTTACATAAATCTGATTAATCCTAACATAGCCATCAGATTTGGAACTCAATCAGCTAGAATTCAATTACATTAGTGTAAATAACTCGAATCATTATGCGCTGGCAAGGTAAAGAACAAAGTAGACACGTAGAGGATCGAAGAGGAGAAAAATCGCGCGGAGGCATGCTTCGCACGGGCGGAGGTCTTGGCATTGGAGCTCTCCTGATCGCTGCGCTCATTTTCATCTTAGGTGGTGATCCTAGTGATTTTTTATCGCAAGCGCAGCGTGCACCGTCACCGCAGCAAGAGCAACCCAGAAGTGCAGGCCAAGAATACGTTGGCACGGAGCAAGAAGAAGCACTCGCGAAAATTGCAGGAGTGGTGCTGAAAGGTACCGAAGAGGTGTGGGGCGAAATTTTCCCTAAGCAGTTAGGTCGTAACTATTCGCCAGCTCGGTTAGTCCTGTTTGAAGAGCAGATAGCCTCGGCCTGCGGTATGGCTGGCTCAGCTACTGGACCATTTTATTGCCCTGGCGATAGTAAAGTATATTTAGACTTAGATTTCTACGAGCAGCTAAAGAGAAAATTTGGTGCACCTGGAGATTTTGCCTTTGCCTACGTGGTAGCTCATGAAGTGGGCCACCATGTACAGAACCAACTGGGATATACTAACTACGTACATCAGCAGAGAGGAAAGGTCAGTCAAGCTGATTATAATGATCTCTCCGTCAGATTAGAGCTGCAGGCTGACTTCTTAGCTGGCGTCTGGGCTCATCACTCATATAAAAATACTGACCTGATCGAAGATGATGACTTTGTCGAAGCGATGCGAGCTGCCGAGGCGATTGGTGATGATAATATACAACGTAGGACCACTGGTCAGGTGAGACCAGAGACCTTCACGCATGGTACCTCTGAGCAGCGGATCAGATGGTTTAGAAAGGGCTTAGAGACTGGAGATATCTCTCAAGGCGATACCTTCAATGCCAGACGTCTATAGAAATTTTGATCATTTATTGTGAGAGACTAATTTTCTACTTCACTATACGCACAGTACTATAACCCATGATAGTAGTCGAAGCGTCACCGTATTAAAGTCTCTATTAAAAATGCATTGTGTGAAAGAGTACACCTTCACGTCCCCCCGGTTGGGATTTAGAAATTGGATCGATGCTGACATACCACAGATGATAGAGGTCAGCGCTGATCCGGAGGTAATGGAGTATTTCACAGCTACAGCTACACCTGATGAAACCCGTAGCTTCATTGAGAAAATGCAAAGCATGTACGGTGAGCGTCGGCATTGCTACTTCGCTGTAGACCGTTTAGAGGATAATCAATTTATCGGTTTTATTGGTCTCTGCTATCAGACGTATGAGTCTTCTTTTACACCAGGAGTGGATATCGGATGGCGACTACATAAGCATTACTGGGGACAGGGCTATGCTACTGAAGGAGCCAGAGCAAATTTGGAGTATGCCTTCCATACACTATATCTTAAATCAGTATTCGCTACTACGGTAGAACAAAATCTTCCATCGATTAATGTCATGAAGAAAATTGGGATGACTAAAAAATTAGAATTCGTGCATCCGAAATTGATTGACCACAAAAGATTTTTAAAGTGTTTCTGCTACGAGATTTTCTCTGATCAGAATGACAGTCAAAAACTTAATCCGTCAAAAATGCCTACAGGACTTTGAGCTATTGTCTTGTTTAATCAAGTAAGTTGGTGACCGCTTCAAGAGTAAATCCTAAGGTATAAACTTGTTATAAATAAGATATAGGTTTCGTGCGTGTATAGGTTTGGCTATGTCAACTCTTGTTTCTCTTGTAAACTAATCTTAGAAGTTGCTTCATACTAAGTTGCAGCTGATGGTGGTATTGGATAAAGTGATTTATTCGCTGTAATCATGATTTGCTAAGCGGCGTTTTGGGAGTAATACTTGAAGTTGAGATACAGTGGAGTTCATAAATAATTTTTATGTATTATATAATAGATATAAATAATAATATATGAATATTTGTGCGAGATTTGTTTCAAAGTCAAATTTTATGTGAGAGTTTCTAGGCCGTTACGTCGTAATAAGGTATCTTTTCAAAACTATGTATGTCAATTATGATGCAGCGTGCTTTTGGGGTAAGATAGATAAATGACAAATCAGGTAAGGGTCTGGTTTGTTCAGCATACATCTTGATTTCGGGGAGTTTTGTAGTGACCCTTATTAACACGTATGCGACAGAAATAGCTCTTGTTTAGACCTTATGTAGGAAAGGAGCAATGTTAGCTTTAGCCTTCGAGTATTTTCAAAACCAAATAATTCTTTTACCGCAAATAATTTAAATTAGTATGATAGCAACAGAAGTTAAGCACCAAGTCAATCTTATTGATGGCGAATTTACTCCGTCAGAAGCAAAGGACGTGATTAATACCTTGATCAGAGAGAAAGTTAATTTTCATAAATTAAATAGACTCTCCATGTGGGAAGGCGACACCCAAAGCGACACAAGTTTTGACGATGGTCGAATATCTCAATTGCTACAATCAAAAGAGGATTTCATTCAAGTGTATAACAAGGCAAAAGCGGCTGGAAAGAAAGTCAAATTAACAGGAGTTGTCCATATTGAATTGATAGATTAATAAATATCTATCTTTTAAGATATAAGTTATAGGGAGAGGTGTATACATGATTATTTCATAGGGGTATTCAGAAGTAAAGCATAAACACATTTTCTATAGATGCAAAGCTAACTTGCACTCGCCGTGCGGGCCTTA
>ENA-ORXM01000727-ORXM01000727.1-marine-metagenome-genome-assembly--contig:-NODE-727-length-52657-cov-3.631095_pt1 | contig 52657 bp, 41 predicted proteins | sample MGYA00237867_ERZ511480 | MGnify/ENA primary metagenome ERZ511480 (study PRJEB26309, sample SAMN06266103) | marine metagenome | isolation source: Algal blade | place: United Kingdom:Sidmouth, United...
TGTTTCTAGTTCTTGAGTAAGAGCAGCTATCCGTTTAGTCACCATTGCTTCGGCTTTGGGATAATCAGGCTTTTTCTTGAACAACTTGGTGAGCAGTTTTAAAGGACCCGGATTTACTTTACCGACAACGTACCATTTTCCGCCTTCTTCCACAGGGTTCAAATATTGAAATTTGTATCGAGCCTTAATCCCAGCCAATACTCCAGAAATTATGAACTTCGAAACTTTTCCTCGGATGCGGTTTACAGCTTTCACCGCTTTTTGCATACCTTTTTTTAATCGCAAGTTGGGATCTTGAGGCACACCAGCTGAGATTACTTTCTTTAAAAACTTCTTTGCTTTGCCAACAATCCAACCAACAACTTTATCTATGGCTTGATCTACCTTTTTTTGAATCTTTTTCAAAATTCCTATGATCTTATCAGCAATATTTCCCAACCCAAGAAAATTCGCCAAAAAGCTAATTGCCACAACCAACATATTGCTAAGCGTTTGTTCAACCTTTTGCACAGCGGTTTGAATCACACCATTTGCGATAGCAGACAAACTGTTAAGGATTGACTTACCAACCTGAACAATCTGCTTAATTTTGTTGATGAGAAACATTACAGTGTCATAAATAAACAGAATAGCTTGAATGACAGCGCCTGCGGGGTTTAGACTACTCACTAATTTTGTAATTGCCTTTGTGACCACCTTAGTCACCACCCAATTTGAGATTTCACCAACCACCATTTCTTTAACATTGGAAAGTTGATCTTTAAGGCGTTCCCAAAGTGCCATTGGCCCTTCGGTAACCAACATTTGAATCATTTCAAATCCCGTTTCTAATGCTTTCACTGCTGGCTCTCCGAGATGTTTCACCAGCTTTTCTCTTACTTTCTCCCAAGTAACGCCCAATACAGACATCACGAACTTGATAATTTCTTTAATACTAAATGACTGTGGGATATACACACCCGCGCCGGCAAGTGAGCCAGTAAGCCATTTAATTAGGCCGGCTTTTAAATGCTTAGCAATGTTTCGCATAAATCTTAAAAAGCCGTTTTTTGCGGCTTGAACCAGATTACCTATAAAACCGACAGGGTTTTGTAATATAGAATTGAAAGAAGCGCCTGCTTTTTTTAGCCAAGGGACGACTGCAGGTGCAACAACAGAAAATAAAATTTCGAGTAGGCGTAACACCGTACTGCCCGCCCATTCTAAAAATCGCGAAGCAACATGCACAAAGGCTTTGCCAATTTTAGCGAATGCACTTGGTATCATAACCAAATCATCCCATGTAAGTGATTTGAATGTGTCTATAATTGAAGTTGGAATGCTTGTGACAAAGGCCATGAGACCAAGCAAAGCAGTCTGAAACCAAGAAAAGGCTTTATCGATAGCATTTCCTTTTTTGATATTTTCCCAAATTTCTTCCTGACCAATCAGTTTCATAAATCCACCAATTATGTTCTCGGCAGTTGGAGGATAAGCTTCACCAGTGATAGGATCTCGGCCTAAAACCACCCGTAATAAATCATAGGCTGGCGTGCCTTCAGCCAACTTTGCTAATGGGGTTAGAATAGCCTCTTTTACCCAATCCATGATTTGTGAGACTAGCGTTTTGGCGAAAGCGATGAGACGATTGATTGGAGTAAGAAAAATTGTCTTTGCGCGTCGCCATACATCAGCAAGGTCAAAAATATCTGACCAACTTAAAGAATCTAAAAACCGATTGATTGCTGACCTAATACTAGCACCCGTGATTGAGAGGGAATCGAGTTGTTCTTTAAACCAAGTGCTAACACGCGCAAAAACTCCGTGTTTTTCTAACGCCTGCGTAATTAAAAAGCCGCCCGGTAAAAACTCTACCATAGCCCGAATAATGTTACCTGCACTTCGGTCGACACGTGACATGTTGATTGGGTTGACACCTAAGATGACAGTGAACATTCGAAAACCAGGAATATGGTTAGCCTTATCTGCAAAATAATCGAGCGCGTCTGCTATTCCAAGTTTCTGAACTCGCGGTGTTGTTTTTGATAGGCTTGGCTTGCGTTGTAAAACAGCACCCTGTTGTAGAGTATGCGTAAGCTCATGCGCAAGCAAGTGGTCGCCTTTTTTAGTGTTTGGTTGGTATTGCCCCGAGTTAAAATAGATGTGGTTTTTGTGCGTGAATGCTCGTGCCCTCAGCTGATTATTCATGGTTGCAGATTCGGAATCTGCGTGCACTTTTACATTTGAAAAATCAGCCTGAAAGTGATGTTCCATTTTTGCACGAGTCGGTTCAGAAATAGATTCACCCACTTTTGGTGAAACCAATCTTCGCTCTACCTCGTTTGGCGTGTGTTGATCATCAGAATTCGCCGCTGTAAATTTAGTTTGGAGTACATCATCAGATTGTTCCTGTTCTTCGTGTTCATCTTCCCTTACACCTTCTTCTTGCCTCTTTGGCTGCACAAAGCTGTTCGTTAGTTCTGTTGTGATTGGAATGTCTGCCGTCGATTCCATATTTGGCTCACCGGTAAAAGCCGCAGTGGCTTCAGCCGACACGTCTTCTGATTCACCTTCTGATGATTTTTCTTCATGCTCGTCTGGCGCACCTTCAACCTCGGTTCCTGCACCATCCACCTCAGGCTCACTAACCTTTTCTACAGACTCAGATGGAGTACTTCCTTGTTCTGCCTCTACTTCATTTTCAGTTGGATTGGTTTCAGGTTCTTTCGTTTCGTGTTCAGGCTCACCAGGCATGGATGGTAGCACTTCATCAACGACTTGGTGCGCTTGTTGTTCTGTTGGGTGGCTGATTGGTTGCACCTTTGGCAGCAACACAGGCGTTGGGGAAATAAATGAAGTGGTTTGAAATGGTTGTGATTTTTCGACTTGATCTGCCATGCGATCTGCCTCCACCTCATAAATACTATCAGGCGAGCCAACTTCTAATTTCGGCTGAATAGGGGGCACAAAGGCCTCTGTGGTATTCTTTTTTTGGAATACCGGATGGTGGCTTGTTTTGCCTGAGGTGGTCGTTTTTGTTGTTTTGGTGAACATGGCTTTCTCAATCTTAGAACCTTGATTTTGTGTTGATTATTCGTGATCACCATTTTCTGATTCTTGCAGTTGTCTCGTTCTTGCTTCGGTGAAAGCCTGATCATAATTGTCTTGCCAATTTGCTTGATGCTCTTCATTTTGGCTATGATTTGTATCATGGTCATAAATTTCTTGCACCTGCGATAATTCTGCTGCCGCAGTGTCTCTTACTGCTTCTAGCGCAGCATCAAGTTCTTCTGCTTTACTGTTAAAAATTGATTGCGCTCTGGCTTGCGCTTCTTCCCTTGATGATGCCGTAAATGTTTCGGAGTATGATGTGTTGGGCACCGCAGCTTTTACAAGTGGGTCATATCGTTGAGCTACTGTATGAGCGTTTGTAAAATGAATTTGCTCGTGGCTTAACAGAGAACTCCTTGCATTTGCAATATCAGCATCATCTCCTAATTTCTCGCGAGCTGCATCATCATCGGTTAGCCAAGTATTTTTCCAAGATTCATGTGTGCTCATTATTGCATATGTTCCTACAGCGTCTGAATTATAGGTAACCGTAACTGTAACCTCATTGCCTGATGAACTCCAAGACATGGATGCTCTGTTTTCTCCGAGTGTAAGATATATTCCTGAAGAAACGGCTGCGTCATGCTGGCTACCTTCTGGTGCATCGGCCTCGAAGTTCGCCCAATTTATTTGACGATATCGAATATTCTCAGCTTGCACATTTGGACTACTATTTTTTACAAAGCTGCCTGCAGGCTTGGTAACATCAACGGCGCCTTGTTGAATTGTATGGGTAAGCTCATGGGCTAATAAGTGTTTTCCTTTCGAACTAGAAGGATCATATTCACCATTTCGAAAGTAAATATCTTTTCCATGTGTGAATGCTCTAGCACCTAGTTGCTTGTTGAGTTTGTTTGCGTTGCTATTCTTATGAATATTCACAGAAGAAAAATCAGCGCCAAAGCCTAATTCCATCTCACGTTTAGTTCGTGAATCAAGTTTCTGTCCATTCGATTGGTTAGCATGCAACTGGTGTTCAAAATTACCTTTACCAGTAGATGAACTATCTTTTTTCATTTGCACGGCTTCCTCTTCTTCTTGCATTTGAACGGCCTCATCCTCTTCCTGCATTTGCACTGCTTCCTCCTCTTCCATCGCTTGAATTGAGCCTGAATTATTAGGGTTTGCCACCACTTGATCGGCCTTTTGGTCGGCCTCTTGTTCATATTTGTCGCCCGGTTTACCAATGTTCAACTTTGTTTGCACCGGTGGAATAAATTGTTGATCTAACTCGCCAGAATCTAGGAATGACGATTGCTTTGGTTTATTTCTATTTCTAATTTTTTTTGAAAACATATTAATTCCATTTAATTGTGAGAAATTGTGACAACCAAGGCAGCTGCAACATTGAGATGCCCCACGGGAGCTTATTGAGCAAAATATCGGGTGTAGATTTTTCTACATGAAGTACGTGACCAAATTGGTCTCTAGACAGCATGCCTTTGCGTTGGATAAAATTTGCTCTTAGACCATCAACTGATGTGTTTTTTAACGCTTGCCAGTGGTGAATAACCGACATAAGTACGGTGATGGCTTCGTCTTTCTCAAACTCGCTGATTGGCAACTCAAGTGGAACAGTAGATTTAAAAGGAAAGCCACACAAAAACTTATACAGCAGAAGCTGCTCTTCTGGAAAGCTTTGCTCCCCTGTGGCTAAAAAATGCAAAAGGCAAATTGCACGTTGTTGGTGATCTGAGCTAATAAATTTCCCTTCTTCAAGTAGGCCAACTTTCTTGAACATTGGTGCGAGGAATGGATGCAGTAAAATAACACCTGCGTTTGTAACGCTCACATTCTCGCTCCCCTTGGTGTCTTTCCACAAATGGTCAAGAAACTCAGAAGAACTTTGCTGAGGGTCGCGTTGAGGTACAATTTCTGATTCACTTGCAGAGGAATCGGAAATTGACCATGATTCAATTTGTAAATTAAACCCTGCATGCAGCAATTTTAAAAAAGACTGGTGTTCACCATTCAATCTCGCTTTCGCTATTTCTTTGATTTTTGTAAACTGTTCTTCAAATTGTTTTTTTCCTGTTACCGAGCCTTGGTGTAGCGAAGCCAAACCTTTAATGACATGTAGGATGATATCTTTTTCTAACAGAAAGGCTGCACTGTACCTTTTAGTAAAAGTGGGTGCGTGCGTGCGAATGAATAGGAGTAGTTTCTCGTAAAAATGATAATCAAAATTTGCAAATACATGACTCATTATTTTCAGCACTTCTTCGGTTGCAAACTGCATCACAAGACGTTCCAATGATCGGTAGTCATGTTTTAGAAGGTACCTTACCTCATCTTTTAATTCATCATTTAGCCATGGTAAGTCTGATATGTTAAGGGATTTGCTTTCTTGGGCAAACCATTTCATCTGGCCCGTTTGCAAAAAGAAGATAAAGGCTTCCTTTTCTGTGGGTACAGAAAAATACATTGATTGTTTAGATGTGTTTTGCTGCGAATGAAACTCGGCTTCTTCGCTTTGCAATTCATTCAAAATTGCCCCTCTTAGCTTTAAAACTGTTAGGTGATTTACATTTTTAATTGATAATTCAACCTCAACTCTGTTCACCTTAATCGGTTTAGGTGATCGACCCTTACTAAAAACATCAAGTGCTTGCTCAGTACCCTCAGCAATAATTGTTTTCAGGTCTGCCTGCCGAATCGATTCTAGATGGTTGTGTCTACAAAGAATTTTTGCGTGCACCTCATTGATGATATGGCGATTAGTTTCTTTCAATTGCAGCTTTCAATAATTCAAGAACTTTATTAAGTATTGTTTTGAGGCTACCACTTAACCGACTGTCTAGACTGTTTCTCACTGCATCGATCTCATCTTTCAGGGGAAATTCATTGTTTAGATCAAGTAGCGCTTCAATAAAAGTATCGCCAGCATTTGCGGTAAACTCAACCCATTGACTTGATATTTCACGCCCTCTACGAAGGCTAATTGTAGTATCTCGGCAACGCTGCACATAGAAGTAAAGAAGTAAATTGACGAAGTAAAGTCTGAGCAGAAACTTTTGCTCTTCTTGCACATTATTTACAGTCAAACGTTCATCTATGCCGTGTTGTACGCTCTCAATCATTTCAAAGAGTTTGGTGTCAAAGTCACCATTTAAACTCTTTTCTTTGTCTTTGAGAATGAGGGTGAATACCGGTCTCATTGTTCGTGCATAGAATAAAGCCTGCTCTCTGAGATCATCAGGATGTTGTTCTATCTCCTTTTCAATTTCAGTTTGGGCTCCAACAATTTCTTCAAACGTAACATCCTGACAAGTTCTACCTCCATCATCGTCGTTCGCAGGTACATCAATAGAGATCGTTTGTTTTGAATCATCAGTGCATGAAGCATTCGAGGCCACCATATTAATTTCAAAATCATAGTTTGAGCCTGGTTTCACCTGGTAACTGTAAGTAAATTCTATGGCATCAATTTCTTTCTTCGTGCCGTCACCAAAGCTCCAATTGAACTGTTGGCCGTTCAGTTGGGCGCTTGTATTTCTTAGGGTTATAACAGCTTGAGAATTTTCGTTTCTAAATTCTATTTTATCAGATACTGTGAAACTCGCAGCCGGCTTTCTGTGCACAGTAAAGGTTTCTGTCGTATTCTGACCATTGACCTTGAATTTAATTGGATTACCGAAAAGTTGTTCTGGAACCTTATTTGGGTCAAAAAAGAAATTACTTTCGTTTTTAATAATCACACCTTTTAACTCAGTATCATCCACAAATGCTGTTACTTCTCCATCTATGGGGCTTACTTCAATGGCAACATGCTCTGCTTCGGTTTCAAATGGAACGCAAGCATGATCTTTACTGATGAACAGCCTTACTTCTTCATTTGGAAAAACAAATGTGGTAGCTGGCGTATCTGTGCAACAAATGTATGGGAGGCACAGGTCTCCAATAACAACGCCATGGGCAAGATTGCTTTGTTTTGATGCAAACGATTTTCCTCTTTCTGCAATCAGTTCTTTTAATTTTTTGATTGCATCATCATCTCGGGTCTCTCTAAGTGCGGCCAAGTTAGATAAAGAGCGGGTATCAGGCTCGTTTACTTTCATCATTAACTCTACATTTCTTAGTAACGCTTCCGACTCTTTTGCTTTCTCAATTGCTTTTGCAGTTAGCTGCAACTCTGCTTTAGGTGTTGTGCTAGTTAGTTTTTCTCTAAGTGTGGAATAGTAGAGAATTACGAATGTGCCGCCTTTCTCTACACCCGCTGTATGTTCGGCACTTGGGTGAGATTTAGCATATTCTTTGAGTACCATTTTACCCAGTAGATCTTGCTTTCTATCAATTATAGTTTGGAATAAAACCCGTACCTTTTCTACCAAACAACAGGATGAAATGATGCGGTTTAGCACAAAGAAGTAATTTTCTATATATGCTTGTCCACTTAACTGGCTATTTTCTTTGTGTAGTTGAGCCTGCAAGTCTTTTTTTGCTTGCTTTGCGGCTGCACATTGTGCTTGCAAAGAAGTGATATATTTTTCTAAATTTTCTTCTGTGAAATCTTCAATTTTGAATAAGGTATTGTCTTCAGTAACTTTTAATTTTCCCAGCAACTTCGTGGGAATTTCCATCACTGCCACCTTGTATTCTTTTTCCCAATCGGTCACTTTCTCGAGAATCGCATTTTTGGCTTTCAATTCTATGTCACTAGAGCCATCACTTGTTTTCCAAGCGTCTTTGTATAAATGTCCAACACTGTCTTCCTTAACTTCAATATTGTCTAATACTTGGTTTTTTCGGTTGGCCGAGACAACCTTGTTCATTGTATAATTAGCTGATAGTTTGTTTGTTGCTTTGGCCATAAGGGCATCGCTGGCGAGTGCAGATGCATTTGACATATGTAACACATCTGCTTCAACTAATTGTTCATGAGTATAAGCAACATGTTTTCCTTTATTAGCCAAAGAAAAGCCAGTGAAAAATTTTGTTGTGCCGGCGACCATGCATTTTTGTTCCTCATTCCAAGCTCGCAAGATCACTTGCAAGTCTTCAAAATACATGTTGTATTTGTCATAATCTAAGGTTGCTTCATCAGCAATATTGCCAATAGCAATTGGCACAACATCAAATGGCAATCCTTTTGTATTTCTTATTTCTTGAATTGTCTTTACTGCCTCGTTAACCTCAAGTCCAACGTGTCCTTCAATGCGAAACAATCCATGATCATCTAAGCAGTAATCATTCGGGTCAAACTGCGCACTTGGGTAACCGGCTTTATCATAATTAAGTGGCAATTCTTGATCTTGAACATCCCAAACATGTAGTAGGGCTTCAGGACGTTCGAACTTATTTAGGTGATAGTAATATGGTAGAGCTCTTTTACCTAACTGGTAAGAATTTTTTCGAGACGGCGTTACACGTACATCTTTTGATATGCGAGGCGAAAAATGCTTAATCATTTGAACAATTCTGGTAAACATTTTACGCAGAAGATCAATTGTTCCCTGTTGATCATGAATTGGTGAAGCATAAAACCGATGCCGTAAATAAACCGGGCTAAAACTCACTTCACCCAACATTACGTGTTTTGGGAATGCCAATGGGTTGGGACAGCAAATTGCGTAGTTTTCTCTTACTTTTTTAAGTAAGTCGTTATAAGCCGTTGCCAAATCTTTGTAGAAATCATAGAGATATTGAAATGTTAGCTCGCCAGATGAAAGCTTCGATAGACTATCCTTGATTTTTAGATTTACATTTGGTTCAAGATCAGAGAAGATACTAAGTGCACTTAATTGCCCCAGACGATTTGCGAGGCCGTTAAAATTTACAGCAAAGGAATCTTTTAGGTTTGTGTAGGTTGCTCCTGTAACAGAATTAACTACTACCCTTTTTGGCAAATAAGAATCAATTTTGTTGAGCACATCTTTTTGTGTGTTGGGTAACAATCCGCTAAAAATGCTGTCTTTCGCTACAATTGTTTTGGCATGCTCTATTGATGTAAGTAACACCCTGATTCGATTCACCACCTCTCTACCTTGGGCATTGCAATCAACTGGTGAACAGTCTTTTTCTTCTTTTAGATAATTCTCTAGATAAAGTAAGGCCACTTGCCTATCTGCAGCAATCTCAGTATCTGAACTAAACTTACTGAGTGGCAACACATCACTGGGGCCAAGGTCTGACTCTAATTCATACAATGGAATGGTTTTCTCACCATTCAAAAAATGAGCATAGTTTACTTGTTCATCAAGAAATGGTTTATAGCCCCTGAAAATTGTATCATCAACTTTGAGAATATCTCCATCAGTGGTTACGGCAACACCTTTAGAAAGACGTATTTGAGTTGAGGAAGCTGAAATTTGTAATCCACAGACAATGCCTACACCTATTAGTTTGGTGCGTGTAAGTTTATCTTGATAGTTGATATGATCGATTACTTGATTAAGTTGATCATCTGTGAGTACTTGGTTGTCTACAAAACGGTGATAGACCGGTACGTTTTGGTTCAATAAATTATTCGCTGCCATTTTGTTTTGTTTTGAGTTCTCCTAGTGAGGTTCTGTTAAGTATAATTGATGTTTGGCCGTCGCCATCTTCATTACAGTCGTGAAGCGTGCCATGAGGATAGATTGTATCGAGCTGATGCAGTAAGTCAACGAGTGGCTCAAGGTGCTCATTTGCGGTTTGATCGTCTGGAGAAGCCATCTTTTTAGTAAGCCAAGCTTTGTATAAAGCTTCGAGCTGCTTGATTTGGCTTGGTTCTTCTTCTTCATCTTTTTCAACAGCGTCGCCAATCCAACAAATTCTGGTGAGAATGTGAGCGGGTACTTCTCCTCTAATTACTTTTTCTGCAAATTCTCTAAACTGCAAGTTTGAAAATCTTCTTGTCCAACCTGGGAAAACAAATGTCAACCTGAATGAATAGGGGTCTTCTGGTTGGCATTGTTCACAGTCTTCTTCTACACAAATCGGATAAAATTTAGTATCTGCTTGCGCATCTTCTTTGTCAGGCCGCAGTAGAATATTCTCGAACATATACATGCCTTCGTCTGTGATTTTTTCTTGAATGAAGGCGGCATAATCTTGAATTGTTTTTTCGGCCACTGCTTTATCAGTATAATACTGAATATGCCTAGCGATTACTTCGTCTTGATCATCAACCAAATTGAAATACCATTTTTCATTGTTATAAGTGGGCAGAAGCTGATAGTAAGCAGTGTTCCAAGCGAAATGAAGGGTTTTCCAAAGTTCATCTTCAGCCTCAACCATGGTGTCATAATGCTTACTGCTTGAGAAAAGTATTGTGCCATCTGTGTGTTTTATTCTCCATCGCCACTCATCAACAGGGTTATCATCTGCTTCTGGGTAAAACTCATAGTAATAGGTTGTTACATCGCGACGAGAGTAGTCGGCAATACCAAGCAATCTTGCAATTCTATGTTGAAGGCCTGACACGTTGTAAGTATCCCACACTTCTTTTTCTTGCCCGTAGTAGTCAAAGGCTTTTGCACGGTTATACCCAATTTCTTCGTATTCATTGAGCAATAAAGCCTTGTGAGATAGACTGGGCTGTTGTGTTGAAAGACCAAATAAATCGATCATTAAAAATGTGTAATCATTCAAATTTTCGGCAAACCGCGCCAATAAATGATCCAAGAATTTGCCTTTACGGCCTACAAAATCATCTTGTTTGGAGAGGAGTTGAGCCACATCATTCTCATAAGTGTTTGGCGCTTTGAGAAGTAAATCAAACTCTTTAACATTTTGTAATTTTTCTACGAAATAAGAATGTTTCGAGTTTACATCTGCAGAAAGCAGCTTTCCAATTTGTTGTAAATGTGTGAAATAGGTTGCCAGAATTTGATCAAAGAACGTAAGATACCCTTTTAGCTGTTTTGCTTGCGCCTTTCTTTCTTCACTCACATTTTTTGAGAGTCCTACCTCACCAATTCCATATAATTCAGGCAAATCATTTTGAATAGTATAGTAAGCACCAGAATTTCTATTTTGTCCTTGGGGAATTGTTATATCATCATAAGTGAGTTGTATTGATTTGTTATATTCTTCGAACTTTTGGAGGAGAGAGTCTTTTACATTCTCTTGATTAATGGTAATGGGAATAACATCTTTGAACACGTTTATGATGCTGTTATTCAAGCACAACTTAATCACTTTATCAAAATCGGTCGGAAAACAAATTTTCCATTGTGTTTCATCAGGTATACAATCATCATCGTGATCGTCATTACATGGACAAGACATCATCGAGATATCTTTAATGCCTGCAACACCTGGTGTTTCAGAGATAATTTGAATGATATCAGAAAGGCGGACTTCGGTTTGAAAATTAGCACGCTCTAGCTCTTCATTCGTAATAAAACCATTTTCTAATATCGGTCCGTTGAAGATTGCATCGGTGGTTTTGCCTTCTTCAAGCAACTGTTCCAAACTTTTTCGACGAATAGATGGTGCCACATGTTCTTGAATACGAAACAAAATTTCAACTACGGTGTCATTTGCATTTGCTGTTTTTTCAATTTCAATATCACCACAGACTTGGAACTCAAACTCACCCACTTCTTCTACCCTGTGTAGATCTTCGCATAAATTTCGATTTCCATGGTATTTCTCTGTGATCGCCGCGACAATTTCTTGAAGTTTTGCAATGCGTTCTGGGTCATCGATATCCATTTGCTGATACTGAGTATCTAACTCAAACAATACCTGATTTAGCCCTTTGAGTATAAAACTATTCTTGTATTCATAATGAGGCAGCAGGTTTTTGCTATAACTGAGCGTGCCTTTCGGATCATCATCGCTTACTTCATCCTTGTTTGAACAATGCATGTGAACTACAGATTCGCGATACGGGCTAATAAAGGCATTCTTCACCCCATCAATATCAATGAACAGTTTACGATAATCTGTTTCCGTGATAGGTTTTGTAGTGAAAATTTGTTTGGCCGTAGGAAAAACGTCTTCAATACTCTTAGCGTTATCATTATTGGTGAGCAAATCAGGAATTGGCATTTCAATCCTATACCCAAGATCTGTAATGGCATAGCAAAGAACTTCCATGAGTGTAATACCAGGATCGTGTGTATTATAATCTGTCCATATTTGTGATGACATTGCCTCAATGTGTTGCAAACCAACTTGTTTTAAAAACTGGTAGTCTTGGTCATCTTTCGTGTTTATATGTTTTGGTATTGTGAGGCTATCCATATCAACAATTCAGGGCTTCATGAATGGTGTGCGTTTCTTTCGATGTCAGTATACCAAGTGATGAACTTGGTTGTATTTGCTTTCTTGTTTCCCAGCCGACGTTTGGGATTTGGTGTTTCATCAAGAAATCTTCGATGTAGTCAACATAAGGTAAGTTTTCAATGAAATTCACTACATTGTAGCTATATATTGAGTTATTGAAAAGAATTTCAGCCTCGGAGTTTGATGACCAAGGCGCAAGCAAATTGATTAACTCTTGCTCTAAGAGACCACGGTAGAAATTATAATCAAAGCCTTTTAAGAATTTCACTTTGAAATTAAATTCAACACGTTCATATTGCGGATTAACCACATTGAGTTCGGCATGCAAGATTTTTTTGGGAGTTAGGAATGCTAAAATCTCATCTCTCAGATTTTGACTAACTGTGGGCGTTAATCTATAATTTAGGTTGGTGTCTGCAATTTTTGGAAGAACAACTAACGTAATATGCCCTGGGGCTAACTCTTTTACTTTGTTACCTTGAAACTTGGTATGATTTAAACATTTTACTTTGTACAAACCCGGAAACTCTTGTAAGGTGATGTGCTCATAATCCCAAATAGTCACCGCTCTATCTTTATGTCGAAGGCGTTCACTCGTTCGAGTGTAGAAATCTTCATCAGTTTCGGTTGGTGTGCCGCCAAAAGAGCTATATGGCTGAAGCACTTTTTTCACAGATGATTTGCGCGCCGCCAATTGCTTAATTGTTTCTGGCGGCAAACCTGCAGCAAGGTGAGAAACATTGTTGTTTTGATCAAAAAATTGCGCCGTTGAAGCTTGCGCATGAATGCCAATGAAGCGCGCAACAGCCTCTGGTTTCCGATTCAGTTGTGCCCGAAGCCAAACGAGATTTGGCTCAAACAATGTATGAGTAGTCGCAGTCTCTTTAGGTAAGCTAAATTGAATGATGCCTGATCTCAAAAAATTGTTTGTCGTATTCATCACTATATCTGCTTCGCTAAGTGAAAGCCAATCGCCATTTGTTAATAGTAGAGACCATTTGATTCCATCATTTTCTGAAAAAGAACTAAGCAAAGGGTTTTCACTACCTTCTGCAACATGAAAAAGTATAGACACAACATCTCGCGGCTTGGCATTTGCTACTCCAAGGAATAAGGCATTTGATGATACATGGTAAAGTAATGATTCTCTTTGAGCAACTTGTTTACTGCCAAAAGGGGTAAGATGAAACAACTGTAATTGGCTACCTGTAACTTCATCATCTCCGAAGATAATTTTTGCTTCAGCAGAATAATCAAGGGTAACAGAGTCAACAAGTGGTGTGTAAGGTTCATTTGGCAAATCCTCAGCCTCTAGAACAAATTTCTCATTCACGCCATCTTCGTTTGGAAAATACTGGTTTGCTTTGCTTACAACAGATACATAAATATCGTTATATAAATGATGATAGAAAGACTCATTGAGCCTAACTTCTATTTCTCCACCTTTCAAGTTTGTAATATCACTGACCATTTCTGCTTGTGGCAGGGTTGAGAACATTTCTACTTTTTTGTTACCCGTATGATAAGGTGATGAAATTTCGACAGTGAACTTCTTTCTCATCTCATCTTCTTGAACCGGAAATGCTTGAAGAAACTGGTTTGATTCTTTTTTGGCTTCAGCCTCGGCAGAGCCATCAGCTAAAACGAAGTCATACATGATTACGTAGCCCCAATTTGCTGCAAACTCAGCTTTTTCGGCGGCTATTGCATCGGCATAATGCGCATAGTGATTATCGAAATTGGGTGGTGTGTTTAACCAGTTCATGTAAAGATTGAACTCTTTTACATCCTTGTTTTTGAATTCTGGTACGGAGACTGAAAACGCAGTATTACGCTTGGGTCTAGGCCCGAAAGGCATGAACGGTTTATCAGGCAGTTGTTTGCCTAATTCATTCTCTATTTCAAGATGTTTAACACCAAACACTGAGACACCAACAGTCACTTCTGTAACCTGAATGGCTGAGGCATCAGCATACATATTTTGATCCTCAAACCGTATTTTCAAAACTGGGTTGGTGGCGTGTAGTCGTTTTTGGTGTACTTCCTCATCATAAGAAACAATTGCATCTTCATCTTCAGAAATTTCAATTATCCAAGTGTTATTCTTTGATCCACTAATCTCAACGACAGCTTCTTCTGTCCACCCTTTTTCAGTAGTTAAGCTTGCTAATACCCGATCATTAATTTCTAGTTTCTTTTCAAAACCCCAGTTTAGAGATATCACTCGTTGGCCTTCTTGTAAAGAAAGAATTGGGCCTGAAACAGCGAATTCGAGTTCTGCATTTTGCCAGTTGTCATTCCCAAAGGCAGACCAAGTTTCACCTTCTTCAATGGCTTCTTCAAGTCCATCTTTGGTTTGTGTATTTGTTGCAAACAAGAGTTGTTTACCACGGCGGTAAAAACTTTGAAGACTAACAACCTGTGCTTGGTTGGCTACGAAGCTTTCCTGTGTTTCGTACTGCAGTAAATTGCCATCAACATCTTTTCCAGCTTCTAACACAGTGTTTTCCTCAATAAGCTCAGCAATTGCATTCTTTGCGAGTTCATAAACAACGTGAACGGTATCAGCAATGAACTCATTTGGAGACAACCGAAGTACTTCTCTATAATAAAAATCTAAATGACGCTTTGGAATTTCATTTAAGCTGGCTTGTGGGTACGACAACAATTTTAGGAAGGCAATAAACAGCGCCAAATGTGGCTGAATATCGCCATCAAAATATTTGCTAATAATAGCCTCTAGTTCATCTTTTTCAGGAAAGAAGCTATCCCAATTTCCATTTGGAATCGTCGCATCGGTTAATTCATAAAAATTGATGAGTTCTGCAAAGTCTTTCACAAAGGCAAGCCAATTTTCTTCACTGAGCTCATGCAGTTTTACGTTTTCTGGCAAGAGTGCAGAAAGAGTTCTCAGTGATTGATCTGTTCCTTCAAGAACCAATGGGTTGCTATGTTCACAGCTTGTAGCCATTAAGCAGAAAGAGTTATAGGTTGAGAAATATCTGTTCCTTCTTCAATGTAAAATGGGTAAACCATATTAAATCTTGAATTGGTAGATCGAATGATGTATTCAATCTCAATAAGCAAACGCCCTTCGAAAATGAAATTTTCATCAATTGAAATTTTCTGTACTTCAATACGCGCTTCGTGATAAAGAATGGCATTTTGAACGAGTTCGATTAAATAGTTTTTAATGGTAAGATTGAACGACTCAAACACCAGTTGGTCAAGATTGCAGCCATAAGATGGTTGCATAATGCGCTCCCCTTTCACAGTACCCAATAAAATTTCGAGACTTTTCTCAATATCAACACGATCTGCGGTGAGGTTCACCGTGCCCGATTTTTGGTTGAAAGTTGGTGGGAAACTCCACCCAGTGCCTGTAAATGATCGTTCTTTTTTCATCTTCATCCTATTAAAACTGTTGGTGCACCGGCAACTATAGAGCCACCATGTGCAGTTGAATCTCCTAAACGTGCAGCTGGCATACCGCCAATTAACACCGTTGTTGAACCCATGAGAATTGTATCGGGTGGACCACTACAAGTGGCCATATCGCCCACACGGGCGGCGGGTGTGCCGCCAATGAGAACGGTTGGTTCACCTGCAGGCATCACAGGGCCACCAACATGTGGAACGCCCCCTGGATTCACCATTGGGCAAACATGCATATCTCCTATTCTCGCTGCTGGCATTCCCATATCAGTTAATTTGTACTAAGCTTCCTTTTATTGTTGTTGTTCCTGAAGCTGAGAGTTCTGCTGCTGCATTTCCCTCAATCTTCGCTTCTTCTTGGGCTGATGCATTTATGTTCATACCTTCAATGCTCACATCTCCTGAGGATGTCTTTAGAGTAATGTCTTTTGCACTTTCCAGGGTAATGCCATCAGCATTCAAAGTCAATGAGTTTGCATGATCATCAACAAGTTTTATTTCATCGGCATCTTCAGATAAGATCAAAGATTTGCCACCAGGAAGGTTTACCTCCACAGATTTTTTGTCATCATCCACCAAGAATTCTATTTCGCTCCGTGTCACCCATCCTTTCACATGATTATCATCGCTCGCAGGTACGGGTGTAGGCTTGTTGCTGCTGTTCACACTCCCAATCACAATTGGATTATTTGGATCATCATTCAAGAATCCAAGTATGACTTCATCTCCAACCTCAGGACGTAAAAATACGCCGCGATTGTCGCCAGCGCCGTGCGTAGCAAGCCGTGCCCAAACCCCTTGCTCGTTTTCTTTCATTATTGGGATATTCACTAATATTCGATCGTCTCCATTTGGGTCGCTCTCTAGTTGTGTTACAATTCCAATTTGCAACCCATTTATTGTTGGCTGCATCGATGCCCCTTTGTTTGACTGAACGTCAAATTGCTCAGCAAATGGAGCATGATTGAGACCAAATTGAACATCAACAAACCAGTTGCCAGCAACTATTTCATGTTTTACACCACTCACAAAGGCCTTACCATTGAATCTGTCTCCCAATCCCTGTAGTTCTATAATTTTACCAGCACTCATTCTAGAAATTCCTTGAAACCTAGCTCTGCCTCTCACTTTTGAAAGCTGATGACGGAGCAATGTGTTGTCTGCCCATTTTTGCAACACCTCGTCGGGTTGTTTGGCAACATGAGTGATCACTTTTTCAGAATCATGAAGTGCATCGCTCAATTCTTCATGCGTTAAATTTCCTGGAGTTACTGCGCCAGAATTTGAGGCTTCTATTTCTGTAATTTCTGTTTTTGAATAGTCCCATGTTTGCGCTTTCACCGTACTAACCTGTGTAGATGCATCGATTTCCGCATCGAAAGAAAGCAGTGTTGATCCAAACGTTATGGCCTGGGTAGCTTCAGCATCAAAAGCAGGTTGACTGATAGTTACCTTGTCTTTCTCTCCAATAAGAAATAAGTTATTCACTTCAACACGAGAAACTAAGTAATCCCAATCTGTGGCGTCGTATTGTAAAAGCTGATTGTGTGTAAAACTTGGGCCATCAATATCATTTTCAATAGAATAATGTGCGAGAATTTCTGACCAAACATCAGTTTCAGTTTGATCATAGAAAAATCGATTTTTTTTCAATTTTGTGAGTTTTACACAAGAGTGTGCGCACTCAATAACTAATTGACAGTTGCCCGTATCACGTATACGAATACTATGTTTTACTACAATTCCTTTAAAAATACATTCCTCATCAGAATGATAGCCAGCCAGAATTTCTATCTCATTGCCAGGCACAAAAAAGTCTTCTTCGCTGATAGGAAAAGTTTGTGCTGCTGCATCACCGTCTAGAATGACAATGCGGGCTCGAGGTACTCGATTCACTTCCTGCCAAGTTTCTATGGTTTGCACACTCACAGATGAAGGAAGGGCATTTCCGTTACTCAGTATGGTAAACGTAACAGAGTCTGAGGATCTCGGGGTTTGTATTAAGACTTCTTCGGGCATTAGTTTGCTGCTTTTTCAATTGGTGGAAAAATGATCTTTTGCCCTTGCGTAAGGTTTCTAAACTGGTTCATGTTATTCGCCTTCGCAACTTCTAAATAAAACTTTGAATCACCATAAATTTTGAAACACATGAGTGGCAATGTATCTCCCTCTTCAACTATTCTTTGATGAGTTAAATCAGGTGATTGTTTGTTCTCTTCGCGCACACGTTGTTCATCTTCTTTAAATTCTCGAAATTCACATTTTAGAATTGCACGTAATGGTTTCCCTTCTTTATTAAATAATTTGTATTCGATGCTGAGCTTTTCAAGCTGACACTTAAAAATGAGTGCCCCCCAACAGAGCATTAAATACCGTGGTTTGTGTATTTGACCTTCCATTTCTAGAGCCACTTTACGGAAGTGTTCAATATCATCTTTCACCCCGTTAGTGGCATCAATGAGATTTCCAAGTGCGCCGGTTCGATCAAGTAAAAAATCAAAATTCATTTTAACGGGCTCGGTATTATTATGGTTGTTTTGTTGACCACTTGTTCCCTGCGCTTGTTCTGTTGAAAAATTGATTTGTGTGGTTTGTGTGTAATTCTCAGGATTTACATGAACGACAAAAGGATCCACATCCTTCAATTCCTGATCATATTTAGGATCACTGAAAGACTTAACCGTCATTTTCTCGTTCATGAAAAAATTCATTTCACCGTTGTTTTTGTCGTTCTAAAACATCCAAAGTGGCAGTTACAGCTGCTGCTATAAGTTGTTTTTTCTCTTTTTGAGACATAGAAGTTGAATCACCACGATCTTTCTTTTCATTGTCTTGATCTACATGCACTTTAATATGTAGTTGATTAATTTCAACAGGCATAGTCTTGGATTATGTGGTTCTGAAATATCGATAATGTAATTCTAGCGATTCGATTGCCACTTCGCTTGATTCGGCATTCAAATCACTGACGCTCCACTTTTTCGGCCAAGCATGTACCACATTCCAGGTAAAAAGTGGATCTCCTTCTTCGTTAAGCATTGAGATATTGAGAGTTACCGGCAGAATAATGTTTGACTCAAAAGTGGCGAAACACCATTTGATTAAGTTAGAGTCTTTAAACAAGCCACGTTTGAGTGTGAGGTCGTTATACTTAGACCGAACAGGCAACACATGAGTGAATCTGTTCTCACCGCCTTCCGCAACTGTTTCAGTTTCCATTTCTACAGACAAACCACTTACTGATTGAAATTGAGTATCAATAACGCTAGAGGTAATTCCGTTAAAAGAAACCCTGAAATAAAAGCTAACTGGCGGATACACATTCATTGTTAGGCGTATTCTATAGTTAAGCCTTCATGTACAATCTCCATGCTCTCAATAGCAACTTCATTTCCATCACTTTTTAGGTCTGTACTTTGAATTTTACTTGGCCAACAGTTTTTCACTTTCCAAACTACCGTTGGTTCATGTTCTTCATTTAAAAGACTGATGGTAATATCTCTTCGTTCAATGGTATTAAGTTTTACTGTATTTAACCACTCATAATACTCATTGTCTGTAGCAAAAGCACCTCTTTTGAGCGTGATGTTGCTATATTTTTGCATACCGGGCATCTTTGTTTTATGATACTCGGGGCTTGCGCCATGCCTGTATTCAATTGGTTCGATTTCAATATCGAGACCAGAGACTTCTGTAAAGCCAATTTTTGTTCCTCCCCAATCTACTTGGAAGTGAAACTTTACTAAAGGATAAACATTCATAATGATTTGTTTTACGATTTATTAATTATGATTCTAGCATTTTGTGAGAGAAGCGGAGAATGATGAATTCGGCCGGTCTCACAACGGCCATTCCAATTTCAACAATCATATAGCCATTAAAAACATCATCTGGGGTCATGGTTTCACCCAAGCCTATATTTACAAAAAAGGCTTCCTCAGGCTTTGCACCCATCAGTGCGCCAGATCGCCATTGAACAATAAGGAAGTTTTCAATCATGGCTTTTACTTTCACCCATGTATTCGCATCATTGTTTTCGAATACAAACTGCTCAGAGGCTTTTTTTACAGATTCTTCTACCATGTTAAAAAAGCGGCGAACCGATACATAGCGCCATTCGTTACTATTACCGTCGAGCGTTCTTGCACCCCAAACCATGGTTCCTTTTCCAGTAAAAGAGCGAATTACATTGATAGATTTGCCCGTTGGGTGAACATTAAAGCTGTCGTTATCGGTATTATCAACCTTTACTGTTGGACCATTGACCATGTTCACACTCACATTGGCTGGAGCTTTCCACACACCACGGGTTTCATCTGTACGTGCATAAATGCCGACAACAGCAGATGACGCTGGCATCTGTACAGTAAAGTTTTGAAGTAAGCCATTTACATCGGCTAAAAAAGCGTTGGTGTAAAAGGTCTGTATGTTAGTATTACGAGCAGCAGCTACACTTTGATCTGTATTTACTTGGGCTAGAATTGCCACAATTGCCGTTTCAGTTTCTGCACTAACAGTAGCTAGGTCGCTCGTTGCACCGTCGATTTCAGCATTAGTGTTTGCTGTTGAAATATTTGCATTCTCTACATCCAATAACCCAGCTATTGCGTCGTCAAGATCACTCGAAGTGAATGCTTCATCCTCTACCATATCAAAGGCTTGTTGCGCATTACGTACAGCTTTCTCTGTGGCGCCTAATGCAATTTTGTATTGGGCCATTTTGGCTGCTTTTACCGTGCCAGGTAATGCTGCAGCGGTAACGGCTGCGTCTGCTTGGGCTTTTGCACTTGCAATTTGTGCTTGATTTTCGAGCACTGATGCAACTGTGTTTAGTTGCGCCATAGATGCGCCATCAAAAGAATCGCTTGCTCCATGACTAAATGTTACGCTCGCATCGGTGAATGGTTGCGGTAATTTAGTATTCACATACGGATAGTATGCAGCACCATAGCTCAATGAGTTTACGCCGATATTATCTCTAAAGTTGCTGCCATCCGTATCGTTTGGCAATACATCAAATACAGCAAATCTGTCTTTCAAATCAAAGCATTGACCCAAGGCATCTTTATACAAATCATAGTATTGAATTGGATTTAGCCTATCAGCTTCAGGGAAAACAAGCAAGGTAACCTCATCAATTTTGCGGACTTCATCTAAACCGGCTTTCAATTCTGCGTAATCATCAATAGCATCTAAACTTGGTGTCACAGTTGTGCCATCATAGTCACCCACAGATACGATAAAACAAGGTCCGCCGCCGTTCGCGAAATACATTTGTAATGCCTGATACATTCTATATGGCTGTTCCTCATCATCAAGAAACGCAACAGATTGCGGAGCAAATGGAGCGTCATCTGATAAGGTTACCTCTATATTTTGCGTATTGGTTTTTCCAAAATATAGTTCGTATTCGAGAAGCGACTTTATTCTCGTCGGTTTATTCCAAAGCTCTTCCCCGTTTTGAGTATTTGCTTTTTCGGTGTACCCGATGAATGCAGGAATTGCTGTTTCAACTTGTGCAACTGATGGCGGTAAGAGAGAAACTTCTTCTACATAAACGCCTGGTGTTTTATAATTCATGATTCTAACATTTTGTGTGAAAAGCGAAGAACAATAAATTCGGCCGGTCTTACAACTGCCATACCTATTTCAACAATCATCTTACCAGCCCAAACATCTTCTTGGGTCATGGTTTCTCCTAAGCCAACCTTAACAAAAAAGGCTTCTTCAGCCTTTGCACCCATTAGTGCGCCTGCACGCCATTGCAAAATCAAGAAATTTTCTATCATTGCTTTCACCTTCACCCAAGTGTTGGCGTCGTTTGGCTCAAAAACAAAGCGCTCACTTGCCTTTTTTACCGATTCTTCAACCATATTAAAAAATCGTCTTACTGAAATGTAACGCCACTCATTACTGTTGCCATCTAGTGTTCTTGCGCCCCATACTAAAACACCTCGACCAGTGAAGAACCGAATTGCATTGATTGATTTACCAGTATCGCTTACATTGAGACCATCTTGATCGTTTTTCTCTAAGAAAACCGTTGGTTTCTTCACTCTATTAAGACTCACGTTTGCGGGTGCTTTCCAAACGCCTCTTGCATTGTCTACAAAAGCATAAATACCTGCGATTGCGCTGCTCGGCGGCATGACTAATGTCGCTTCTGAAATCTGCTTTTTAATTTCGAAGTAATGCGCTTTTAGCTCACCATTTTGAGCGTGGTACAGAGAGGTATTTTCTAAGGCGGGGTTATCAATAATTTCTTGCTCAGTATGTCGTAAAATCATTCCCGTTCCATCATGATTAACCTCAATCTCATGGTCTGGCGTAACATGTGAAAGTGAAGTTTCTAAATTAGGATAGTATGCTGCGCCATACATAAGGTTGCTCGTACCAATGGCATTGCGAAATGGTGTGGCTGACGCACCTGCGGGGTCAGTTGGGTCAGCAACGGGTGCAACATCGCAAATTGCAAAACGATCACCTAAATCGGCACTCTGTTGCATTGCCGCCACATAAAGATCGGTTTCGCCTGGCGCATCTGGAAATACAATCATTGTTGGTTCGTCTTCTTTTTTGAGAAGATCTAAACCGGCGCTCAGCTCTGCATTATCAACATTTGGCGTGTCTAAGTAAGCACCAGATGAAATTATATAACATGGTCCTCCCCCATTTGCGAAGTACAATTGAAGAGCATAATACAGTTTGTATGTTGGCTCGGTTGGAATCGTTCCGGTGATGTTACCGTTTGAGTCAATTGCGAATGTAGGCAGTTCGTTTGACGGTCCACCATAGAGTGCTTCATAGTCAACAAGCGATTTAATTTTTTTCGGCGTAGTAGGACCTTTTGCCGTATAGCCAATAAAGGCTGGTATTGCGGTTTCTACCTGTGCTACAGATGGCGGAAAAATACTGATTTCCTCCACGTAAACGCCTGGTGTTTTGTAAGTAGCCATAGTATCTGTTTATTTATTTGGGCTTTAAAATGATTTGATATTCTTTTCCTGTGTCTGCCGGAGCATCTGTCTGAATACTATTCCAATAGATATCCAATACTCCATTGCTATTTGATTGCGTGATTGTATTGCTGAGATAAATGGTAACGGGCTTAGGTGTTGGTTTATCAGTTTCTAAAAGGTAAGGGCCTTCTTCAACGAGATATTCTGCTTTATGCAGAACCGGATCGTTTAAGGTGATGTACACACTAGGCATTGGGGGATTGTTAGGAATATTCACCGGAACTGTCTGCAATACATTGTTTGCGCCATATTTTTCTTTTATGCGCCATTCGCTGGGTTCATTACCACTTGGTAGTGGCGTTGGAACTGTGAATGTTTGTTGTTTGAATTTTGCAAGATCAGCCATTCCGAGTTCAGCAGCTTGGGTTAAATTTTGACCTGGGGTGATTGCTCCAGTAGTGGTTAAGTTTGCTAAATAAAATTGTGGCAACTGCGCTGCAGTAGGTTCGTACTCTTGAAACTTAGTAAAATCAGTGACCTGAATTTCAAATGTGAATTTCACTTTTTCGCTTATTACCGCCAGTAATTCTGTTGAAGCTTTTGGGTAGCTCTTATAAAACACGTCGAAACCGTTTGCTCTAGGCTGTTGTACCAAGTGATAGTTTTCAAAAAGTGCTTTTGTTGAAGAGGTGGCATTGAAGCGAAAAAACTGAAGAGGTAAGTCTGTGTTTTCTTCCTTGACCCGAACGGTGAAAAATTTGCGATATGTAACGGTAAAACTCATTGCAAACTCACTTGACTGTCTACTGTGATCGAAGTAATTTCTGGAGCCTCTGTGTGCTCATCTCTTTGCACTTTCACTACTCTAATCTTGTAGAGCACCGATGGATAATGATTGCCGCCTAATACCGACCAAATGTGATTCATTTGCTCGAAATTCACATTGTATAATTCAAACACCAGTTTGTCTATGGGCGGATCATATTGCTGTGTTTCTGTAACGCCATTAAAAGAAAACCATTTGTTGGTTTGAAAGAAACTAACCAACTGAGATAGTTTGGTTATGCTTGTTGTGTAATTCTGTAATCGAAAAGCAAATAAAACATACAAATTCAGCACAATTGGTGGTTGCATTCTACGCAGCTGATTGTTTATGCGAACATGGTGCGGCTTATTTTTTAAGGTTGCCTCTTCTTCAATGTTTACTATTGAGAGATACAAACCTGTTACATTAGGGTCTGTAAGTACATGCATGTTGTCTGCAACAATCTCATTAGAATCAAGATCCAGAGTTGGGTCAGCAGCCAATTGTGTTCTTATAAACTCAAGTGTTTCTGCAATCATGCTGTTAATTTTTCAAACACCAGCTGAAAATCTCCTTCCTCGATCATTTCACGTACCACGTGTTCTACGTTGCTTTGTTTTATATTATTCACCACAACCAAATTTTTCACCCAGAAATAGGGTTGATTGGTTGTAAACTCATTAGCAAGCTTGTTCTGTATTTGCTTTTGTGTAAAAAATGTGGCACTGTAGCGTTGTCCACCACGCATCTCCACAATCACATCTGTACTTGCTTCAAATTCATCGGCCTCGTTTTCTACTTCAGAAAACGACGTGATAAAAACTTGACTTACATTCAAATACTCAGACAATGCTCATTAATTGGTTGTGTTAATTTGAGTAAAAGACAATCGTTAAAAAAGCGGTATTTGACTAACGGTATAAAAAAAGGGATGAACGGTAATCGAAATTTAGATTTGCTGCCAACTGTTCAAGAATTCGGCTTTTTTTCGCCTCGCAAGTGGCGCGGTAGATCCATCGGAAAGGAGAATAAATCCATCTCTTGAATATCGAACAACTTTTTTAAGATTGATCAGGTGGGACCTATGGATGAGATAGAAAGATTGATTTTTTAACAAATCACAAAACGAACCCAACGAGTAAGAGCTTATGATATCTTTTCGATCTTTTGTTACAACTCTTGTGCATTTTTGCAAGCCCTCACAGCGAATAATGTCGTTTGTTTTAATATACTCAAAACCCTTCATGGTTGGAATACCAATTCTATTTTGAGGAAAGGTTTTTTTGCTGAGTTGAAACGATTTGGTTTGTTTTGAAAACTTTAAATATTCAAGTGCGCAACTGACCGTAACACGCACATCGGTGGTTAAAATAGGGCGTTTTATGAACCCTATCACAGATGAATGATTACAAGCCTCTGTTAACTCACCATCACCTAACAAGATTGCTCTCGCTTGTTGTTCCTCAAGCGTATTGAAGAACGTATTAACTGAACCTGAAATTACAAGTGGATCGACGAATAACAGTTTGGGTTCATTCTTTGAAATGTAGGATTTAGCAACTGATAGTGAGGATGTTATCTTTTGGATACGCACCTCAGGTACCACAGCTTGCAGTGTAAGAAGCAGGTTCTCCAATGCATTATTTGTTTTATGAATAACTAGCGCATTCAAAAAGATTGAGTTTTGTTTTGGGTGCTTAAAGTTATTCCTTTTTTTTGAGTAGAAGTTGTTTTATTTAGAAAATAAATGATGGTTTTACACTATCCTTATAAATATTGGTTTTTTTTAATATTTACAGGCTTGCTCAGTCAAACTCCGCTAGCGTTTTCATTATAAACGCATATTCAAAGGCAGTCTCTTTTAGTCGTTCGAATCGTCCACTTTTTCCTGCATGGCCGGCATCCATATTGGTTTTGAGCAATAATAAATTGTCATCGGTTTTATGGGCACGCAGTTTTGCAACCCATTTGGCTGGTTCCCAATATTGCACTCTAGGATCGTTTAAGCCGGCAGTAACCAATATGTGTGGATAGTCTTTTTGCTGAACATTATCATAAGGTGAATAACTACGCATGTACTCAAAGAATGCTGATTCATTTGGGTTGCCCCATTCATCATATTCTATCACAGTCAAGGGTATTGTTTCATCCATCATGGTGTTAATCACATCAACAAATGGCACATCAGCAATCACAGTTTGAAAAAGCTCAGGAGTCATATTTAGTATAGCACCCATCAACAATCCGCCTGCACTACCGCCGTTGGCAATTAACTGGGTTGAACTTGTGTAACCATGATCTATGAAATATTTTGCCACAGTAACAAAATCTGAAAAGGTATTTTTCTTGTTTAGAAATTTTCCGTCTTCATACCATTGCCGACCTTTGTCGCTTCCACCACGTATATGGGCAATGGCAAATACAAACCCACGATCTAATAAGCTCAATTGCGAAATCGAAAAGTATGGATCAACATTTACACCGTACGAACCGTATGCATATAAATACATTGGGTTTGGCTTTTCTGAGTTGCGGAGTTCTTCTTTATAGACCAATGACACAGGAATTTTGGCACCATCACTTGCTGTGATTACTAACCGCTCACTCGTATACAATGACTTATCATAACCACTCGGAATATCTTGAACCTTCAGGGTGATTAGTTTCTTTTTACGAAGATCATAATCGTAAGTTGTGTTTGGCGTAACAAGAGATCGATAATGAATTCTCAGCATCCCAGATTTTACTTCGGGGTTATCTCCAATTGAAACAGAATAAGTTGGTTCATCAAAAACAATATGATGTTGATTTTCAAGGTTTGATGAAAATACACGTAGTTGGGTAAGCCCATCTACACGTTCTTCTAACACAAAAAACTCATCAAACAACTCTAACTCTAGTAAATAGTGCGACTCATTATACGGAATGACTTCTCGCCAATATTGTTTCTGCGTGCTTGTAGGGTCAGTTTTCATCCACTGAAAGTTCACTGCCCCAAACGCATTAGTAAGAATGTGAAATTTATTATTCAAGTGTCCAACTTGATATTCAACGCCGTGCTCTCGCTTAGCAAAAAGGGTGAATTCCTTATCAGGTGTATCTGCTGAAAGGTAGTGCACTTCACTAGTTACCTGACTGCCTATATTTAATAGAATGTATTTATCGTCTTTAGTTTTGCTTATGTCTAAAAAGAAAGACTCATCTGGTTCATGAAATTTTAGTTGGTCGAGTTGACTATCTTGTGTAATGTTATGAAGCCATACTTGATGTGGGCGGTGTGTATCGTCTATTTTGGTATAAAATACGTGTTCACTATCGTTGCTCCACTCTAAACCGTAATAGGTGTTACGAACGGTGTGATTTAATAACTTTTTTGTTGTTAGATCAAAAATGAATAATTCATAACTCTCGTTTCCAGAAAAATCAACAGAATACGCTAACAGGTTGTTGTTTGGACTGACTGCAAATTCGCCCAAAGAGAAAAAGTCTTTTCCTTCGGCTAACAAATTTTCATTAAGGAGTATTTCTTCTTCCGAATAAAGAGATTGAAGTTTCCGACAGTGTATGCGGTACTGCTCTCCAGTTTCTGTGCGTGAATAGTACCAATAGCCATCTTCAAATACAGGAACAGATTGGTCATCTTCTTTCATTCTGCCCTTTATTTCTTGAAAGAAGGTTTCTTGTAGGGCTTTTGAATTTGCCATGCTTGATTTGGTAAATTCATTCTCGGCATTCAGATATTCTAAAACGGCTTCTGAATCTTTATTTCTTAACCAATAATAATCATCTATAAATTCTTGATTGTGATAGGTAAGTATAGTCGGGCTTTTTTTTGCTCGTGGCGCTAAGGGACTGTTGTTCATGTAGGTTGCAAAAATGGAGCAATATTCTGATATTTATGTCATTTTTAGTATAGTAATAAACATGTATTTACCAAAATCATTAAAATTCAACCTCACATATAAAAGATTCTTAATAAATTTGAGAACACCAAAAAACACTATCCATGGAAGAGAAGGAAATAAAAATTCAAATAGCAGCGCACACAGAAAAATATGCCGAAGATGATAATCGGTGGATAGACCAGAAACATGAGTTTGTTGATGAGCTGAAAAGAGAAGCGCTACAAGTTGACAAGCAAGTAAAAATGGTTGATGGCAAAAAAGGTGGCATTGAAACCATTGTTCTTACAGCATTACCTGCACTCATTCCTGCAATTAGTGAGATTGTAAAATCGTTTCTTTCTAGAGATAACTCAAGACAAGTTACAATTACTAAGCAAGTTGATGGTAAACCTGTGAGTACAACTATTGATGCTAAGGGGCTTGACAAAAAGACGTTTGAAGAGTTGGTAGCCAATGCACTAAAGTAACCCAATTTTATGTCGATTACTTATAAGGCATTATTAATAGGCAATAGTGATTTTGAAGATGAGAATCTACAGAATTTGAATGGCCCTGTTACTGATGTAAAACTCCTGAAAGAGGCATTATGCCATGAAACCAAAGGTTTATTTTTAGAGTCTAATGTTACTACGGTTGTCAATGAAACAAAGCAAGAGATTCTAAATAAAATGGAATCTTTCTTTCAAAATACAACTTACAAAGACCAAATCATCTTTTATTACAGCGGACACGGTTTTCTGGAAGGAACAAACATGTTGTTTTTGTGTGCAAAAGATTCAAAAAAACACAAGCTCATTTCTACTGCTATTCCTGAGTTTTCTTTAAAAAGCATGCTTTACAACTGTGCCTGCAGAAAACGTATCATTCTTCTTGATTGCTGTAATTCTGGAAGATTTAAAGGGGGAAACATAGCAGAAAATTTAAGTGGTGAGGGTCAATTTGTAATTACCAGTGGAAGAGGTAAAGATTTAGCGAATGATGCAAACGACCCGGGAAAACCTAGTCCTTTTACAAAGCATTTGGTTAATGGAATGCTGAATGATGATTTGGATATTAATAATGATGGCTTTGTTAGTGTTACTGAGCTCTATCAATATGTTGATGAACACCTCCACCAAGAAACTAAGCTAAGACCAGGACAATCATTTGATAACGTGAAAGGAGACTTGCCTATATGTAAGCGCGAAAATGATGACGGAAAAAAACAGGATAAACAAATAAAAGAAATTTTTACAGAGCGTGATCAAAAACCAAAAATTGATGTCTCTGAGCAAAGTATTACACACAGGCTTGTTGAATATGAAGAAGAATTGAATGCTGACATCATTTATGTGTTCAACGAAGGTGGAGGGAAGTTAAATTGGGATGTAACTACAGAGTTTGATTGGATAAAAATTAAGAAAGATGACACTCTTTTCTATGTGACTTATGAGAAAAAAGAAGGCAAACATAGAGGCACTATTCGGGTTGCCGATAAGAATGGTGGCGGCACAAAAACCATAAGAGTTCTTGTAGAACGACTCAAGAAAAAAGAGGAGAAAAAAGTTGAAGAACCAGAAATACAAAAAAAACTGGCAGAAATTGTTGCGCCGTTAAAAAACTATCAAAAGCAAGATGGAAACAAGAATGAACCTAAAAGTCATAAGCTGTTAAAAAGCTTTCAGAGTGTGAATATGAGAGACCCCAGCCAAGCCAAGGCAATTGTTGACAATGGGGAACAGAGCGGTATGCTTTACGTTTATGAAGACCGAATAGAATTTAGAGGCAAGGTAACACACGAAATTACCTCAATAGAAAACCTCAGCTATTTTCCTCAAGAAATTAACCCTGGCTACACTTTTAATTATATGGGAATTACTGGTGAGTATGATGGTGTGAAAAAGCAGATGCATTTTTATAACTTCAGTTGGCTTGGAGCCGGCCAAACTTGGAAGATGATTGAACAAATTTATCAGTTGATACGCAACAAACAACTTGCTGTGAGTGACGAGTTTTCCTCGCATATGGAACAAGACTCAACACTCCACAAAAAAACGAATACCCAACCTACAGAGTCTTATCAACCACCGGTACAAGATCATCGTATTTATATGCCGGGCAGGTGGCAAATTACGATGTTTCAATATGGTCAACAAGTTGGAACACTCAATTTGTACTTCTCTAAGAACGGCTCTTTGAATGGATCACAACAGAGTAATACTGGCTTTTCGCAAGTCAATGGCACATGGTCTTTTAATGAATCTCTTAATCGTTTATCATATTGGGTTACGGTAACTACTTTTTCAGGTCCCGTTCCCGAAACTGGATCAATTGATATTACCCATCAAGATGGAAAACTTAGTGGCACTGACAGTTTTGGAAGATACTGGGTGCTGCACAAAACAGGTAATTAGCAATCCACCTCTACCATAACCTTTACGTTTTGGTCAAATAGATTGAAGTTAGCAAGCATCCATTCTATCCAAGCTTCGCCGTATTGTATATAATATTGACTAAAGTTTTCTGTGCGCTCTTGCAGAGAATAATTTGGGTATAGGTGATCGTAAATGGCATCAATGCGTTGCAGCACAATTTGATGATTCTTTTTTTCTGCCCGCATCATCTTCTTTTCTAGGTTTGATAAGGCATTCATCATTCTCTGTTCTTCTGCTTTTGCAGATGCACTCAACGTGAAATCAATTTTTCTCGCTTTTGCTTCCATTTCTGACATGGCATCATGAATAGCACGCTTTTGGTCTTGTAACTTCAGTTCTTTTTGAGTTTGTTCTTGAACCACTTTCTTCTTCAATTCATCTTTAGTCTTGAAAGTCTCATCAATTGTTACATGTAATTGGTTAAGTTTTTCAGAAATTTTCTTTGGCACAAACATGGCGCTGTCACGCAAGGCTAACATGGGGAACGGAATTTCTACAGCATCAAAAATCGGCTTCAGTTGAAACCAATAACTAATCTCTCCGCCGCCGCCAACATACATTAAGTTTGGTAGGCATATTTCCTGCATCAAAGGGCGTAAGACAACGTTGGGACTGAATTTGGTTGGATTATCTTTCAGATCAACTAATAGTTTTTTGGTTGAGAATTGTAAGGCTTGTTTATAAACTGAAAAGCCATAAGGCTCCTTCATAATTCTGCTTCTATCATTCTGCTGTAAATAAAACAGATTAATTGCTCTAGCATGTGCCTGCGATGAACCATACTGGTTTTCTAAGAATTGAATTGATGTTTCACACGCTTTACTAGAAAATTCTTCAATAAGCTCTTTTTCAAATATCGGAACCAGCAATTTCTTTAATTCTACATCATCACCGTCGATAATGAGCAGTCCATAGTTACCGAGCAATTTATTGAGTAAAAATCGTGTCGCGTCAGTAATGTTCTTTTCTTGAGTGTAAGATTCAAAGACTCCACGAAGAAATTCAGCCTGCTTAGAGTCACCAAGTTCAGCAGAGAGTTGATTGAAAACAGAGGTTAAAGTTTCTGTTGAATATCGACCAAATGCGCCACCCTGCTCATCTTTCCAAGTGATTTTTTTGCCATTGATTCTCAAATGATTTAACTCTTCAAAATCATGATCTTCAGTACCGAGCCAGTACATTGGCACAAACTCTTTATCTGGAAACTTTTCTTTTGCCAAGCGACAGGCCTTAATTACTGAAACTGCCTTCTGTAGAAAATACAAGGGGCCACCAAATAAGTTTGTTTGGTGCGCTGTGGTCATACAGAATGTATTCTCATCTTTTAAGGCTTCAATATTTTGATTTTGTAATGTAGAAAGATTACAATTTTGATTTTGTCTTTTCAGTGTTCGAGTCAAAACTTCTCTATGGGGAAAGTTGGATTTGGCTGTAATATTCTCGCCGAGTTGATCGATATTTTGAAAGGTTGAAACTAACGACGCTAATTTCTTGTTTTCTTGAAGATAGTCTTGGAGAACACCATTAAGTTGTAAGAATTCTTGGATTGGATACGTCTTAGTTTCAAAACACGGACCGGGTGTGGACATCAAATTATTTTAAACATCTAAATTAAATACAATGGCGGAAGCTTCAGCTGTAAAAGCAACAATTTCCAAAACCAATTATATAACACGCATTCAAGCAAATGAGTTTACTATTCCGCTAGATGAGCCAATTCCTATGGGTGGTTCGGGCACTGCGCCTGGCCCGTTCGATTACTTGTACGCTTCATTAGCCGGTTGTGTTGGCGTAACCTTGCGCATGTACGCAGACAGGAAAGAGTGGCATGTAGGGAACATTTCTGTTGTCATCATTCCCTCAGAAACCGAAGAAGGTGAAACTTTATTGATTAAAAAGGTTTCTTTTGAACATGATGTTACTGAGGATCAAAAGAAAAAATTAGCCATCATCGCTGATAAATGTCCGGTGTCTAAGTTGTTAAAAACAGGGTTGAGTCAAAAGACCGAAGTAGTTTAAATTCCAACAATCACCTATTAGCTAGATTCAGCTAAATCACAGGTCTTTGTTGTATAAAAATTTTTAATATTCTCATCATTAGGTCTTGTGTTCTTGAGCAAAACCTGCAAGCTTTGTAGTACAACTGTCTCAAAAAAAACGACCCCTAAGGGTCGCCCAAAACTTTTAATGTTAACCCATGTCATGGGCTAACTACGTAGTTGGTTATTTAAAAAACAACGGTAATTCCTAGTTTTCCACCGCTCACTTGATTGCCGCCACCGGCTTCTAAGTTCACGCCAATATTGTCAGAGAAAAAGTATCTTGCACCAAGTTGTGCGCCAATACCAAAACCATCGTCATTATCACCATTATCATCATTTGTGTCAGATACAAAACCTGCATTAATTCCAGCATAGATATTCCAGTCTGGATCAAGCCCAAAAAGCTCATCGAAATGATAATTCAAATTACCAGTAATACTAACATACTCTCCAGAAATACCGACGTAGGGTCCAAGTGTTAAATTGTTTGCGATTCCAAAGTCAACGCCGGCGTAAACAGGCAATTCACCTTCATCATCAAGGCCAAAACCCGCATTTAATTGCGTGCCACCTTTTGGTAATGGACTTTGAGCCATCATAGAAAAGCTAAAAGCCATAAGCATAATAACAAATATTGATTTTTTCATTATTGAGAATTTAATCGATAAACAACGTGTTTTCAAAATTGTTTGATTTATCAAATCAAATATGTTCTAGATAAATCAGATCAACTTGGCGCTTTTCTACACTCACATGTTCCACTCGAACTTTTACTGCTTGCCCGTTTTTAATCACTTTGCCTGACTGAAAGCCAACAATTTGTTTCTTGCGTTCATCAAATGCATAATTATCATCGGTGAGTGTTTGTAAGCGTACCAAGCCTTCAGTAAACACATCACTTATTTCTACATAAAAACCCCAACTCGTAACACCTGTAATAATGCCCGTAAACTCATCGCCAATTTTATCTTCTAGGTAAACGGTCTGAAAATATTTCACAGACTCACGCTCTGCATCTACGGCTTTACGTTCCATTTTCGATGCACGCTCACAACGTTCTTGCAGTTCCGGCTTCTTCTCCCACAAACGGCCATGCTGCAAATATTGGTGCAGTTGTCTGTGTACCATCATATCAGGATAACGACGAATTGGTGAGGTAAAGTGAGTATAGTGTTCAAAACCTAACCCATAATGCCCAATATTATCGGTATCATAAACGGCCTTAGACATAGAGCGAATGGCTAGAGATTCTAGCGTACGCTCTTCAGGGCTGCCTTCAATTTCTGCAAAGAATTTATTAAGCTCATACGGTAATTTTTTCAAATTATCTGTGTGCACGGTGTGGCCGAAATCTGCCGCATTCATAGCAAAGGTTTGCAGTTTTTCTGGGTCGGGTTCGTCGTGTATTCTATATACAAAAGGAACTGAGCTACGATTCATTTTCTTGCTTGAGATAAACTGTGCCACAGTTTTGTTTGCCAATAGCATAAACTCTTCAATTAAAAAATGTGCTGCGTGGCGAACCTTGGCTTTAACAGCCGCTATTTGGTCTTGATCGTTCAAGGTAAACCTAAGTTCCTTACTGTCAAAGTTTATTGATCCTTCGCCATAGCGCTTGGTTCGAAGTTTTTTAGCAATTTCATTAATAATATGCAATGGCTCTCCAAATTCTCCTTCACCGCTTTTAATTTCTTCAAAGGCCTCATCATAAGTAAATCTGCGATCACTATAAATCACTGTCTTTTCAATTCGAAAGTCGATGACTTTGGCATCATCATTCATCTTAAAAATTACAGCATAACAGAGGCTCTCCTCATTTGGCCGTAATGAACAAACAATGTTTGACAGTTTTTCAGGTAACATGGGTAATACCCGATCTACCAAGTACACACTTGTGGCGCGGCGATAACCATTTTTATCGAGCGCTGTTTCTGGCTTCACATAGTGGGTAACATCGGCAATGTGTACACCAATTTCATAATTTCCGTCGCCTAATTTTTTAAAACTTAATGCATCGTCAAAGTCTTTTGCATCTTCAGGATCAATAGTAAAGGTGAGAGTTTCACGCATATCTTTCCGCCGAGCAATTTCTTCCTCAGATATTTTAGTTTGAATTTGATCAAGCTCTTTTTGAACGCCATTAGAAAAGTAAAGTGGAAAGTTGTTTTCTATAAGAATTGCTTTCATCTCCACATCATGCACGCCGCTTTTTCCTAAAACCTCAACAATTTTTCCGTCAGGATTTTTATTTTTCTCTGGCCAACCCAGCAGTTGCACAATAACACGATCACCATTCTTGGCGCCATTCACATCTCGTTTATTAATAAAGAAATCTGAACGAATGCTTTGGTTATCTGGCAAAACAAATGCAAATTCTTTGCTCAATTCTACCCTTCCAATATAATATTCTTGACTGCGTTCAAGCACTTCTAAAATTACTCCTCGCGGTCTTGCAGATCTTTTTGTATGATGAAGGCCAACAAGAACTTTATCACCATCCATTGCTTTATAGGTGTCTTTTTTCTCAACACGCACATCATCTTCATATCCATCAACTAACACGTAAGCAACACCTGATGGAGCCATATCTACTACGCCCTCCACTTTTCTGACAACCTCTTTTGATTGGGCTGAGTTTTGTTGCAACCTGTTTCCTGAAACTTGTTTTAGTCTGTTGCTCTCTATTAAATAATCTATGACCGCATTTATTTCATGCTTGCTTGCTTCGTGCACATACTTTTTAGTAATCTGGGTGCGAGTGAAGGTTTTTCCAGGATGAGCCTTAAAAAATTTTCTTATTTTTTTTCCAAGGAGTTTTAATTCTTTAGAAATTGTGTTTGATTTTGACATATTTTTTACTGAATTCAAAGGTACAACAACCATTATGTGCATAAGGTTTGGTCTTGAATTTAAGAACCCGATGAAAAGTTCTTCAACTAAAATAACTTATTTAGTATTTTAGCTAATATATTTATATAATGAGTAACGTTCGGAAGAAAGGTAGAGGTGCCCAAAAGAAGATTAATAATAAATTTCATGAATATCAATATGAGCGCGAGTGGACTGATGAAGATGCTGAAGAATATACAAAAACACCTAAAACTGAATTTCAGCTCATTCATCCTAAATCAATTGTAAATAAGGTAACCAGTCCTGATGTGGGCATGATGTATAGCATGAACCCTTACCAAGGTTGTGAGCACGGTTGCATTTATTGCTATGCAAGAAACTCACATGAATATTGGGGTTATGGCGCCGGGCTTGATTTTGAAACAAAAATTATGTTGAAACGAAATGCGCCTCTTCTTTTGGAGTCACATCTTCAAAATCCCAATTGGCAAGCCTACCCGATCATGATGTCTGGTAATACAGATTGTTATCAGCCTATTGAACGAAAAGAACGACTCACCAGAAAATGCTTAGAAGTATTCTGGAATTACAGACACCCTGTTGGCATGATTACAAAAAATTCACTTGTTTTGAGAGATCTAGATATTTTGAAAAAACTAGCAGCAGACAATTTAGTACATGTCACTATTTCTATCACTTCACTACATGAAGATATTCGCCGTAAGCTAGAGCCAAGAACCTCTTCGGTAAAGCAAAAACTAAAGACCATTAAAATACTTACTGATGAGGGCATACCAACTCAGTTAATGATGGGGCCAATCATTCCAGGCCTTACAGATCATGAAATTTTTGATGTTGCTAAAGCTGCCGCTGATGCAGGCGCAGTAAATATGGTGTTCACCATGGTTCGTTTAAATGGGCAAATTGGTTCTCTCTTTTTAGATTGGGTTGTGCAAGCTTTTCCATCGAAAGCCGATAAGATTATTAGTTTAATAAAACAGGTCCATAACGGTAAATTAAATGATAGTAGATGGGGCGTTAGAAAAAGAGGAGATGGTAAACTCGCAACCATAATTCATCGTCAAATTGCTATGGCAAAATCAAAATACATGAGTGGTAGACAAACACCTGCGTATAATTTAGAGTTGCATGAGCACTATAAAAGCAAACAACTCAACCTGTTTTATAATAAGGACAATTTATAAAGCTAACTTCTTGTTTTTCAGACATATGCACAGAACAGACCAAAACAAAAACGTCTAAAACACGCTTAACCATGCCAAGGCATTATATTTGGCTCACCAAAAGGACAACATGTTTCAACAGTTTATGCTTTTCGCAACTAGCGGCGAAATTGACTCCTTTGATCTGATCATCGGAGCGGCGCTGATTGTTCTGTTATCCTACACCTTTGACTTTATCGCAAAGAAATTTTCGATTCCTTCAGTAATTCTCCTGATCGTTTTAGGAATGGGAATCACTTGGGCTCTTGACCGTTTTTTAGATGTTGAGAACGTAACAGGAACTGTCATACCAGTCTTACAAGTATTAGGTACAGTCGGGTTGATTTTAATTGTACTTGAGGCTGCTCTTGATCTAAGACTTGAAAAGAAAAAAACAAAAATGATATGGATGGCTTTCTTCGTCGCCTTGTTCGTTTTATTACTTACTGTTTTTGGGGTCGCCTTTGTTTTGGTATATTTTCTTGAAATTGACTTATTGCTAGCACTTGTGTACGCCACACCGCTGAGTATCATGAGTTCGGCCATTGTGATTCCATCAGTTGGTAATCTTGCAGAACTGAAGAAGGAGTTCATGATTTACGAGGCAACTTTTTCAGATATTTTAGGTATCATTTTGTTCTTTTTCTTGACCGGCCTCGATCTCGCTTCTGAAAGCATGACGGGTGCACTATTCTCAGAGTTATTCAGAATAATTATTACCATTATCATTTCAGTCATTGTAAGTTATGGTTTGGTGTATTTCATTTCGCGCATAACGAAGAAAGCTAACTTCTTTACCATTTTCGCTCTTTTAGCCTTGTTCTACGCACTCGGTAAAAAACTTCATCTGTCTTCACTAATCACCATTTTGGTATTTGGGTTAATCCTATACAACACTAAAATTTTCTTCAAAGGCAAACTTGAGAATTTGATCAGCAAAGATTATCACGAGAGAATTATTGAAGACTTTAAATTACTTACACACCAATCCGCATTTTTAGTGAGGACATTCTTTTTCGTTGCTTTTGGGATGATTATTTCATTCAGCTCAGGAACTAAAGAAGGTGTTTTGTTAATTGCGGGTTCTGCGCTTATAATTATGTATTTAATTCGTTTTGCTCATCTAAAGTTTGTAAAAGCACATGAAATTATGCCTGAGCTATTCATTGCTCCTCGAGGTTTAATTACAGTATTGCTTTTCTTTCAAATTCCAGAAAAATATAAAGACATGCTCACTCCAGATCAACTAGAATTGATGGATGGAACCATGTTTGATATTATATTGGTGACTGCTCTGGTTATGATGCTTGCCTTAATTTTTGCAAAAAAAGACTATGATGTGATTGAAGACATCACAATTGTGGATGAAAGTGCTCTATTGGGTTACGGTAGAGATATTAAAGATCTATCTTAGTGTTTATGGCGGTTGGTTAAAATATCAGAAACACGCTCATCTAATTTGAGTTGCAATCCGTTAGAAAATTCAGTTCTATACTCTTTTGTTTTGTATTTGGTGACAGGTTGAATTCCTTTCATTGTGTTTGAAAGAAAGCATTCTTCTGCTTCTAATAAGTCTTCTACTGTAAGAGATCGTTCCGCAAATGGAATGTTATTCCAGATCAAAAGTTTTTTAATAACACCGCGCATAATACCATCCACCTGCCCATCGCCAATTGGCGGAAACAACACAATGCCGTTTGTAAACACAAATAAGTTTTCAGCAATAGTCTCAATTAGCGCCCCGTCTGTATTTTGAATAACTACATTATTCAAATTCTGTTGTTTCGCATAAAGAGCGGCCATTATATATACTTGCGCATTTACAGACTTGAAGAAAGCAAGCTCGTTTGCAACTTTGTTTAATGCAGTGTAAAGCCCTATTTCATATGGATGATTTGTGTGGTCAAAAAATCCTGAATCTGTTTGACTTGTAACCTCGGCTAACCAATGAAAGGCCGACGATTCAGGAAGGTAGGTTCCTTTGCCCTCACGAAAGGCGTGCACGCGAATAGAGCCATGCCGCATCTCGTTTTCTTGAATTAATTCTAACAAAAACTTTTTAAAGTAAATGAATGAAAACCGTTCTGGAACCAACATGCCTAGGGCATCTAAACCACGAACTAATCGACTATGGTGCGCACGGTAAAATAGTGGAAATCCATCGCTAACCTTAATGGTTTCAAATAATCCATCACCATATCTAAAAGAGCGATTCTGTATGTTGATTTTAAAATCAGTTTGAAGTCGAATTTCTCCATCGAATAAAATACTAGGATCACTCATCATTCTTTACTATTCTCTGTTTTTGTAGCTTCTGCGGCACACGATCAATACTCGAGTTTGGGGTTGGTTTTGACAATTGAATTGGTTTTAATTCTTCTTGGGGTTGAAGAGGTTGCTGTTTCTGTTCAATATTTATATCACTCAAATTGTCAATACTATCAACCTTATCTTGAAATTCGGTGATCAATTCATCATAAATTGTATCAAGGTCAGCAATATAAAAATCTACATAGCGATTGTATTCTTTATAAAACAACTCTTTCTCAATAGAATGGACAGAAAAAACTGAATCATACTCTTTTTTTTGAGCTACCGATAAACTGTCTTCTTGAAAACTAGAGTAATCGAAGCGGCCCTCAAGGTGATGAAGAGCAAATAATATTTCTTTGAAGTCTTCCCGATCCATCTTCATCGCCTTCTTGTTCGTCGTATTTTTACAACCAACTGCAAGCACCAAAACGAGCAAAAAATACCATTTTCCCATTAGATTACAAATGTAGTGAACATAAAAGCATACCAACAGATTAACGAAAAATTACAAGCGCAAAATGTAAAACTCATTGCCATTAGCAAGACTAAACCTGTAAGCGACATTAAAACGTTGTATGATCTTGGTCACCGTGCTTTTGGAGAAAATAGAGCGAAAGAATTACAGAGCAAAGCGCAAACATTACCAAACGATATTGAGTGGCACATGGTTGGCCACATGCAAAGCAATAAAGTGAAACATGTAGCACCGTTTGTAAAACTGATTCACAGTGTTGATTCTTACTCGTTACTACAAGAAATTAATAAGAGAGCAAACCAAAACAAGAGAACTATTGATGTTTTGCTACAAATGCATATTGCTGAAGAATCTTCAAAATATGGGTTCAACAGTAATGAAATTCATGACATGCTCTCGACAGAGAAGATTGAAACTTTGCAAAATATCAGAATAGTTGGCTTAATGGGTATGGCAACCTTTACTGATGATGAGGCGCAAATACGAAAAGAATTTCAGCATCTGCATTCAATTTTTACTACATTGAAATCTTCATTTCTTAAGGACGAAGACAATTTTAAAGAACTTTCTATTGGCATGAGTGGCGACTATGAAATTGCCATAACTGAAGGTGCAACTATGGTAAGAATTGGCAGTTTACTCTTTGGAGCTAGATCTTAGGAATCAGAAATAAGCAGTTGCGTTTGGGCCTTGCGTAAACAACAAATCAAGAATGCTTAAATTAGGTTGAAATTCATGCTTGTCTGCAAATACTTGCTCATAAGCTTTGTGATTAACATTCAGTCTCATTTTCTTTTTCTGCGGATGTATTACATTGCGGTAATCAAAGTTTGCCTCACTCTGTTCTACATAAGCCGTGGTGGTATCAACTGCAATTGATAGGTTGAGCTGATCAATTAGCCAAAGAAGCATATGTTGATTTAGATGGAGAAGGTGTGAGTATGGTTTGAAAAAAAGTTCTTTTAGCTCATCTGCATAGAACATGAAAAATGGGGAACGACTGTAGGCTGTAACAAAACTTTGCCAATGATGTTTTTTCCAGTTTTCATCAAAGCTAATCAACACGTCGCTCATAGGCGTTTTTTGGTGTTTGCCTTTTACAAGCGGCACAGAAAGGCGTTGCTTGCCATTAGCACCAAGAATATGGCAGCGATTTCTATACGTGCCTTTTTCAAAATAACTGTGTGCATCAATAACAACACGATTTGCATTCTTTAAAAGAGCAAATGTTGAAATGGGTGGGAAATACTGGCTTTCAATGAGAATGGTCAAGAACTGTATTTATTTAATTTGCAAAAGACTGTGCTACATTTGTGCTACAAATTTATGGGGAAGAAAATTATAGGTAGAATAGATGTAGCGAGGTTCCCTGAATTGAACTTGCACGCTATCGCAGTAAAAATAGACACAGGTGCATTTACCTCATCTATGCACTGCCATGAAATTAAAGAAATTGTTAAAGATGGTGTATCAAAGCTGAGCTTTCGATTGCTTGATCCTGAACATGAAGAATATCATGACAAAAAATTCGTGGTAGAAGACTATGATAAACGATGGATAAAAAATTCATTCGGTGAAAGTGAGGAACGTTACGTAATCAGCACCTTTATAGAACTTTTTCAAAAGAAACATGCTATAGACTTAACACTTACCAACCGCGGCAATATGAGGTTTCCTGTTCTTTTAGGTAGAAAAATTTTAGATGACTTTTTAGTTGATGTATCACAGAGTAACCTGTCTTTCCAAAAAAGTTTATTAATTGCTTAATGAAAATAGCCGTTCTTTCTAGAAACCGAAACTTATACTCTACCAGAAGGCTTGTACAAACTGGCATTCAACGTGGTCATAAAATTGTGGTGCTTGATCCATTGCATTGCAACCTAATCATGGAGAAGAACCAACCCCAACTTTATTACGGCAGTAAATTAAAGTTAGACTATCTCGATGCAATTATTCCTCGCATTGGTGCATCAATTACATTTTATGGTTCAGCTGTCATTCGTCAATTTGAAATGATGAATGTGTTTTCGGTGACAGACTCAAACGCATTACTTCGCTCGCGCGATAAGCTGCGCAGCATGCAAGTACTATCAAGAGTGGGTCTCGATTTCCCGAAAACTGTTTATACAAACATGCGTTCAAATGTGAATGAAGTTATCGAGTCTGTTGGCGGCGTTCCTCTGGTAGTGAAATCTTTGCAAGGCACACAAGGGCTAGGTGTTATGCTGTTAGAGTCTAAGAAAGCAGCAGTTTCTGTTATTGAAGCGTTTAATAGTATAAATGCTGAAACAATGGTGCAAGAATTTATAGAAGAAGCGAAAGGTGCCGATATTCGTGCTTTCGTGGTAGACGGTAAAATAGTTGGCGCAATGAAACGGCAAGGATTAGCAGGCGAGTTTCGTTCAAATTTGCACCGTGGTGGTACAGCAAACTTGATAGAACTCTCTCGTAAAGAAAAAAACTACGCCATTAGAGCAGCTGAAACTATGGGTTTGTCGGTTGCTGGTGTAGATATGCTTCAATCAAAAAGAGGTCCGCTTATTCTTGAGGTTAATTCTTCTCCCGGCCTTGAAGGCATTGAGGCTGCAACGAAAAACGATATTGCTACGGAAATCATAAAATACATTGAGCGAAATGTAAACTCAACCAAAAAGCGAAAAAGGGCTAAAGGATGAAAATTCACGATCAAACTGTATCAGCTGGTGAGCAAAAAACAATTGAATTACATGTTGCCAACTTACCTACAAGAACAGAAATTAATATTCCTGTAACGCTTTATAACTCAGGAGAAGATGGCCCTACTCTACTATTAATGGCCGGTTTACATGGCGATGAAATTAATGGCATTGAAATTATAAGGCAAATTTTAGAGCAAAAGCACAACCAAGTAAAACGCGGCAAAGTGATTTGTATTCCTATACTTAATATTTTTGGCTTCATTCACTTTTCGAGAGAAGTTCCAGATGGTAAAGATGTGAATCGCTCTTTTCCAGGTTTCGAAAATGGTTCGTTAGCATCAAAAGTAGCTCATTTACTCATGAACGAAATTATTCCTCACATTGACTATGGAATTGATTTTCACACAGGTGGCGCCCAAATTAGCAATTATCCGCAAACGCGGGCGGTAATGACAGATAAAAAGAATAAAGAGCTGGCAGATTATTTCTGCGCCCCGTTACGTATTCATTCAGATTTAATTGACAACTCGTTACGTTGGGCTGCAGCCAAAGCAGGCAAACCAATACTGGTTTATGAAGGAGGCGAAAGCATGCGCTTAAATGCAAACGCAGTTGATGAAGGCGTAAACGGCGCACTGCGCGTAATGAAAGGGTTGAACATGACTGATGAAGCCCCTGCGCAGGAAAAAAATTCAATTGATGTAAAAAAACGAACATGGCTGCGTTGTAATAATTCTGGCATTTGGATTTTAATGTGTGAAGAAGGTGAAAAGGTCAGTAAAGATCAATGTTTGGGTTACACAACTAGCCCCTTTGTCGACTTTCGCTCAGAAATACGTGCGCCGAAAGATGGCGTAATCATCAGCATTAATTATATGTGTGTGGTTAATAAAGGTGACGCCTTAATTCATCTCGGAATAATTGAAGCGAAAAATGAGTGATCACTCAGTTGCCATCATTCTTCTCACCTATAACTCTCTGCCACAGTTAGAAGAGTTTCTCCCAATTGTAGTAGCAAACTCACCCAAGTACGCATCCATTTACATCATCGACAATGCTAGTGAGGATGGCTCTCACGACTTTGTAACACAACAATATAGTGACATAAAATGGATTCAGCATAAAAAGAATTATGGATTTGCAGCAGGTTATGACCATGGATTACGGGAGGTAGAGGAGGAGTACTGGGTTCTTTTAAATGCAGATGTTGAAGTAACACCGAACTGGTTAGCGCCATTAATCAGCCGACTCGAAAGCAATGAATCAATTGCGGTAGTACAACCCAAAATAAAAGCACAACAAAAGAGAAATCACTTTGAACACGCAGGTGCAAGTGGTGGATTTATTGATCGCTTTGGCTACACCTTTTGTAGGGGTAGAATTTTCGATAAAACTGAAGTCGATACAGGTCAGTATGAAGAACCAATACCTTGTTTTTGGGCAAGCGGTGCCTGCATGGCAATAAAAAAAAGTGTGTATTATGAAGTAGGTGGTTTTGATCATCGATTCTTTATGCATATGGAAGAAATTGACTTGTGTTGGCGAATACAGCGAATGGGTTATGAAATTTTTTGCGAGCCAAGCTCTACAATTTACCATGTTGGCGGTGGCAGCCTTGCTTATGACAATCCCAAAAAAACCTACTTTAATTTCCGCAACAATTTGATTATGCTGCACAAAAATCTGCCCGCCGGTTCTGCCTGTGTCGTTATCTTACTGAGGGTGTGTTTAGACTGGATTGCTGCCTTTAGAGAAATGCTTAACCTGAGGTTTAGCAATACCTTTGCGATAGGCATAGCTTGGTTAATGTACTTACGAGGAATTCTATTTTGGAAGAGATCATTCAACCATAAGCAACACAATAAAATCAACACAATTTATCAGAAATCAATTTTGCGAGATTTCTTTTTTTTAAACAACAAGCTTTATTCATCTTTACGACATGAAGATATTGATCGTAGGCGCTAGTGGCCTGGTTGGCAGTAACACACTCCGCTATTTCAAGGCAAACAATTTGAATGTAGTTGGTACTCATTATTCATTTGAAACAAACCAAACCGTATATTTCAACACACTTCAACTAGATCAAGCTGAAAATTTTGATGTACACGAGTTTAAACCAAATGTAATTATTCACTGTGGTGCCCTCACACATGTAGATTATTGTGAAGATCATGTAGAAGAGAGCTATGAGAAGACTGTTCAGTCAACTAAAAACCTATTAGAAATTGCGCAAGAGTTAAATGCCAAGTTTGTCTATATTTCTACAGACTATGTTTTTGATGGTAAAAAAGGTCTTTACCAAGAAGAGGACAAAACGAATCCGTTAAGTACATATGGCCACCACAAATTAGAAGCAGAATTGGCTGTTAAACAAGCCAAGGTTTCGCATTTAATAGTGCGTGTTGCCAAGGTATTTGGGCATGAAAAAAGAGATAAAAACTTTGTTGCCAGATTAGCAAAAACGATTGAAGAAACTGGTGAAATAAAATGGAAAGCGTTCACAGACCAATACACAACTGCTGTTGATGCTTGGGATATTGCTAAGGCGCTTTACTTATTACTGATTACAGATAAAACGGGCGTTTATCATCTGGGTTACGGAGAAAATATGAATGCGTATGACATTACTATGAAGGTGGTAAACCATTTTAGTAATGTGAACGCAACGATTGATCAAATTACTAAATCTGATTTCAAACAAACTGCAGATAGACCGCAAAAGGGAGGCCTTTCTAATGAGAAATTTTTAGCAGAGTTTCCTGGTTTTCAGTTTAAAACAATCGAAAATTACTTGACAGAACGATCAGCTTCTTAAAGAAAATAAGTAACAGCTAAATCATATCCTGTTAGGCCAAAGCCGCTGAGTACACCAGCGCAATTTTTGGCTGTTAGCGACACGTGGCGAAATTCTTCACGAGCGTAAATGTTTGATATGTGTACTTCAACAACAGGCGTTTTTATTGCAGCAATTGCATCAGCAATAGCCACAGATGTATGTGAATAACCACCGGGATTAAATATAATACCAGTGTAAGAGTTATTCGCTTTGTGCAATTCATTAATGAGTTCTCCTTCTACATTACTTTGCGCATAAATAAATTCATGTTCAAAGTATTTGTCATCGAGGTGTTGTACAAATTGCTGAAAATTTGATGTTCCATAAATTTCAGGTTCTCTTTGCCCTAGTAAATTGAGGTTGGGCCCATTAAGAATAAGGAATTTCATGGTGTGAAGTTAGTATGAAAATGAAGTACAAAAAAAAGGCTGCCTTTTGAAGACAGCCTTTTAAATTGTGTATCGCTTGTGCTTAGTTTACAGCATCAGCTAAACCTTTACCAGGCTTAAATTTTGCAACAGTCTTTGCCTTGATTTGGATTTCTTTACCTGTTTGAGGGTTACGTCCGGTACGTGCTGCTCTCTTAGAAGTTGAGAAAGTTCCGAAACCAGGTAATGTTACGCGCTCACCTGTCATAAGTGAACCCTGAACTGCATCTAAAGTAGCATCTAATGCTTTTTGAGCATCTGCTTTTGTTAAACCAGATTGATTTGCAATACTTGCAACTAATTCTCCTTTGTTCATAATATAAATTTAAGATTAAAAAGTACTTCAAAAATAAAAGAAAAATCGCTACAATCCAAACATACTCTACATCTCAAACATTATTAGCACTATTTTCGAATGTTCATTTTGTGCACAATAATTAATAATCAGTTGATTTACAGCTATTTACGTAGTTTTAATTCGTTTTCTAGTTGTGGATAAATCGTTGAGCCAATATTGCCACAAAGCAACAACATCAGGTATTTCAGGCAAAATTACACTGCGAAATTTCGTTGATTTGTGCTCGAATTTTGTTTTCAAAAGCCGTGATTGTAATCTTACTCTAAAAATTACACTCATGCAAATAAACGAATATTCATCCCTGCCGCCAGCCGATATTGACAAAGACCGCATTAAGGAAGAAACAAAGGCATATTGTAAAGAAATAGCAGAGTGGCAAGAGAAATTATACGCACAGGGCGAACACTCAATTTTAATTGTTTTGCAAGGCATGGATGCTGCCGGAAAGAGCAGCACAATTAGAGATGTATTTCGGTATGTAAACCCAATGGGCATTCATACCAAATCTTTCAAAAAACCCACCGAGGAAGAGTTTGCTCACGACTTTTTATGGAGAGTACATGCTCACACACCCAAAAAAGGCATGATTGCAATATTTGATCGATCGCATTATGAAGATATTTTGATACAACGAGTTCATAATTGGATTGACCATGAACGAGTGGAAAAAAGAATGGGATACATCAATAATTTTGAATCTCTTTTGCACGAAGAGGCAAACACTACAATTCTTAAGTTTTTTCTTCACATTAGCAAGGAAGAACAAGAAAAAGAATTAGACGAGCGGAGAACCCAAGCCGATAAGCGTTGGAAACACAACGACAACGATTGGAAAGAACGAGAGCATTGGGATGAGTATATGCGTGCTTATGAAGATGTCTTCAAAAATTGCAGCCCTCAGTTTCCTTGGACAATTGTGCCTGCCAATAAAAGTTGGTATAAGCGTTACATTGTTGCCAAGACTCTTTGTGAAAAAATGCGAAGCATGAATTTGCAGTGGCCTAAGCCTGTATAAAAAAAGGGTTGCCATTCGGCAACCCTTTTTACTCTTTCTTTTTCTGAGATTATTTTACCTTAATCACTACACGTCTATTTTGTTGACGGCCTTCAGAAGTATCATTTGATGCAATAGGTCGAGTTTCCCCATAACCAATTGCAGATAATTTTGAACGGTTAACACCTTTGCCTACCAAGTAATTTACAACCGATTGTGCTCTTCTTTGAGATAAGTCTTGATTCAATTGTGTTCCACCAGTATTATCAGTATGACCTTCAATAACAAAGTCTGCATCTGGATACTGCATAACCGTACGTGCAATTTCATCGAGACTTACGCGAGATTCTGTTCTCAACTCAGCAGAAGCTGTATTGAAAAGTACCGATCTAGCAACAAAGTTTAGTCGCTCAATTACCTCAATTGTTGGCGCAGGAGCTGGTGTAGTAATTACAACAGTTTCTTTCTCTGGCTCACCAGGGCAACCTATGTTTGCAATGTTACCAGCAGTATCAGGACAATTATCTCTATCATCAACAACACCGTCACCATCTCTATCATTATCAACTTCTACTTCAATCACTTTCTCTTCTACAATAACTTGTGGTTCTTCCATTTCTACAGGGCAACCCATATCAGAAGCTAAACCAGCTACAGAAGGACAATCATCATCAGCATCAATTACTCCGTCTCCATCAGAATCTGGACAACCTTGTACAGTACCTGGCACATTTGGACAATCATCTCTAGAATCTATAACACCATCGTTATCAGCGTCCATGTCTGCAGGGGCAGGCATTGGTACGTTTGGCATTGAAGCAGGTTCTCCAGAATCTCTAAATTCTAATCTTACGCCTGCATTCCAAGTACGGCCTAAACCAAAGTTTCCTCTAATGTCTTGTAATAATGTTTGACCTTCAATTCCACCTTGCGCTTCAGTTACATAGAGCTCATCTAGCAAATTGTTCATATTTAGGTCGAATCTTACCATGTTCTTATTAGAAATTGGGAACGTGTAATTAACACCTGCATCGAGTAAACCGTAGTTTGGAAGTTTTTGAGAGTTCAGGCCAACCAAGGTTTCATCTTGGCGATCTATTGGATCAAATTCTGCGTAATGATCGAAGAATTGTCTGTATTGAGTATACAAGCCTAAACCGAAGGTAGAATTATAATCTGCGCCGAGGCTCATTTGGCTCTGAGGAGCATCTCCTACTTTTACATCTTCAAGAAATACTGTTCCTTCTGCAAAATTCCCACCAGATTGATCAAAAATTACAAAGTCAGTATTGTTTTCCCAAGTCCAGTCTCCAATAGATCCGGCACCATTTATCGACAATCCTTCAAGGCCTGGTTGAAAAATGAAATCGAGTTCAACTCCTTGGTGTAGAGCGTCAATTCCGAATACGTTACCGAAAACTGGCTCACCCATGTTTCCACCATCAGGTGAAAAGATTGAGTACGCTTTGTCTTGCCAATTCGTTCTATACACGTTAAGGTTAGCGGCAAAGTTTGGCGTTCTTACACCAGCACCCAACTCAACGTTGAATACTTTTTCGTTGGGGGCATCTTCATTTATAAAGTCTTCGCTTACGCCACCGTTATTACCACCTTGAAATACATTATCAAAAATTGGTTGAATTGAAAGGTATCCAACATTTCCAAAAATATCAAATGCACTGCTTAAGTTATAACGCGCACCTAATTTACCAGCACCGCCCAAAAAGTTAAACCAGTCAGATTCACCGGCACTACCTTCTATGAACTGTTCTTTTTTATACCCTTTATTCGAAATAGAACCTCCAGCCGCAGCTGTGAAATTATCAGTTGAGTATTCTAATTCAGAGAAAGCGCCCATCCAGTTTACGAAACCAGTATTGTTTCTGTTAAAGAGGTTTTCATCATCATACCCAAAGTTTGCTGTTGTTGGCACTGCAACTTGTTGCGTACCAAAGTCGCTATGTTGGTAACCTGTAAGACCAAACATGTCGATTACTTTACGAACGTGATCAGCAAAATAAGTTCTAGCATCAACACCAACAGTTAAGTCTAGGGTTTCATCTAGTTCAATAATACCTTTTGAAAGCAAACCATAATAGTTATGGTGGTTCATAGAAGCTCTATAAAAATAGAATGGATTGTTATCAGACCCTTGTCTTGCAATACCATCTGGATTCAATGCAATGTTATTGGCACGCAAAGCATCCCAATCTACAGGTCCACCATTTTGTTGATAGTTAAACCATCTGTGACCTCCAGAGTTTGAGAAGTTTCTCCAATCAGACGCTCCGCCACCACGACCCCAAGAACCGTATAGAGCAGAAGTAATCTCCAAACCATCGTTCACATCCCAAAGGTGAGATAATGAAATTTGTGGTTTATGATAGAAGTTTGAGAACTGATTGAATACACCGCCATTTGTAAAGCCAGTGTTTACATCGAAATCTGTATATCCCCAACCACTATTGTAACGAATACTATTGGCCGAGCCATTATCGCCAAGTTCTTGCGCTCTACCGTCAAAGTCATGCGCTTTTGAACTTTTTATATATTGTTCATAATCTCCATCTTCTGGGGCAACAAACGTACTCAATGTTCTGTTAAATCCTTGTCCGTGTCGTTGTGGCGATCCGAAACCAGTTAATACCAATGAGTGGTTGTCCCAATCTCTCGTTACTGATCCGAACCAAGAGTACGCATCAATAAAGTTTCCGTCTACATAACCATTTCCGGTTGTTCTTGAACCAGAAGCAGTGATTGCCCAACCATTCATGTTACCCGTTGAAAGGTTCACAGCATATTTTCTATATAAGTCATTTCCAATTGAAGTTGAAGCCCAACCACCTTTTTCACGATCAGTAGCTTTTGAAATAATGTTGACTGTACCACCAACAGAAGGAACTGCCAGTAATGTTGCGCCAAGACCACGCTGAATTTGAATTTTGCTGGCAACATCTTGTAAGCCTGTCCAATTACTCCAAAATAAGGCTTGGTTTTCCATATCGTTGACAGGAACACCATTAACCATAACAACTACGTTCTGATCATCGAAACCACGAACAGACAGTCGTGAGTCACCAAACCCTCCGCTTCCTTGAGAAGCATACACAGATGGTGTACTTGTGAGCATCATGGTTAATTCTTGGTTTCCAGTTTTATTTTGAATTGTTTCACCATCAATGTTAGAAACTGCAACTGGCGTTTTCCTATCAATTGCAATGTCGGCGATAACTTCAATACCTTGAATAGCTAGAGATCCACCTGACAAAGACAAAGTGCCTAAGTCTAAAGTTTCACCAGGGCCGAGACTGATAGAGGAAACAAGATCTTCATAGCCTACTGATGAAATGACCAAGTTGTAAGCTCCTGGAATGACACTAGCGATTGTGAAAGTGCCATCAAGATCAGTAATTGCACCTCTAGTAGTGCCTTGTAACTTAGCAACGGCTCCAATGGCTGCGCCATCATCGGTGATTACCGTTCCCGATACGGATGCATTTTGAGCGTGAGCAAATGTGCTCATCATCACAAAACATAATAAAATGTAAACGTTTCTCATTGTTCGTGTTTATAATTTTTCGTAAAGGTAATTTGTTTAATGCTTTCTCAACACATAGTTTATCAACTGTACACTATGCTGAAAAATGGTGCAAAAATATACTTTTTTATTCGTGAACTCTGCATTAAATTTAGAAATTAAGATGATTTAAATTATCCTTAATAATAAAGGATATAAACTGTACGAAATGAATGATATAGTAATTTTTTTCCACATAAACCTAGGTTGTGCACGTTCTGTATGAAGATAACCACCTTTTGGCCGTTGAAAAACAAGCTGGTGAACTAACACATGATGATGATACTGGAGATAAAACCATACTTGATAAAGCAAAAGGTTATATAAAGGAAAAATATAAAAAACCCGGTAAAGTTTTTTTACAACCTGTACACAGACTAGACAGGCCTACAAGTGGACTGTTATTGTTTGCTAGAACAAGTAAAGCAACAACACGAATGACAGAAGCATTTAAACGCCGAGAGGTAGAAAAAACCTACTATGCTTTGGTTACAGGTTACAGCGGCTCTTTGACAGGGAACTTAAGTGACTATTTGAGAAAAAACGCAAAAAGAAATATCGTAAACGTTGTTGCGCAAAACACCCACAATTCTAAATTTTGTAGTCTTACTTACCATTTAGAAAGTCAAATTGACGGCGTTTCACTATTAAGAATTATACCTCAAACAGGCCGTTCTCACCAAATACGTGTTCAGCTTGGTAAACAAGGGTGGCCAATCATTGGTGATGTAAAGTATGGTTCAACAACAAAAACCGATGGACGTTCTATCGGCTTGCATGCAAACAAGCTAAGCTTCAAACATCCCACAAAAAAAGAGCAGATCGATATCGACTGCCCTTTTCCTGATAATAATCTATGGAGAAAATTCTCTCCACAATAATTAATTAATCGTCTTGCGATTCTTGACGCTCTGGTTTTGGAATTAACACTTTACGTGACAATCTGAATTTTCCACTCTTTTTGTCAATATCGAGCAGTTTAACTTTTACAGAATCACCTTCAGAGAACACGTCTTCTGTTTTCTCAATGCGTGCCCAACTAATTTCAGAAATATGTAATAATCCTTGCTTACCGGGTAAGAACTCAACAAACGCACCATAAGGCATAATGCTTTTCACTGTTGCTTCATACACATCGCCTACCTCAGGACGAGCAGTAATTTGCTTTATCTTTTCGATTGCTTTATCCACACCTTCTCTAGAAATTGAAGATACAGCAACAATACCTTGATCGCCTTCTTCTTCAATAGTGATAGTGGTTCCAGTTTCTGCTTGAAGTTCTTGAATTACTTTTCCACCCGGTCCGATTACCGCACCGATGAACTCTGATGGGATAGCAAATTTTTGCATTTTAGGAACATTGCCTTTATAATCATCGCGAGCTTCATTAATAACAGCATTCATTTCGTTAAGAATATGAGATCTCCCTTCTTTAGCCTGCATAAGCGCTTCACGTAGTCGATCATCACTTAAACCATCTATTTTGATATCCATTTGGCAGGCACAAATTCCTTTCTCCGTACCAGTTACTTTAAAGTCCATATCACCAAGGTGATCTTCATCTCCAAGAATATCTGTTAAAATGGCGTATTTTCCATCTTCCCGAGACACCATTCCCATTGCTACACCGCTTACACCTCTTTTAATTGGTACACCAGCATCCATTAAAGCCATACTACCACCGCACACAGTTGCCATTGATGAGGAACCATTGCTTTCTAAAACATCAGAAACAATTCTGATAGTATAAGGACATTCTTCAACACTTGGCATTACTGCTTTAAGCGAGCGAAAAGCCAAGTTTCCATGTCCAATTTCTCGACGTGCAGGGCCTCTGTTTGGTTTTACTTCTCCAGTTGAGAAAGCAGGGAAATTATAATGGAGGTAGAATTTATCGAAGTACGTTTCTTCCAACGCATTATCAATCATCTTCTCATCCATTTTAGTACCTAAAGTCACAGTTGCTAGGGCTTGAGTTTCACCACGAGTAAACAGTGCACTTCCATGAGGTGTTGGTAACAAACCTGCTTCTACTTCAATTGGTCTCACTTCATCAAAAGCACGACCATCAAGACGTTTGCCCTGATCAATCATCATATTTCTGATTGTTGATTTCTTGATTTTGCTGAGATAAGCAGTTGCTTTAGATTTAACATCATCATCTACATCATCACCCAGTGTTTCTACAAAATCATCATGTACTTTGGCGAATCCGTCTCTACGTTCATCTTTACCAGCGGCAGATGCAGCAATTTCTAATAATTTACCCTCAGTTGCATCTTTCACTTTGTTAAAAAGTTCTTGATCAATTTCTTCAGGAATGAATTCACGGCTTTTACCAAAAGCACCAACGCTCTTCGCTAATGCATTTTGCGCTTCGCAATGTTTTTTGATTTCATTATGACCAAATCGAATGGCTTGAATCATCTCTTCTTCAGAAATTTCATCCATTTCTCCTTCAACCATCATTACATTCTCATGTGTTGCACCAATAATCATGTCAATATCGCTCTGTGCAAGTTGAGATCTAGTTGGATTGATAATAAATTCTCCATCAACTCTACCAACTCTTACTTCCGAAATTGGGCCTTCAAAAGGAATATCTGAAACAGAAAGAGCGGCCGAAGCAGCTAATCCTGCCAAGGCATCAGGAAGAATATCTTCATCAGCAGAAAACAGAGTGATGATAACTTGCGTATCAAATTGATAACCATCTGGGAATAGAGGTCTAATTGTTCTGTCGATGATTCTAGAAGTGAGTATTTCATACTCGCTCAATCTTCCTTCTCGTTTAAGAAAACCACCTGGTACTTTTCCATTGGCCGAGAATTTCTCTTGATAGTCAACCGAAAGTGGGAAAAAGCTTGTGCCAGGTCTTATACGGGTAGCTGATACAACAGTTGCAAGCATCATCGTATTTCCTTGAGTTAGCATAATGGCGCCATCTGCTTGTTTAGCAAAACGGCCAGTTTCTAAAATAATATCGTGTCCATTTTCTACTGAAATGGTTTGTGTAGTCGGATTATTCATAAGGTAATTTTTGAGTTGTTCACTCG